>OGDY01001475.1_pt1 | contig 26200 bp, 23 predicted proteins | sample 1570341 | NCBI WGS metagenome assembly OGDY01 (sample SAMEA2581972, study PRJEB24529) | metagenome | biome: Human gut stool | place: China | collected 2011 | reverse complement strand
CTCTCAGTCACCTTCGGTGACAGCTCTCCCAAAGGGAGAGCCAAGGGCGCTTCGCTCCTCGCAATGACAATTCGGGAGCGGTTACCATTTTAACGGAGGCCTGTTTCGCTCGGCAGTGCGCAGCCGGGCCCGGCTGTCCCCGCCCCTACAGCGCGCTATCGATGTCCGCGCAAAAATTTATAAATTACAGCGCTTCCTTAAAATATGCCGCAAGCTCCTGCATCCGGTTCTCGTCAAACGGCGAGGTCAGGTTCCCGTCCTGCAGCATGGCGAGGAACGTCGACTCCGGCGCGGCATACAGCAGGTCGCTGAAGGCCTTCAAACCCGCGCCGGGCGTTTCCTGCTCCAGCTGGTAAATTTGAAGGGCAGCGTCGTTCGAGACGCAGTAGCTGATGACATAATACGGCGCGGAGAAAAAGTGCTGCACGTCGATCCAGCTGCGCGCGGCCTGCTCCGCCGACGCCTCGTCAAACAGGCCGAAGTCCACGCAGCATTCCGCAAACAGCTCATTGAGCTTCCCGACCGTCAGCTCACTGTCCGGCAGGGCATAGGCCTTGCACTCAAAGGCATAGTAGCATGCCTGCGTGAGGAAGGTCTCGAGCGAGTCATAGAGCTTGTACTGCCGCAGCTCCGCCGTGCGGGCAAAGCCCAGCGACGTGCTGCCGAGCGTCAGGTACTCCAGCGCCTGCGAGAAGACCTCGGAGCAGTCGATGGAGAACGTCTGGTTGCAGTTCACATAGCCGTCGACAAAGTGGCCGAACTCGTGCGCGGCCGTCAGCAGGTCCGCCAGCGTCCCCTCAGGCGAGATATAGATGTAGGGCATCTCGTAGGACTCAAGGTACGTTGTGTACGAGCCGGGCATTTTATTCGCGGAGCTCGTGATGTCATAAAGCTCGTAGGCATCAAGGAAGCCCATGGCCGTCTGCACCTCGCCGCCGAGCGTGTCGGCCGCCTCATGCAGGTGCTGCATCGTCTCATCGGCGGAAAGGGCGGAAAGCTGCATCGGCTCGGCCGCCTCCGTGTAGACGGGGGCCAGCTCCGTGCGCACGCGCTCGATATAGCGCTCGGCCTGCGCCGGGGTGTAGTCGCGGTAATAGAGCGCGTCATAGGCATAGTCGGCGTAGCTGCCGTAGCCCAGCCGCCCGGCAAGCTCCCGGCGCGTCTGGATGAGCTTGATGTAGATCTCGCCCGCCTGCGCGCCGTAGGCGTCGTAATACGCGCCGAGAACTTCGTAATAGAGGTCGGCCGTCACAGCGTTTTCCAGCAGCTCCGAGACGGAGCGTGTGCTGCCGTTCCACTCGATCGCCGGGTCATTCTGCAGGGCGACATACTGCGCCTGCAGCTCGGATTCCTGCTGCAGGAGGGCGACGGTCCGGGCATCGGAATACACGCCGTCCGAGTCGTAGGACGCAAAGAAGTCCTCGCCGAAATACTGCTCCTCGAGCGCGCTGCGCAGGCTGCTTTTGGCCATGGTCGTGTAGCAGTCCTCCATGGCCTTTTCCACGCGCGTCGTCTGGTCCGTGCACCAGGTGTACTCCGCCTCGTAGTAGCTGTCGCTCAGGTCGCGGGTGTAGCGCAAGTAGGCAAGCTCGCCCATGGTGTTGAAGAGCACATAGTCGTCATAGGCCGCGTCGAACTGATTGATGATGTCGGCCGCAGCGGCCTTGCCGCCGGTCGCGGATGCGCCGATGGACTTGAGCGTGCTGCAAAGGCCGTCGACGTCCGGACGGACGTATTCGATGTCCGGCTCGGCCGTGTATTTCACGCGGGGCTGATACGGCCGCTGGAACTCGCGGTACGAGATCGCGCCGTCCGAATAATCCGGGCGGGTATATTCGCCGCGCGCGGCGGAATAGAGGTCAAACAGGGGGCTGCAGCCCGTCAGCAGCAGCGACAGGGCCAGCAGCAGAGCAAAGCAGCGCTTTTTCATGCGTCGCCTCCTTCCCGGATGCGGCGGGCAATGGCCAGCAGCTCCGGATGATTCACGGCGTTGCCCATGGCGACGGAGCCGCGCTGCGTCAGGGCCAGCGGGCTGCCGTCGAGCTGAGTGGCGATGCCGCCCGCCTCCGTGACGATCAGACCGCCCGCGGCATAGTCCCACGGGCACAGTCTGCACTCAAAAAACAGGTCCGCCCGGCCCGCGGCCACATAGCAGCAATCCAGCGCGGCCGAGCCGCCGCGGCGGAAATCGAGGCAGTTCGGCAGGAGCGCTTCGACGAAGCGGAGCGTCTCGGGGATGGTCTCGCGGTAATAGATGGCGCTGCCGAAGAGCACGAGGCTGTCGTGGACGGCGTGCTGCGTGACATGCAGGCGCTGGCCGTTGAGCCACGCGCCCTTGCCGCGCTGGGCGGAGAACATCTCGTCGTAATAGGGATTGTAGACCACGGCGTGCGTCACGACGCCGTCGACCGCCAGCGCGACGGAGATGGAGCTGTGGTGCAGGCCGCGGATAAAGTTCATCGTGCCGTCGATGGGATCGACGATGAACAGCTGGCGCTTGCCCGCGATGTCATGCGTCGCGTCCTCCTCCCCGAGGAAGCCCGCCTCCGGCAGCAGCGTCATCAGGCGGCTGCGCAGGAATTCCTGCACCATGGGGTCATACAGCGTGACGAGGTCGACATGCGAGGATTTTTCGCGGATGCCCATGGCGGCGTCCTGCGCCGAGCGGACCGTCGTGCCCGCCGAGCGGACGATGTCCTTCAAACGTTCCAGAAGATGGATGTCCATAGTTTTTTCGCTCCTGATCCAGCCGCCGCAGCGGCACATTTTTTAACTAGTTTATCATACCATATTTCCCGGGAAAAGGGAAGAACAAGTCATCCGGCTGTCAAAAAAGCCCGAAGGGACTTTTCGCCAGGCGGCAGTCCTGCGGTTTTTGTTGACAACGCCCCTTGCGGTATGATAAATTGGAAGAGGTGAAAAAGAGGGCTTTCAGACTGTCGAAAAAACTGTTCAGGCAAAGGTCTTGGAGGGAGGAAAAGCCTCGCAGAGTTTGCGCCTGCAGGCGCAAAGAAAATGGAAATCATTTTCTCCGGCAGCGCTCCCAACAAAGCCCCATCGGAGCAATACGGGAAAAGAGAGAGAACACTATGGAACTGGAAGCATTAAACATCTGGCCGGGGTGGCAGGCGGTCCGCCTGATCGGCGAGGGCAGCTTCGGCAAGGTCTATGAGATCGTCCGCAGCTCCTTCGGCATCGAGGAGCACAGCGCCCTGAAGGTCATCTCCATCCCGCCGTCGGACGCCGAGCTGCAGAGCCTCCGCAAGGACGGCCTCGACGAGCGCAGCGCGACGGAGTATTTCCGCGGCCTGCTCGACGAATTCGTGCAGGAAATTTCGCTTATGTCCAGGCTCAAGGGCAACGCCCACATCGTCGCCTACGAGGACTATGCCGTTGTGAAAAATCCGGACTGGTTCGGCTGGAAGATCCTCATCCGCATGGAGCTGCTGACGGACCTGCCGTCCTACCTGCAGACCCACGCGCCGACGCAGGAGCTCGTCGTCCGCATGGCGGCGGAGCTGTGCACCGCGCTGGAAGAATGCAGCGCGGCCGGAGTCATCCACCGCGACATCAAGCCCGATAATATCTTTGTAGCGAAGGACGGCGGCTTCAAGCTCGGCGACTTCGGCGTCGCCCGGACGATCGAAAAGACGTCCGCAGCCCTGTCGAAAAAGGGAACCTATACCTATATGGCTCCGGAGGTCTACCGCGGCGAGGCCTACGGCGCAAGCGTCGACGTGTATTCGCTCGGCCTTGTGATGTTCCGCCTGCTCAACGAGAACCGCGAGCCGTTCCTGCCCCTGCCGCCGGAGCCGGTGCGCTATCAGGACAAGAACGACGCCCTCGTCCGCCGCATCGGCGGCGAGGCGATCCCGGACCCCGCCCACGCGGACGCCGCGCTCTCCGCCGTGATCCGCAGGGCTTGCGCCGCGGACCCGCAGGCGCGCTATGCCTCGGCCGCGCAGCTGAAGCAGGCCCTTGCCGCGTTGGCGGACGGTGCGGAGCCGTCTGCACAGCCCGCGCCGGTGCAGGCGGAGCAGACGGCAACGTGCAGCCGCTGCGGCAGCCGGAATGACGGCCGCAGCAGATTCTGCACCGTCTGCGGCGGCCCGCTCACACTGCCTGCGCAGGCCCCGTCCGCCGTACCGGCTTCCGCACCCGCAGGCGGTCAGGCCGAGCCGCCGCTCGACCCAAGGTCGCAGCGCTTCCGGGCGGCAGGCCGCTGGACGGGCGCAGGCGCAGCGATCCTGTTCCTGCTCACCGCCTTTCTGGGGCTGATCGATTCGAGCGCTCCCAACGCCCTGGTTGGCCTGGGGTTCTTCACGCAGACGTGCTACAGCGGCCTGCTTGCGCTGAGTGTGGCGTGCGCCAGGCGCTCCACCACGTCCGTTGCGCTGCTCACCCTGCTTGACGCGGGCTTTGAGCTGCTGCTCCTGCTGATTGATATCTTTGGCTATGGCTTGCTGCAGTTCGTCCTGCTGATTCAGGTCCTGTTCTGCTCGATCACGGCGGTCGGCGCAATTGTGTGGCTTGCACGTCCGGAGAAGAATCCCACCGGCGCGGTGATGTGCGCGCTGTGGCCCGGCTACAATGCGCTGTGGCCCCTGCTGGCCTTTCTTCTGGGCATGGTCGGCAATGCAGACGCTTCGTCCGTCGTGTGCGCCGTCGCACGGGCCGGTCTGGCCATTGCCATTGTGCTGCGGGCGCTCAGCGCGGACGCGCGCAGGAAGCAGCCCAGAAGCGCGTTTCCGGTGCTGTTCCTTGTGCCCGCCGTTGTGCTGAAGCTGATGAATATTCTTTTCTGTTTCAGCGCGCTGATGTAAACGAAACCGGCAGTCCTATCCGGTGCAAACATGAACAGAACAGAGGGGATCATGATGTATTGTGAACATTGCGGGCAGCAGCTGGCGGACGGCGCCAGATTCTGCACGAAATGCGGCGCGCCGCAGGCCGCCGCGCTCGACCGGACCGTCGGCGTGTTTGACCGGACGCCGGACGATTTATCCGACCGCACCGTAAACGTCTTTGCGCCGCCTGCTCCGAAGGCGGAGCCTGCGCCGGAGCGCGAGCCGGAGCCCCGGCCGCAGCCCGCGGTGCAGGACGACCTGCCGCCCGCGCGCCATGTGACGTTCGACGAGCCGCCCGCCCCGGAGGCGGAGCCCGCTGCGCCCTCCGTGCGCGCCGTCGGGCCGGCGGCGGCCATCCGCCGCTTTTTCTTGAACTACGCGAACTTCAGCGGCCGCGCGACGCGCGCGGAATTCTGGTGGCCGTGGCTGCTGCTCGCGGTCCTGTCGTTCCTCGAGGGGCTACTCGGCTCGCTCGTCCCGTCGGTCTCCGCCGTGCTGACGCTGCTGATCGCGGGGGCGCTGCTGCTGCCGAGCCTGACGCTGTGCGTGCGCCGCCTGCACGACACCGGCCGCTCGTGGACGCCCGTGCTGCTGCTGCTCATCCCGGTCGCGGGCGTTGTGCTCATGATCGTGTTCTGCAGCAAGCCGAGCGACGGCGATAACGCCTTTGGCCCGAGACCGTAATCCCTGCCGCGCCGCTCCCCGCAATGACACGGGAGGGAAGCGCTCCCGGATTTGTCATTGCGCTCCTCCGGAAGCGGCAGGCTCCCAGATTTGTCATTGCGGGCGCCAAAGGGGCCGTGGCGCCCTGAGCGCGCAGCGCGAGGAAGTGCCCTTGCGGTGCAATCTCGCAGTACCCGACGGAACATGGGAAAGCCTCCGGCGAATCCGCAGCTGCCTGCATGAGATTGCCGCGTCGCTGCGCTCCTCGCAATGACACGGGAAGGAAGCGCTTACAAGCTTGCCATTGCGTCCCTCCGGTTGCGGCTGGCCGCCAAGTTTGTCATTGCGAGGCTCCGCAGGAGCCGTGGCAATCTCGCAGTATCCGGTTGGATTATGGGGAAGCTATCGGCGAATTCGTTACTGCCTTCCCGAGATTCCCACGTCGCTTCGCGAAACTGGTACAACATTTTGGACAAAAAATAAAATATTGAAATGACAGCTATGTCGATGCGGGTGGGCGATAGCCCAGCGAGCTGTGCGGGCGGAGATGGTTGTAATAATAAACATAGTATTCGACAACCATCCGGTAGGTTTCCGGATTAAGCAGATCGAGTCTGCCAATCTCCACCTTCATGGATTTCCAAAATGTCTCAATGAACCGGTTGTCCACCGGCTTGTGCGGACGTGACATACTGTGTCGGATCGCCAGCCCCTGCATCATGTCATGGAAGTCCCGGCTGGTAAATTGTGCGCCGCGGTCCGTCATGATGATGTCCGGCGCGCCGTAGGCTGCTACGGCCCGGCGCACTGCCTTGCAAGCCAACGCGCTTGTACAGCTTGACGCCTGCGCGAAGCCGGTCAGAATTTTGTCGTTTACCGAAATGATTCCGCAGGTATAGACCTTCTTCCCGTCTACCTTCTGCTCGGTGAAATCCATGCTCCAAATCTTCAGCTGCCTCCGCTTCTCGGGCGTCAGCGCAGCAAACAAATTGTCGGCAATGTACTTTTCCGTGTTTTGGCTGGTATGTACATTCTTGCAGCGTTTTCTTCCGTATTTGGCAGAAAAGCCGAGTTCTTTCATGATTTTACTGATCTTATATTCAGAAAATTGAATGCCACGCTGTTGCAGAATGTGCCGGAGCATACGCCGTCCGAAGCTGCCGTGGTGCGCGTGGAATGCCTCGTACACCGCCTGACGTTCCTCGGCCTTGTGTTCCCTGCGGCGCTGACCGTTGCGCAGAGTGTCATAGTAGCTGGAGCGTGAGACCTTCAAAATCCGGCATACCTTGCCAATGGGATATTCCCGCAGCTCCTGCACCGCGAACGCTACTCTTTCCTGTGTCGTTCCGCAAAGTATGCCGTGGCTTTTTTTAAGATCTCGTTCTCCATCTGTGCGTCGGCCAGCTGCTTTTGCAGGCGCCGGACCTCATCTCCGGGCAGCACCGCCCGTTCGTCGAACGCGCGCTCTCCCTGCTCCTTGAATTCCTTTACCCAGCGATATACCGTCTGCCGGTCTACGTCCAGCATCTGGAATACCTCTTTCGGTGCATACACCTTGCTCAGCATCAGGTACACCGCGCTCAGCTTAAACTCCTTCGTGTACCGCTTCCGTTCCCCTTTGGGCATCTCAACCTCTCCTTTTGTCATTTTTCGAGTTATCCAAATTTATTATACCATATTCTCGCTCCTCGGAATGACAAGTCGGAGGTGCATGCCATTTTAGCGATGGCCTGAACCTATCGGCAGCGCCTGCAGAGACCTCTCAGTCACCTTCGGTAACAGCTCTCCCAGAGGGAGAGCCAAGGTCGCTTCGCTCCTCGCAATGACACATCAGGTGGTGCGGCGACGGGAACGGTGCATTGCACCGAATCAGCGATGCTTTTTCCGCTTTGCGGCCGCAATTCCACATCCCAATGCGCGCATCGGGTCTCCGGTGCGCATTTTTTGCGCCGAATTCGTCAAAATCCATGCAAAAAAATGTGACTGCGCTTGAATTCTATCCCGCTGCATGGTAAAATTATTGTGAACAAATTTGAAACGATTCCAGATTTTGCCGGAAGGAGGGCCTTGCCGTGCCGCAGGACAAACGCGACGATCTTACCGACGCCCCGCAGCGGGCCGAGCCGGTCTCCGGCCTTCCGCTGCGCGTCTGGATCATGGAAAAGGGCCGGGAGCTGGCGGAGCTGTGGCTGCCGTCGACGCCCGAGGGCTGCTATGCCTTCGGCGCGAACAGCGAGGGCGTGGAATACCCCGTGAGCATCGCCGCCGGGCATGGCTGCTGGACGGCGGAGTGCACCGGCGAGGCCGAGTTCCTGGGCTGCGCGCAGAAGGGGCTGAAGCACCTGCCCATCACGAACGGCATGCGCGCCTCCGTGCAGGCGGGCCAGCGCCTTTACACGATCTACGCCGAGACAGAGCGGCCCGGCGACAACATCTTTCTCCCCTACCGCCTCGATCCGGGCCGCCCCATCCGCATCGGCCGCCTGCCCGAGAGCGAAATTTGCTGCGGCAGCATCCTCGTTTCGCGCCAGCACGGCGTGCTGCAGTGGAACGGCCTGTGCTGGGTCATCCGCGACCTCGGCAGCACGAACGGCATCTATGTCAACGGCCGCCAGATCGTCGAATCCGTCCTGAACGTCGGCGACACCGTTTTCCTCGTCGGCCTGCGGCTGATCCTGGGCGTGGACTACCTCGCCATCAACAGCGGCAACGGCCGCGCGGTTGTGAACGAGTCCGTCCTGCGCCCGATCGACGGGCCGGGCGCCATCCGCTATGCGGCCCCGCGGCCCCGTCCGGGCGGAAATTTATTCCAGCGCTATCCGCGCCGCCGCGAGCTGCTCGCGCCGCCGGCTATCCGCATCGAGGGCCCGCCCCCGTCGCTGTCCAGCCAGATACCCCTGCTGCTGCGCATGGGCAACCCGCTGATGATGGGCGGCCGCGCCATGCTGACGGGCAACGTCCTCGGCGCCGTCACCTCCATGCTCATACCCCTTGCCACGCAGGGCTTCACGGAGAAGGACCGCCACGCCTACGAAAAGAAGCGCAGGGAAAAATACGGCGAATATCTCGAGGAAAAGCGGAGCGAGATCCGGGCGGAGATCGCCGCCGAGCGGGCCGCCCTTACGGAGATGTACCCCGCCTCGCAGGACCTGCTGGCTTTCGCCTTTGACGGCAGCGAGCGCCTGTGGGAGCGCAAGAGCCGCGATGACGACTTCCTCTCCGTGCGCATCGGCGCGGGCAGGCTCCCCCTGCAGGCGCAGGTGGATTTCCCGATGGATCGCTTCCAGCTTGAAGAGGACGAGCTGGAGGACGAGATGGACCGGCTTGCGCAGGAGCCGCGGGAGCTGGAGGACGCGCCCATTCTGCTCCCGCTGCGCAAGGACTTCGTCTGCGGCGTCTGCGGCGAGGCCGGGGGCAGGCGGCAGCTGCTGCGCAGCCTGATGCTCCAGCTCGTGCTGACGCACTCGTATGACGAGGTCAAGCTGGTTCTCCTGCTCGAGGAGAACGCCGATCCCGAGCTGCTGCAATACGCCCGGTATCTGCGCCACTTCTGGGACAACGAGCGGACCATCCGCTATATCGCCTGCACGCCGGAGGATGCCCAGCAGCTCAGCCGCGTGCTGACCGCAAAATTTGAAGAATATCAGGCCGCCGGCGGGAAGATCGGCAGCCTTCTGAAGTCCAATCCCTGCTATGTCATCCTGGCCCAGAGCCGCGAGCTGTTCGAGCGCATGGAATTTGTGCAGGATATCTGCGCGCAGGAGTCGTTCTTCGGCTTCTCCGTCGTGACGTTCTTTGACAGCCCGCCCAAGGAGAGCCGCTGCCTCGTGCAGATGGGCGGGGACGAGCACCGCCTGATCCATATTGCAGACCCCGCCCAGCCGGACCTGACGTTCCGCACCGACCCCTGCGAAAAATACGCGGGCGCACTGCGGGAGCTGATGCGCGTCCGCCTCGACCTCGGCGGCGAGCAGTACCGCCTGCCGTCGATGATCTCCTTCCTCGAGCTTTATGGGGCCGAGACGGTCGAGCACCTGAACCCCCTCAAGCGCTGGGTCGAAAATAACCCGGTCAAGTCCCTCGCCGCGCCCATCGGCATCGGCACGGACGGCAAGCCCTTCACGCTGGACCTGCACGAAAAGCGGCAGGGCCCCCACGGCCTCATCGCGGGCGGCACCGGCTCGGGCAAATCGGAGTTCATCATCACCTACGTCCTGTCGATGGCCGTGAACTACAGCCCGGACGAGGTCGCCTTCGTCCTCATCGACTATAAGGGCGGCGGCCTTGCCGATGCCTTTGTGGACAAAAAGCGCGGCCTGCACCTGCCGCACGTCGTCGGCACCATCACGAATCTGGACGGCGCGGGCATCAGCCGCTCGCTCGTCTCCATCAACAGCGAGCTCAAGCGCCGCCAGCGCCTGTTCTCCCGCGCCAAGAGCGAGACCGGCGAGGGCACGATGGATATCTACGACTACCAGCGCCTCTACCGGCAGGGCCGCGTGAAGGAGCCGCTGCCGCATCTGTTCATTGTGTCGGACGAGTTTGCCGAGCTGAAAAAGCAGCAGCCGGAGTTCATGGACGAGCTGATCTCCACGGCGCGCATCGGCCGCAGCCTCGGCGTGCACCTGATTCTCGCCACGCAGAAGCCCGCCGGTGTCGTGAGCGACCAGATCTGGTCGAACACGCGCTTCCGCGTCTGCCTGAAGGTCGCCGACCGCGGCGACAGCTATGAGATGCTCAAGCGCTACGAGGCCGCCGAGATCAAAAACACCGGCCGGTTCTACCTGCAGGTCGGCTATAACGAGCTGTTTGCCATGGGCCAGTCCGCGTGGTGCGGCGCTCCCTACGAGCCGGGCGAAAAGGCCGCGGCCGCGCCGGAATATTCCATCCGCTTCCTCGACTGCACCGGTCAGGCCGTGATGGAGACGCGCACGGCAAAGGCTAGGTCCCGCAGCACGCGCAGGCAGGTCGTCGCCATTGTGCAGTACCTGTCCGACCTTGCGGCGCGCGAGGGCATCCGCCCCCGTATGCTCTGGAAGGAGCCGCTGCCGAAGGCCCTTTCCTTCCGCGAGCTTACGGCGCAGTATCCCATGCCGAAGACCTCGCGTATCTCCGCCCTCATCGGCCTTGCGGACGATCCGGAGCGCCAGAAGCAGTATCCCTATGTCATGGATCTGCAGTCGTTCCACAATATGTCCCTCATCGCGCCGGGCGGCACCGGCAAGAGCACGTTCCTGCGGACAATGCTCTATTCCCTGACCATGCGCTACTCCCCGGAGGAGCTGACCTACTATATTGCGGACCTCTCCGGCGGCGCGCTGGGCATGTTCTGCAAAATGCCGCACTGCGGCGCTTACATCAAGGAGGACGGCGAGAGCGACTTCCACCGCCTGATGGAGCTGCTGCGGGAGATGGCCGCCCGCCGCAAGAAGCTCTTCGAGGCGGCGGAGGTCACGTCCTACGATGCCTACCTGCAGGTAGGCCGGATGCCGCTCGTCCTCTTCCTCATTGACGGCTACCACAACGTGCCGAGCCAGTTCGCGCGCGGCAGCGAGATCTATGCCAACCTTCACACGTTCATGGCCGAGGTCTCGGCCTACGGCATCCATGTGGTGCTGACTGTGAACCACAACAACGAGATCAGCACCCGCTCGAAGCAGGAGATCGACTACCGCGTGGCCCTCTGCCCGAAGGACCGCTACGACGCGGCCGAGATGCTCTCGGCCAAGACGAAGAACGTGCCCCCGCAGCTGCCGGGACGCGGCCTGTGCGTCATCGATTCGCGCGTGCTGGAGTTCCATGCGGCGAGCTTCTGCGCAGACGGCTCAGAGCAGGCTGCCGTGCAGCAGCTGCGTGCGGAGCTGGAGGCGCATGTGAAGGAGGCCGCCTATCCCTGCGGCGCGGAGAAGCTGCCTTCCCTGTGCAGCGGCGTCACCTATGCCGAATTCTGCGCCGGGACCGAGCCGGACCGCATCCCGCTCGGCTATTCCATCAAGGATATGCGCCCCGTGCGCCTGCCCTTCCGCCAGTGGGTCACGCTGCCTGTCTATCTGGGCAACCCCGCCGGAATCCGCCCCGTTATCGGGAACCTGCTGTATGCAGCGGAGCGGAACGGCATGGAGGTCGTGGCCGTCCGCCGGAACGAAAACAGCGTCTTTTCCGGCAGGGACAGCCTGCTCGAGGGCCGGAATGTCAGCTCTACGCTCCGGTTCTGCACGCAGGACGACCTGCAGGCCCTTGCCGAGCGCCTGAACGGCGAGGTGCTGCAGCGCAACGAATTCGTCACCCGCTTCTGCGCGGAGAACGACATCCCACAGGCAGAGCGCGGCAAGGCCAAGAAGGCCGCGGGCTATGTCCGCGCCCACACGACGCCGCTTCTCATCCTGTTCGAGTCCTTCCGCGACTTCGCCCTGCAGCAGAAGTCCGACTGGGCGGCCTCGGTGTTCCGGGCCTTCCTCGGCACGCTCAAGGGCTATAATATCTACTTTGCGGGCTGCTTCTACCCGGAGGACCTTGCGCAGATGCGCTCCGACGCCCTGTGCCAAGCCTTCTGCGCGTCCGAAACGCAGCTGCTGCTCGGCGGCAGGTACCACCTGCAGGGCCTGAGCAATGCGCTGCCCACGGAATTCCGCCGCCGGGAGCAGCCGGAGAACTACGACTGCGGCCTGCTGCACTATCAGGACGGCTGGTATGAGCTGCAGATGCCGTGCGGCGAGCTCGTCGTGCCGGAGGTCGCGCCGGACGACGCGCCCATCATCTGAGAGGAGGCGGCCCATGAGTCAGATCCTGATCGACCTCCACGTTCCGGCGCTGTGCGCGGAGTATGACCTGTTCGTCCCGGACGACGCGCCCATTGCGGACATCATCCCCCTGCTTGCCAAGGGGCTGGCGGACATGAGCAGCGGCAGATACTGCCCCTCCGGGCGGGAGCTGCTTGCGGCGCGCGGTCCGGAGCGCCTGCTCGACCCGCAGAAAACGCTGAGCGACTATGCCATTGCAGACGGCAGCGCGCTGATGCTGCTGTAACGCCGGAAGGAGGAACCATGACGCAGGAACGGCTGAATGGCCTGAACGAGGGCCTTTATACCCTGCTGCAGCTGCAGCGGCAGCTGGAGCAGAACGGCGAGAGCTTCCACCGCGCCGTCTCCGGAGAGATCGACACGGTCTATCAGGAGGGCGTGACCCGCGCCCTGCGGCACTGCAGGGAATTGGAGGAGCTGTTAGTACGATTGCAGCAGGAGGAGCAGGTCAGACTGCTGTCCGGGCTGTGATGGGAAATAAAAAGGAGGTAATTCGAAATGAACAACATCATCGAATTCAAGGACCAGAGCATGATCAATTCCTGGCTGCAGGAATCTCTGGACCTGATCACAGAGGCACAGGCCGAGATGAAGGCCACGCATGACCTCGTTGACGAGATCAGAGCAAGCTCCGACGGCACGCTCGTCGACGAGCTTGTCACAGGAAGCAACAAGGTCCTGTCCGTGGCGAACAACCTGACGCAGACCATGGAGGACATCAGCACCACGATCAATGACGTTGCCAGCAAGGTTGCGGGCTTTGTCAGTGATGTCGCAGGGACCATCGGCAAGGTCTTCGGTATGTTCGGTTAACAGGGGGGAAAAGAAACATGTTGCTGGAAAAAATCAGAATCGATCTTAATAAGTTTGAGCAGCAGATCTCTGCGCTCGATGTCAAGCTCAACACGCTCAACCGCATCCGCGAGGACTATAAGGCGCTGATCGCCAAAATGCGCGACAACATTGCCTCGGAGGAGTCCGATGCCTACAGCAAGCTGGAGCAGCGCGCCAACCAGCAGATCGTCATGCTGACGACGGAGATCAACAGTGCGCTGGCCACCCGTCAGGCCCTCTCGAACGTGCTCGAAAAGGCCAAGGAGAACGGCACCCTCGTCGGCAGCATCCTCGATAACTCGATCAATACCATCAAGAACACGGTGGATACGACCTCCGAGGCCGCCAAGGCCGCTGTCACCGCAGCGGGCGCAGCTGCCGCCGTGGCCGCCGTCCTCTGATGCTGTCCGCTGTCCGGATCGATACCGGCCTGCTCTCCCAGCGCCTGCCGGAGGAAGAGCGGGCAAAGGCCCTGTCCGTGCGGCTGCTGCAGGTCCTCTCCGGTCTCCCCGCGATGGCGGAGCCGGAGAGCCGCGCGGCCTATCAAAAAGCCGCGAATATGGCCGAGGAGCTTTACCGCTGCTGCCGCAGCTCCGTGGATACGCAGGAGGAATTTCTGCAGGGCTGCGGCTATACCCTCCGCCAGATCGAGCAGATTCTGGAGGAGAGCTGCGCCGAGGCCGTCCGCCGCACGCCGGATATCCCCGGCTGATGTGCCGGCGATACGAGCAGGCTGCCGTAAAAAACGGAAACGGCTCCCAGGCTTGTCATTGCGAGGAGCGAAGCGATGTGGGAATCTCAAACAGGCAGTGACGAATTCGCCGGAGGCTTCCCTGTGTTCCGGCTGCTTCCTGCCATACTGCAACTTTGGAGCCCCGTGCGGCGTCCAGCCTGAACGGGCTGCGGCACGAGGCTCTGACGCTATTCATACTAGAATCTGATAAAAAGCTTTAAAAGCTTTTTATAGCGCCGAGGGCGCGTCAGATTCTGCATGAGACGGCGCAGCGTGCGTCAGCACGATGCGAGTGTGCGTAGCACACGGGATTCCTGATGAAATGTTTTAATCAGGAATCAGTATCAGAGCGCCCTTAGAGAGGAAAATCACATGTCTTTCATACTCGACTGCGCCTGCCACTGCAGGGTCGGCAAGGTGCGCAGCAACAACGAGGACAACATCCTGTTTGACGGGAAGTGCCTCGAGGAGCAGAACACCGGCCTCAGAAATCCGGTCGTCTGCCAGAGCGTCCTTTCCCACGGCTCCGCCTGCTTTGCCGTGTTCGACGGCATGGGCGGCGAGGACTTCGGCGAGGCGGCTTCCTACACGGCCGCCTGCACGATGCGCGCGGAGACGAAGCGCCTTGCGGATTTCCTCGTTCCGGAGCACGCCTTTCTTGCGCAGAGCTGCGCGAAAATGAACCGCGCCGTCTTTGACGCGGCCCTTGCGCGCGGCACGCGGCACATGGGCTCCACCGCAGCGATGCTGCTGTTTTCGCCGCAGCAGGTCTACTGCTGCAACATCGGCGACAGCAAGATCTTCCGCCTGCGCGGCGGCGTGTTCATGCAGCTGTCGCGCGACCACACGGACGAGGCCCTTCTGCAGGAGATGGGCATCACGAACCGCCGCCCGCGGCTGACGCAGTATCTGGGCATCGACCCGGACGAGATGGAAATTCAGCCCCATATTGCCAAGGGCGAGCTGCAGCGGGGCGACCGCTACCTGATCTGCAGCGACGGCCTGACGGATATGGTGCCGAATTTCGAGCTGTGCAGCACCCTGCTCGTCAATCCCACGGCCGAAAAATGCGCCGACCGCCTCATGCGGCAGGCCATGAGCACAGGCGGCCGGGACAATACGACCGTTATCGTGATCCGCGTATTATGAGGAACCGCGAAAAAAATCGGCGGCTCCTTTTTGGGGGGAACATCCATGGAAAACATCCAGTGGCCGGGCTGGGAGGTTGTGCGCCTCATCGGCAACGGCAGCTTTGGCTCCGTGTACGAAATTCAGCGCGATCTCTACGGCAATGTGGAAAGGGCCGCGCTCAAGGTCATCCACATCCCGCAGAGCCGCAGCGACATCGAGGAGCTTTATAACGACGGCTACGACGACGAGAGCATCACCGCCCGCTTCCACGGCTATCTCGAGGATATCATCCGCGAATATTCCATGATGGCCAACATGAAGGGCTGCAAAAATGTTGTCTACTGCGACGATGTCCGCCAGATTCAGCACGAGGACGGCATCGGCTGGGATATCTATATCAAGATGGAGCTGCTGACGCCGCTCGTCAGGACGCTGGGCCGGGAAATCCCGGAGCAGCAGGTCGTGAACATCGGCATCGACATGTGCAGCGCCCTTGTGCTGTGCAGGGAGCACAACATCGTCCACCGCGACATCAAGCCGCAGAATATCTTCGTCTCGCCGGACGGGACCTACAAGCTCGGCGATTTCGGCATCGCCAAGACGGCCGAGCGCACGACCAGCGGCACGAAGACCGGAACCTACAAATATATGGCCCCGGAGGTCTACCGGAGCCAGCCCTACGGCGCGGCCGCCGACCAGTATTCGCTCGGCATGGTGCTCTATTGGCTGCTCAACGAGCGCCGGACGCCGTTCCTGCCCCTGCCCGGCGCGGCCAAGGCGCCGACCGTCACGCAGGAGGACGAGGCGCGCAAGCGCCGCTTTGACGGCGAGCCGCTCCCCGCCCCGGCGCACGGCAGCCCGGAGCTGCAGCAGATCGTCCTCAAGGCATGCGCCTATGACGCAAAGGACCGCTACGCCAGCGCGGCCGATATGCTCGCCGCCCTGCGGAGCCTCCGCGAGACTGCCGCCGCCGCGCCCATTGCCGCAGCGGCCGGGAACGACGATGCGGACGAAAGGACCGTCGGCGTGTTCTTCGCCGGAACGCCCGCCGCCCCCGCTGCGCCCGCTCCGGCCCCTGCGCCGCAGCCCGCGGAGCCCCCGGCGGAGCCTGCCCCCGCGCCGCGGCCCATCGTGCACAAGCCGCCGAAAAAGCCGCTCGTCAAGCGGCAGACGGCCGCGCAGGAGGCCGCAGAGGAGAAGCAGAAGAAAAAAGCCCTCCCGTGGCTCATCGGCGCTGCGGTGCTGGCGCTTGCCCTGACCGGCACGCTGCTGCTTCTGAACCGGAAGAAGACCCCGGAGGCGGATGTGCAGCTTGCCGTGACGGAGCCGGACGAAACCCAAGCGCTGTCCACCGAGGCGCCGGAGACGGAGCCGGGCGAGACGGCAGCCGTCCAGCTCGAGTGGACCGAGTGGGCCGACGCCCTGCCCGAGGGCGTTTCGGCGGAGAGCTACGACGTGGAGGAGCGCACGCTCTATCGCAGCCGCAGCCTCGAAACAAAAAGCTCCACGGAGACCGACCACATGGACGGCTGGGAGCTTTTCGACACCGTCGACGCCAACGGCGGCTACGGCGCGTGGAGCGACTGGAGCCAGAACGCCGTCTCAAAGTCCGACAGCCGCGATGTCGAGACCCGCACGCGCTACCGCTACAGCGATAAGGAGACGACCACGAGCGGCAGCAGCTCCCTCTCCGGCTGGACGCAGTACGACACGACCTATTCCTGGGGCGGCTACGGCGGCTGGAGCGGCTGGTCGACGGACCCGGCCTACTCCGGCGAGAGCCGTCAGGCCGAGACGAAGACGCAGTACCGCTATCGCAATATCACCTACACGACGGAATACACCGACTGGGGCGGCTGGAGCGATTGGCAGGACAGCTACGTTGGCTCCAATTCGACTACGGACGTGCAGACGCGCACAGTGTATGGCTATTACTGGTATCAGTGCCCGAACTGCGGCGCGCATATGCACGGCTGGGGCTTCACCTGCCCGACGTGGGCGGGCGGCTGCGGAAAAGCAGAGCTGAAGACCGAGCACTGGCATGAGTACTGGAGCACGACGGCTCCCGGCAGTGTCGGCTTCAGCGACTGGTATGGAACCGGGCATTATTACGCCTACGTTGACGGAATACTGGTTTTCCGCTGGGACTATGGCAACCCCGGCCCGAAGACCCAATACCGCTACCGCACGCGCTCGACATATCAGGCCTCGCACTACGGCGACTGGTCCGGCTGGGAGGACACGAGCTACAGCGCCTCCTCCAACCGCGAGGTCGAAACGCGCACGGTCTACCGCTATCGCGACCGTTCGCAGGTCCCGACGTACTGCTTCTACCGCTGGAAGGACTGGTCGGCGTGGTCGGATAACGCTGTGTCGGAGAGCGGCTCGCGCCGCGTGGAAACGGCCACGTTCTACCGCTGGCGCGACCGCGTGACCGAGACGACCTACTTCTTCCGCCGCTGGACGGACTGGACCGAATTCTCGGAAAGTCCCGTCGAGTCGAGCGAGGATACCGAGGCCGAAATGAAGACGCAGTACCGCTATAAGAGCAAAGAGGCATAAAAAAAGCGCCCTGCCGCATTCACGGCGGGTACTCGTAAGACAGTGAATGGAGCGTATCGATGCAGATACGCTCCATTTTTGAGATATGGTGCAGCCTTGGCTCTCAGGCGGCAGGTGCGGCTTATCCCTTCCTCGTCATTTCGACCGTTCTGCGGTAGGCGGCCGTGACGGCATTCTGCACGGTATAGGAAAATCCGCCCTGCTCGAGTGCCAGAACGCCCTCGATGGTCGTTCCGGCCGGGCTGCACACGCGCATTTTCAGCACGTCCGGCGCTTCCCCACTCTGCAGGAGCATCTCCGCCGCGCCGAGCATGGTCTGCGCCGCCAGACGGCAGGCGTCCGGGTACGACAGGCCCGCGCGCACGCCGCCGAGGGCCAGCGCATCGGCAAACTGGAAGCAGAACGCAGGTCCGCAGCCCGAGATGGCGCTTGCGGCGTCGATCTGCGCCTCCGGCAGGGGCAGCAGCAGCCCGGCCTGTGCCAGAACGGCGCGGAAGGCGTTCAGCTGCGCGTCCGTCACGTTCTGCGCGGCATAGAGGATCGTGCCCGCGCCGACGGCGGCGGGGGTATTGGGCATGATGCGGATGAGCGGCAGTCCCCCGCCGAGCATGGCGTCCAGCTCCCGGAGCGTCACGGCCGTCGCCATGCTGACGACGACGGGTGCATTCCCCTTCCGCGCCTGCAGCACGGGAGCCAGCTCTCCTGCCAGCCCCGGCAGGCCCTGCGGCTTCACGCCGAGGAACAGCAGCTCGGCCTTTTCCGCAGCCTCCGCGTTCGGGCAGACCGTCCCGCCCAGCTCCTTTGCCAGCGCCGCGGCCTTGGCAGGGGTGCGGTTGGCAAGCAGCAGCGTGTGGCCGCCCTTTGCTGCGGCCCGCGCCAGCGCGCCGCCCATATTTCCGGTTCCGATGAATCCGATCTTCATGCGCTTACCTCCTGATCTGACCGTTTCCGGTGATAACATACTGATAGGTCGTCAGCTCGTTCAGGCCGATCGGCCCGCGCGCATGGAGCTTCTGCGTGGAGATGCCCATCTCGCAGCCGAGGCCGAATTCGCCGCCGTCCGTGAAGCGCGTCGAGGCGTTGACATAGACGGCCGCGCTGTCCACTCCCGCCGTGAAGCGGGCGGCGCTTTCCTCACTTTGCGTGACGATGGCCTCGCTGTGGTGCGTGGAATGCTGCGCAATATGGCGGATGGCGCCCTCCACGTCGTCTACGACGCCGACGGCCAGCACATAGTCCAAAAATTCCGTGTCGAACTCCGGGTCCGGCGCGATGCCGAGGATGGCTGCGGCTTCTTCGTCGCAGCGCAGGCGGACGGGGTGCTTTGCACCGGGGCCGCACAGGCGCTTTTGCAGCATGGGCAGGAACTTTGGCACAATCGCGCGGTGGACGAGCAGGACCTCAGCCGCATTGCAGACGGACGGGCGGCTCGTTTTTGCGTTTTCAATGATATCGAGCGCCATATCAAGATCGGCGCTCTCGTCAACATAGACATGGCAGATGCCCGTGCCGGTCTGGATGCACGGCACGGTCGCGTGCTCGACGCACGCGCGGATGAGGCCTGCCCCGCCGCGCGGGATGAGCAGGTCAACATAGCCCGTGGCTGTCATGAGAGCGGCGGCCCCTGCGTGTGACGTGTCCTCCACAAGGTTCACGAGATCCGGCGTCAGACCGGTCCGCTCCAGCCCGCGGCGCAGCGCGGCCGTGATGGCGGCGGCGGAGCGGTAGGCCTCGCGCCCGGAGCGCAGCACGCAGACATTGCCGGACTTCAGCGCGAGCGCGGCGGCGTCCGACGTGACGTTCGGGCGGCTCTCATAGATGATGGCGATGACGCCCATCGGCACGCTGCGCTTGCAGATGCGAAGGCCGTCCGGTCGGACGAATTCGTCCAGCGTCCGGCCGACCGGGTCCGGCAGGGCCGCAACGGCCTCGATGCCGGCTGCCATGCCTTCGAGCCGTGCCTCGTTCAGCGCGAGGCGGTCGAGCATGACGTCCGAGACCGTGCCGCGCGCAGCCTCGAGATCAGCGGCGTTTTCCGCCAGAATGGCCGGGGCCTCTGCGCGCAGCTCCTGCGCCATGGCGGCAAGGGCGCGGTTTTTCGCCTCGGTGTCGCGCAGCGCCGGGCAGGCCGCCGCGGCCTTTGCGCGCTTCAGAATGACCTCCGTCGGGGTGAATTCCATCATGCCTCCGCCTCCTGTGCCAGAAATTTTGTGCCGACGGGCTTGCCGTCCATCAGATCGTAGAGCGCAGCGGGCTGCGCGCCGTTGGCAATGACCATGGGCACACCGGCCTCCGTGGCAATGTGCGCGGCGTGGAGCTTCGTCTGCATGCCGCCCGTGCCGAATTTGCTGCCCGCGCCGCAGGCCAGCCGCTCGATCTCCGGCGTGAGCCTCTCGACGACGGGGATGAGCTTCGCCGCGGGATCGCTGTGCGGGTCGGCCGTGAACAGACCGTCGATGTCCGAAAACAGGATGAGGAGGTCTGCCCGGATCGTGCGGGCGACGATGGCGGCCAGCGTGTCGTTGTCGCCAATGCCCAGCTCCTGCGTGGCGACGGTGTCATTCTCGTTGATGATGGGCAGCGTGCGCAGCTGCAGCAGCCGCGCAAGCGTGTTGTGGAAGTTTTTCGCGCGCTCCGGCGTCTCGATGTCGTCCGCTGTGATGAGCAGCTGCGCCACGACGTGGTGGTACTGCGAGTAGAGCTTATCATAAATGTACATCAGCTCGCACTGGCCGACGGCCGCAGCCGCCTGCTTACCGGGAATATCCTTCGGCCGCTCGGCCAGCGACAGCTTGCCGACACCCATGGCGACGGCACCGGACGATACCAGCACCAGCTCATGTCCTGCATTTTTGAGATCGCTGCAGACCTTGCACAGCTCCTCCACGCGGCGAATGTTCAGATTCCCCGTCGGGTGCGTGAGCGTGGACGTCCCCAGCTTGAGTACGATTCGCATGGTTCAAGGCTCCTAACTTTTTTGCTTTAGCTTGTTAACACCTGCGTATCATAGCACGCTGAGACCGGAATTGCAAGCGCTGCCGGATTTTTTGATGAGCTGCGGCAAAAGACCGCTTCACAGCCTCTGTGTTTCACGTGAAACACAGATCACCGCATGAAACCATACTATTATAATTAGTACACTTGCAGTACCCGGCAGCATTGTGGGAAAGCAATCGGCGAAATCGCAGCTGCCTGCCTGAGATTGCACCCCAAGGGCACTTCCTCGCGCTTCGCGCTCAGGGCGCCACGTCGGCCTGCGGCCTCCTCGCAATGACAAGCCTGCCACCCTGCGTCTCCACTCTCCACCCCACTACGTTTCACACTTTTCACCACATTCCTCTTTCCAAATGTTTCACGTGAAACAGGAATTTTTTACAGAACGCTCCTGCACGGTTGCAATCTTCCCCTGCATGTGCTAGAATAGCACCGTATCGACAACCAAAGGAGGTGGCAGCTTGGCGCAGATCATCGCGATCGTCAATCAGAAGGGCGGCGTGGGAAAAACGACCACTGCCGTAAACCTGACGGCGGCGCTGGCCGCGACCGGCGCGCGGGTGCTGCTGTGTGACTTCGATCCGCAGGCCAACGCGACCTCCGGCCTCGGCGTGGACAAGCGCAAGGCCCCCTACGCATCCTACGACCTCATTCTCGACGGCGTCAGCGCCGAGAAGGCCGTCATCCACACGGACTACGGCGACGTCATCCCGTCCGGCGCGGAGCTGGCCGGTGCGACCGTCGAGCTCATCGGCGTGGACAAGCGCGAATACCAGCTGAAAAACGCGCTCGAGCCGCTGCGCGCGGCCTATGACTACATCTTCATCGACTGCCCGCCCTCGCTGGAGCTGCTGACGCTCAACGCCCTCTGCGCGGCGGACAGCGTGCTCATTCCGGTGCAGTGCGAGTATTATGCCCTCGAGGGCCTGTCCGACCTGATGGGCACGCTCCGGGCCATCAAGCGGCGGCTGAACCCGAAAATTTCCGTGTTCGGCGTGCTGCTGACCATGTACGACGGGAGAACAAACTTCTCCAACCAGGTGGCGCAGGAGGTGCGGCGGCACTTCCCCGGCAAGGTCTATGCCAACGCCATTCCCCGCAATGTCCGTCTCGCCGAGGCCCCGAGCCACGGCCTGCCGGTCATTGCCTATGACCGAAGCTCCCGCGGTGCGGCGGCCTATCTCGCCGTCGCCGAGGAGATCCACAGAAAGGACGGAAGCTTATGAGTGCAAAGCAGCGTGGGCTGGGCCGCGGGCTCGGTGCGCTGATCGGCGATTTTCCGGAAGAACCCGAGAGCGGCGCGGTGACGAAGCTGCCTCTGCAGAAGGTGGAGCCGAATCCGGATCAGCCCCGCCGCACGTTTGACGAGGAGGAGCTGCAGGCTCTGGCGGATTCCATTGCCGCCCACGGCATCCTGCAGCCGCTGGCCGTCCGCGCAAGCGGTGACGGCTTTTATCAGATCATTGCGGGCGAGCGCCGTTGGCGCGCGGCACGGATGGCGGGCCTGAGCGAAGTGCCCGTCGTCGTGCTCGAGGCCGACGACCGCACCGTCATGGAGCTGGCCCTCGTGGAGAACCTGCAGCGGCAGGACCTCAACCCCATGGAGGAGGCCGAGGGCTATCAGCGCCTGATGAAGGAATACGGCCTGACGCAGGAGGAGGCCGCCGCGCGCGTCGGCAAGTCCCGCCCGGCCGTGGCCAACGCCCTGCGCCTGCTGCTCCTGCCGGAGGAGGTCCGCTCTCTCGTGGAGGACGGCACGATCTCGGCCGGGCACGCCCGCGCGATCCTGTCGCTCCCGGCGGCCCGCCTGCAGAAGGCGGCCGCGCAGAAGATCGTCGCCCTGCGCCTGTCCGTGCGGCAGGCCGAGGCCATGTGCAAGCGGATGCTGCAGGAGGAGGAAAAGCCGGAGCCGAAGCCCGCTCCCCTGACGGTCGACTATGTCGCCGAGTGCGAAAAATCCCTCACGCGCCGCCTCGACCGCAAGGTCCGCATCGTCAACGGAAAGCGCAAGGGACGCTTTGAACTGGAATTTTATGGGCAGGAGGACCTGCAGCGCCTGTATGACGCCCTCCTCGCTCTCGGAAAAACGGAGGAAAAGCCCGAATGCCTGAACTGAAGCAGCCGCAGGAAGCGGCAGAAACAACAACGGAGCAGCCGCTGACCACAAAGAAAAAGCGCGCCATGCTCGAATACATGGCCATCATGTTCGCGGCGGCCTTCCTGCTCGTGGCGGTCTCCCTGCTCATCAAGGTCATTGACATGAAGGGCGAGATGGAGGCGGCCAACACGGGCGCGCGAGAGAACATCGCGCTGCTGCAGAAGGACCTCGATGCCGCCCGCGCCGAGTCCGCAGAGCTGCAGACCAAGCTCGACGAGGCCAACGCCGCGTCCTCCGAGGCAGCAGACAAGCTCTCGGACGCCGAGACCCGCTTAAGCGAGGCCGAAAAGGCCCGCGAAACGCTCGAGAAGACGCTTGAGAGCGCGCAGAAGGAAAACGACACGCTCTCCCGCCGCGCGCAGGCCAATGAGCTGCTCGTCTCGGCGCAGGCCGCGCTGGAGCAGGGCGATTATGCCGCCCTCCGCAGCCATCTCGAGGCGCTCGGGGCCTATGCCGACGCCCTGAAGGACGACGGCGCCGCGCTCTATGAGACCCTGCGATCCTACATCGACTGATTTAGAAAAGCTTTGATTAAAAACTTAGGGAAGCTCTGATTCAATCAGCAAGAGCGGATGGCGAGAGATTTTTTTGGCAAGGCGAGGTATGGAAAACGCAGGAATACTTTGTGTATTTCAAGTTTTTCATACCGATGGATTGACGAAAAAGATCCGGCATCCGCCGCAGATGATTGATTCAGAGCTTCCGTAGAACTGATTTATTGAGGTGACTGAATATGCTGGATATCAAACGAATCAAGGACGATCCCGAGGCGGTCAAGGCCGGTCTGCGGGCCAAGGAGGTCGACTGCGACGCTGCCGTCGACCGCATTCTGGAGCTGGACGCTCAGCGCCGCGCCCTCATCCTCTCAACGGAGACAGATAAGGCCGAGCAGAACCGCGTCTCGAAGGAAATTCCGAAGCGCAAGAAGGCGGGCGAGGATGTTGCGCCGATCTTCGCGCGCATGGCCGAGCTGAAGGCCCAGATCGCCCAGAACGACCAGAAGCTGACGGACGTCGAGGCGGAGTACCGCACGCTGATGCTGTCTCTGCCGAACCTGCCGGACCCCGACCTCAAGCCGGGCGGCAAGGAGAACAACGAGCCGCTGCGCTACTACGGCGAGCCGCATCACTTCGACTTCGAGCCGAAGCACCATGTGGACCTGTGCACGGACCTCGGCCTCATCGACTATGAGCGCGGCACGCGTCTGGCGGGCTCCGGCTTCTGGATCTACCGCGGCATGGGCGCGCGCCTCGAGTGGGCCCTGCTCAACTACTTCATCGACGAGCACCTGAAGGACGGCTATGAGATGGTCGGCCTGCCCCTGATGCTCGAGTACCAGTGCGGCGAGACCGCGGGACAGTTCCCGAAGTTCGCCGATGAGGTCTATAAGATCGAAAATCCGACGGACGACCGCATGCACTTCATGCTCCCGACGGCCGAAACGGCCCTCGCCTCCCTGCACCGCGGCGAAATTCTCGCCGAAAGCGACCTGCCGCACAAGCTGTTCGCCTACACGCCGTGCTTCCGCCGCGAGGCAGGCTCCCACCGCGCCGACGAGCGCGGCATGGTCCGCGGCCACCAGTTCAACAAGATCGAGATGTTCCAGTACACCCTGCCTGAGAAGTCCGACGAGGCCTTCGAGGAGCTGGTCGGCAAGGCCGAGCGCCTGGTCAAGGGGCTGGGCTTCCACTTCCGCACCGTCAAGCTTGCCGCGGGCGATTGCTCGGCCTCCATGGCGCGGACGTATGACATTGAAATTCAGATCCCGTCCATGAACGGCTATAAGGAGGTCTCCTCCGTTTCGAACGCGCGCGACTATCAGGCGCGCCGCGGCAACATCCGCTTCCGCCGCGAGGCCACGGGCAAGACGGAATTCGTCCACACCCTCAACGGCTCCGGTCTGGCCACGTCCCGCATCTTCCCCGCCATGGTCGAGCAGAACCAGCGTGCCGACGGCTCCGTCGTTGTGCCGGAGGTCCTGCGCAAGTACCTCGGCGGTCTGGAAGTACTCGAAAAGAAGAACTTCTGAGAAGGAGAGAGGATACTATGGGGAAGAAAAAGAGCGGATTTCTGAAGGAATTTAAGGAATTTGCCATGAAGGGCAATATGCTCGACCTTGCAGTCGGCGTCATCGTCGGCGGTGCATTCAAGACGGTCGTCGATGCCCTGACGAACAGCGTCATCATGCCGGTCGTGTCCATGTTCCTCGGCGGCCTCAGCTTTGAGGAGTGGAAGATCCGTCTGCCGCAGTTCTTCGGCGAAAAGCTGGATGAAAACGGAGAGGTCATCGTAAACTACCTGCGTTTCGGCGACTTCCTGTCCGCGTTCATCAACTTCGTCATCATGGCTTTTGTCGTGTTCCTGATCGTCAAGACCGTCAATCGCCTGCGTGAGGCCGGGGAAAAGCACCGCAAGAAGGAGGCAGAGGCCCCTGCCGCGCCTCCCGAGCCGACGAAGGAGGAGCAGCTGCTCACGGAGATCCGCGACCTGCTCAAAAAGTGAGCCGAAGGGAGCGCCCGATATGAAGCGAATCTGCATCCTTTGCCTGCTGGCTGCCCTCCTGCTCGGCGCCTGCGGCCTGGCCGACGCGCCCTATATGGAGCCGGTCCGCACCTACTGCGCCGCCCTGCAGGACGGCGATTTCACCCGCCTGCAGGAGGCCATCCCCCCCGCCGTGCTCAATGCGGACGGCTTCGATGCCGGGGAGCTGGCCAATGTGCGCGATTCGTTCGCCAAGGGCAGCAGCAACGACTATGACATCACGCCAAAGGAGCTGGATAGCCGCCGCATCCCCGAGAGCGGCTGCCGCGTGCTCGAGGATTATTTCCGCCAGCAGTACGACTGGACCATGACCGTCGACGAGGCACGGCTCGTCAAATTCCGCGTTTCGTTCACGGGCGAGCTGGATGGCCAGCTCAATGTCCGCGCCGTGTGCTACCAAACCGGCGGGCACTGGTACCTTGACCTCAGCGCCGTGAATCTGAACCTGTTCAGTTGAATGCAAAAAAGCGAGGAGCTGCGGCTCCTCGCTTTTTGCGTCTTTTGGATGAAGAGGCTTTCAGGCTTGTCATTGCGAGGCTCCGCAGGAGCCGTGGCAATCTCGCAGCACCAGCCGGAACACGGCAAAGCTTTTGGCGAATCCGTAAGTGCCTGCTATGCCCTCTCAGTCACCTTCGGTGACAGCTCTCCCAGAGGGAGAGCCAAGGTCGCCTCGCTCCCCGCAATGACACGGGAGGGAGGCGCTTGCAAATTTGTCACTATGCCCCTCCGAATGGGGTGGGTCTCCCCATCTTGTCATTGCATCCTTCCGGTTGCAGCAGGCTCCCAAGTTTGTCATTGCGAGCCTTGCGGAGCAAGGCGTGGCAATCTCGCAGCACCAGCCGGAACACGGGAAAGCTTTTGGCGAATCCGTAAGTGCCTGCCATGCCCTCTCAGTCACCTTCGGTGACAGCTCTCCCAGAGGGAGAGCCAAGGTCGC
>OGDY01001465.1_pt1 | contig 26283 bp, 23 predicted proteins | sample 1570341 | NCBI WGS metagenome assembly OGDY01 (sample SAMEA2581972, study PRJEB24529) | metagenome | biome: Human gut stool | place: China | collected 2011 | reverse complement strand
GAATTATTACAATAACACGGATGTATGAAAGAGTAAATATCTACTGTGCAGGACTGAATTCCACCGACCCGTGGGGAAGTGGAATTTAAAATTTCATTTTAGGGGACACAAACAATTTCTAAGAAAATCTTGAGAAAAAACGACCACCGTGATATAATAAGATTGTATATATGTTATGAGAAAACAGCCCGTTTTGAGAGGTTAAAAACGACTATGGCAATGAGCTACGATAAATTATGGAAACTGCTTATTGATAAAAAAATGAACAGGACAGATCTACATGAGCAAGCGCATGTGTCAACAAATGCCATAGCTACCATGGGAAAAGGTGGCGATGTGTCGACAAAGGTTCTTGATAAGATTTGTAAGACGCTTGATTGTCAGATTCACGATATTGTTGATTACGTACCGGATGATGACGACGTACAAGAAAAATAACTGCAAGGAGCATTTTTGTGTGGTGTAAGAACTGTAATATAGAGACAAATGAAGAAAAGTGCCCAATCTGCGGTGAGAAGACAGTCGAAGATTATCCTACTGAAGTTTACTGGTGCGATAATTGCAGAGTTCCGGTAATGCAGGAAGTGAATCAAGCGGACAAAGGAATCTGCCCAAGATGTGGCAAGCCGATGAAATATCTTGCGACAGATATTAGACCCGTATTCCCCGAAGAAAGGTTGCTGGTTGAGATTTTGCTGAAGAAGAAACCTCATCAGTGGATAAATGAATCTGTATGGGCATCCAACAACAGATACTATATAAATGGCAAGTCTGTTGCTTTGCCTAACAAGTTGTTTCAGAAAGCAAATGCTGACGAATATATAGAGAAGCTTGAAGGAAATAAGGACAATAATTCCTATGAGGCTTTTGATCACTACATAGATGCTTTTGTCGAGGCGAATAGGACAAGGTTGAACTATCTGATTGACGAATCACATACATTTGTCAAGAAAACGGCGGCTAAGTTTCCGGAGGAGAATATAGTCCTATCGTTCTCGGGTGGAAAAGACTCCACTGTAACTGCAGATGTGGCAATAAAAGCATTGAGTGATCCATCACTGGTGCACATTTTTGGAAATACTACGCTTGAGTTTCCGCTCACAATTGAGTATGCCAAGCGCTATAGAAAGAATCATCCGCAGTCTATTTTTAAGATTGCTGAAAATCATGAGCAGGTATTCAGAGATGTGTGTGTGGATATAGGACCACCAGCTAGAATGATGAGATGGTGTTGCTCTATGTTTAAGACAGGACCGATTACCAGAGTAATTAATTCCTTATATAGGGATCAACGCATTCTGACCTTCTATGGAATTAGAAAATCGGAGTCTGTAAGTAGAAGTAAGTATAACAGGGTTGAGGATGATGCTGAGTCAGTAAAAATTCAGCAGCAGACAGTAGCGTCTCCAATATTCTTCTGGAAGGATATGGATATATGGCTATATATCTTGGCTGAAAAGATTGATTTCAATGATGCTTACCGTTTGGGTTATGACAGAGTTGGATGTTGGTGTTGTCCTAACAATAACCAGAGAGCACAGTTTCTTTCAAGAATTTATATGCCAGAGCAAGCAAAGGCATGGAGGAATTTTCTCATAGATTTTGCAAGAAAGATAGGAAAGCCTGATGCAGAAGAGTACGTGGATTCTGGCGCATGGAAGGCAAGACAAGGTGGTAATGGTCTTGCGGCAGCGGGTGATGTGAAAATTCGCTTTACAAACTGCACAACTGAAGATCATGCAAAGATTTATCGCTTGGTACGTCCGATGGATGATGAGTTTTTAAATATGCTCACACCATTTGGAAGAGTGGCTCCCGAGCTTGGTCAGAAGCTATTGCATGAGGTGCTGGTACTCGATATAAGGACGAATGTTCCTATTCTGTCAGTGCAGCCTTTTGAACAGGGCGGATATGAGTTTGCTGTAAAAATCAGAACCATGAATGTTAAGGAGCATGACGATTTACAGCATATGGTTGGATATCAAGTTAGGAAGTTTAATGCATGTAGAAAATGCTTGAAATGTGAATCCCTTTGCAAAGCAGGGGCGATTTCGATTTCAGCAGACGGATATTATATTGATCCGGAAAAATGTGTTCATTGCAAAATGTGCGTGACTGCCAAATATCTCAGAGGTGGCTGCATGATGGACAAATATTTACGGACAAAGGATTAGGAGGAACAGAGGGATGGCTACGAAGTTTCGAGCCCATGAAACATTCTTTATTAGAAAGGGATGGCTTAGTAAAGGCATGCGCTATGTATCGCAGAAGCCAGATGTCTTTACTGACAAAGATGATAATCCGATGGATGTTCTTGGAATCGGTGCCAATATGGTCAAATCCCTTAGATATTGGCTTCAGGCAGTGGGCCTGACGAAAGAACCGAAGACTGGCAAGAAGAATCAATCCCTGACTGATTTTGGAAAGCTAGTACATGAGAATGATCCTTATACAGAGGAATTAGGGACACTTTATCTTCTCCACTATAAGCTTGTAACTGATGAAGAGATGGCTCCATCTTGGTATTACTTCTTTAATAGATTTGTAATGAAAGAATTCAACAAGGATGATTTTGTTGCTCAGATACAGAATGAATTGAAGATGGATGGTACAACGGTAGCTATCAGATCATTGACCGATGACTTTGCCTGCATTGTTAATACATATGTGCCAAGGTATAAGTCTGATCCCAATAAGGTTTCTCCAGAGAATAATATTAATTGTCCATTCGGAGAGCTTGGCCTTATTGATATTCTGAGTAAAGAGCGAGGCAATTATACATACAAGAAGTCCATACCAATGGCAAGAAGCTTTAATCCGTGGGTAATTATGGCAGTTATAGCAGAACAGTCAAATGGTAGGGAAGAGATTGCATTAAATGAGATTCTATCCGCTGAGAAGAATATTGGTAAGGTATTTAACCTTGATTCGATTTGTATGCTTTCCTTGCTCCATAAAGTGGAGAAGCTTGGAGAGATTAAGGTTATCCGTACAGCAGGATTGGATGTTGTTCGGGTATTACATAAACGTAGCTTTATTGACTGCGTTAAAAAATATTATGCCGATATAGAGGGAACAAATTCATGAGCAAAATGATTTCTGTTGCGTCAGGCTTTCAGTATTCAGTAAATATAGGATACGACCTGAATAATGATGACAAATTAAAGAATTTCATACCGACAAAATCGGCATTGACGTTGTTAAAGGACATACTTAGCAGTACAGCTCTTGATGCAACGGAAAGAGCGCGAGTTCTTGTAGGAGCATATGGAAAAGGTAAGTCTCACATTATACTTACCATTCTTTCGATGCTTATGCAAAGAGAACGCTCTTTGTTTACACATTTGATGCCGAAAATCAATGAGGATCCAGAGCTGAAGCAGCTGGTTGATAATTACTATTCAGATAAGAAAAATAGGATCCTGCCGGTTATCATTAATGGAACAAGTGGCAGCTTACCACAGGCTTTTCTTCTTGCGTTGCAGAGAACGCTTGATGAGAATGGTCTAGATATCATGCCAGAGACCAATTACAGGGCTGCTATTAATGCCATACAGAAGTGGAAAGCTGATTATCCGAAGACTTACGATAAATTCAAGAAAGAAATAAGTCTTCCGGTAGATGCTTTTATTTCTGAACTAAACGATTACAATGCTGCAATCTACAGCGAGTTTGAAGAGGTTTATCCTAAACTTACATCGGGAAGTATATTTAATCCGTTTGTGGGATTTGATGTTGTGGAGTTGTATGAGAGTGTTGTAAAGAGCCTCAAGCAGCGTGGATATCTGGGAATATATGTTGTCTATGATGAATTCAGCAAGTTCCTAGAGTCTAACATCACAGCAGCCTCTGTTAGTGACACAAAGATGTTGCAGGATTTCGCTGAGAAATGTAATCGAAGTAGTGAGAATGAGTTGCATTTATTGTTGATTTCTCACAAAGAGATATCTAACTATATTGATCAGTTGCCAAAGGCAAAGGTTGATGGTTGGCGTGGCGTTTCTGAAAGATTCCGTCACATTCATTTGAACAATAACTTTGCTCAGACATATGAGATTATATCTACTGTTATCATTAAGGACAGAGATAAATGGGAAGATTTCCAAGATAATAATAAAGCTAGATTTGATCAGTTAATGTCAAGATATGCTGAGCATGCAATATTCAGTGACACAGATCAGAAGGAATTGGAGACAACAATATATGAATGCTACCCGTTACATCCGGTTTCAACATTCATTCTCCCAAGACTTTCTGAACGTGTAGCACAGAATGAACGTACATTATTTACCTTCCTGTCTGCTGATGGAACATCGACTCTACCAGCATTCTTGAGGGGATTAAAGGATAAGAACTTCAGAGTCATTACACCTGATCTTATTTTTGATTACTTTGATCCGGTTCTACAGAAGGAACCTTTTGCAGGAGAACTTCATAAGAACTATGTTTTGACCAAGACTATTCTTGGTCAGATTGAAGATCAGATTCTTGAAAGCAAGATAGTAAAGACGATTTCTTTGATATATCTGTTGGGACAGTTTGATAAGCTGAAGCCTATTAAAGAGGAGATTGTCGGAATCTACAGCATGGAATACAAGCCTGCTGAGATTGAAGCTGCAATTGATCATCTTATCAAGGATGAGTATGTGATTTATTTGAAGCGAAGTAATGACTATCTGAAATTGAAGCAGACATCTGGTGTGGACGTAGAGCAGAAGATATCAGATACTATCGCAGCTTTGACTTCTTCATTCTCCTTGAAGAGCGCATTGAATGCTTCAAATATTGATAACTACCTTTATCCATCAAAATATAATGATGAGAAAGAGATGATTCGCTACTTTGAGTTTGAGTTCATTGAAGAGCAGGAACTTGAAGGTGATATTGACTGGGTGAAAAAGGCTGGGGATATCAATGCAGATGGTGTGGTATATGCTATTGTCTGTGAGAACCCTGAGTCTATTAAGGAAATAAAGAATATAATCTTAAAGACTAGCCGGGGATGCGATAGATTTATTTTCATAATGCCGAAGAAATCTACTGCTATTAGAAAAATCCTGCAGGAGTTTGAAGCAGTAAGCGCATTGAGGGATAAGGCAAAAGAGGATACAGTTCTTTTTGAAGAGTATGAAGTAATATATGAGGATTTAAGAGATGTAATCAGTGAATTTATCAGTGGTTACACCCATCCTGAAGATTACAAGTCTGTATATATTTACAACGGCGAAGAGAAGAGCATATTACGTAAGGCTGCTTTGACAGGGCTTGCATCGGACATTTGCTTTAGTACTTTCCTTGAGACACCAGTTATTAACAATGAGGCAATCAATAAGGATGAGATTACCTCAATCGCAAATAATAGCAGAAATAAGATCCTTTCAGGCCTTCTCAGAAATGTTTTGGAGTCAAATCTTGGGCTTACCGGAACTGGACAGGAAGTTTCTATTATGAGAAGCACACTTGTAAGAAAAGAGGTTCTTCTCGATGATCAGGAGGGTGCTAGAATCAACCTGGCTCCATCGGATAAGCTGATGAAGGGCGTGCTTGACGCAATTGTTTCCTTTGTCATGGATGCCAAAAAGAAGGGTACAGCATCCTTTGATCAACTTTATAATGTGCTTACAGCTCCGGAATATCATATAGGTATTAGGAGTGGAGTTATTCCAATATATATTGCAGCTGTCTTTCATGAATTTAGTGAGGACATTATTCTGCAGAATGATTTGGGACAGTTGCCATTATCTGCTGATACCTTGCAGATGATTAACGCGTGTCCTGAAGATTACACACTGGTATTTCTAGAATGGAATCCTGAAAAGCAGAAATTTGTAAGTAAGCTTTCAGAGATTTTCAGTAATTATGTTATTGAGGCAGAAAAGAATCTTAGTGCTTATGATTTTGTAGCATCTGCAATGAAGCGCTGGTACCTGTCACTGCCAAGATATGCTAAGGAGTCCAAAGGAATTGGCGACAAGGAATCAAGCAAGAGATACCTTAAGATGGTTAAGCTGCTTAAACTGAATCTTAACGGTCATGAGTTGCTGTTTGAGAAACTTCCTGAAGCCTTTGGATATAGAGATTTCAACGAAGGGCTTGCAGAGAATATTGAGAATGCTAAAAACTACTATGATGGTAAAATAGCTGAGCTCAAGGTTGAGCTGATAAAGCAGACCAAAGAAATCTTCTCAATCGCTGCAAACAGAGCCAAGTTGAAAAGGACATCCTTATCATCTGTAATAAAGGATTGGTGTGAAACACTGGATCCGCATGTATTTGAGCAGCTTTTTGAAAATGGAACAAACAAGTGCCTGGGACTTTTTAAGGAAGTAACAAATGATGAAGAGACATTTGTTGCCAGATTAGCAAAGGCTGCAACGGGTCTCAGAGTTGAAGACTGGGATGATGATACTTTAGAACGTTTCAAAGAGAATCTTGCAATGTACAAAAAGACTGCTGAGGAATTCCAAAGCAGTGAGTCTGAATGTGAAGACAGTGCTGCAAGTACTTATGAAATCAAATTCCGCAGTGATGATGGTTCATCAGAAGTAAAACGATTTGATAGAGTTGAAACAAGTAAGAGAGGAAAGCTTCTGTATAATTCGATTCTGTTTGAGATAGATTCAATGGGATATTCTATTTCAGAACAGGAGAAGAGGCAGATTCTCATGGATATATTAAAGAAAATGTGCTAAGGGAGGTGTTACAAGTGGCATATTTTGATAATGCTTCAACTACATACCCAAAGCCGTATTGCGTCTATGATTTCATGGATAGCTTTTATCGTTCCAGCGGAGCGAATGCTGGACGTGGAAACTATAAGCTTGCGCAGAGTGCAGGAGCTTTAATTGGAGATACACGAAAGAAGATTCAGGAGCTCTTGCATTGCCAGGCAAAGCAGGTTGTATTTGAACCAACGGCAACAATCGCGTTGAATATTATTATTCAGGGCATTATTGAAAAAGGAGCTGTTAATATTTATATCAGCCCCTTTGAACATAATGCAGTTACCAGAACACTTCATCATTTTGAAGAGCAGGAGAAAATCAAGATCACACAGCTGACTGTTTCAAAGGGTATGGTGTATGACCTGGAAAAAATCAGATATCAGTTTGATACTGTTAAACCTGATTTTGTTATTGTTAGTCATGCTAGCAATGTGTTTGGACTTATTGCACCGGTAGAGGATATTTTCGCACTGGCTAAGAAGTATGAAGCCATAACCCTTGTGGATATGGCACAGACTGCTGGGTTGGTAGATTTGAACGTAGGCCTTACCACTATAGATTTTGCTGTATTTGCAGGACATAAAACATTGTATGGCCCAACTGGAATATCTGGATTTGTGATGAATCCATCGGTGAAATTTCCGGCAGTAATATTTGGCGGTACCGGATATGAATCTGCAAATCAGGATATGCCGGAAGATTTACCTCAGAAATATGAGATGGGGACACAGGACATTGCTGGTATAGCCGGATTAAATGCAGCTCTTGGATGGTCAGCACAAGTTACTATTGATGCCATAAGAAAAAAAGAAGCTGAGAATCGAAAGAAGCTGATAGACCTTTTAAGCAGATACTCCTATATTAAAATAATTGGAAATTATGACTCATGTAATTATGTGGGAATAGTTTCTTGCATCATAGAAGGAATAAGCAGCGACAGTGCAGGACCAGTGTTTGACAGATGTGGAATTGCTGTTAGAACAGGGCTACAGTGTGCACCGCTGGCACATCAGTTCATGGGAACATTTCCAGCGGGAACGATCAGATTCAGTGTTAATTATTTTACGACAGATAAAGATTTTGCAGAGTTAGAACAAGCTTTGGATTATATAGATTCAGAGTTGTAGGAGGAGTGTTGTGAGCTTAAAGGACAAGAGAATAAAAAGCGAATACCGGTCCTTGATTGATAATGTAGTGCAGGATTTTTATGTTCCGCTGCTTCATGAGTCAACATCATATAAGCGTGCAGTGGGATTCTTTTCGTCTTCAGCCCTTGTCGAAATATCAAAGGGAATAGCTGATATGGCTAAAGATGGTGGAAAGATTGAAATAGTTGCCTCACCGTATTTGTCTGATGGCGATATTCAGGCTATCAAGGAAGGATATGAGAACAGACAGAAGATAATAGAGGGGGCGCTCATACGTCAGTTGTCTGATGAACATGAGGATTACTATTCTATGGAGCGCTTGAATCTTCTGGCACATCTTATATCAGATGGAATCCTTGATATTCGCATTGCCTATACTGATAAGGACAATGAAATTGGAATGTACCATGAGAAGATGGGAATTCTGGAAGATAAAGATGGAAATCATGTTGCTTTTTCTGGATCCATGAATGAGTCTATGACAGCGATGTCCATCAATTATGAGACTATAGATGTATTCTGTGATTGGAGAGAGGCTGAAGCTGATAGAGTTAAGTTAAAGGAAAATGCCTTTTATTCCATGTGGAATAATGTTGAGCCAAGCCTTAAGGTTTTGGAATTTCCAAATATTTCTGATGTTCTTATTGAGAAATACAGGAATAAGGATCCAAATTTTGATATTGATCATGAGCAGTTCAAAAGAAGAATCCTTGCTTATGGAAGTATATTGCAAGGGATGAGTAATTCTTCTGGAGCTCAGGTAGGAGCAAGAATCCCAGCAGATGTTGAGCTACATGAATATCAGAAGGAAGCCATTGCTGCTTGGGTAGGTGAAAACTATCGAGGAATTTTTGATATGGCAACAGGTACAGGCAAAACCTATACCGGTCTTGGTGCCATTTCAAAACTTTCAGAAGATCTTAATGATGACCTTGCTGTAATCATCGTAGCTCCATACAAGCATCTGGTAGAGCAGTGGGTTGAGGATATTGTCAAATTCAACATGAAGCCTATTATCGCTTATGGTGATCCAGCCCACAAGGATTGGAGAAAGAAATTCTCCAAGGCAATAACGGATCAGAAAATCAGAAGAGATAAAAGATTCCTCTGTGTGGTGACAACGAATGTTACATTTGCAAGTCCAGACTTTCAGGAGAGAATAGATAAAATTAAGAGTCCGATTTTATTGGTGGTGGACGAGGCTCATAATTTTGGGGCAAGAAGCTATGCCAAGCATTTGGATGACAGATTTGCTTACAGGCTGGCATTATCAGCAACACTTGAAAGACACAGAGATGACGAAGGAACAGCACTTTTATATAGCTTCTTTGGAAAGAAATGTATTGAATATCCTCTGGAAAGAGCTATTGATGAAGATAAACTGACTCCTTATAAATATTATCCGATTCTTGTTTACCTGAGTGAGCTTGAGTTGGAATCTTATGAACAGCTTTCTTATGAAATGTCCAAGTGTATGATAAAGGACAAGCATGGAAAGTATAAATTAAGCAAGCGTGGAGAAATCCTTGCCCTAAAGAGATCCAGGGTTGTTGCAGGAGCAATGCAAAAACTGGAGGCTTTGAAGCGAGAAATCACTCCTTACAAAGATGATAATAATATTCTGGTGTACTGTGGAGCTACGAGGGTGATAGACGATAGTAATACTTCATCAGATGACGAAAATGATATCAGGCAGATAGAAGCAGTTACCAAGATTCTTGGAAATGAACTTAATATGAGCGTGGCGCGTTTTACTTCAGAAGAAAATATGGAGGAGCGTGCTTTGATTAAAGAGCATTTCCAGGACGGCGGCAAGCTGCAGGCTATAGTAGCGATAAAGTGTCTGGATGAAGGTGTTAATATACCAAGCATACGAACGGCCTTTATACTGGCAAGTACAACGAATCCTAAGGAATACATACAGCGTAGAGGTAGAGTGCTCCGTAAAGCGGATAATAAGCCATTTGCGGAAATATACGATTTTGTTACTCTTCCTAGACCGCTTGACTCCGTGTCAGGGTTGACGATTGAGCAAGCGAATAGGGATAAGACATTGGTGAAAAATGAGCTTGCCCGGATTAAGGAATTTGGTAGGCTGGCATTAAATTCGATGCTAGCAAACAACCTGATCTGGGACATCCAGGAGGCTTATCATCTTAACGAAACAGATCTTGAAAAGGAGGGTGAAGATTTTGAGTGATAACGGCGAAATCCAGGTTGATAGCAAGGCCATTGAGCGACTGAAGCGGTCAATCATCATTAAGGAAAACATGAATCTGAAAACGAGAACAATGAATGATTCTCAGATGGTGGCATGGATTAAGAAGAAGATTGAGGAGGAAGTGCAATGTTACTTAAATCAATAAAACTTGAGAACTTCCGCCAGTTTCGCAATGAGTCCATTGATTTTGCTCAGGGAGAAGGCGGCAAAAACGTAACCATCATCATTGGTGAAAACGGAACGGGTAAAACTACGTTTGCTCAAGCATTTTTCTGGTGCCTGTATGGAGAAACAGAGTTCTCTGACAAGATTATTCTGAATAAGATGGTAGCCACCGAAATGACTCCCGGCTCAGAAGAAAAGGTTCTTGTAACTTTGGCTCTTAGACATGGTGAGGTTGACTATACCCTCATAAGAGAGCAGGCATATCACAAGGACTATGCAAACAATGTTAAGGGTGATAATACCGTATTTGACATTGCAATAAAGGATACCAGCGGTAATACTTCCTACGTTAAAAAATCTCAGTGCGAAGCCGAGGTTAAGAGCATTCTGCCTAAGGAACTGTCCAGATACTTCTTCTTTGATGGAGAGCGTATTGAGAAGATGAGTAAAGATATTTCTACAGGTAAGAAGGCAACTGACTTTGCAGAGGCTGTAAAGGGTCTTTTGGGTCTCAATGCGATGATAAGTGCTATTGGTCACTTTAATCCGAGAAGCAGTCTTAGCGTTATTGGTAGCTATGAGAAGAGCTTTGACTCAAAGAGCAACACTAAGATACAGGAATACACTGCAAAAATAGATAAGTGCAATGCAAGACTTGCAGAAATTGATATAACCTTAGAGGAACTTGATGCACAGAAAGCGGCAGCTGAAACTAGAAAATCTGAAAAAGTTATAGAGTTGAAGCAGTGTTCCGAAGGTGAAAAACTGCAAAAAGAAAAAGAAGATTTACAGAAGCAGATTGAAAATACTACTCGTATGAGAGCTACAGTCTACAAGACGATGTGTAAGGATTTCAATGCTTCAATGAATCCATTCTTTTCAATTTCTTTGATTAAGAGAGCATTGGAAGTTCTGTCAAGACATGATTATTCTGGCAAGGACATTCCTTTTATCCGTGACAAAACTATTGAGTATCTGCTGAAGCAGAAGGTATGCCTTTGCGGTACCCACCTGGATGAAGGATCTGTGCCTTATGAGAAAGTGAAATCACTACTGGATGTTATCCCTCCGAAATCACTCAGTACATATGTGACGGATTTCAAGAAGGAGTCAAAACGTAGAGCAGGAGCTCTTCAGGATTTGGTTGAACAGATGCAGGAGAATCTTGCGACTGCCAGTCAGCAGAGTGATGATATTATGGATAAGACTGATGAACTTCACAAGATTGAGGCCAAGCTTAGTGGTAAAGATGTCAGCGAAAAGGTCCGTGCAATAAATAATGAGATTCAGATCTGTGTTAAAACTATCAATAAGTGTAATAACGATAGGGACAAGCTGAATATAGAACGTGGCGGTCTTGAGAAGGAGCGCGAGCGTGCAGATACAGAGAGACAGAATCTGACTTTGCTTGATGAAAAGAACAGAAAGACTCAGATGTATCTGACTTATGCCAGAAAGATTTATGAAGAGCTGGAAAATGTGTATCGTACAAGTGAAGAAGAGATCCGTAATCGCTTGCAGGATACGATTAATGATATTTTCAAGCAGATTTATGAAGGTGGCTTATCATTAACAATAGATTCAAAATATCATATTACCGTTCAGGCCAATGATTATGAGGGTGATGTAGAAACTTCTACAGCACAGAGCATTTCCGTTATCTTTGCTTTCATTACTGGTATCATCAAAATGGCCAGAGAAAATAGAAATGCCAGTGATGATGATGCTAAGCTGCTTTCATCTGAGCCATATCCACTTGTAATGGATGCACCGCTGTCTGCCTTTGATAAGAGAAGAATCAAGACAGTATGTGAGGCTTTGCCAGAGACTGCTGAGCAGGTAATTATCTTTATCAAGGATACAGATGGTGAACTGGCTGAGGATTACATGGGTAACAGGATCGGTAGCAGACACCAGTTTGACAAGAAAAATGAGTTTGAGACCAATTTGGTATAAGGAGGAGCGCCATGTTTGATAAACAATATAGGTTTAAAGGTAGGCATGCTCTTCGTGTGGATCAGCTCACAGGAGTATTCGATGAATTAAGCAAAGCAAAGCTGATAGAGCGCAATGTGGATGTCTATACGAACGCACCACTAATCGGTTTTTTATATGGAAGAATGGCAGACCTTGATGATACTAAAAATCCAGAGACTGGTCAAGTATATAACCAGAATGTCATGGGGGATCGTGTGATTTATTCCAGTGATGAATTACAGTATAATTTTTGGCTAATCATGTTACTTGATGCTAATTATGAGCCTGATGAAGAAAAGCGAATTGATAAAGCTTTCAGACGCTATGGTCAGGATTCAGCTGATGAGGAACGTTTTGACAGCTATGTAAGAGGTGGAATAGATGTTCTTTATGAAAAGTTAGTAGAAGGGGAGAGTACTCCTGAGGCTTTTGCAAATAGAATTTATGAGTTTGTTGACGAGTTTAATGATCGATTCAACAGTGACATCTGTAGCGATGATATCCTACAAATGTGTGTGAAGAAATCATAAGTAAGTGTATGAGTTATACTATACAGAATTTTTATAAAAATTCAGAGTACAATGAGACTGTCATGTATTCCTGGTCAATGGTTGTAGCTGGCAAATGGCATGTGCTGATGCAATTGGATAAAATAATAGATGACGTTTTTGGCAAAGGTGCTCAATTTGGTGGTTTATCAATGGTTGCTAAAGCATTGATAGGAAATTCGATTAAGGAAAATATTGTATAGCTAGATTCAAACGAATATTCAAAAATGCTTTATAAAAAAGGAGAAGAGAGTTAATGGAAGGTAAGAAGGGTGTTGAGAGTGCACTTGCAAATTTAATACAGCTATCATTTGAAAAGGGATTCTTGGTATTTGATGATATTTATGATGAGGCTGATAAGTTGGCACTATCTATCAGAGACATAGATTATCTTTCAAACTCCATTGTTGCTCGAGAAATTCTTGTATATGATGAGGTACCAGTTACTAATGTGGACGGTTCATTATCAGAAGATGTTTATGTTGACTATGCGCATAGAGATTATGAGGCTATATTTAATAGAGTTAATGAACTTGCTCCTGAATTAGAGAATTTTGTTAATAGTGTTCGAAGCGTTGTTCCGCCTCAAGTACATGAGATGGAACAACTGAAATATCAGGTTCGGGAGGGGAATTTATACGCTCGTGAGCGAGTGGTACAGATGCATTTGAGATTTGTTGTGCGTATTGCGCTACAAAGAGCTGAAATATACGATTGTGAAATTGCTGACACTTTGCAGGATGGGTGCATCGGATTATTAATGGCGGTAGACAGGTATGATCCAGATTCGAGTGGTGCATTTGGACCGTATGCTTCACTGTGGATATTGCAAAATATAAGTCGCACACAGGTAACTCAAAGACCAGTTGTGTACTATCCTGTGTATAAAAAGGAAGACTATTTTGCGATGTATCCTTTTTTGAAGGAAAATGGGTACTTGGATTCTGATATATGGAAAGCTTCGGACATAAGGAGACAGATTCAGGAGCAATGTGGCTGTAGTGTTGATCAAGTAGAAGATATAATCAATCAGTCAATGCCTATAGAGTCACTGGATGCTATTTATGAAATGTATTTGGAAAATATCGAAAAGGATGAAATCTATGATGATGTTTTTGAAATTAATGTGGAAAATGAAATGCAAGGGAATGATTTCAGAAACATTAATTTAGATAGCTTATATTGGAATGATAATGTATATAAGGAGATTGAACAGAGGGGATTAAGAGAAACTCTTGAGAATTTAATGGAAGAATTAACAGATAGAGAGCGGGAGGTTCTCAGAATGAGATATGGTTTTGAAGATGGGGACGAAAAAACATTAGAAGAAGTAGGGCAGATGTTTGGTGTTACTCGGGAGAGGATCCGTCAGATAGAATCAAAGGCTATAAAAAAGCTTTCATATCCTACAAGAATACGAAAACTGGAAGATTTTCTTTAATTAACTAATAAGACCAGTATTTTGTATAACAGTTGTATAAATTTAGTGCATAATTTTTTGACAACTAGTGATTTTTCAATAGCTACCGATACCAAATTGCTTGAGTTCAATTATATCAGTGTATTGTATCACAGTGGGCATCCTATTTCACAGGGGAAATTGGCTTGTAAGACTATTATCGACTAGTACAGTTGTTACATTGTGGGATTGAAGACATTCTGGATATAATTATGGTATCAGTGCTTGTTAAAAAATATTTAAAGTGACAATGCCATTAATCATCAACTTTTAATCAAGAAAAGTCAATTCAGAAACGATAAATACAAAATGTTTTCATTAAAAAAACGGGATTCGTCAAAGTATGGATGGTAAAAGATATTGGTGCGTTGGTTTCGAAACTTGAATTATGAAGAGTTATGTCTCATAAAACATGTCGCTCTCAAGAAAGTAGGAAAAGTAATTGGAAAATACTATGTTACGTTCGTTCATGTAACCTGTTACCCCTCAATTCATTATAAAAAAATAGATTTTTGACTTGACAATTCAGTCCCTATATTATAGGGATATGTGTAATATTTATGATGGTTTCTATATGGTTGCAATTAGTTATTGCATATTTGTTGAAAATATGAAAGCCAATAAATAATATGATGTAAAATATGCAGAAGTTAAGTGTGTCTTTGCGGTTCGTTCAGTCTATTGTAAACCATTTGGAAGCGAAAACAAAATTCTTCAGATTGTGTAGGAGTAAATGATGGAAGTATTGATTAATAATTTTTTGAAATATAAACAACAAGCAATAAAACCAATTTTATTTTTAGCATTAGTGTTCTTCATTGTTGTTGCTATTAGAATGTTTCAAGAAGAGTGTAGAGATAAATATTTTGATGAAACTGAATTTGGAAAAAAGTATTTAGTAGCACATGGTTTGGCGTGCGTTTTTGCATATATCTATTCTTGTATTTTATATTTTGTTCCAGGTAATAAATCGGAGATAGCAACATTTTTGATGTTAGTAATTTTCTATGGTTTTATGGTTACGATTATAGTTACTCAAAATGAAGAAAATGGTGGCTGTATAGAGGATTTTGAAGGAGCGTCAGGGGTAATAATGTACGTATCTTCAGTTCTTTCACCGGTAGTGTTTGTTATAATACATTTATTATTAAGTGTTGTATGTTTTTTTGTGTATAAACGAAAAGATAATGATGAAGTTGAAGTTTGGAAAAAAAGATTTTTCAGAAGATTAATCGATTGTGTGGAGGCATTAGTTGCTTCAATTATTGTTAAAGTATTTACTCCTAATTCATTTATTGAAAATTTATGGTTGAATGCTATTGTTATTGCAGTATTTGCATTAGTTATTCCATTATTTAATGATTGGGTATATAAACATTTCTCTTTATGTTAATTTAAAATAATAAGAGAGTTCTTATATACTGGTGGTATAAATTGGTGGACATGATAATGATATTATATTAAAATGGTATTCAAAAGAAAGCATATAAAAGTAACGTATTAACTGTTTAACGGAGCCAAAAAAATTAAGGCTTTTTGACGAAGATGTGAAAAAGAATAGAGAGGAATCCTATTTGAAAAAGAAGAAAGATGAAGTAACAATCCGCTCCAGCGCGGCGGAATATTTAACCTATGTTGCCTCTGTTGGTAACGAACAGGACAGCATTGAGATGCGCTATGAAGATGAGAATATATGGTTGACACAGAAGATGATGGCGATACTATATGATGTTGGATTACCGACCATAAATGAACATATTAAAAAGATTTATGCGGATAGTGAATTAGAAGAGTCTGCAACTATTCGGAATTTCCGAATAGTTCAAACCGAAGGTTCCCGTCAGGTAACTCGTGATACAAAGCATTATAATCTTCAAATGATTATTGCGGTCGGATTCAAGGTTAATAATGAGCGTGCAGTGCAGTTTCGCAAGTGGGCCAATGGTATCGTGAAGGACTACACCATCAAAGGCTGGGTCATGGATGATGAGCGTCTGAAAAATGGTGGCTCTGTGCTTACAGTAGAATACTTCGACCGTTTGCTTGAGCAGATTCGAGAAATCCGTCTGTCCGAACGTAGGTTTTATCAGAAGATAACAGACATTTATGCGACAGCGCTTGATTATGACCGAACCGCCAAAACAACTAAGCAGTTCTTTGCCAAGGTACAAAATAAAATGCATTATGCAGTTCACGGACATACAGCAGCAGAATTAATTTACGAACGTGCGGATGCGGAAAAACCACATATGGGATTAACCACTTGGGCAGCAGCTCCGGAAGGTAAAGTAGTAAAAAGTGATGTAAATATAGCAAAAAATTATCTTTCAGAACAGGAAATGCGGTCATTAGAACGTATTGTATCAGCTTATCTGGATTTGGCAGAGGATCGTGCAGAGCGTCATATTCCAATGACAATGGAGGACTGGTCAAAGCGTCTGGATTTATTTCTGATGGCAGATGACAGAGAAGTCCTTCAGGATGCAGGCAAAATTACAGCAGAGATTGCAAAGGCAAAAGCTGAGACCGAATTTGAAAAATACCGCGTCATTCAGGACAGATTATTTATGTCGGACTTTGATAAGTATATGTTAGAACTGGAAGAGAATGCGAAGAAGTAGCAATATTTTTTGTCAAAGTCCATATTGGTTCGGATAGGTGCATAATTTTGTTATGTCAATAAATTATATGTAAGTTGAAACATAGTAATTGACATTATGGCATATATACCATATAATATATACAAAGGAGATTATATGACGGAATTTGAGTTAATAGCATATGAAAAGGGAAATGGCGAAGTTCCAGTAGAGGAATTTCTTGATTCAGTTAATCCTAAAATGCGAGCTAAGATATTTGGATTATTGGGGATTCTTCAAGAGAAGGGGAACATGCTTAGAGAACCGTACAGTAAGCACTTAGATGATGGAATATTTGAATTGCGTTGTAAATTTGGAAGTGATATCACCAGAGTCTTATATTTTTTCTATTATGAGGGAAAAATAATACTGACGAATGGTTTTGTTAAAAAGACACGGAAAACTCCAAAAGAAGAGATACAGACTGCAAAGGATAGAAGAAAGGATTTCATAGAAAGGGTGATGAAAGATGAGAACATTTGATGATATGCTTTCTAAGCAGTTACAGGATGAAGAATTTAAAAAAGAATATGATGCAATCCAGCCAGAGATGGATGTTATAAGGGCTATCGTAGATGCTCGTACTTCTCGGAATATGACACAGAAGGAACTGGCTGAGCGTACTGGTATTAATCAAGCAGATATCAGCAAACTTGAGAATGGAACAAGGAATCCTTCTGTTAATTTGCTTAAAAGATTAGCAGATGGTATGGGGATGGTTCTCAAGATTGAGTTTGTGCCAAAACAGAAAGTGTAATTATATGACATCACTAGTTTGTTGGCTGGTGATGTTTTTTATAAGTTTTGAGTTAAGTGTGAAACGTATTAGAAGCATTAAACTTGGGCAGCAGCTCCGGAAGGAAAAGTGGTAAAAAGTGATGTAAATATAGCAAAAAATTATCTTTCAGAACAGGAAATGCGGTCATTAGAACGTATTGTATCAGCTTATCTGGATTTGGCAGAGGATCGTGCAGAGCGTCATATTCCAATGACAATGGAGGACTGGTCAAAGCGTCTGGATTTATTTCTGATGGCAGATGACAGAGAAGTCCTTCAGGATGCAGGCAAAATTACAGCAGAGATTGCAAAGGCAAAAGCTGAGACCGAATTTGAAAAATACCGCGTCATTCAGGATAGATTGTTTGTATCTGACTTTGATAAATATATGCTAGAATTGGAAGAGAATGCAAAGAAGTAGCAATATTTTTTGTCAAGGTCCATATTGGTTCGTTTAGGTGCGTAATTTTGTTATGTCAATAAATTATATATAAGTTGCGACATGGATTGGAGGATGTATATATGGAAGTTTCAAAGAAAGATTGGAAATTATTCAGGGCTTGTATTGGCGAATGGCAGGAAGCATATATGGAGCGTTTGACTAAAGAATATATAGATTTGTTAAGTGGAGATGAGAACGCTTCTGATAAGTTTTGGGAGCTGGAAGAGCGAATAAAAAAGGATAAGAAACATCCGGGAGTAATGCTTGAACTAAGTAAAGAAAATATGATTTTTGATATTGTGGCACTGATTAATAGAGATGTAATTACGGTTGTTGATTTGAAGGATTTTAGTGATGAATTAAAAGAATATGTGAATTACCTTTTGCATAGATAACGGAGGGTATTAAGCACATAAGAATTGCAGGTGATATTTGTGAATATAGAAGCATATGATGCGGAGTCTTTAAGAAAGCTTGTCCGAATTCTTGAATATGAAAATAGGATATTGAAAGACAAGCTAAAGAAAGAAAATATTCCATATGACGAGGTCAATCCTTTCGAAGAGACAATTGATAGCGTAGAAGAGTATGACCCTGACCAGGGTGGTCGTATTGTCAACCCATCGTTTATAACAGAGAAAATGGCAACACACTTCTTTTCTATGTTTTGGGGACGCGAGGATGTTTATGCAAAGCGTGGCAAGAATGGAGGCTATTTTCCGCAATGTGATAACAGATGGGATAACAGACAGTGTCCAAAACAGCGGGGTGAGAAGATATTCTGTGATGAATGTGAAAACACTAAGTGGACGCGGCTGGATGCTAAGAAAATTATTTCACATCTATTAGGGTACAAGGAAGATGGATCGGATGTAATAGGAGTATATCCGCTGTTGACAAATGGGATGTGCAGATTTATTGTATTTGATTTTGATAATCATGAAAAAGGCGCAGAGGCGACAGATTTTGCTAACACGGATAATGAATGGTATAAGGAAGTAGAAGCCCTTAGGAAAATGTGTGAGATAAATGGTATTAAGCCGTTGGTTGAGCGTTCTCGTTCGGGTAAAGGTGCTCATGTATGGATTTTCTTTAAGAAAGCAATACCGGCGTCGGTGGCAAGAAATTTTGGGTTTATGTTATTGGATAAGGGTTCGGCATCTATTAACTTAAAATCATTTCATTATTATGACAGAATGTACCCATCTCAGGATGTAGTAAGTAGTATTGGAAATCTGATTGCATTGCCATTGCAGGGACAGGCGCTTAAACATGGTAACAGTGCATTTGTGGATGAAAATTGGAATGCCTATCCAAATCAGTGGGATGTTTTGCTAAATAAAACAGAAAAACTGGGTATGGAGGATATCGAAAAATATATGTCGAGATGGCAGGCAGAGTTGGCAGAAAGCAGGGGAATGTTTGCCGGTACAGATATGAATTGCAGACCAAAACCATGGAAGAAAAAATGTAAGTTTTTTAAGGCGGATGTTGTAGGCAAGCTACATATGGTACTTAGCAATGGTGTCTATATCGACACACTAAATCTTATGCCGAGAATTCAAAATCAGATTCGTAGTCTGGCTGCTTTTGATAATCCGGAATTTTACAAAAATAAAAGATTGGGATATTCCAATTACTATAATTTTAGTGCCGTATATTTGGGCAAAGACGTTGATGGGTACATACAGGTTCCGAGAGGGTTAAAAGAACGGATTATCGAGGAATGTAATAAAGCTGAAATAGTTGTAGATATATCTGACCAGAAAGAAAAAGGTCGTCCAATCAGAGTTTCTTTTAAAGGAGATTTGAGGATGCAGCAAGAGTTGGCAGCAGAGAAGTTATTGGCATATTCGGATGGTGTATTAAGTGCAGCAACTGCATTTGGAAAAACAGTTGTTTGTAGTTACCTGATTGCGGAACGCAAAGTAAATACTCTTATTTTGTTACAGAGCAAGGATTTGCTGAATCAGTGGGTGGATGAGCTGAACAAATTCCTGGATATTAGGGAAGAGCCGCCAGAATATGAAACAAAAACTGGCAGGAAGAAAAAGAGAGATAGTGTTATAGGTATTTTGCATGGTAATAAAAAAGCTTTGACAGGTATTGTAGATGCTGCTATGGTTGGTTCTATGTATAGTAAAGGTAAGTTCAATGACTTAATTAATTCTTACGGAATGGTAATTATGGATGAATGTCATCATGCAGCATCCAATACCTCTATGGAACTGTTACAGAGAATTAATGCAAAATATGTATATGGTGTTTCTGCGACGCCGAAGCGTGGGGATAGTTTAGATAAAATTATCTATATGCTGCTTGGACCGCTTCGTCATAGATTTACAGCATTGGAGAGAGCACAGGAGCAGGGAATAGGACATTACTTTGTGCCAAGGTATACAAGGGTAGTAGACACAGTTGACAGCAAAGATGATATTAACAAAGCGTATAGTCTGATTAGTACTAGCAGGGTTCGTAATGAAATGATTATAGATGACGTAAAGAAGAGTGTTGCGCAGAAACAAACACCGGTTATATTAACCAGATTTAAAGAACATGCAAAACTTTTGTATGATGCGTTGAAAAATGAAGCTGACCATGTATTTCTTTTATATGGGGATAATTCAGATAAGGAAAATGCAGAGATACGTGTTAAGTTGAAGCAGATTCCTAAAAATGAAAGTCTTATTTTGGTTGCAACCGGACAAAAAATAGGAGAAGGATTTGACTTTCCAAGACTTGACGTATTGATGCTTGCTGCACCGGTATCTTTTGAGGGGCGTCTGGAACAGTATGTGGGAAGATTGAATCGTGACTATGAGGGTAAAGATTCTGTTTATGTATATGATTATATTGATGCCCATGTGAGATTCTTTAATAAAATGTATGGCAAAAGGTTGAAAACTTACAAGCGTACCGGATTTTCCATATGGACGGGCGATGTACGGTCTAAGCAGATAATTAATGCAATATATGATTCTGGTAATTATAAAGAAAAATTTGAGCAGGATATTGTGGAAGCAGAGAAATCAATTGTAATTTCCAGTCCGGACATACGACAGGTCGAGATTGACAGACTGTTATTACTGGTCAAAGATCGTCAGGAACAAGGGGTAAATGTGACGGTTATTACAACAGACCCAGAAGAAGTGATTTATGGTAGTGCGGATGTATGTTATCACTTGATTAAGTTGATGAAACAAGTGGGCATAAATGTAGTGGCAAAAACAGAAGTCGGAGAAAGATTTGCCGTTATAGATGATGAGTTGGTATGGCATGGCGGAATGAATCTGCTTGGCAAGGTAGATATATGGGATAATTTAATGCGAATTAAAAATCATCAAGTAGCGGCAGAATTGCTAGAAATTTCGCTTGGTACCACAAGAGAATTTGAAGGAGGCTAATAATTGTTATTCAAATTATCTTGGTTCGGGCGAATGCAGCAGACGTATTATATAATACAGGATTTTGGCGTTGAGTTTTCGAAAATATTTTTTCGTGTTCTTGACAAAAATACATGTAGCAACTACAATCTAATTACCCGATAGGTAATATGGCGAAGGGAGGGAGGACTTGGAATTAGTTTATACAGATGCAAAAACGGAGAAACAATGTACGAGTTTAAAGGTAGCAAGAAAGTTGTTTGGTGGAAATGCTGCACTTGCAAATAGCCTTTTTGCAAGAATAAATGCTTTGAAGCAGGCAGAAACTATTAAAGATATTATAGTCCAACCAACCTTTCACTTTCATAAACTTGAAAATAAAGGTGGAAGAAATCTGGATGGATATTTTGCAATTGATGTGAAATCGAGAAAGGATCAGTGGCGTATAATAATAGAACCACTAAATGAAAATAAGGAACCATATGTTCCGTGTAATATTAATGAGATATCGCAAAATGTGAGGATTGTTGAGATAACGGAGGTGAGCAAACATTATGAGTAATTACATTGAGTATAATGATACGATTGCATTTCACCCAGGATATTATATTAAAGAAATTGTGGAAGAAAGTGGATTGACTCAGGAAGATTTTGCAAAGAGATTAGATACTACGCCGAAGAATTTAAGTTTGCTGATTCGTGGGGAACAGAGCTTATCTATTGATATTGCAATGAAGCTTTCTAGAATGCTTGGTACTAGCGTAAATTATTGGCTTAATTTGCAGAATTCTTATGATGCTTTGATTGCAGAATTTAAATCACAAGAAGAATTGCTGGAAGAAAGAAAAGTATTTGAATTATATGACTACAAATATTTTAGAGAGAATTATGGGCTTCCGGATTTGCCTAGAAAAAAGGACGAACAGATTAAAGCGGTTCGTGAATTTCTGAAAGTTGCAACATTAACAGTGTTTACCAAGAGAGATATGGCAGTAAACTTTAGAAGTTCAACAGAAGCATTAGAAGAGGCTAGTACAGTTAAGGCGAATACTATGGTTCAGATCGCAACTAATAAGGCATTGGCTGTAGATGCACCCAAATTTAATAAAAAGAAATTTGAAGCTGCGGTACAGTATGCGCTGACATTGACTAAAAATCATAGCGAATTTTATCCATTGATTCGAAAAGCTTTCGAGGAGGCTGGTGTTATCTTTGTAATACTTCCTAATATTGTTGGCTCAAAGATTAATGGAGCTACCAAAAAAATTGGTGATAATATAATGTTGATGGTTAATGATAGAAGACTTTATTCAGACTCATTTTGGTTTACATTGTTCCATGAGATTGGTCATATTATTAATGGTGATTATGGAATATCGTTTGAGAAAGAATCTGGGGAACAAGAGCATGCTGCTGACTTGTTTGCGGAGGATAGTCTTATTCCAAGAGAACGGTATAATGATTTTGTGGCAAGAGAAAGATTCGGATTAAAAGATATTATTCGTTTTGGGGAATCGATTAACAGAGATCCTGGCATTGTATTAGGAAGATTGCAGAATGATGGTTTGGTCGGATTTGATGATTGGACAATGAAGCCAATAAGACATAAGTATAGGGTTAAAATGGCGTAATATCATAGTAAAAGGTTGAAGAACCGGTTATGGATGGTAGGAGCCATACTTCATTCTGCCCATAATCATCCAGGGGGAGTAGCGTCAGTAACACGACACAGACTCAATTTGGAACTCATACGTTACAATGAGGAAATCTGTATCAGATTTTTACCTATGTAAAGAATAAAGAGGCTGAGTTAGCTTCTCAGCCTCATGAGGTTTCAGAACAGCATTGAGAGGCGCTATGAAGATGAGAATATATGATTGACGTGGTTGGATTCAGGGTTAATTTATTTCTCGGTGCGCAGTACAGTTCCGTAAATGGGGAAATCAGATTGTAAAGAACTATATCATCAAGGGCTGAGCTATGGATAATGAGAATCTGAAAAAGGTGGAGTATATTAAGGATGTGTTGAGAAATAAAAAAAGATTACTTTGCAAATATTTTTATTGAAAATCAAAACGATTTGATTTATAATAAAAGTACTTGACAATATGTAATGGATATGGTAAATTATTTGATTCTACATAGGAGGTGTTAGTGATGAATGATTTATTAAGAACAAAAATTAATGAGTTAGCGAAAGATATTTTAACTGTATATGAAATCAACACTCCTATTGATGATATTGAGTCTGTTGTGAAAAAAATAGGTGGGCGTATTGGCGAAAGTAATCAGCTTGGATTTTTAACAGACGGAACTATTGAGAAAGAGGCGGATTCATTTTCTATTATTATTCCAGCCAGTCAAGCAAGCAGTGTTAGAAGAAATTTTACTGTTGCGCATGAGTTAGGTCACTTGTTTTTGCATATGGGATATCAGATTGACGAAGAATTATGGGAGAATTCTGATAATGTTGTATTCAACAGACGAGGAAATTCAGAGAGAGAGTTGGAAGCAAATGAATTCGCAGCTGCTTTTTTGATGCCTGCAGAAGAGTATATTAGAGTTGCGGATAAGTTTTCAGAAGGAAACACAGTTTTTATTAAAAAGGTTGCAGAATATTTCAATGTATCTGTTGAGGCAGCATCATACAGAGGAAAGTGGCTGGGGTATTTACAGTGGTAGAGAATGGTATTTTAAAAAAGTATAAGAATATTATTGCTGATACTGAAAATCAACAAGAGTATATTCTGAAGGATTCAGACGATGATGGCGAGAATGTACTCTTATTTTTTTCGTTTGACATAGTTAATTCATCTTTATATAAGACAGTAAATTATTATGGGTGGTCTATTGTTATAGATGGGATATTAAGTTCCATACGTAATTATGTTAAAAGTAAAATTAAGAATGCTGAAGTATGGCGTGTACTAGGTGATGAAATCATTTTTATTGTAAAAATATGTGATAAATTGGCACTGTTTGAATATGTTGAGATGATTTATGACACGTTGGTATCTTTCTGTTCAAGTATAGAGGATGGAACCTTATTTGAAGGTATGGATGAGATATCTGATGTTGTTACGGAGTTGGTAAAGCTACAAGATGTAATATCTTTGCAGAGCACGGCTTGGATTGCAAATGTAACTGATAAAAAGGCAATTAAGGAAAATAAATTAAAGAGCAAGTATATTGAAAATGTTTTTGAAGAAATAGAAGAGCGTCCACATTATAAATTCTATGAATTTATGGGGATTGATATTGATGCTGGATTTAGACTTTCAAAAGAAACAAGGATAGGAAGATTAACTGTAAGTTTTGAATTAGCATATTTAATGGCTTTGGAAAAAAATAGCAATTATGTGAAAAACTTAAACATAGTTTCATATAGGAGCCTTAAAGGTGTGTGGAATAATTCTGCATATCCAATTATTTGGTATTATGACAAAAAAAAGCATAATAATGTAACTTTTCCGAGGAGTATGCCTTTCGATGCTATTGAAAAGGATGATATATATGTTGAATACTTCGGCAAGAAGAAATTTGCTGATTATATGTATCGTGATGTAAGAGGAGCATTAAAAAAGGTATGTAAGGATAGAAAACTGAAGAATAAAATTAAAAATATTGAAAGAGTTATTGAGAAAGATGCTTCTTTCAATAAGCAATATATTAATACTGCTAGATTAGAGTTGCATTGTGTGGCAGTTTGTTTTAATAGTTCTGGGGAAATCCTTTGTGTACAGAGAACTGACAATGTATCATATTTGCCGTTAAAATGGGAATTTGGATGTGCCAAAGCTAATTATGAAGAATGTTTAACTGATACAATTGTTGAAGAGTATAAGCGAGATTTCAATGTAGATATATCGTTGTGTACGGATAATAGTAGAAAAGATGAACAACCGATACCAATAGCAGTGTATACCATAAATAAGAATTCTGAAATGCATAAAGGAGTAATCTTTATAGCAGATATTGTTTCAGGGAATATTAATTTAAATAATAAAAAACATATTAAGTACCGATTTGTCGGAAAAGAGGAACTAGAGTCATTAAATGAGGATGACTATGTTCCTGACGCAATAGATACAATGAGGAAAGCGTTCAAATTATATGAGGAGGTTTTTCAAAATGAAGGATAGAATAGATTTTTTCGAAAAGAATCTAGAAAAAGTAAGCTCCTGGTTGCAATTTGCAGAGGCGAAAAACGCAGCAATGATTGCTTTTATCGTAGCAATGCTTGCGGTTATCTATAGTTTCTTTACTAATATTGTTATGTTAGTCATCTTGTCTATAGTGTATGTTATTGCTCTAATAATTTCAATTCTTTCTATGTTTTCTAAGGAGGATATGAAGGTAGATATTAAAGACGGTGTTTATGATGAGGAAAATGATAATTATTTCTATTGGAAACATATAGCTAAGTATACCAAGACAGATTATGTTGATAGGGTTTGCAAACAGTTTTTTCAGGATTCAAGTGACGAGGCAGTTGGTAAGCAAGAAATAATGCTTGCTGAAGAAATAATTACAAATGCAAGAATTGCAAAATATAAATATAAAATGTTTGGGTTGGCAACAAAGGTTGTAATAGTAGGAACTGTAATAATTCCTGTTTGCCTTATTGTGATAGCTTAGATAAAAAAGAAGGTTGAAATATACCTATACCTTTTTAACACCTACTTTTAAGAAAAAGGTGTTAAAAAGTATACAAAAGTGCATAAGGCATTCCATAAAGGAATGTCTCAGACTGTAGACAAAGTCCACGACAAATGTCGTGGATTTTTCTCGTATTAAAG
>OGDY01001458.1_pt1 | contig 26340 bp, 19 predicted proteins | sample 1570341 | NCBI WGS metagenome assembly OGDY01 (sample SAMEA2581972, study PRJEB24529) | metagenome | biome: Human gut stool | place: China | collected 2011 | reverse complement strand
GCATCCGTGGCGCGGATGTTGGACAAAAACTTGTTGCCGAGGCCCTCGCCCTTGGACGCGCCCTTGACGAGGCCGGCGATGTCGACAAACTCGATCACCGCAGGGGTCTTTTTCTTTGGCTGATACATCTCAGCCAGATAATCCAGCCGCACATCCGGCACGGAGACCATGCCGACGTTCGGGTTGATGGTGCAGAACGCATAGTTGGCGACTTCCGCGCCCGCGTTCGTAATGGCGTTGAACAGCGTGGACTTGCCGACGTTCGGCAGGCCGACGATACCGAGTTTCATAGATCCGAGCATCTCCTTCGTTTCCCAGCCGCGGCCGCGGCTGACATAGCAGTTTATTATAGCATGGGTGCCCGGGCATTTCAAGCCGTCACTTGACCGGATGATAGTTGTCCGGGTCAAGATACTGTGCCGCCATGCGCACGTACCAGTCCTTCGTCCCGCGCCAGTCGGTGCGGTCTTTGTCGGTCAGCTCGCGCAGCGGCCTTGCGGGCACGCCCGCGACGAGCGTCTCCGGCGGAATGATCTTGCCCTGCGGCACGAGCGCCGACTCGGCCACGATGCTGCCCGCGCCGATCTCGCTGCAGAGGCTGAGCACCGCGCCCATGCCGATGCTGGCCTCCGGCCCGATCACACGCGCGTGGACGATCGCGCCGTGGCCGATGGTCACGCGGCGCGAAATGGTCACGACGGGATCTTCCCCGCCGGTGTGGATGATGACGCCGTCCTCGACCGCGACCTCCTCCTCGAGGACGATGCGCGAGGCGTCGGCGCGGATGACGGCATAAGGGCCGATATAGCAGCGCGGTCCGACGATCACATCGCCGATGAGCTCCGCGCTCGCACTGACGAACGCCGTCGGGTCGACCTGCGGAGCTTTTCCGCCAAAGGTATAGAGCATAATGGTCTCTCCATTCAAATAAAAGATGTATGATTTTATCATGCACAGCCGCCGGATGCAAGCACAACGCCCGGGCAGGTGGAACCTGCCCGGGCAAACGTATTTGGATCGCAATTACAGACTGCGTGCCGCCTCGTAGCCATCCCAGATGGCGCCGAAGATGTTGCGCACACGGCGGCCGTCGCCGAGCGCGAGCACGGTCTCATAGTCATCGCGGATCGCGTCAAAGAGCGCATGGTTGGCCTCCATGCCGACCGCTGTGATGACCGTGTCACCCTCCGCCAGCGCGGGCACGCCCTCGACCTCGTAATAAACGCCCTTGGCATCGACGGATTCCAGCGCCGCGCCCTCGACGATGTGCACGCCGTGGAACACGAGCAGGTCGCGCAGCATGAGCTCATTCATGGCCGGCAGCTTGGCCGAGCGCAGGAGCTTGCGCCGGGCGAGCAGCGTGACGGTGTGGCCGTTTTGCACCAGGTGCAGCGCCAGTTCGCAGGCGACGAGTCCCGCGCCGATGATGACGACCGACTTGCCGGCTTTCGCCTTGCCCTCGAGCACGTCGAGCGCGCTGACCACATTGTCTCCGTCCGCACCGGGCAATGCCAGCGTTCTGGGTGTGCTGCCCTCGGCGACGAACACCGTCTGCGGCTTGAGGGAATCGAGCAGCGCCTTATCCGCGCGTGTATTCAGGCGCACGTCCACGCCCAGATGCGCAAGCGTGGCGGCATACCAGGCAACAAGATCACGATCCGCCTGCTTGAAGTGCGGCACACCGGCCGGCTTGAGCGCGCCGCCGAGGGCATCGCTCGCTTCGAGCAGCGTGACATCATGGCCGCGCAGCGCGCTCACGCGCGCCGCCTCCAGGCCGGCAGGCCCGCCGCCGACAACGACCACGCGCTTTTTCTCCGCTGCGGGCGCGATGCCGACGAGCCGCTCGCGCGCGCACTCGGGGTTGACCGCGCAGGAGCCGACCGCGCCGTCAAACGCGCGGCCGAAGCAGCCCTCGTGGCAGCACAGGCACGGACGGATGAGCGCGAGCTCGTCGTTGCGCACCTTGCGGACGTAGTCAGGCTCGGTCAGGAGCGGACGCGCCAGACCGATCATGTCGCAGCGGCCGGCTCGCAGCGACTGCGCCGCCAGATCCGGATCGTCCATGCGTCCGGCAGCCAGCACCGGCACGTCCACGACCTGCTTGACCTGCTCGGCAAACGGCAGATAGACGCCCTTGTCAAAGTACATCGGCGGATGCGCCCAGTACCAGCTATCGTAGGTGCCGGCATCGACATCGAGCGCGTCGTAGCCCGCATCGACCAGGATCCTGGCCGCCTGCAGGCCCTCGTCCGTATCGCGGCCGAGCTCGGTGAACGTCTCACCCGGCACCGCGCCCTGACGCAGATCCTTGATATAGCTCTTGAGCGAAAAGCGCAGGATGACCGGGAAATTCTCGCCGCAGTACTGCTTGATCTTCTGCACGATCTCGATGGCGAAGCGCAGGCGGCCGTTGAGATCGCCGCCGTACTTGTCCGTGCGCTTGTTGAACAGCGACATGGCAAAGCAGTCGAGCAGATAGCCCTCGTGCACGGCATGCACCTCAACGCCGTCATATCCGCACTTTTTGGCGATAGCAGCCGACACACCGAACTGCTCCACGAGCCGCTCGACCTCCTCCGTCGTCAGCTCGCGGCACTCGATGCGCGGGTTCCAGCGGTTGCTGATCGTACTCGGCGCGACAAACTTGCGGTCATGGATCATGGCGGGCATGGCGCTGCGGCCAAGGCCGGCCGTGAGCTGCACGAAGATCTTGGTGTCAAAGGCGTGCACGCGGTCGGTCAGCTCGCGCGCGGCCTTGATGTATTTCCCGGGGCAGATCGTCGGGCACGGGAAAGAACCGGGGCTGTGGACCTCAATGTTGTTGTCCACCCAGTTGGCGCCCGTGATGATCAGGCCGACGCCGCCGGCGGCGCGGCGGACGAAATAGTCCACGGCGTCCGGCAGGTAAGCACCGTCCTCATCGTTGTGCGTGACCGTGCCCATGGCGGCCATGAAGTAGCGGTTTTTAATGCGCGTATTACGGATCGAAAACGGTGTAAACAGCGGTTCGTATGCGAGGTTCATGTGGTTTCCTCCTCCTCTGGTTCGGGTTGTGTATCAAATTGCGCGGCGCACTCCGGTGACAGTTGTCCCCAGGCGACTGCCTCCTGTGCGAGCGCGCAGCGAAAGCGCGGATGCGCGATGCGGATCATGGCGCAGATGCGCGTCTCCAGCGGTTGATTGTGCAGATCGGCCGCGCCCCACTCCGTGACGATGTACATGACATCGCTGCGCGGCGTCGTGACGACTGCACCGGACGGAAGATGCGCGCGAATGTTGGACGTGAGCGTCCCGTCGGGCGCTTCGTGCGTGGAATGCAGGCACAGAAAACTCCGTCCGCCGACAGAACGCGCCGCGGCGCGGACAAAATCGAGCTGACCGCCGACGCCGGAATACTGCCGGCCGTCAATGGCCTCGGCGCAGACCTGCCCGGTCAGATCGGCCATCAGGCAGCCGTTGACCGAGATAAGCCCCGGCTGCTGCGCGGCACGGAACGGATCGTTGAGCACGTCCACCGGGATCATGCGGATGTGCGCGAGCGCAAAATCATCCAGATGCCCCGCCGCGTCGAGCACGATGGACGCCTCGACCCGATCGAGATCGACCGCGCCGCTGGCCATCAGGCGCAGCTGCGCCTGTGTGAGCACCTCCGTGTAAATCCCGAGCCGTTTGCGTCCATGCAGCCCGTAGGCGACGGCGTTGGGAATGCCGCCGATGCCGACCTGCAGCGTATCGCCGTCCCGGACGAGCGGCAGGATGTGCGCGGCAATGCGCGCATCGAGTGCATCGGGCGCTTTATAATGATAGGTATTGAGCGGATGATCCGCGCGGCAGAGCGCCGTAACCTCCGAGACATGGATGCGATGGTGCTCGCCGCGGGTGCGCTGCTGAAAGGCGTTGACCTGATAGATGCGCTTTTCGACCTGTGTATCGAGCGAACTCCAGGCCGTGCCGCGCGGGCCGTAATACAGATACCCGTCCGCATCCGGCTCGGACACCTCGAGCATCAGCGTATTGACACGGTAGACCTCGCGCGCTGCGCGCACGGTCTGGTGAAACTGCACGGAGTTTTCGTGCAGGCCGCCGCGCTGCTGAAACTTGCGGTCGGCGCGGCCGAGAAACAGGGAGTGATACGGCGTGCGCGCAAAGCAGACCGGGTCGGACAGGGCGCGGCTCTCCGTGCCGTTGACGACGGTCACGACCGGGATGCCGCGCAGCTCCGCGCGGTCGCTCACCGCGTCGATCAGCACGGCCGGGAAGCTACCGGCGCCGCCGGCAAAGATGCGGTCGCCGGGCGCGATCAGCGCCGCCGCCTGCTCCGGCGTGCAGAGCCTGCGCGCATAGATCTCACGCCAATCCATCGTGCTCACGCCTCCCGCGGTGCAACGGGAAAGAAATGATTCGGATCCAGGTACGCCGCCGTGAGCCGGACATACCAGTCCTTCGTGGCCTGCCAGCTCTCGCGGTCCGCCTGCGTGAGCGGGCGCAGAGGCTTGGCCGGGATGCCGGCAACGAGCGTCTCCGGCGGAACGGACTTGCCCTGCGGCACGAGCGCGGACTCCGCCACGACGCTGCCGGCACCGATCGCACACCCAAGGCTGAGCACCGCGCCCATGCCGATGCTGGCCTCCGGGCCGAGATAGCGCGCATGGACGATCGCCCCGTGACCGATGGTCACACGCCGGGACAGCAGGCAGCGCTTGTCCGCCCCGCCGGCATGGATGATGACGCCGTCTTCCACCGCGACCTCCTCCTCGAGAATGATCTCGGCGGCATCGCCGCGGATCACGGCGCCGGGACCGATATAGCACCGCGGGCCAACCGTCACATCGCCGATAAGCTCGGCGCTGGCGCTGACAAACGCCGTGGGATCGACGCGCGGGCATTTTCCATGAAACGAATAGAACATGATCGGATCTCCATTTCTGATAATAAGGGGGGAGCGACCCGGCCCGGGGGCCGAGCCGCTCCAAAGAAAAAAGAAGGGAATGGGGGGATTACCAAAGTCAGGCGAACTTTGCGATGGTCGCCTCGCACTCGTGCATCATCTGGCCGATGATGGTCTGCACGGGCAGCACATCGTGGATCAGGCCGGACGTCTGGCCGCAGCAGATGACGCCGCAGTTTTCCACGTCCGCGTTCTCGAAGAACATCTTGCAGGCCGTCTTTCCGGCCATGTCCTCGGCCACATCCTTGAATTCGCAGCCGGCCTGCTCCTTGGCAAAGACGCGCTTGGCGACTTCGCTCTTATACATGCGCGTGGAGTTCTGGAACGAGCGCAGAAGCAGGATCGTCTCCATCTCGTTGGCGTGCTCGACGAGGTAGTTTTTCACGGCCGGGAGCACGGGGCACTCCTCAGACAGCAGGAAGCGGGTGCCCATGTACACGCCTTCGGCGCCGAGCATGAGCGCGGCTGCCATCTGGCGGCCGGTCGAAACGCCGCCGGCGCAGATGACCGGAATGTCAAGCGCCTCCACACAGCGCGGCGTGAGCACCATGGTGCCGAGATCGTTCTCGCCCGGGTGGCCGGCGCACTCAAAGCCGTCGGCGACGACCATGTCCGCGCCGAGCGACTGCGCCTTGAGCGCGTGCTTGACGGTGGTGCACTTGTGGATGAGCACCATGCCGGCGTCCTTGATGGCGCGCACCATGTCGTCCTTCGGCGGGCGGCCGGCGGTCTCCATGACCTTGACGCCCTCTTCGGCGCAGACGCGGATGTAGCCCGCATAGTCCGGCACGACGAGCGACGGCATGAGCGTGAGGTTGACGGCAAAGGGCTTGCTCGTCATGGACTTGATCTTGCGGATCTCCGCCTGCAGCTCATCGGCCGAGGAAAACGTGCTCGACGACAGCAGCCCCAGGCCGCCGGCCTCCGACACGGCGGCGACCAGCGGTGCGCGGGAAATCCACTGCATGCAGCCCTGCACGATGGGGTATTCGATCCCCAGCATTTCGGTAAGTTTGGTACGGATCATAGGTATTACCTCCTGAAATATTCACGTGTGCCGCTGTGCGGCGTCTGGTTGTTTGTGATTTCACAATAGCAAACCGTCAGTCGCTTCACAACGCTGATTTCTCCAAAAAACAGCAGTTGCCGCCGTGCGCCGGATGGGCACGGCCTACAAGATGCGCGCGTCAGCTCGCCTGGACACTGCGCGCGCGCAGCACGGCCGTGAGCACTTTTCCGGTCGCGCCCTTGGGCAGCTCCGGCACGATCTCGATCTCCTTCGGCGCGCGGAACGTCGGCATATGCGCGCGGCAATACTGGCGCAGCGCCTCCGCCGTGAGCCGGCTGCCCGGCATGAGCACAACGCTCGCTTTCACGTGCTCGCCCCAGGTCTCGTCCGGCACGCCGTAGACCGCGACCTCGGCCACGTCGTCGCAAAGCTGCATGATGACATTGGTGACCTCTCCGGGATAGATGTTCTCGCCGCCGGAAATAATGAGATCGTCGGCACGGCCGCTCAGGAACAGGTACCCCTGCGCGTCGAGCATGCCCATGTCTTTCGTGCGGTACCAGCCGCCGACCAGCGCCGCGTGCGTCGTCTCGGGCGCATCCAGATATTCCAGCATCCGGCCCGGGCCGCGCACATAGATCTCACCCGCGGTGCCTGCCGGGCAATCGCTGCCGTCCGGCGCGACGATGCGCACGGCCGCGCCGGGGATCGGCCGGCCGACGGACGAGAGGTACTTACCGCCGTCGCGCAGGTGGTCTTCCGGCAGCAGCGCTGTGACGGTGCTGCCCATTTCCGTCATGCCGTAGGACTGATAGAAGCTGCAGTGCAGCTTCTCGATCGCGCGCTGCAGCAGCGCCTTCGGGATCGGGCAGGTGGAATAGTTGACGGTCTTGAGGTGCGAGAGATCATAGTCCCCGTTGTCCGTCTCGTCGAGGATCCACTTGAGCACCGTCGGCACGACACTGATGGACTCGATGCGCTCGGACACGAGCGTGTGCATGTAATCCTCAAGCGCGAAATGATCCTTGAGCACCATCGTGCCGCCGGTCGCAAGCGACAGGTGCGCACCGATGGCGGCCGAGTGGAACAGCTGCGCAATGAACTGATACCGCTGCCCGTCCGGGTAGGGATAGACCTGCAGCATGCTCACGATCTCGCGGAGCATGCCGCCGTGCGTGTAGACGACGCACTTCGGCTCCCCCGTCGTGCCACTCGTGTGCAGGCGGCAGGCGACATCGTCACGCGAGACCGGCACGTCCGGCGGCGTGTCCGGCTCGCCGCTGACGAGCGCGCACAGCGCCGAGCGGCCGTCGACCGGCTCCAGCCGGATCAGGCGTACGCTGTCCGCGCACAGTCGCTCGAGCTCCGCGCCCCACTCCGGCTTCTCCGCCTTGAGAAAGGCGACCGACACCTGATTGCGCGCGAGCATGCGCGCCTGCTCCGGCGGCGTGAGCCGCCAGTTGATCTTGACCACAATGGCGCCGAGCTGATAGAGCGCAAACTCGGCAATGATCCACTCCGGGCAGTTGCGCGACAGGATCGCGACCCGGCTGCCCTTGCGCACGCCGAGGTGCCGCAGATAGTGCGCCGTCTGGTGGATGTAGCGCTCCAGGTCGCCATAGGTCAGCCGCCAGTCCTCGTATACAATGGCCTCGCGCTCCGGGCAGCGCGCGAACGCATCATCCATGAGCGCGCCAAAGCTGCTGCACCGTGAAAGCTTCTGAGCAATTTCCCGCATGGGTGATCCCTCCGATCCTCTTTTTCATGGTTCTATTCTTTATAAAATTATGAATTATCTCCCGAAACGGCCAAAATGGAAAGAACCTACTTGCGCGTTTCGGATTTAACGTTTATATTTTAACGTGCTTGAAAAAAACGCACACCGTCATTCCGCCAGAAACGACCGTCGTTGTTTTTGCACATGAATCGTCACTTTCACGGCGGCGTTTTCGGAGCGATTGCACAGTCGCGCTTTTTGTTGGAATTTCAAGCGTTCCCGGGGATATGCAATCGTCGTTTCTGCACAGGTTTTGTGCAAATACGCACACTTTTTTCGTAACTCCTGCCCTTTTCGTTTGCAGTCGGCCACCTGTATAATTGGAATTGTTAAAAAGCAGTCATTCGTCACTTTCGCGCATTTTTGTTGTCTTTCGTGCGTGCGATGAGGATGGACTGAAAAATACAGGAGGTTGATACAATATGAATAAACCACTCGAAGGTCTTTTCGTCGTGGAGCTGACGACCTATTGGGCCGCCCCCTCCGCAGGTGAGTTTCTGCGCTGCCTCGGCGCCAGAGTCGTCAAGATCGAGACCGGCAAAGCGGGCGACTCGGTTCGCTACTGGGGCCGCACCTGCGGCATGCCGATCGAAGCGAACGAGAACCCCTCGTTCGACCTCTTCAACGGCGGCAAGGAATTCATGCACATGGATCTCAACGATCCCGAGCACGAGCGCGTGCTGCACAACATGCTCGCCAAGGCGGACGTATTCCTGACGAGCATGCGTCTCGGCGGTCTGAAAAAGCACAACCTGGACTATGACACCCTGAAAGAGAAATACCCGCGCCTGGTCATGGCGCACGCCACCGGCTACGGCTGCAAGGACGGCCCGCTGTCCGCTGCCCCCGGCCTGGACGCCGTGGCATTCTTCGCCATGAACGGCCTGATCTCCGACCTGCGCCTGAATCCGGACGACTCCCCGATCTGCCCGCCGACCGGCATGGGCGACCTGACGACCGGCATGCCGCTGTTCGGCGCGATCATGACGGCGCTGTTTGCCCGCGAGCGTACCGGTAAGGGCGATTATGTGTCCGCCTCTCTCTACGGCACCGGCAACTGGGTCACATCCGCGATCAACTCCGGCACGCAGTACTTCAACCCCTGGCCGCGCTCCCGCTTCACGCAGAGCCCCATGGGCCAGGCGTTCGAGACGAAGGACGGCAAGTTCGTGCAGATCTTCGTCAATGAGTACGAGCGCTACTTCCCCGTCTTCTGCAAAGCCTTCAACATCGAGGACATGCTCGACGACGAGCGTGTGAACACGCGCCCGGCGCTGAACGTCAACGGCAACTGTGCCATCATCGTGGCGCGCTGCATCGAGGAAGCAAAGAAAAAGACCGCCGACGAGATCATGAGCGTGCTCCAGGCCGGCAACGTGCCCTGCACCGTGCTGCGCGGCATCGGCGACAAGTACAAAGAGCAGGAGCAGCTCGACCAGTGCCTGTCCAACGGCTACCTCGGCGAGGGCACCTACGAGAGCGGCAAGCACTACTATCAGCCGCAGATCCCGATCTACATGGAGAGCGTCGGCGTGCAGAACTACTTCGCGCAGAGCAAATCCATCGGCGCGGACAACGACGCGCTGTTCGCGGAATTCAGCAAGTAAGCAGATCACTGCCGGACGACCGGCCAAAGGGGTGCCGGACGGCACCCCTTTTTGCAAATCAGCAATCAGCCCCCGTCCCGGGGACAGAAAAATGGAAGTGTGGTGGATTCTGAATGAAATTGTCTTTGCAACTGATCCTGGAAACCCTGACGGAATACGGCGCACAACTGATAGAGACCGACGGCGATTTCACCTTCACCGGCGTACAGATTCTGACCTCTCCCACGGATATTCTGGAGCCGGACACGCTGTATGTCTGCACACCGAAAGTGCTCCCAAAGCTGAAAAAGCAGCTTTTTGAAAACCACTGCTTCGTTTTCAAGGCCAAGCCGTCCCAGCTGCAGTGCCATCATGCGCTGCACGGCATCCTGCTTGACGAAAACACCGACCTCAACGAGGTCGTCAACCGGCTCATTACCCTCTTTACACAGTTTCACGCCTTTGAGTTTGCCATCAAGGAGGCCTCTCTCGAACGGCGCGGCTACGAGCCGTTTTTTGAGATCGCCAAAAAGGCGTTCCCGCACTGTCTGATCGTCGTCACGGACTCGGCATACAACATCGTGTGCTCCACGCGCAGCTCCGTCGATGACATCCCCTATTTCCGCGACCTGCTCCAGCGCGGCTATTACAGCCGTGAGGATATGAACCAGATCGCAAGCTGGGGCTACTATGAGGACGAGCGCAAGTGCGTCCAGCCGGTGCTCTACCCGGCGGAAAAGACCATCTGCGGGTACCCGTTTCTCGTCCGCTCCTACAAGAATCACGGCGCGGCCTACTGCTTCATCGGCTGCTATTTTCTCGATGTGCCGCCGACGCAGCGCGACATCTCGCTCTACACCTGCCTGACGCAGGAGCTGGAAAATTACTATAAAGTCAACGGCATTTTTGACGCCGGCATGCTCGGCAAACAGCAGCAGCTGCTCGACGATCTGATCCGGCCGAAGCAGAACTCGCCGGAATATTTCCACGACCGCTGCGCGCAGCTGAACATTCCCTATCAGGGCACGTTCCGCATCGGCCTCGTGCAGTGCGAGAGCTCGACCCTGTTCAAAGTCTCACACATCTCCAATCAGCTCCGCGCCCACTGCCCGCTGGCAAACTACGGCGTGTTCCAGTACGGCTCGTCCGTCATCATCCTCTTCCGCGACTGGAACGACGCAAACGTGCGCATGCAGTCCGGCTTTTCCGAGGACTGGAACGCCCTGCTGACCACCCTGCGGCAGAACAAGGCCTGCATGGGCATCAGCCTGCTGTTCAGCGACGTCACGAAGCTCTACGTCGGCTACCGGCAGGCCGAAGCCGCATCGAATATCGGCAAGCGCCGTGATACGGACGGCACCGCCTATTTCTACTCGAAATACTATCTGGAGGACATGCTCGAGCATTATGCCGACACCATGCCCCTCGAAGACACCTATACGCACTATCTGGACCGGCTCATGGACGATAACAACAGCGTCTGCAGCAACATCAAGCTCCTGTATTACTTCCTGTGCTCGGAGCGCAATATCTCCCTGACCGCCAAGCATGTGCACATGCACCGCAACAGCGTCATCTACCGCATTCAGAAGATCCAGGACATTCTCGCGCTGGATCTCGACGATCCGGATGTCCGTCTGCGGCTGATGATCTCGTTCAAGATCCTCGAAATGACCGGCCGCATCCCGCACTGGGAAACGCCGCACGGCGAGAACGATGCCGGCAACAGCGGCATCGTGCATCAAGAGTGACCACCGTTTCGCGCCCGCTTTCTCCTGAAACAGGAGAAAGCGGGCGCTTTTTTTCGTCATTTCTGCACAGTCGCTTGTGCGGAGGCGGGAAAAAACGTCGTTTTGAATGACGTTGTTCCGTGCCGCGTGCCTCGTTAAAATGTAATCAAAGTTGGGAAAGTACGTGCTTTCCCGTGAGAGGAGCAAGATTTTCATGAGCAAATACGGTTACTATCTCGGCATGACGCCGGAGCAGCAGGATATCGTCAAAATGATCCGCGAATTTGCCGAGCGTGAGCTCGACCCGGTCGTAAAAGAATATGATGAAAAGGGCGAATTCCCGGTGCAGCTACACGAAAAATGGGGCGAAATGGGTCTGTTTGGTCTGGACGTGCCGGAGCAGTACGGCGGACTGGGACTCAACGCCGTGACGCGCTACTGCATCAGCGAGGAACTGGCCAAGCATGACGCCGGCTTCACGATCTCGAACAATTCCTACTCGTTCGGCCTGTCGGCGATCCTCGCCGACGGCACGGAGGCGCAAAAGCAGGCCGCCTGCGCGCGCATTCTGCGCGGTGAGGGCATCTCCATGGCGATCACGGAGCCGCAGAGCGGTTCGGACGTCGGCAGCACGCGCACGAGTGCAAAGAAAGTGGACGGCGGCTACGTGCTCAACGGCGTCAAGTGCTTCATCACGAACGCCACGCTCTGCTCGGCGTGCGTGGTGCTGGCCGTGACGAATCCGGATGCGGGCTATCACGGCATGAGCCTGCTGCTGGTGGAAAAAAGCGACGCCGGGGTGAGCGTCGGCAAGCACGAGGACAAGATGGGCATCCGCCTGTCGGACACGGCGGATTTCGTGATGGAGGACGTGTTCGTCCCCGCCGACCGCCTGATCGGCACGGAGGGCAACGGCTTTGCCCAGACCATGAAATTCCTCGCCGGCAAACGCCCGGTCAGCGTGGCGGGCGCCGTCGGCGTGGCGCAGCGCGCGCTGGATCTGGCCGTGGACTACGCCAGGGAGCGCAGCTTCAAGCACGGGCCGATCGCAAAACTCGAGGGCATTCAGTTCCTGATCGCGGACATGGAGATGCGCATTCAGGCCTCGCGCGCCATGGCGGTCTACGGCGCGCAGATGACGGACGCCGGCATCCCGATCGGCACGCTCGGCAACTCGCTCAAATGCTTTGCCTCGGAAATGTGCTACGACGTGGTGAACATGGGCCTGCAGGTCTTTGCCGGCTATGGCTACAGCCGCGAATACCCGCTGGAAAAGCTGCTGCGCGACGCGCGCATCTACAGCATCTTCGAGGGCACGAACCAGGTGCAGCGTCAGGTCATCGGCAAGACGCTGCTCGGCTGAGGGCGGTGCCGCGTGAACATTCTCGTCTGTATCAAGCAGGTCCCGGACACGACCGAGATCCGCATGGATCCGAAAACCAACACCCTCATCCGCGCCGGTGTGCCGAGCACCGTCAACCCCTTTGACAAATACGCGCTCGAGGCGGCCGTGCAGCTCCGCGAGACGCTCGGCGGCACCGTGACCGCCATGACCATGGGGCCGGCGCAGGCGGCGCAGGCGCTGCGCGAGTGCTATGCCCTCGGTGCCGACCGGATGGTGCTGGTGTCCGACCGGCGCTTCGGCGGCGCGGACACTTATGCCACAAGCTACACGCTCGCACAGGCCGTGCGGGCGCTCGGCGGCTTTGACCTGATCCTCTGCGGCCGGCAGGCCATCGACGGCGACACGGCGCAGGTCGGCCCCATGCTGGCCGAGCATCTGGGGCTGCCGCAGCTCACGTGCGCATGCGCCATCACGATCGAGGACGGCGCGATCCGCATCCGGCAGGAGGGCGAGCGCGCCTACCGCGTGCTGCGCGCGCCGCTGCCGGCCGTGGTCACGGTCGTGAAGACCATCAACGAGCCGCGGCTGCCGAACGTCATGCGCAAGCTGCAGGCCAACCGCATGCAGCCGCAGACGCTGACGGCGGACGATCTGCCGGCACTCGATCCCGACTGCATCGGCCTGCACGGCTCACCGACAAAGGTATCAAGAACATTCGTGCCCGTGCGCACCAAGCAGACCGTGCGCATCGACGGCGCGCAGCCGGAGGCCGCCGTGGCGTCCCTGCTGGCGCAGCTCGACGCGGCGCACATCTCGCTGGAAGGAGGCGGGGATCATGTCTGAGAGCAAACACGTCTGGGTCTTCCTCGAGACGGAGGACGGGCAGCTGCGCAGCGTCGGGCTGGAGCTGCTGGGACAGGGGCGCCTGCTCGCCGACAAGATGGGTGAACAGCTCGTCGGCGTCATTCTCGACCCGCACGCCGGCACGCTCGCCGCGCAGGCGATCGGCTGCGGCGCCGACACAGTCATCACCATGGAAGATCCCGCCTTGGCGCACTACAATACGGACATTTTCACCGCCGCCATGTGCCACCTCGTGCGCAAATACGCGCCCGAAGTGCTCATGATCGGCGCGACGAACGTGGGGCGCGACCTCGGGCCGCGCATCTCCTGCCGGCTGCACACGGGGCTGACGGCCGACTGCACGCATCTCGACGTGGACGCGCACCGCTGCGTGCTCTGGACGCGGCCGGCCTTCGGCGGCAATCTGATGGCGACCAATATCTGCCCCGACACGAAGCCACAGATGGGCACCGTGCGGCCGAACGTGTTCCGCGCGCCGGCATTTGACCCCGCGCGCACCGGCGCGGTCTTTGTGGAATCGCTGCCGGAGGACGCCCGGCGGAGCAGCACGGAGCTGCTGGAGCTGATCCCGGTGCTCGACGCCGCGACCGCGAATCTGACCGAGGCGTAGATCATCGTCTCCGGCGGACGCGGCATGAAGGGACCGGAAAATTTCGCGCTGCTGCAGGAGCTGGCCGACACCGTCGGCGGCTGCGTGGGCGCATCTCGCGCAGCAGTCGACGCCGGCTGGATCTCCCCCATCCATCAGGTCGGCCAGACGGGCAAGACCGTCTGCCCGCGCGTCTACATTGCCTGCGGCATTTCGGGCGCGATCCAGCACCTGATCGGCATGAGCGCATCCGACACCATCATCGCCATCAACCGCGACCCGAACGCGCCGATCTTTCAGGTGGCGGACTACGCCATCGTCGGCGACCTGTTCCAGATCGTACCCGCTCTGACAAAAGCGCTGCGTCAGCGCCGGAAACCGGAGCAGGCATAAAGGCATAAAGAAAGGAGCCAGACCATGTCCTATCAGGAATTTCTAAGCTTTGAGCGGCGCGGCGCCGTCGGCATCGTGCGGCTCGCGCGGCCGGAAAAGCTCAACACCATCAGCGCCCCGTTTTACGAGGCCATGATCGAGCTGCAGCAGACCGAGATCGTCGGCGATCACGACCTGCGCGCCATTGCGCTGCTGGCAGACGGCCGGCACTTCTCCGCCGGCATCGACCTCAATTACGCCAAAGCGGTGATCGGCAAGCCGGGGCGCAGCCTCTACGGCGTCTATCACTGGCAGCAGGCCTACCGCTTCTGGAGCGAGTGCAACCTGCCGGTCGTGGTCGGCATCCAGGGCGCGTGCATGGGCACCGCCATCGAGCTCATCACGGCGTGCGATATCCGCATTGCCGCCGACAACGCAAAGTTTTCCCTGCGGGAGGTCGACGTCGGCATCAGCACCGATCTCGGCGGCACGACCCGCCTGACCAAGCTCATCGGCCCCGGCATGACAAAGCTGCTGGCCATGACATGCGAGGATATCGACGCGCAGGAGGCCGCGCGCATCCGGCTCGTGGAGCGCGTGGTGCCGCTCGGCGAGCTGGATCAGACGACGCTGGCCTATGCCGAAAAGCTTGCGGCCAAGCCGCCGATCGCCGTGCAGATGTGCAAAAAGTGCATCAACATCGCTACCGACGCCGGCACCTCCGTGGGCCTGCTGGCCGAGGAGATTCAGGGCATCTACACCGTATCGACCAAGGACAAGGCCGAGGCGGCCGCCGCCATGCTCGAAAAGCGCCCCGGCCGCTACACGTGCGAATAAACCAGGAGGAAACGTCCATGAACATTCTTGTCATCAACGGAAGTCCCCGCATGGAGCGCAGCAACTCGCTGCGCATGACGCGCGCCTTTCTCGAAGGGCTCGCCAAGACCTGCGACACGCAGGTCGAAGAACTGACCGTGGCCAAAATGCACATTGAGCCGTGCCTCGGCTGCCTCAACTGCTGGAAGCGCACGCCGGGCAAGTGCTTCCGCGACGACGACATGGCCGCCGCGATCGAAAGCTACGTCACGGCCGACCTCGTCGTGTGGAGCTTCCCGCTCTACTACTACGCCCTGCCCGGCCAGCTCAAGTGCTTTCTCGACCGCACGGTGCCGATCAACCGCCCCGTCATGTGCGACCGCACCGACGGCAAGGGCAACGGTAAGCACGTCACGCGCTACGACCAGTCGCACCAGCGGCATGTGCTGATCTCGACCTGCGGCTTTTTCTCCCCCAAGGGCAACTACGACGCCGTGCTCGCACAGTTTGACCTCATGCTCGGCGTGGGCAACTACACGACGCTCTTTTGTGGCGAGGGCGAGATGATGCCGGTGCCGCCGCTGCAGGAGCGTGTGGAAGAATACCTCGGCTATGTCCGCCAGGCCGGCGAGGACTACGGCAGCTACGGCACGATCCTGCCGAAGACGCGCAAGCCGCTCGAAGAGCTGCTGCTGCCGAAAGAGAAATTTGAGGAGATGGGCAACAGCTACTACGCGCACTGCGAGCGCAAAGCCCGCGAGCGCGCGCTGCAGGCACAGGCCGAGCAGCAGACCTGACCCCGATCGGAAGCAGCACACGGCAGCGCCCCGGGAGGCGCTGCCGTGTGCTGTTCTTCTCTTTTCGCGGGCTCATTCCACAAGCGTCAGGCGGTCGCTTCCGCCGTTGTCCGGCTCCGGCGGCTCGTCCGTGATCTCCGGGAGCTTGCCCTCCATCCGCAGGATCTTGAACGTGATCATCAGCCGCAGACGCACATCCGGGTCGTCCAGGTCGAGATTGAGCACGTCCTGAATGCGCTGCAGGCGGTAAATAACGCTGTTGCGGTGCATGTGCACGCGCTTAGCGGTCAGGGAAATGTTGCGCTCCGTGTTCAGGTAGTGGTACAGCAGCAGGAGGTTGCTGTTGCTGTAGCCGCGCTCCCCGGCAAGCTGATCCAGATAGCGCACAATGACGTCATCGAGCGCGAATTTTTCCCGGTAGCATTCGAGCATGTCGTTGAGATAATACTTGGAATAGTGATACTCCAGCGCATCGGGATCCAGCTTGCGGCCGATCTCGATGGCGGTCCGCGCCTGATCGTAGCCCATGCGCAGGCGTCCCAGCTCCGTGAACAGCAGGCTCACGCCGATATGCGCATGGTTCTTGCCCAGCAGCGTCAGCAGCTCGTCCCACCGCTCGCGGAACAAAAGCTGCTCCCCGACCGGGTAATCGTGCCAGTCCTGAAAGAGGATGAGCACGCTGTTTTGATACTGCATCACGCCGTAATTGGCCACGTTGCTCCACGCGCGCAGCTGCAGCACCATGTACCCCGCCTTCGAGGTGGACGCCTGCTCGTCGAACTCGACATAGCCGAGGCGGAAGTCGCCCGTCTCCGGCAGGCGCAGGCCGCGCGCACGGTCGCGCACCAGCTCCGGATTCTCCTCCCCATAGCGCAGGAGATCATGGATCATCTGCTGGCGCTGCGGCATGCTCTGGCTGTAAAAGCCCGTCTCGCGGAAGTAATGGTCGAGCTGCTCGGTAAAGCAGCGGAACAGCTCCTGATCCACCATCGTCGGCAGCCGGCCAGGGAAATAGCAACCGGCAAAGGAATAAAACATTCCGTTGGCAATGTAGGAGCGCAGGATCACGGGGTCGTTGCAGATATTCGGCGGCACCGACAGCACCGGACGCAGGTACCGGTCACTGACTTCAAAATAGCCGGCCTCCGCCATGAGCTGCAGCGAGTCCTTGTCGTAATAGCCCTGCTCGAGCATCTGATCGACATAGATATTGCCCGACCCGCGCTCGCGCGTGGCGCCGATGATGTTATACGCCGAGTCGACGACGACGATCGTCGCGTCCGGGATCATCTTCTGCCCGACCTCCATCAGCGGCTCCAGCCCAGCGTGCGCGCGCACGGCCAGACGCATCTGATACTCCAGTGTCTGCAGGCGGTCAAACAGTGTGAGCAGGTGGTTCGTCACCGCGCCGAGAGAATACTGCTCGTCATACAGCAGCGCATTGACACCGGGGCGAACGGGCTCCGCATCCTCCGGGCGCGCCCGGACAACGAAAAAGTGGTCGTGCAGCAGCCCCTTCGGTAAGCGGCGGATCACCTTCGGCTCGCTGACGTAGAGCACGTCTTCCTCGAGCGTGTTCTCGGACTCGGGCGTGAGCATCTGGACCCGGCGGAAGGCAAATGTCCGCTCCTGCTGCATTACGACCCGCGCGCCGAACGGCTGCATGCTCTCGGCGATCATTTCCACGGACAGCGTCATGATTCTCTCCTTTCCGTGCTGCGCAAAACGGCAGTCACAAGTGCATATTCCCACACAAATTTTGAGGAAAAAAGTTCCTTTCCGCAAAAGCACCGGAGATCCGAATTTTTGGAGACTTCTACGATGAAATTGGAAGCCATTGGCGCAGCTTTCGCGCTTTTGTCCGAATTCTCCGTGTTTTTGCGGCTTTTTCGCCTCATCTTTGTCTTTATTGTAACAATAACATGGCGAATTGTTCAGGGCATTTGTTACGAAATGCGGTTTTTCTCGCCGCCGCGCACTGTGCATTTCCTACGATTGCGTGCGCGTAAAGGGCGCTGCTGCTTTCATTTTGCCTAAAAGCAGACACCCGGGCGGCGCATAAATTCGTAGTCTCCTATGAAGACCTGTCCGCGGTGGTTCGATATAATGCGAATAAGATAATAAATTAACAAGCCGTCGGAACGTTCGAATGATTTTGTATAGGAGCGAGCCAGATATGGATAACATCAGCAGATTTCAAAAAACGACCGGCGTCGGTCAGATCCTCGACGAGAGCTTTGCACGCTGCCCGGAGCGTGAGGCCATTGTATTCGGCGACTGGCGCATCACCTACCGGGAACTGCAGGCACTCATCTACCGGACGGCGCACTGCCTGCGCAGTCTCGGCATTGCGCCGGGCGACCGCGTCGCCATCATCTCGCGCAACTGCCCGGAGGTCATGATCGCGGAAATTGCGATCCTGAAGCTGGGCGGCACCGTGGTCAAGTTCAACTGGCGGCTCGCGCCGGAAGAAATGACCTACCTGCTCGATCTCAACGAGGTCCGGTGCGCCTTCTTCAAGCCGGAGCGCGAGGACTGGGGCGACGCCCTGCGGCAGCACTATGCCGGACGCATCACGTTCCTGTCCCTGACGCCGGAAGCCGACGGCCGCTCCGCCCTCTATTCCCTGCTCGCAGGTATGCCGGACACGCCGGTGGAGACCGTCGTTGCGCCCGACGCCCCTGCCTACCACATGCACACGAGTGGCACGACCGGGCGGCCGAAGTGTGTGGTCTACTCCCACGCGCGCTATCTCAATCAGCTTGAGAGCATGCTTGAAACGCTGGAGTTCCCGGACGGGCAGGTCTATCAGTACATCTCGCAGCTATTCCACTCCGCGTGCACTGGCGCCTATCTCACGCTGGCGACTGGCGGTAAGCTCATCATGATCCCGAACTTCACCGTGAGCGACTATGTGGAGAGTCTCGTGCGGGAAAAGGTGCGCGCCATCGGCGTCATCCCGCTGATTCTGCAGGGCATCCTCGATGAGATGGACCGCAAAAACTACGACCTGTCGCAGTTGAAGGTCATCAACTACTCCACCTGCCCCATTTCCCCGGATCTGCTGCGGCGCGCGCTCGACCGGCTCAACTGCCGCTTTTATCAGTCCTACGGCATGACGGAGATGGCCAGCACCGTCACGGCGCTGCTCCCGGAGGATCACCTGATCCTCGGCGGACGGTATCTCACCTCGGTCGGACGGGCGCTGCTCGGCGCCGCCGTGCGCATCGTGCGGCCGGACGGCTCGCTGTGCGATGCCGGTGAGGAGGGCGAGATCTGCGTGCGCGGGCAGGGCATGATGCTCGGCTACTATCAGATGCCGGAAAAGACCGCGGACGTGATCCGCGACGGCTGGTATTTCACGCACGACGTGGGCTATCTCGACGAGGACGGCTATCTCTACCTGCGCGGCCGCAAGGATTCGCTCATCATCTCCGGCGGCGAGAATATCTACCCCGAGGAAGTCATCGACGTGCTGCTGAAAATGCCCGAGATCGCCGAAGCCGCCGTCTACGGCATGCCCGACCCGAAGTGGGGCGAGCACGTGAAGGCGAGCATCGTCTGCAAGCCCGGCCGGTCACTGACGGTCGAGCAGGTGCAGACATTCTGCCGCGCCAACATGCCGTCGTTCCGCATGCCGCGTGAGGTGGAATTCTTGCCGGAGCTGCCGAAGAACGCCACCGGCAAGGTGCTCATCCAGGCGCTGAAAAACCGCTGAGCACGCGAAAATACAGCACACTGGCGCGTCCCCGTCTGCCCGGCAGATGGGGACGCTTTTTGCCGTTCTGACCACGGAGACGCAAAAAAGCAGGGCCGCTGTTGCGGCCCTGCTTTTGATCGGGAGATGCGCTTTTATTCGCCGTCGCCGAATTCCTTCTCGATGGCTTCGTTGTCCGCGCCCAGCGCTCTGTGCTGTGCATAGATATCCTGCACGCCGAGGCTGTCAAAATAGATCGGCATCTGCGCCAGATACGTCTTGTTGCCCGACGGATAGGTGTGCTCGATCAGGTAGCCGTTGGAGACCGACTGCTCGAGCCACTCGCCGGAAAAGCGATCCTTGTACTGGTTAAGGATGCAGCTCGGCACATCGTAGGCGACGAGCTCGTCGAGGATATCCTGCGCGTCGCGCTTGAGCGCGTACTCACGGATGATGTCCACGAGCGCGGAGCGGTTGGCAATGATCGTCGTCGACTCCTTGGTCGTGAAGCGCGGGTCGGTCACGACCTCTTCCGGCAGACGCAGCGCCTTGGCAAACTTCGGCCAGACACTCGTATAGTCGTTGACGAACACGTAGATGTAGCGGCCGTCACGGCACTTGTAGCCCTGGCCAAGCGGGCTCATGGTGTGCGCTTCCCGCGGCCACTCATAGCCGTAGTTGCAGTTCGTGGCAAAGCCGGCGGTGACGAAGTTGCCGGTGCCGTACAGGGACGTCATGACGTAGTCGCCCACGCCCGTCTCGCGCGCTGCGAGCAGGGCTGCCAGCACGCCGCTGAGCAGCGTGATGCCGGTCGTCGTGTCGCCCATGCCGGCAGGCGGGTAGATCGGCGGGCTGTCGGGATCGGTGCGGGTGTCAAGGATGACGCCGTTGGCGCCGAAATAAGCGATCGCGTCAATGCCGGGGCGGTTGACCAGCGGGCCGTTGATGCCGTAGCCGGTGACCTGACCCATGACGAGCTTCGGGTACTTGGCGTGCAGCGTCTCCCAGTCCAGACCGAGCTTTTTCAGGCCGGCCGTGCGGGTGCTAGTGATGAATACGTCCGCCTTGGCGAGCATGTTTTGCATGAGCTTGAGGTTCTTGGGATCTTTCAGATCCAGCGCGACGCACTCTTTGCCGCCGTTGAAAATATCGTGGATGGGGTTCTCTTCCGCCGTGATGGGCATGCCCATAGAGCGGCCGTAGTAACGGCAGAAGTCGCCGATAGGCGGGGTCTCAACGCGCACGACACGCGCGCCCATGTCGCGCAGGAACCGCGCCGTCGTCGTCGCGGACCAGTAGCTGGTCATCTCGACCACGAACAGTCCCTCGAGTGGTTTTCTCATGGATATAGCCTCCTTGTTGATGCAGATTTTTTCTGAAATTGCAACGGTTTTCAGTTTGTTGAAATGAAATGGATCCGATGCTTTGTCTATATTATAACGATTGTTTCGGCGCTTGTTACCTGTATTTCTTACAATTCTTTTGCCCCTGCGGACGTGCATTTTTGTGCTGTGTTGCCATAGATTTTCGGGCGCTTCCGGCACGAAAAAAGCGCCGCATCCGAACGGGCGGATGCGGCGCGGGAAACAAAGGGAAAAATCGCTCTTTACGGTTTCGGCATCAGGTAGAACACGATGTGCACATCGGCGCAATGCACGCCGTCGGCGTCCATAACGGGCACATCGAGCGGGTACTGCCCCTTGCCGTGCTCTTCGACATAGGCAATGCGCTCTTTGGCTTCTTCCTCCGTCATGGAGATGTCCACGATCAGGTCGCGCTTGGTCGGCTTGCGGTAATCAATGTTCACGCTCTTGATGATCGGCACATACTTGCCGGCATAGGTGCACTTGATCAGCGTGGCGCCCGAGGACTCGGCCAGCACGAAATAGCTGCCGGCATAGACGATGTTCACGTGGTTAAGGTGCATGCTGTTGGCAGGCAGACGCACGACCACATGGCGCTCCTCAGCGACTTCCGGGATGAGCCCGGCCACGTTCAGGAAGTTGATCTTCCCGTGCTGGAGATTGTATTTCGCCTCTTCAAAAAAGGCTGCGTTCATTTCCGCCATGTCTGGCTCCTTTCTCTTGCGCAGAGCTCAGTCGGCGACATACTTTGCCGCCAGGCCGCGGATGATGGTCTCGGCGTCGCCCATGACCTTCTCGACCATGTCCTTGGTCTTGGGCAGATCGGTGATGCGCTGCGCGCACTCGCCGGCGCCGGCCATGGCGTGCTCCACGTCGCCCTTATAGGTCGCGGCAATACCGTAACGCTCGAAGGTCAGCAGCTCCATCGGGATGCTCGAGAAGTCATCCGGCACACCGACGTAGGAGCCGGGGGCTTCCTTGGCGGTGTTGTAAGCATGCTGCAGGGACACGTCGCTGCGCAGCCAGCGCGCCGGGCCGACAAAGCCGCGGGCAATGATCGTGCCGCCGTCGGCGCAGTCGACGACCATCTTCTTCCACAGTTCGCAGAAATCGCTCTCTTCGGTGGCGAGGAAGCGGGTGCCCATCTGCACGCCGTCAGCGCCCATGGCGAAGGCCGCCGCGATCGACTTGCCGTCGCAGAAGCCGCCGGTGCCGCACACGAGCGTGTTCTCGTCAGAGAACTTCTCGATGATGTCCGGCAGCAGCGTCATGCTGTGCACCGGCTGCCACGCCGTGTGCATACCGCCCTCGTGGCCGGAGGCGATGAGCACCTGCACGCCGGCCTTCTTGCAGCGGGCCGCGGTGCGCACACCCGGGAACACGTGCATCCAGATCATGCCCTGCTCCTTGACGAAGTTTGCCCAGGGCATCGGGTCGCCGGCCGTAGTGACGAGCACGCGGAAGCGGCGCTTCATCTCGGGATCGGCCTCGCGCAGCTCCTTGATGGCCTGCATGACCTTCATGGCATTGGCCTTGACCTCCGCAGAGACCATGACGTTCGCGCCGAAGATACCGTCGGACTCCTTGGTCTCTTCAAACACGCGGGTGAACATTTTCTTGAAGATGGTCACATCGTCATCGGTGGTCTCGGCGTGTGCCTGCTTGCAGAAGTCTTCAAAGACGATGGGGTTGGTCTCGCGGGACGTGGTGGCAAATGTGCTGCACAGGCCGAGACAGCCAGCGTTGGCCGCCGCGATGCACAGGCTGGTGACCGGATACGGACCCATGCCGGCCTGGATGATGGGGTATTTGAGCCCGACAAGCTCGGTAAGTCTGGTTTTGATCATGATGTTTTTCTCCTTTCAAACGCTGTGTATGACCGGCAATGTGCCGGAATGTTACCTTTCTGACTATGACTACTATATCAACTCTGCACACCGCATCCCAGAGCACCGGCTACGAAAGTGACCGCCGATCGCAGCGGCGAAATTAGGCACCTTGACCAGCGGCGCATCTGGAAAGTGTCCCCCGTGCAGAGAATGTCTGCACAGGGGACGGTGGATCTGACGGGGATATTCGGATCAGCAGAGACCGATCGCCTGCCAGAGCGGGACGCTGGCCAGCATGGCGATGATCGTTATGACCATGTAGGCGTAAGAAGCCTTCTGCGCGCAGGGATAGTCGACGCACTTGTCGCCGGTCATCTTGATGAAGCCGACCACGGACGGGTTGCCGTAAGCGGTGTTCCAGTACGTGCCGCACAGCCACTCGACAAAGACGAGGATGAACATGCTCATGCCGTGTGCCTCCATGAGCGGTCCGAAGATGGCGATCATCATCGTGAGCATGCAGGTCTGGGACACGATCACGTAACGCAGGGCAAACGTGATGATGCACAGGCAGGGAACGAAGATATACGGGCTGCTCATGATGGGCGCGAAGATGGGGCCGAGCAGGCTGGCCAGCCATGCGCTGACGCCGGTGGTGTTCATGAACTTGGCGATGCTGAGGATGCCGCCGATGAAGACGACAAGCGTCCACTGGCCTTTGGCGTTGGCCTCCGGCGCCGTCAGCAGGCCGGCGGCGAAGAACGCCACGTCAGCCGCGATGGCCACGAAGCCGGCGTCCACGCCGTGCAGCTTCTGGGTGATCCAGAGGATAATGGCGATGGCAACGATGATGATGCCCTGCTTCTCCTTCTTGGAGATGGCGCCGAGCGCCTTGTACTGCTCCTTGAGGAAGGTCACGTCGCCGGCGAGCTTTTCTTTCGGTTTGCAGATGATCGTGCAGTACAGATAGGTCAGAACGATGAGCACGAGATACCAGACGATCGTGCACTTGAGCCAGGAGCCCCAGGTGAAGGCGAGGCCCTGCATGAAGCCGATCATCAGCGCAACGAACGCCGAGCCGGACATGAAGGCAATGCCGAGGATGTACGTGCCCATGAAGTTGGCAAACCACAGGCCGCGGGCCGCTTTGCTGTTCGGCTCCGCGCCGACAGCCTCACAGACCTGGCCGATCAGGGGCGCCATGATGGAGGTCTTGGCATAGGAGCTGGGGATCATCGGGGTGGTGATGATGCCCGCGAGCATCATGGCCGTGACCTGGCCACGATAGGTGCCGGGGAACTTCGTGAGGACCCACAGCGCCAGGCGCTTCATGAAGCCGCTGTTGTTGATGCCGACCGACATGATGAACACGCCGATGCACAGCCAGACGGTCGTGCCGGAGAACTCGACCGTGACGTCCGCCACCTTGCCGAGTTTGAATACCAGCAGCATGACCATGGTCGCAAGGGTTGCGACCCAGTCCGGCAGGGCGCCGGAGATCAGGCACGTCAGCAGGAAGCCGAAGCACCCGAGATACTGCCAGCCCTGACGGCTCATCATTTCCGTTTCCGGCGGCAGGTAGGCGATCAGCAGCATCAGGACAATACCGCCCAGAATGCCGAAAATCGTCTTTTTCATTTGCTTGCTCATGAGTTTCACTCCTCCTTAATGAATGGTTCTCAACTTGCGCTTTCGTTAGTTAATTATCTGTCAAGTTGGTTTTAGGTTACACCGAATTCAGCGCTTTTTCACCAACAAAGACTACGAAATCCGCAGAGAGAAAAATCATTTTTTTGTACTCCATAACCAAGCGGCCGGAAAACACACATACTGCTGATTTTCAAGTATTAAATTAGGTATTCTCTGCACACTTTCCGCCCGAATTGTACAAAAACGGGTGCGCATTGCGCTGGGTTATCCGTTTTTTGCAAGCCGTACGCGCTTTGTACATTTCCTCCAAAACACGTCGCTGCGCCCGGCCACAACTTTGGTCTGAATACTGTTGAGACCCCCGCCCCGCTTTGATATATTTTTGATTAGCAAGGCGACAGACGCATTTTTTCAAACCATTAAACATCATTAGGAGGTAGCATACATGAAAACAAAACTGACTGAAATGTTTGGCATTGAGTACCCGATCGTCCAGAGCGGCATGCAGTGGCTAGCCGTGCCGCAGCTCGCGGCCGCCGTGTGCAACGCCGGCGGTATCGGCACCATCAACGTCACCTGCTGGCCGACGCTCGACGAGTTTGCCGACGCGCTCGACGAGATGAACAGCCTGACCAACAAGCCCTACATCGTCAACATCTCCCTCGCCCCGACCCAGCGTCTGGACAACGAGGAGATCCGCAAGACCATCCGTCTGTGCGGCGAAAAGCACGTTGCCGCTATCGAGACGAGCGCCGAGGATCCGCGCGAATTCATCGCCGACATCAAGTCCGCCGGCATGCGTCATTTCCACAAGTGCCCGAACTACAAGGTCTCCATGAGTATGGAGCGCAAGGGACTCGACGGCGTCATCATCGCCGGCTACGAGGTCGGCGGCCATCCGTCGGCTGACGGCGTAGGCACATTCGTCATCGCGCGCCGCTGCGCCGCGGACATGAAGATCCCGGTCATCGCCGCCGGCGGCATCGCGGACGGCCACGGCCTCGCGGCTGCGCTCGCGCTCGGCGCTTCCGGCGTTGCCATGGGCACCCGCTTCGTGTGCGTCGATGAGTGCCCGATCTCCGACAACCACCGCCAGTGGGTCATCAACCACACCGAAAAGGACACCGTACTCTGCCAGAAGACCATCGGCAGCATGATGCGCGTGTCCAAGAACAACGCTTCCCTGCTCGCCAACGAGATCGAGAACCGCGGCCTGCGCACCGGCAAGGGCCCGATGGACATCCTCAAGGAGCAGATGCCCGTCATCACCGGCCAGAAGACCCGCGTGGCCTTCCAGGACGGCAATGTCGACAGCGCGATCTTCTGCGCCGGCATGGGTATGGGTCTCGTGCACGATGTCGTGCCGGTCAAGGTTCTGCTCGACCGCATGGTCAAGGAAGCCGAAGAGACCATCAACAGCATCAAGGCGTCCTTCTGATCGCATAACACGCTCCACACACCATCCTTTCTATACATCCACCCCTATTTTCTTCCCCCCACTCAAGGCGCGGATGCAGCCGCGTCCGCGCCGCAGCAACAGCGAGAGCCGCCCCTTTTCCAGGGGGCGGCTCTTCTATATATCGTTTAGATATCGTTGTTTCCCCGGACAGTGTGCGGCGCATACGCCGCGCGCCGGGCAGCAAGAAGGCCGCAGCGCATATGCGCTGCGGCCTTTTGATCGTGATCGTGTTTTGCGTGCGGACGGCTTACAGCTGCTCGCCGGGATCGCTGTTCGGAGCGTCCGCATCCGGTGCGGACGGTGCCTCCGGCTGGGCCGGCGCTTCCGCGTCCGGCTGCGGGGTCTCGGGGGCCTCGTCCATTCTGCGGATGACCTTCGCCGGCGGCTCAATGGTGTCGTCCGGGTGGACGGGCATCACACCGTGCTCACAGTAGTAGCGGAAGTCATCGCCCTCGATCGTCTCGTGGATGAGCAGGTACTCCGCGAGGCCGGTCAGCAGGTCGGCGTG
>OGDY01001446.1_pt1 | contig 26532 bp, 40 predicted proteins | sample 1570341 | NCBI WGS metagenome assembly OGDY01 (sample SAMEA2581972, study PRJEB24529) | metagenome | biome: Human gut stool | place: China | collected 2011 | reverse complement strand
AGTACGTAAACGGCGTGCTGGATGAGAGCGCATCAGTGCTGCTCTATACCGACAGGTATGATGCCAAGGCCGAAAAGGTCATAATAGGCACCGGCGACCCGAGCCTGCCCAAGCCTACCGATTAAGCATGATAACAAAAGCGCCGACTTAGAGTCGGTGCTTTTTGCAGTATTCAGTGTTAGTTTTTTCACAATTAAAGCGGCGGCTAATTTTCTAAATTCTTCCTCATACCACTTTATTTCCAAGAAGAACAATGCTATAATAATCATGGTGCAGGTATGTGTCCTCACTATATCAGATTTTTTCATACGCATCATTTTCAATAACATCTTTCAGGAGGAACCACTTAAATGAAGTTTTCCAGCAAAGTTGAAAAAAGCGGTCTGTCCCCCATGCGCAAGTTCCACCCCTATGCGGTGGCAGCGGAAGCCAAGGGCAAGAAAATCTATCATCTTAACATCGGCCAGCCCGATATCGAGACACCGAAGCAGTTTTTCGATGCTATCAAGCATTTTGAGCAGCCCGTTCTGGCCTATGCCCCGTCTCCCGGTATGCCTGTCATGATCAAGGCTATCCAGAAGTACTATGATAAGCTCAACATGCACTTTGACGAGAGCGAGATCCTCGTCACTACCGGCGGCAGCGAGGCCCTCTGCTTCGCCCTGCAGGCGATTCTGGACGACGATGACGAGATCCTCATCCCCGAGCCATTCTATCCCAACTACAACACCATGACCAACACCACCGGCGGTAAGATCGTTCCCATCCCCACCTCTCCCGAGGAAGGCTACCGTTATGCCGATCGCGCCAAGATAGAGGCTCTCATAACCCCCCAACCCCGGCAACCCCACCGGCGTGCTCCTGACCCACGAGGAAATGGAAATGATCGTGGACATCGCAAAGAAGCATGACATGTTCGTCATCGGCGACGAGGCTTACCGTGAGTTCGTATACGGCGGCGAGCCCCTGCAGTCCTTCGGCGAGTTCGCCGAAACCGCACCTGAGAACATCATCGTCATCGATACCGTGTCCAAGCGCTTCAGCGCCTGCGGCGCCCGTATAGGCTGCATCATTTCCAAGAATAAGGAGCTTATGAACCACTGCATGAAATACGCTCAGGCGCGTCTGTCCGTCGCCACCCTCGACCAGATCGCCTCTGCCGCTCTCTACGATGTAGGCCCCGAGTATTTCGCCGCGGTACGCGACGAGTATAAGCTCCGCAGGGATACCGTCGTTGAAGAGCTCAACAAGATTCCTGGCATCGTCTTCGAGTGTCCTAAGGGCGCCTTCTATCTGATGGCGGCTCTTCCCGTGGACGACGCGGAGAAGTTCCAGCAGTGGCTGCTTGAGGAGTTCGACGACAACGGCGACACCGTCATGTTCGCTCCCGGCAAGGCCATGTATGCCACCCCTGGCAAGGGCATAAATGAGATTCGTATCGCCTATATCCTAAAGCGGGAAGACCTTATCCGCGCCTGCCAGCTGCTGGCCCTCGGCATCAAGAAGTACAACGCAAGATAAACAAAAGCAATATAAAAGGCCTTCCGGAAGGAAGGCCTTTTGGGTTATTATCAAATCACGCTCTACATCTGACGTTCGATCTTCGTTAATATTGACCGGTTAGGGCTTTGGGAATATACTATTATTGAAAGCATCCTCAATCTTCCGCTTGGACACTTCTCGTCCTTGTGCCAGAAGATTGTGGATGTTTTCATTGTATATAACACATTGGAAGCGGCGGTTTCATGAACAGTCGGTCGTCGCAGTAGTGATATGTACGCCTTGACACGGCTGCTCTTCTGTGCTACGTTTACATCGGCATCATTGATGTAAGCGTCGTTTGAGCGAGTCGCGGCAGGCACTTGTCGCCTGTTGGAAAGAAGTTCAGCGATGCTTTTATTGTCTCACCTATATCGGTTCACGCTGCATCATGCTTTTATTTGGTATCCGGCTACATCTTTTCCCGGCCTCTGCGCACATGGTCGCTGCGCGTCGCGGCGAAGCCGCTACCTTCAGCTTCCTGTGCTTGAGCAGCTCCGATTCGCTCCTCCGCCCACCGGGCGCGCTCATCGTCGCTGTGTCGCCAGCCAAGCGCAAGCGCAGGGCTGAGTTAGACTCAGGAAACAGTAATCGCTGTACATGAAACAAAAGAGACTGACGGGTGTCAGTCTCTTTTGTTTGGTATCCGGCGGCTACCTATTTTTTATTCCGTTCCTCGCGGTTTCTCATCCGTAAAAAGCGGCTATTTGTCTATGTTTTCCGTTTGTGCTCATTTTAAAGTTTGAAATAAAAGGTTGCCGGAAAGTTGCCAGCTACGCAAGGAAATATTTTTCAACTTTAAAATCCTTAGCGTCTGCGTCGTTGATAAAGTCCCTTGCTATACTGAAATAGAATTCGGGATCTTCGCCCTTCCCCACGCTCTCCGCCGTCTTGTAGTAGTCGTTGTAAGCCATGTTCATGCAGAGGTAGTACTTGCATACGTCGTTGTTGATGCCTTTCGCGGCAAGGAATGCTTTGACGGTATCATAATCCCACTTCTGGCCGTAAGGACGCATGGAGCGTACCTTGTCCCGCGCTTCTTCCGGGGTTATGGCGTAAGCTATGGCCTCGAGCTGGTGTATGGTTTCGTGGTACAGGTCGGGCATGCGGTCTTTAATTATGCCCATAGCGTCCGCGAGTATTTCCTCTACCTCGTCCATATCGCCGGTCTTTTTGGAGATAAGACATATTACATCTTTAAACTGGCACATAGGCTTACTCCGTTGCGGTTGTTCCGCCATCCAGACCGCTCAGGTTATTTGAGGGAGCACAAGCGGGTTTACCGAGCAGCTTAAAAGCGCCGCCAGTTGCGGTAGTCGCCACGATAGTGGCATATTTGGTGCGGGTGCGTATGGCGCAAGCTGTGACCTGGGCGCAGCAACTATCTATCAGCGGATACTGTTCCGTGCCGGCGCCTATGGTGACAAACACGGGCGCGGTTATAGTGGTAGCCGCCGGGATAGACTGAGCTACCACGATGCAGTATTTCTGGTTGTCGTTATAGTTGCCTGCCGGGAGGTTGATTATCAGCCCGGTTCCCGCCGTGAAGGTAACTGCCTGGGAGATTATAAGGTTGGGGCAGAGTTTGCATACATTTTTACAAGCCATTTTTTATGCTCCTTTCAAAAATCAAGGGGCAGCATACGCCGCCCCGATATATCACGGCATAGCCGGAATTAGCAGCAGCAGCCGCAATTATTACCACAGAAGGGGGAGTTCCCCGCGTTGTAGGTGTAACCGTTGGGATAGCGGACTACTCCGTACATGCGGTTATCCATCTCAAGGCTGGACACTTTGTCCCTGAGAGCCTGCATTTCGTTCGCCTGTATCAGGGAGCGGGTGGCCTCGGCCTCGGCGTGGATAGCGGTGGTTATGTCGCAGGTGTTCTGGTTCATCTGCGCTGAGAGGTTGGCTATACCGAGCCTCTGTTCGCAGCAGCAGTTTGCGAGCTGGCTGGACAGGTTCCGGCCTTCGGTGGTGATTGCGTTGTTCAGCGCGAAGGTGGAATCACATATACCATTGCCGATGTTAGTCAGGCGGTCATTGATCTGGCCGAAGTGCTGACCGAAGAGAATTTCCTGCTGGGACGCAGCGGTGGCATACTGTCCAAATTCGCCCTGGCGGTTCCAGCCGCCAAAGCCGCCGCCCATCATAGCAAAAAGTATGATAAGGGCGAATATCCAGAAGCCTCCGTTGAAGCCGTCAGTCTTGCCATCAGTTACCGCGGCTATATCCGCGAGAGAGGGCATATTATCCATAGTTCTAAAGTTCCTTTCGATTTATATTCCAATCCCGTGCGCGCTTCGGGTAATGGTCTATCTTAATTCGGAAAGAATATCCTCGGGGTCTATCCCGTATTGCTTGCAGGCCGCATAAAACATCTGTTTAGGGTCGCCGTTGCCTATCATCTGCTTTATCTTCTGCATTTGTCCGGGAACGGACATCATCTGTTTAGCCTGCGCTATCATTTGTGGGTTGAGCTTCCTCGGACTTCCTCCGCTTAGCATTTGTAGTATCGGGTTTGGCATTTATCATTTCCTCCAATCTGGCTATTCTCTGTTCAAGGCCGTTCACATCGACAGGCGGAGCGGGTTTATACGGGGTTATGCTGTAAGGCGAGAGAGAGGGGAACCCCGCCCCGTCCGTTGTTTTAAGCCACACTATGGGGGCCGTTTCGTCCAACAGAAGAACGGAGCTATTAGGGGGCATTTGATACGCCTTTGCGCCGCCCTCGCCGTTCACTTTGACTACTTCGGTTCGCTGATATTGGTTTTGCTGGTTAAAATAAGGTTGGTATGGATACACTGTTTCACGCTCCCTTCTACCTGAATTTTGGCATAAAAAAAGAGCCGACAGGATTGCTCCCATCGGCTATTTATCGGCTATTTACAGTGCGTTTTCAGTTGTTTTTCGGCGGCCTTACACCGCCTGCGTATCTGGTCATATTCAAGGGGTATTTCAAATTTAAGCTGGTACTCGCCCGTCAAAGCATCGTATGGCACCCCGTCTAAAAGGCGGCGGGTTATCAGCCAGCGGTCTTTTTCGTTATGTATCCATTCGTGTATGAGCGCTTCCCACTCTGACCGGGGGCGGGAATTGAGCAGGGTCTTGTCCATATAATAAGAGGCCGCTTCTCCAAAAGCCTACACCTCCTTTATACAAGATTTGCCCCCGACGTTTGCCGGGGGCGTTTGAAAGGGAATTAAAAATCGTCCTCTTGGACGGGCTGCTGTTTGTTGTAGTTTGCTGAGGATATGCCCAGCACCGCGCCCAGGAACGTGTCAACGGCGGTGATAGTGCCGACGATCTCTTCGGGATAGGGGAGGTTCCAGATACCCGCGAGGGCGAAGTAGAGTGTGCCTATGGCGGGGAGCCAGATCAGGGCGATTGCCTTGAGAATGTCGTATACCTTGTTCGAGAGTTTCATTTTCTTTTCCTCCTTTAGTTGTTGTGTGCTTCAAGCATGTCCAGCCGGTGGCGGGCGCTTTTCTGCGCCTCCTCCACACGGGCCACGCGGCGGTCTATGTCCTCGATTTTTGTAGCCTGCGCCCGCATATCGAGTTTGATATCGTCCACGCCGCGCTTGATGTAGTCCACGTCCGATTTAAGCGCGGTATCAATGGCGGTGTCGTGTGTAGCCGCATCAACCGCGTCCTTCCTCGCGGTCTTTATGTGGGCCAGCCAGCCCAGCAAAATGCCGCTCAGTCCCGTTACGATTGCCCATATCCATTCTTTGGTCATGGGTGCTCCTCCTTATTTTTTTAATGTGCCTACATAGATTTTGCCGTCCACGGATACGGTAGCCTGCAATATATCCGGCAGTTCGGCGGCGGTGTAGTCCTGCGCAAACCTCCGTATGGCCGCAATGGTGTTCTTACCGGCTATGCCGTCAGGGTCGCCGGCGTTGTAGCCCAGGGCGTTAAGGGCGGTCTGCAACAGTTTGATGTCATTGCCCCGCATCATGGGGCTGGTCAGCTCGATTATCCGGGGCGCGGCGGGTACTGCCTGTTCCGGCTCATCGTCTTTCGCGTCACCAGAGATTATGTCCCAGCGCCCGTACTCGTTCCAGTAGGCGGGGCCGGAAGCGTTTATCCCCCGGAGCACAACGCCATCGTCTCTGCCCTTGCTCTCTATGACCTTATCATTGCCCACGTATACGCCTACATGGTAGATGTATTTGTACGTCCCGCCGCCGTCCTTATTCTTGTCCCGATACCTAAATACCAGGTCGCCGGGCTGAAGCTCGTCCCGATGTATGCGTTTGCTCTTGGCGTACATGGTACGGGAGTTTACGCGCCCGGAAAGCCCCTTGGCCATGAGAAAGCCGCATATAAGGCCGGAGCAGTCAAAGGCATACAGCGGGCTTTTCGTCGCCTTTTGCATATACTGTATGGCCCGCTCCGCGTTGGTGCTCGACGTCTCCTTGTTACGTATCCATTTTTCGGGGTCGCTCATGCCGGTAAGGCACTGCCCCCTCGCGCCCCATACGTATGCGTCCCCGATGTGCTCACCGAGATAGGATAAAAACTGTTGTACCAGTGTCATTTGCGTTTACCCGCCACAAAGAGGCCGAAGCCTATCAGGGATAGGGAGACGGCGTAGGCTATGATAGACACATCGCCGGTCTTGGGTATCACCACGGGATTTTTCGCAATGGGCTGTTCGGCGGGCTGTGCGGCGTTAAAATAGTAGGTTTTGCTTACAGTCCTGTTTTTCTGCATGGCGTTGTAGAGTTCTTCGGCGGTGGTGGCGTTTTCGTATGCCATGTCCTTGACGGTTATACGGAGGGCGGCGGGCTGGTCGGTAACTATGCCACTCAGGTAATATGTTCCGGCCTCCAGTTTCAGGTCGTTTGCGTCCAGCTTTACGCCGTCCAGCTCTACAATAAGCTCCATGTCGGTCAGGTCGTAAAACCGGGGTATGCCCAGGTCAACCTTGAGCAAAAACAGCTCGTTGTTGACGTAGGTCTTGGATACCGCCTTGCCGGTCTGGTAGTCCAGCGCGGTTATATCCAGAGTTACGGGGTCTGCGGCGTAGGCTATGGTGCAGAGGCACAGCATGAGCATTACCGCGAGGATACAAGTGAGTTTCTTCATTTTGTTTTTTCCTTTCTATTTTAGATTTTCATGCAGCGGTTCTCGAATTTCTTATATGCATCGAGGTACACTTCGTTTTTGTCGCCGTTGTAGGTAATCTCGTAATACATACCATCGGGGAGTGTAGTGGATGCAAGTGCCTTCCAATTCTGGAGGGTCTTGCATTGCCAAACAACATAGGTATCAGTCATATTGATTGCTATGCCGTCCGTCTTGTCGAGGTGCTCGTTTACATAATCCCTCACGATTTCACGAGCCTTGAGTGTGTAGTCCATTTTGTTTTTTTCCTTTCTTTGTTTTTGTTTTTTAATTATGAAAAAAGAGCCGTGCGGCTTCTTTTTCTTTGTTTTAGCCCGTATGCCCGTAGTTTATAGTTGCGTTTGTCGCGCCCCACGGCGCATTTGCTACCGCGCCCTCTGCCCACGGTACGTTGACGGTGGTTAGGTTGTCGCAAGCGACAAATGCGGTGTCCGCTATGCTTTCTGGCGTACCTTCGAAAGTCAGTGAAACCAAGCTGGTGCAACGTGCAAACGCATCAATGCCAATATTAGTAATTCCGCTCGGTAAAGTCAGTGAAGTCAAGCTGGTGCAATCCGTAAACGCAAAATTACCAATCTTCGTGATTCCGCTCGGTAGGGTGGTTAAGGCCAAGCTCGAACAACCACTAAACGTAGACATGCCAATATCAGTAATTCCGCTCGGTAGGGCGGTTAAGGCCAAGCTCGAACAACCACTAAACGCATTATGGCCAATCTTCGTGATTCCGCTCGGCAGGGTTGTTAAAGCCAAGCTTGAGCAATCCGTAAATGCATAATCCCTTATAGTCTCATACCCATACATTTTTACATCAATAAGTTTTCCATCCGAGTTATAGATTTCTTCTATATAAGGTTTAGTTGCACCAGCCGGGAATCTTGATATAATGCCCATTAGCTCAGCCTCCTTATGATTATAGGCAGGTCAATTGTAGGCGCGGTTGTCGCTTTTAGCGTCACCGTTCCGTTGCCACTGCCCGTGGCTCGTATTTGCGCCGCCGTTGCGGCTGCGTACTGTTCATCCGTGGCGGTGTCGCTTAGCCCGATTTCCAGCTTTGAATCAGCCATAACGCCAGTAACGGACAGCGTTATAGTATTATTGCTCCACGCAGACGCGGAGGCCGTGACAACGGTATCTGTAGCGGGGGCGGCGTAGTCCGTGCCACCTTCGGCCTGTGTCACTTTGCCGCCCGCGCCTTTTAGCAGGCCGGTTATGTTGGTCGTGATGTCGGATAGGTCGCCACCACCCGTGGCCGTGCCGGTTATCTGTGCGCCGCTTGCGTCGTGGGCCGTGGCCCCGGTCAGGAGTGTGTCCGGGGTCACGGTGTCGCTCGTCAAGTCTATAAGGGTCGTGCCATCGTAAATCACCTTATTATTTGCCATGTGTCCCTCCCTACCCGATGGTGACGGTAGTACCCCCCGCCGCGTTTTCGGTCTCGGTGTAGGGTATGGCCTTTACCGTCACCTGGGATAAGCAGTTGTATCCTTCGTCAGGGCTTATGACCTGCTGGGAGCTGGTGGGGGTAGCTTCCTTGGCCTGCGGGGTCATGCCCTCGCTGCCGGACATGCTGCCCTCCACGCCGAGTATGGTGATGCCCTCGCGGATATTCTGGGCGATTATCTTCGCCTGTTCGGTCGCTGATATCTTTGCCTTGCCGCTGCCATCATGGAAGCCGGTGGGTATGGCTTTTTCTTCCGCTTTGGTGGTTATTTCCAGCGTTACCGCGCCCTTGTTGGGCATGGTACCAGACTTCTTTTCTCCTTGTCCATAATAGGTTTTGCCGGAGAGAACCTCCGCCACGGCTGCGGTAGCGTCCTGCGTGTTTGCGTCATAATCGTTCGTGCCGGTGATTTTCGTGCCAGTCTTGTCGTGGGCCGTAAGGCCGGTCGCCAGCTTGTCGGCGGATACGGTATCCCCAGTAAGGTCGATAAGTACGGTTTCGCCGTAGATCACTTTGTTGGTTGCCATTTTTATACCTCTTTCCCAATGATAAATGTTGTTCCGCCCGCGTCGTTGCTGACGCTGTACTGCGGTATTTCCTTCACTTGCACGTCCTGTTCGAGATATTTCCCTGCCGTTTTAAGCGTTTGTGCGCTTTCCACTTTCGGGGTGACGGTGATCTCCCCGTCATATGTGGGTAAGTCCTTCCACGCTGAGCCATTCGCCGTTCGAGTGAGTACCTGCCCCGGCGTTCCGCCCGCCGGCAATCCCCCGCCGCCGGAACCGCCGCCGCTCTGCGCCGCCTCGTTTATGGCCGCTACAAGGGTATTCTTGTCCGCGGTGGTCAACTCGTCCATGTCGCCGATTTTCGCAAGGAGTTGTTCGTATTGCGTCAGGGATATATCCGGCAGTTCGCCTTCCGTGGCCCCGAAGGGCAGCACGTCAAACTGCACCGGGCCAGCCGTTACGCGGCTGTCGCCCTTTATGCCGGAGAGCTTCAGCTCCCAGCGCCCCGCAGTAAGGTTCACGCCTTGCGCCGCGGTGATTTCGCCGTCCGTCAGTTCTGCGGTTATGGCTTTATTTCCGCAGACAAAATAGGCAGTGATAGCACGGCCCTTCCAGTCGGCGTCAAACGCAAATTTTGCAGTCAGATAGTTTATGCTGTCCGCCACCACAATGGGTGTACGCAGCATAAGCCTCTGCCCGCGTATAATGCCTGTAAGCATAGTCGCCCTCCTACAGTTTGTATTCTATGATGTATGTGCCGGATATTTTATTCACTTTTACCCGGTCGCCCGCTTTCAACGAGAGCGCGGCGTTGTATTTGTAGCCTTTCTGTGTAGCAGCGGTTTCACCGTCAAATTTGAGCGTGGCTTTGCCGCCGGACACCGCCACCACGGTGGCAAATTTCGCCGCTGATGGCCTGCGCTTTTTTTGCAAAAGCGCTTCCTGCTCCTGATATATCACACAAACACCACCTTTTTTGCCTGATGCTCCATGAGGGCGCCAGGGCGTATCTCTATTTTCCAGTCGGTTTCCTCGTATACGCCCACCAGCTCCCCGTTATACAGCGCAATAACATCTCCTACGCCATGGGCCGGGTTTACGGCCGTGTAAAATTTGATTTTTTGCGTTGCAAACATGGATTTCACAGCAAGATTATCCGCGTATTTTTGCAGCGCCGCTTGGCTTGCTATATTATCCAGTTCAACCGGCGTCGCCAATATGCGCCGCCCCCTGCGTACCGTGGACAAAGCGGAGATCATGCTGTCATTTATGCCCGTTGCGGTCATGGGGTTGTCATAGTCAGGGTTAGATACGTTGACGACGAAAACGTTGGGGGCCTCATATATGTCCATTTCCTCTGTGTATTCCGGGGCGATAATACTATATTCGTCGTCCCGATACTCCCGGTCTATGTTGGAGCTGGACGGGGCCTCGTACCTTTCAAGGCGGGCCACCCCATCAAAATCAAACCAAACATCCGAAAAGTTTATCTCGGACAGCAGCGCATTGATGATGGTCAGGCATTCTGTGCCTATTTCCCAATCCTCCCTGTCCGTGGCGAGGGTGTCGGTGCAGTCGTCCGCCTGTATGCGCGGTATCCCGGCCTCCCTGATAAGGCTCTGTATCGCGGTCATGTATGGCGTCCCCGCCGCAATATAATACCGGGTTTCGGTTTTGGTCTGTTTGAGCCTCAGCGCGCGGTCGTATGCCTCTATGGTGTCCTCATCCTTGCCGTATTTAGTGTGTTTTGTGGTCAGTGTGCCTATCATGTATACGCCGAGAGGATACTCTATGCCGTCCTTGATGTAATACGGTCTTATTTCATCGTTTAGATAATCCACATTGTCGTTATGCTCGAACACGCCGTACATGGAGGTCTTTATTTCGCCGTCGGCAGCCATGGTGACGGTGGGATAGTCATCCCCCACCGCCGTCAGATTGTGCTCTGTAACAGCCCCGTTGCGTATCACCTCAAAGCGGCTGGCTACTACGCTCATCGTATCAATCATGCTCAATCCTCTCATTGTTGTCCGTCTGCTGTACGCTGCACGAAAACGCCCTGAAAAACTGGTCTATGCTCAGCTCGAAGCCCATCAGCGGGCCGGTACACAGGCAGCCGTGCTGATCTCTGTATATCACGGTCTTGCCCAGCAGCCCCTCAAAAGCCGCTGCCTGCGCCGCATCGTTAAAAGCAGCGTTAAAACTGTATATTTTGGTTATTTGCTGTGCGGTCTCAGCCACGGGGTACCGCCGCCCGGCGTAAAACTGATACGCTACATCCTGATACGTCGACACGCCCAGCGGGCTATTCTGCGCGGTGGAATATTCCAGCCGCAACCATTGCATTTCGCCCAGCGCCGCTATCTCCGGCGCGTCTACCGAAAGCGTAACCGCGACCTCATTGGACATGGAGTAACTGTCTCCAGCAACGCCGCGCACCTTATATTTGTGCGTCCCTATGGCCATTTGGTCGGAGTATGTGTGTGCTGTGGTTTTTGCTATTGGTATGTCATCGCGGTAGATATAGTAAGTTTTGTGATCCGTTTCCGTCCACGCAAGGGTCGCTTTTTCGCCGCCCGCGACAAAAAGTGTTATTGGCGCGCCAGGGGTGTTGGCAACGGCAAATTGAGCCGTTCCCCAATCGCTCCAAAGGCCGTATTCGTTCTGTATCCGCACCGCGGCTATGTGCGCGCCATCAGCCAGATATTCTTTAACCTTATACTGCCCGTCAGTGCTGTAAGCGGTGCGGAGTACCGCATCGTCTACCTTCACCTGATAAGCAAGCTGCCCTTCGCCTGTCCACGTTATCACCGGCCTCGGGCTTGCCGTTGCGGATACCGTCGGTGTGGATGGTTTGCCCTGAGCCGTAAACGATACTTCCGTGCTCCATGCGGATACGGCATCATAAATATTAGTGCAGCGCACACGCCAGTATACGGTTCCCGCAGCTAAGGTGTTCGGCGGTATGTCGGCGTATGTGTTTGCCGTTTCTCCTGTTTGCAGCTCCGTCCATTCTGTATGTGACGCGTCTTTGTATTGCAGTTCGTATTTTTTCTGTGGGATGCTGTTTTCGCTCTTGTACGTCCACTCGAACCTTACGGTCTCCCAGCTTCCGGCGTATGTGTTTTTTGGTTTTGTCGCCGTTGCGGTTATTTTATCGTTCGGAAGCAGGCCCTTTATGCAGTAGCTGCCGTCGGGGTTTTGGTTATCTTCCAACTGTGTTGATTGAGGGATTACAAAAGCGGGGACAACGCCGATGGAGTAGGACGGGTCGCTGCTGAGGCTGTCGGAGCCGTCCGCGAGGATGCGCCGCACGCCGCCAGAGGAGCGCTGCGAGGAAAGCCACCAGCTGGCCGCCGAGCCGTTGTAGGTCTTAATCCTGCTGGCGTTGCTCGTGTATAACTGCAACGCTTTGCCCTCGGTGGTGCCGTTGTTTGTGCCGAAGCCCGCCATGGTATAGGTCAGGGCAAACATTTTGCGGGTTATGCTACCGCTGCCTTCGAGTGCGAAGGTGGCGCTCATCATTTTTTCGCGCAGCGTTTGCGGGAAACTGTTGAAAATCGTGGTTTTTATCAGGTTGTCCAGCGTCCCGTCCGGGTAGCTTTTAGAATCTCCAAACGGCGAATATTCGTATATTTTTTTATATACCAGCACCGTGCTGCCGGATATGAGGTTATTTTTATCAGCCACTTCGCATAGCCTGTTTTCTTCGGTGCCTACCGGGATGAGTATTGTTGCCCCCAGCGGCAAATCTGCCAATGTCGCCATAAATTATCCTCCGTACCCCATCCGCACGCTGCGGCGGTAGTTGTTCGCCATGTCGATGAGTTTTTGTATGTCGCTTATCTGCGACATGTTGACGCTGATATTAAAGGTGTCGCCGCCCACGCCGCGGCTCTCCTGATTGTTGAGCACCTGACTGCCCTGCGGCAGATTGACCAGCTCCGGGCCGTTCTCGCCTACCCATGTCAGGCCGCCGCGCCAGTTGTCGGTGCCCGCGGCGTTATGCGCCACGCTGCCCATCCAACGCCCGAAGCTGCTGTCTGTGCCGTTAAAGACGTTGGCTATGCTCTGTATATTCGAGGTGTCAAATCTCTTCTGCCCGAAGGAGAAAAGATAATCCAGCGTGTCTGTAAGCGCTCCCACAGCGTTTACGACCACCTTCAACGCGTCCGCGAACAGGGCCAGTACGCCGCCAATCGCCTGGAATGCCGGCTTTAGCAGGTTGAGTATATCCAGCACCGGCTCTAACGCCTGTAACAGGTTGCCCGCCAGTTCGATGATTGTGCCGAAAAGGTCAACCAGTCCCGTATCCGCCGCAAACTCCGCAAATTGCATCGCAAGGTCGCCCACGATCTGTATTACCTGTTCGAGGGCCGGTGCAAAAGCAGCCGCAACTTTGCTTTTCGCGGCTTCCATTTTTGCCTCGAACATTCCGAGCGAATCGCTGAGAGAGGCCAGCTTTTGTATGTCCTCGTCCTTCACGATGGGCGCTGCCGAGGCTACCCGTTCTATTGCCCTGCCGTATTTTTCAAGCATGGGGATAACGGCTTCTTCGCCGGTCGTTCCCAGCAGTTTTGAGGCTATTGCATTTCTATCGGTTGCGTCGGACATCTGTGCCAGAGCGCTGTATACCTCCGTAAAAAGCTGTGCCTGTGATTTCATCGTGCCGTCGGTGTTTGTCACCGATACGCCGAGGCGATCGAACATTTCCGCCGCTTCGCCGGAGCCGCTGGCGGCGTCCTGTGCTTTCTCGGCAAGGGCGGAAAGGTCTCCCTTGGCCTGATCCATCGAGTAACCCACGGACTGCATGACATAATCGAGCTGCTGATATGATTCGGTGGACATGCCAAGCTGAGATGAACCGCTCTCGATTTCTTTGGCCCATTCTGCCTGCTGCACCGTCAAGTCGATAAGTGCTTTTTCTACCACCACTATCGCGGCGGCTACCGCCGCAAACGTGCCTATCAGCGCCATGGATTGACCGTCTATCTTCACCATCCCGTCGAGGGTTCCCTTGATGTTGTCCGGCAGGCTTATTCCAAATTTGCTGCCCAGTTCGTCGAGCGCATCGCCCAGCCCCTTGCTGTTGTCCCCCGCATTATCAGCCCCATCGCCGTACTCTTCCAAGGCTTCCGTGTTGTTTTTCAGCTCTTTTTCGGCTTTTATGAGCGCCGTTTCGGTGTCGTTCACGGCCTTTTTCATGCGCATCGTGCGTTCGTCGGCCTCGCCATAGGCCGCGCCCACCTTCTTTAGCCACTCTTCTTGTAATTCCAGCTTGTCTTTCAGGTTCAATACGCTTTCGTCGAGGTTTTTGTTTTTTGCGTTCAACGCCTCGGCGGAATCGGCATTATCCTCAAACTGCGCCGCCAGCTTTTTTGATTCCGATTGCAGCACTTTCATGCCGTTATCTATGCTTTTCAGCGCTTCTTTATATTCTTTTTCTCCTTCGGCTGTAAATTTCGTTCTTATGGTCGGCATTTACGCACCTCCTAAAAATGCGGACAGGCTTTTAGTTTTTTCCTGCGTTATGCCCTGCATTTTTGCATATTCTTTGATTATTCTTGCTATCCTGTACGGCGTGGCCGTTTTCCAGAATTCCCTTTCACTCAGTCCGAATCGTATCACCCATACCGTAAGATACCACGCGAAATTTATGGGTTCGTCTTCCGCGTGGTTTTCGCGTTTTTTGGTTCCGCTTCCTCATCGCCGCGAAGCGCCGCTGCAGTCAGTTCCATCACGAGCGACGTTACGCCCGAAAGCTGTGAGGGCGGTATGAGCCGCCCCACTTGCTTCACGGTATAAGACTTGTCGGAGCCCTCGCTGTCAAGATAGTCGTTTATCATGGCAGTCAAAAAGCACAAGATTGTCTTTGTCGTAGCGCTCCTGAGCGCTTTTGATATATTGCCGTCAAACATTTCCTGCACGTCCGCCAGCACATTCATGTTGCAGCAGAGGGTCATTTCCTGTCCGTCAAAGGTGTATTTTGCGGTTTTCAGTCTTATATCCATGCCGTTCTCCTTTTATGACGCGCCGAAGCACTTGTTTATCCACGCTACCGCATCGCTTTCGCTTGCCAGTGTTGCAATCTCCATGATACTCTTGTCCTCGCTGTCATCTGCTAAAAACTCGCCCGTGGTCGTGGGAGTCTGGAAGGTGATGCTGTCGCCTTTTGTGGCGTATACATAGCCGGGTGCGCCAAAAAGCACCTTGTACACAAAGACGGCGGTATATTTGTCCGTGCCGTCAATAGCGTCCGGGGCGTAAAAGCCCATGCCGACATACTTCGCAATGTCCTTCGCAGTGGCTTTAAGGCTCTTTTGTGAGGTGTTCGTTCCTACGTTGCGCGTATTTTCGCTCATGCCAAAAAGCAGTTTCTGTGCCGCGTCGGTGATGTATTTCACTCCAACGCTGGCAGTGCCGCCTGTTATGAGTTTCTTGTACTCGGCAAGGCGGCTCTCGGCGTACAGTCTGCCCTCGGCAGCGGTCAGGTTCAGCTCCACGCTCATTGCGTCGCCCATGCTTACGGGCGTATCATAAGTGATGGTGCCGTCGGTATTTGTGTACTTGCCGATTTTTATTCCTCTGAGGTCAAAAGTAGGCATTTAATCCAATCCTTTCTGCTTAAAAAATAGGTTTACCTTTTGGTTCAAAATTTCCTCAAATTTCTTTACTGCGCGTTCCTCGGCTATTGTCCAGAAACGGGAACCGGGGTTGTTAGAGCGCCCATAGTTGCGGCTGAATGCCACTTGCCCATTGGACGCGCCGCTGTCGTTTTTCCCTGTGGGCTTTACCATAACATAGCGGGAGCCGTCCTTATCCTTGCCTTTTGATTTTTTGATAGAGCGTAGCAGAGAGCCGGTACGATATTCGCCATACTGATATATGGCCCGTTCGATTTCCTGTTTTGCATAGTCTGCGCCATCGTTCATCAGTTCGTCGTTTAGTTCGTCTATGCCGTCCCTTACGCCTTTTAGGGCCGCCTCCACCTCATCAAATCCGGAAAACTCAACGTTAGCCATATATCCCTCCTACGCCCACCGCGGTCATGGCAATGTGGTACAGTCCCGTGTCCGCTTCGTATATTTCCGCTTCCACGGCGCAGTTCCAGCCCGCCGCCGCAAATCTGGTCTTTATGTCCTCTATGGCAATTTCGAATGGCGGCGTGTCAGTGTAGTAGTCCACGGCATACATGACGCCGGTTTCTTTTTCCGTTCCCTCGGCGTACAGCGTCCCGATCTGTCCCATGCATTGGTATGTGACATAGGTGCGTTCGTTGCCCATATAGGGCGGGTGGCAGACGGTGTATTTGTCCTTGAGTATCTCCGCTATGGTCATGCCGTCACCACCCTTTGCGCCTTGATCTCGAGATATTCCCGGCGGTCTCCGACATTGTCTATGCTGATGATCTCGTAAGGCTCGGTGTCCTGCTCATGCCATATGCGGCACTCGACAGTCACAAGGGGCGAGTAGCGCATGGTTATGGTCACGGGCTGCCGCAAGTGCAGTTCTTCCGCCTGATATACCTCCGTACCGTGGGCATTCACCCACTTGCACCACACGGGGCCGGGGAAAACATTTTTAAAGTCTTCCGCGCTGAATCCGGCTTTGATGCTGTATTCCGGCGCTTTTATGGTGATTTTCGTTCGCATTTCGCCTGCTCCGGCTTTAATTGCCATCAAAACCACCAGCCTTTATATTGATTCAGCATCGCGCGAACCGCCATACCAATCTCCGCTGGTGTGCTCTGTGCCGTAGCCTCACGATTGGCATACCAATGACCTATGAGCAAAAGCATAGCTTGACGTACAAGGCACGGAACTTCCTCGTAGCCTGCGGTATATGTGATAGTTGCGCCGGGCTTATTCACCGTCACAGTCCCGTAATGCACATCTGCAGTATATTCTGCCGCTTCGCCGTTTACCGTAACGCTGTCCACGCTCATCACAGGGCCACGCGGGAGTGTCACAGTGCCGCTCACCTCCGGGTAAGCGGTTATGGACTGCTCCGCAAATGACTTCCCGCAATAGTTCTCGCAATATTCGCGGGCCGCGCTTATGAGAGGAGCTATTATATCCTTGTCCTCGCTGGTATCGCCGGGGTTATTCCGCAGATGCAGTTTTACCTCTTCGAGGCTTAGCGGTTCCACTGCTGGGGGTTGTCTTGTTATTACCATTGTCGGCCTCCATGGCTATGGCGTAACAGCCCCTGATGAGCTGCCGCGCCGTTGCCTCGTCTATGTCAATGATGGAGCCGGGCGGGGTTACTCCCTCCGGTCCGGCTGCTAAGGTCAACATTTTGATTTTCATCAGCTCGCCTTCATCTTCAGGCGGCTGAACGCCTCGCCTACTACGGGTGCGCCGTCGCCATAGTACTCGACAACGTAGCCTATCTCGTTGTTGACGGCGTACAGCTCGTTAAGCACCTGTATGTAGAGGCCGTCGCTGTCGCATACCCAATAGCCGGTTTTAAAGTCGCCGTATACTGCCACGTACTTGCCCGCGGCTACGGCGTTAGGCGCGTACTCGGACATATACACGGGAGCGCCCAGCAGCATATCAGGCTGTCCTGCCTGCACGGAGGGCTGCCATATATACTGGCCGTCGCTGTCCTTGAGCTTTGCGATCATCTTGCAGAGGTCGCGGTGCATTACCCAGGAGGCCCCGCGCATATACTGGCCCTTCACACCGTATTTGCACTCTATCAGGTCGTCGGTGGCCACGGCGGTGGCGGAAGCGGCGGTAACGTCGCGCCCGGTGGCTATGCCGCTGTCAGAGGCGGTAAAGATGCCCAAAGGCTGGTTAGTGCCCGTTCCGCTCATAAAGGCGTTTTCCTGCGCCGCCTCGATCTTGTACAATATGCGGTCAAGCACGGTCTGATCAGGGCTGGGCGCGTGGCGCATGAGGGTCTTGGATATCTTAATCAGTTTGGCAAGGCGCTGGGGCTTAAATTCGCGGCGGCCGAAGGCGATGGTCGCCTCTTCGGGGGCTGCCGCCACCTCGGTTGTCCATGCCACATCAGACGCATCGGTAGTCAGGCTGGGATACCCAAGGCTCTGTGCCTGACCTATGGGGCCCACAACGTTGCATATCTGGCGCATAAACATGTCATTTTTGAGCCCGGCTATGAGCTGGTTGACAAACTCCACGGGCGCGGTCAGATAACCGGCGGTAGCGTTTGTGCCAAGGGTCATGGTGGTGTTTTTGTACCTGGTTATGGACTCGGGATCGCCCTGCAGTGCACGGGCAAATACTTTAATGTGCTCGTCCTTCTTGTCGCCCAGCTTGTCGATTACTTCACCGGCGGCGCGTTCCCGCTCGAGCTGCTTCTGTTCGCGGATTATGTTGGCGTTGAGCGCGTCAAACTCCTTTTCGAGCCGGTTATAGGTCTCGGTGGATTCCGCGTCCATCACGCCGTCTTCAAATTTGTTCATTATTTCGCGCATCTGGGTTGCGACATTTGCGCGATCCTGCATCATTTCGTAGAGCTTTTTCATCGGTTACTTATACCTCCAAAATTTTTAGTTTAGTCGCTCTGAATCTCTTGCGCTGCTCCTGCAGTGCGGTGTTTATATCTGCTGCGGGCTGGATTGCTCCCCCGTTGTCAGGCTCCCTGTTTTCCGGCGGTTCCTTCGGCGCGTGCTTGTACAGCGCAAACCACTTTTCACTGTTTACACAAGCCGCGATCTTTTTATTCTCGATCAGTTCATCCACAAATCCCATGTCGAGCGCCTCGGCACCGCTCATCCATGTTTCTGCTGTCATAAGGGCGGTTATCTCGTCCTTCTCCTTGCCGGTGCGGGCGGCGTATATGTCCGCTATCTGGTCGTTGATACGGTCGAGCTCGTCGGCGGTCCTGCGTAAGTCCTCTGCCCCGCCGCTGGCGTATGTCCATGCATTATGTATCATCAACGTGGCGTTTTCGGGCATTTTGATGGTATCGCCCGCCATGGCAACCACTGATGCGGCGGAGGCGGCGAGGCCGTCTATATGCACGTTTTTTGCCGCCGGGTGGCGGTTGAGGATGTTGTACAGGCTAAATCCCGCAAAGATGTCCCCGCCGGGGCTGTTGATATACACATCAAGGGTGGATATATCCCCCAGCGCCGCCAATTCTTTTTGAAATTGCGCAGGGGTTATTTCGTCGCCCCACCATGACGTATCGCTGATTTCTCCGTACAAAAAAAGCTCACCGGCGTTGCCGAGAGCCTTAAATTCCCAAAATTTATTCATCTTTCAAGGGTGCTCCTTTCGCTTGTGCGCTTTTTGGCATGTTGTGCTTTGCGTTTTCCAGCGGCAGCATGTTGCCGTTGATAAAGTATATCCTTCCCAGCCCATCGGGTATGGGGTTCATATCCTCGAGCTCCCGTATGTCGTCCGCGTTCATCACACCATTCTGCCGCATTGTGTTGTAATAGCTCGTTCGGGTGGCGGTATCGCCGCGTAGCAGACTGTTTGTATTAAATTTAAAATAATACTTCGCCTGCTCCGCTTCGCTCAGAAGGTCGCGGAAAAGCGCCTGCTCTATACGCACGGACAAAGGATTTATGCAATCCCGAACGAATTCGGCGCTCTGCTGCTCAATATTCGAAAAGGTGGCTTTTTCCAGATCCATGCACATGTGCGGGGGTACGCCGAAAATGCGACATATCTCGGTTACAGCCCATTTGCGGCTATCAAGGAGCTGTGTCTTTGACATGTCCCTGTCCCACGGCTGCGCCGTGGAGCCGTTTTCCAAAAACATCCATTTTCCGGCGTTCTCCACGCCGCCGTAGTTGCTTTGGAAGTCCTTTTTGAAGCGCTCGTATGCCGTATCGGAGAGCTGCCCCGGATAGGTTATATAGCCGCCGGGGGAAGTACCGGAAAAGCCCCTTTGCGCGTATTGTGTCATGCTGTTATTCAGCCCCAGCACGCTTGCGGCTATGGTCATTGGGTCTTCCGGCGTGCGGTCGCCAAATCTAAAACCGGGGATAAAGACAAAATCGCCCTCCCGGAGCGTTTCTGTTATGCCGTCATAGGTGACGTATATATACTGTTCCCCGTTTTCCCGGTTGGTGTACACTTCCGAGCAGCAGGAGGTGGGCAGATTTTTGAGGTATCGCACAAAGCCGTATCTGTCCCGCACCATACGGAGATACCCGCCGCGAGTGAGCAGCATGTTTGCCACAAGCATCTGCATAAGCTCATACGCCGTGGTGGTGCGGTTGGGCAGCACATACAACAGTTTATACAGGGGATGGTCCCGTGCCTTTTGTTTGCCCTCCCCGGTATTTTCGTACATGTGCAGGGGCAACGCCGCCATGGTCTTGCTTATCAGGTCAACGCACCGGAATACCGCCGCGACCTGTAGCGCCCCCTCTGCGCTTATGGTGTAACCCTGCCCTGCAAGGTACATCTGCCATGCGCTATCATCGGATACAGAGGGCAGCGGTTTCACGTCCGCCGCCCGTATTTCGTAGGTTTTGCCAAAGAGTTTAATTTTCTTCACTTTTTACCTCACACTATTCTCAGGCCGCGGTGCTCGTATACGCTGCGCTTGGGTTCCAGTTTTACCGCCGCCGCCATCGCGTCTATCAGGGCGCACATCGGGTCTATCCGCTCTATGCTCCTGTTTTTCATGGGTTTTATGTTTTCATTGCCGTCCTGTGCCACCACCACATTCCCAAAGGCCCAGCGCCCGCAGGGGTTCCTCTCGTGCGTCATTTCGCCTTCGCGCAGGAGCCGCTCAAGCTCTTTCATTGCGGGCGACATGCCGCCCATGGTCTGCGGTATGGTGATTATCTTTTGTGCTGCAACCTCCTGCTGCATAAGCGGCCGCAGAGAATCTATGCGCCACTCGTCCGCCGCGATATATTTGACGTCATAATCCAACATGAGCTTGTCGAGATAGTTTGCGATATAAGCGTAATCCACGCAGTTTCCGGGGGTCGCGTGCATATGCCCCGCCTGCACCCATTTGCTAAAAGGCACATGATCCCGGTGCTCCCGTTCCCGCATGTTTTCCTCCGGTATCCATGCGTCCACAAAAAAACGCCACTCCGTTTCTTCTGGTAGCGGCGGGAAAAGTACCGCAACGGCGGTCAGGTCGGTAGTGCTGGATAGGTCTATACCCACATAGCAGGGCCGTCCCAGCATGTCGGATTTATGCCAGTCCCCGGCGGTATCGTCCCACAGAGTGACGGGCAGCCAACCGGTACGTTTAAGTGAGATCCATTGATTGAGCCGGAGCCACCGGAAGAGTTTCTCTGCCGCTGGGCTGTTTCGGGCCTTTATCGCCTCGCTGCGCACATTCTCAATTTTGATGGATACGCCCAGCGAGGGATTGGCTAAATACCAATTTGCCTCATCGTATATGTCCGCGTCCTCAGGGACGGTATAGATTTTGGCGTAAAACGCCGGATCTGTCAGTTCGCCGCTCAGTACTTTTGTCGCTATTTCGTGCTGCTCCCAGCCCACACTTTTGCGGTCGGGGTCGTCGCCTGCGGTGGTGATGCACCATATGAGCTGCTCATTTCGCGCAGCGCCCGTACCAAATGTCAGCACGTCCCACAAGTCCCGCTTGGGGTGGGCGTGTAGTTCGTCTATGATGACCACGGAGGGGTTAAGGCCGTGTTTGGTCGCCGCCTCTGCCGACAGCACTTTAAAGCGGCTGTGTGTGCGGAGATTCAGCATTTCCTTCGTGCTGTCTTTGATTTTGATTATCTTGGATAGCACTTTGCTTTGCTCCACCATGCTCTTTGCGGCGTTAAAAGCTATTGATGCCTGGTTCCTGTCTGCGGCGCCGCAGTATATCTCGCCGCCCGGTGCGTCCATGACCAGATGGTATAGGCTCAATGCCGCTATCAGTTCCGTCTTGCCGTTTTTCTTTGCGATCTCCAGATATGCCATGCGGTATTGCCGCACACCCTCGGCGGTCACGGTGCCGTATACCGAGTTTATAACCTCTATCTGCCACGGGAGCAATACAAAAGGTCTGCCGTAAAAATCGCCGGTATGTTTGAGTGCCTGTACGAACTCGATAACCTCAAGCGCCTTGCCCGTATTAACCACCGTACTTATTCAGGTACGCTGCCATCGGGTCGCTTTCTGCGGCCTTTTTGGCTGCCGCCACTCCCATCCGGGCACGGCCTACCGGCGACAAGCACAGCTGCTCGGCGTATTTTATGATATTCTGCCCCTCCCGGCGCATGATGGTGATATACGGGTTTTCCGTTGGCTTGCCGTCCGCCGCCCGGTATATAAGCGGGCCGTTTTGGTATTCCGCCTCGGCTTTTTGGTATATCGCCACACTCTCGCAGTAGGCAGCGAGGGCGGATATGTCCAGATCGTTAATTATCGGGGTGTCGAGCTGGCGGTAGAGTTTCACTACCCTTTTCCATTCCTTCTTCGCCTCCGGGGACAGGCTTTTGGGTGGTTTTAATTTGTCGGAGCAGCCGGTAGGTTCGCCATTCTCCCGGTTTTCTATTGTGTCTTTGGTATGCCGGTTTTTGCCGTTATCGACGAGCTTTAACGGCCTCGGCTTTCTCCCTGTCGGCATAGGCTCCTCCTTTCTAAGTTTTGATTAACCTTATGTACTCCGCCCTTTCTCTCAATAGACGTTTTAGGTGTTTCTGCGCGTCGCGCCGGGTAAAGCCCGTGGTGGAGCGTATGAGCTCGCGGGCATCTTTGATTTTCTGGTCGTGCTCAATTAATGCATTCTGCTTTACCACCAGTGAGCGCCTCCCATCTGTCGATTATTACGTCGCAATATTTTGGGTCAAGCTCCATCAGGTAGGCCGTCCTGCCGTTTTGCTCGCAGGCTATCAAAGTGGTGCCGGAGCCGCCGAATAGATCAAGTACGCAATCCCCGCCCTTGGTGTTGTTCTGTATCTGGTAGTCAAATAGTTTTACAGGCTTCATCGTGGGGTGCTCTTTGCTTCGCGTAGGGCGATCAAAATTCAGCACGGTGGTCTGTTTTCGGTCGCTGGCCCACAGGTGGCCCGCGCCCTCCTTCCATCCGTAGAGACAAGGCTCGTGTTTCCACTGGTAGTCCTGTCGTCCCATGACCATACTGTTTTTGTTCCAGATAAGGCACTGCCGTACTTCCAGTCCAGCAGCCTTGCAAGCGGCCCGGAAGTTCAGCCCTTCTGAATCTGCATGCCAGATGTAAAATACCGCGCCGGGCTTCATTGCCTCGTAGGCTGCCATAAAGGCGTCGGTCAAAAAGGCCCGGAATTGTTCATCGTTTTGTTTGTCGTTGACTATGGTGAGCGCATCCTTGGTCTTACCTGTGTACTCCACGTTGTACGGGGGATCTGTAAGCAGCATGTCCATTTGTACCCCCCCCGCTAACGCCTGTACGCATTTTACGGACGTGCTATCCCCACACATGAGGCGGTGCCGCCCCAGTTGATATATCTCGCCAGGCTTGGTGCGGGGTTCTGCAGGTACGGTTATTTCGTAATCGTCCTCTGTTACCTCGGCCTTTCCCTTCGGCAGCTCGAATCCAAAGAGTGTCATGTCAAACTCCTGCAGGTCATCCAGTTCCAACGGCAGCAGTTCCATATCCCACTCTGCCAGCTCGGCGGTTTTGTTATCCGCGAGGCGGTAAGCTTTTATCTGTTCCGGTGTGAGGTCGTCGGCTACTATGCAGGGGACGGTTTTAATCCCCAACTTCTTGGCGGCTTTGAGCCGCGTGTGTCCACAGACCACCACACTTCCGCCGTCTATGACTATCGGCTGCTTAAAACCAAATTGTTTTATGCTCTCCGCTACCGCGCTCACGGCCTTGTCGTTGCGGCGCGGGTTATTGGCGTAGGGGATTATTTCGTCAACAGATTTTAAAATAATTTTTGTATCCATATAGCCCTCAAATCTTGTATTTGCCTATGATTTTTTTGTGCCCCTTGACGCTGTTGCAATGTATGCAGGCGGGCTGGTGATTGGTGGTATCCCAAAAGCGCGGGTCGCCCGGCCCGTCAGGCGGGTCTATGTGATCCACGCACCGCGCCACCATAGTGCAGCCATCATCCAGCCGCAGGGCGCAGAGTTGATGTTCCGGGGCCGACAAATACCAGCGGGAGTATTTGCTCCATCGGGTATCATATCCGCGCTGCCGGGAGCTGCCCCGCCGCTCGTCCTGGGCGTGTATCTGCTCCTGCTGCCGCAGTTCGCCCGCCGTCCGGTGCTCATCGCAGTATCGTCCGGCGGTCAGCGCATTACATCCAGGGTACTGGCAAAAATGTAGGGCTCGGCTTGCCATATTGCCGCTCATCTCCCTCAAAATGCTAAAGGGCCGCTCTTCGCAGCCCTTTTGATGGTATTATTATAGCACATAAAGAGTGTGGGAAAGTGTTGGATTTCGCGCCTTATTTTTTATGGTGTTTATTTAAACTTTAATTTTGTATTGACTTTATATAAATTCAATGCTATAATATAGACATAACAAGAGAGGAGCACAGAGCAATGACTAAGACTTACGCATGGACTACCGCCAAGGGCGCGGAGATTGTAGCCACTATCACAACCAAGCATATCACCCGCGAGACGGTTGATGCCGACGGGTTTAAGGTTGAGGTTAATTGCAGCCGCTACGATTACAGCGTCGATGCTATGACGGTCAACGGCAAGCCCACCGGCCTTAAGGAGCTTTGGACGGAGCGGGGCGTTAATTGCATACTGATCGCTTACCAAGGCAAGAACCGCATACTGGTGGCAATACCTGACGATATTGCCGCCGAGATATACGGCGAGGAGCGCGCCGAGGCGGCCGCAAAGCTGGAACGCAGCATGGCGGCAGAGGCCGCCTACAATGCGCACCGCGAGATGATGCGTAGGGCAATGGACGACTAACAGAGACGCAGGATAACGCCGGAGGGCGGCGGCTAAACCGCCCTACAAGAAAGGAGATAAAAATGGATAAGGCTGAATTGATGGAAATCGCGCAGAGGTACAACATGGAGTTTGTGCGTAACGAGATCACCCGCGAGGGCTGCGGCGTATACGGCACATTTGCTGCTGCGGTCCCCGAGCTGGACAAACTGGTAGACGATAACGACCCGCCAGTGGTGGGGCGGCGCACGTATGATGCAGACAGTGTAACATATACAATATTCTGCCCCCGTGCATGGATCGACCTCTGGGGCTGGTGTTAGGAGGGCATGGCTATGACGGACACAGCTGTTAAGGCGTTGGGGTATGTATACGGTATTATGGCAGCACAACTGCCAAACATAGTTGGTACGCCCCATCGGGTGCAAATGGCAAATCAGTGGCCGCTGCGAGGGCTCGGTGAGGGCATGCGGTACATGATTACCAACCGCAGGCTCACGCCGGAGATAGACCGGGCCATCAGGGACGCGTTAGATGGCGTAGATGATATGGACGAGGATATGCAGGCGTTACCCATTGTGCAACAGGGCGTGTGGGAGCTCGCATACATGCAGGGCCGTTGTGCTCCGATACTAAGTGATGGCAAGAAAGGGCAAAAAGAATGAAAAACATTGATAAAGATTTGTTTGTCATTATGATTAATGACTGGATGGCTGATAACGCGGACGAGATGCGCGACCTGGTTATCGACGAGCCGTACCAGACCGCCGAGGGCGAGTGGGTTGCAGATGCCCACGATCAAAAATGCGCTTATCTTTTAACTGCTGATAACGATGGTAATATCGCGATTGTTTACAACGGAGAGATAGTCGGCTCGGTGGATAAGCACAAATAACCATAAGACACCCCGCCCCGGAGGTCACGAGGGAAGGAAGGATACAAAAAAATGAAAAAGATAATTGATAACAAGGTGTATGACACCAACACCGCGACGCTTATCGGCAGCAAGGACAACGGCATCAGCCCCGCGTCTTTCGCCTATTGCCGCGAGAGTCTCTACCGCAAGCGCACCGGGGAGTATTTTAAGCACGGCGAGGGCGGCGCAAACTCTAAATATGCCGTGTGGAGCCACGGTATGTTGTGTGATGGCGAGCGCATAATATTGCTCACCTACGACGAGGCAAAGCAATGGGCCGAGGACAACCTTGACGCGGATACCTACGAGGCCGAGTTTGGCGAGGTTGTCGAGGACAACAGCCGGTTATGCGTATCGCTCAGCCTGTCGGCGGCAGGGGTAGAGCGGGCACGGCGGGCAGCTTCCGCTCGCGGGGTTACGCTGTCGGCGTTGGTTGACGAGTATTTCGCCGGGCTGTAAAAATCAGCAAAGCAAAGGGCCGTACAATGAGCGGCCCCGTTTTTTTATGCTGTTATACTGCTATCCTGCCTATCAGCCTGTCTACGCCCTGTCTCTCGAGGGTTTTTGCCCAATCTACCGACACGTGCATCTGCTGCGCTATGTGCTCCCAGTAGCCTTTTTTTGCCACACCGTATTTGACGTATCTCAGCCTTATTGCCTCGTATTCGAGCGGCGGTAGGCACATCACCTCGAATTCTATCATCCCCGCCCAGTGGTCAAGCTTCTGCAATTCACCTTCCAGCCGTTTCTTTCGTTTTCGCAGGCGCTTTATCTCCCGTGAGGCTTTGGCAGCCGTCGCCGGGGTGCTGTCCGGCAGCCCGGAGCCGCGAGGCATTCCCGTAAGCTGCCGCGGGCGGAGGTCATACTGCGCTTCGATTTCTTCGTCTACGCCGATGAGTGCCTGTTCCTTCTCCGTCCTCGTGCGCTCCGCGTTGCCCCAGTACATCAGCAGCCGTCGCACCGCCGCTCGCTCATCCCGTCTTTCCATCGCTGCTTTTTTCGGGCTCAATTTTCTTCCCTCCTTTTTGTGTCAAAAATCGCTGTTTTTGATATCGTTTTTGCGTATCTTTTCGGAGGCCGGTTTCCCGCCGCCGTTTATTTGTAGTTTTTCCTTTTCTGGCCGCCCCGGTGCCGCTCTTTTCTGGGGATCCTCAAAAATCGAAAAATTTTCTTTCCGACGGGCCGCCCC
>OGDY01001422.1_pt1 | contig 26746 bp, 23 predicted proteins | sample 1570341 | NCBI WGS metagenome assembly OGDY01 (sample SAMEA2581972, study PRJEB24529) | metagenome | biome: Human gut stool | place: China | collected 2011 | reverse complement strand
GAACAATCAGTATAATTCTATGGAACCAGCTAAGTCAGTTGAGAACAAGGGATGCCACGCTTGTGCAATCGGTGCTGTATGCCTCGCAGACGGCCCTGTACCTGATTTTGAAGTAGCTGCTGTTTACGGTCTTTTCCATATCTGGGGCTGATCCTGAAATACTTATCAAACAAATCCGCAGGTGTCTTACATCTGCGGATTTTTTCCGTTCACTCCTTAAAAAAAGCCGTTCAGACCATTATCACTTTCTTTTGCTCCGATTATATGCTATACTAAAAAAAATCAAGAATGATCTTTAAGAACTTGTCTTCACAAGTTCCGATTATGTTTTATACATGGAGGCAGATTATGGAAAATTTACTTGAAATAAAAAAGCTGAACGCATGGTATTCGGAAAATACGCCGATCATAAAAGAACTTTCCATGACCATCGAAAAAAATACTGTCATCGGCCTTTTAGGACTCAACGGCGCAGGAAAGACCACGCTTATCAATACACTTTGCGGACTGCACAACGGCATGAAGATAGATACCGCACTTTTTAACGGAAAGGAAATCTCCTTTCGTGACAACAACTTCAAGAAAAACAGATATGTGGTCTTTTCCGAAGATGACTCATTAGAATACTTCACATTCGATGAGTATATCAGCTATGTTGGAAAAACATACTCCAAAAATATCGATAAAGCCGAAATAGACCGCCTGTCCGCAGCATTCAACTTTGACAGCTATCGGTCTGTTCTCTTAAAAAATCTTTCTCTCGGAAATAAAAGAAAAGCCTATCTTATAACAGCTTTTGCCCTTAAACCTGCACTTCTCCTGCTGGATGAACCTGTAAACGGTCTGGATTTCCAGAGTACAGAAGCCCTGTATCACGAAATATCCTCATACAGAAAACACGGATCAATACTTTTTTCTTCGCACATACTTGAAAGTGTAACTCTTACCTGTGACAAAGTAATGATCCTCGAAAACGGAAATATCTCCCATATATTCACAAATTCCGAGATCACACCCGAAAATATCCGTTCTGTGCTTAATTTTGAAGGAGATGACAGTAATGTTTAACATCCTATCAAGAAAACTTTTCGGAAACAATTACAAAAAACTCATTACATCCATTGTGATCGCAGGGGCTGTATACATGGGACTGAGCGGTCTTGAATATAAAATAGCCATTGCTCACAAAATACTGATGCTTATAAATATATTCTTTTCATCTTCCATAATGCTGCAATTTCTCGGCTCTAAGGATAATACAGCTTATCTGAAAGGCTATTTTGCGATGCCTTTTGATAAAAAGAATTTTACATTGAGCTATGCCCTTTCCATGGGAATATACGTCCTTTTTACAAAAGTACTTCTCCTGTATGCCCTGCTGTTTGCGTTCGGGAAAGGTATAGATATACTTGAAATAATACTCATCACAGCAGAATATGTATTCATATGTCCGGCTGTAATGTTGGTATTTGCCTTTTTCAGCGACAAAAAAGTCTTGTCTTTGCTGATCGCCGCAGGAAGTATGGCAATGTGCATATTACTGCAGAAAAGCTATATTTCACTTGCCGTATATGCCGCAGTTTCGATCGGTTTTATAATATTACTGCTTTTCACAGATCCATACAGATTCATGAAAAGCACCTCATCCGGTCTGCATATGGTAAAAAGCGGAAATAGTAAGCATTTCCTTATTTTTAAATATATTACAAGATATCTCATGTCTAACAGATCATATCTTCTGAATCCTGTTATCACTCTGGCATTTGTGAGCTTTCTTGTAAAAAATATGGCGGATATGGGCTTCAAAGAGGGAATTTTAATAGGTTTCGCCATGCTGACAATAAATACACCTCTTGCTGTCATTGTAAGCAGTAACAGAGGACTTCACAAAAAACTGGATTCGATGCCTTCAAGGATAAAGAATTTCTTCTCACATTATGCTTGTGTCCTGTTTGTATTCTACATCATATGCGATGCTTTATTCATAGCAATACTCTATATTCTCGGAGTTGAGATACAGTGCAAAGCCATAATAGCCGCAATATTTTTCTCAATACAGGCAGCCGCTGCAACAGCTTTTATGGAAGACAAATATCATATAGCCAAATGGAGCGTTGAAGCTGATCTCTGGCACAATCCAAGAAAATACATCGTTCCGATAACTCTTGCACTTGAAGCAGGACTTTTAAGCCTGATATGATAAATATATTATACAATAATCCGGAAAGGAAGGTAATGTATGCAGATAACCGAACATCAAAGCATTCACATAGACAATCTTATCAGCTATAACACAAACATCAGATATTCTGATATTCTTAAACTGACACATTACATTTCTGATAACATAAAGGTGCTTGATCTCACGCAAAAGGACAAAATAATATTTTCGGAAAAAAATCATCTGCCTGATGATACAGTCAATGTAAATATCCTTATCCCTGTAAATGAGATCATTCCAAAATGTGAAGAATTCGATTACAGACCCGTTTTTCATCTGGATAATGCGGTCATAATAAGGCATGAAGGAAACTGGACAGAAATTCACAACACTGAAACAGTTCTTCATGAATTCATAGAAAACAATAACTTCAAGACTGTAACATCTTCTTACTACATCGTAGTGAGAAACGGAAATTCCAATTCGGAAGACTGCATAATCGATATATGCATTGGTGTTGCCTCAGCATGAATATGGTGCAAGCATAGCGAAGTATCATTTCTTGCTGGAACATTACAGCCGATTCAAAGCGATCACAGAGAGTACAGATATCAGGAACCGATACAGCTATTTCTATGCCATAATAAAGGCAGAAAGAGACAAGCAGAAAGGCGAGGAATGAAACAGCATATCTTTCGCCGCTGCGTCATTTTTTGAAATTGCACTGAGTGCAAAACCGAAAAACAGGGCAACAGCATTTACTTTTTTGTGGTAAGACATAGTTATTGCGAAACGACCGTAAAGCATCACTGCGCTTGCTTCACTACTTTGTCAGGGGGACGCTGTCTCCTAACAGGAGCCCGTCCCCTCTGTCAGCTATGCTGACATCTCCCCACACTGTGGGGAGTCACCCTCATTCACCCCCTGCAAGGGAGATAACATCTCCCAACAGGAGCCCGTCCCCTCTGTCAACTACGCTGACATCTCCCCACACTGTGGGAGTCACCCTTGACCCCAGAACGTGCGCCTGCGGCGCTTTTTTATAATTTTTAAAAGTAAATGCTGTTGCCGTGAACCGAAAAAATTTATCAATTGCAAGAACAACAATATTATGCTATAATATTAATACTAAAAATAAATGATTATCGGAGGTTTTGGAATGAAGATCGCTTTATGCGATGATGAGAAAATTTTCAGGGATGATATTTACAGATATATAATAAAATACAACCCCGACTACGAGATCAGGGAATTTCCGAACGGACGTGCTTTGCTGAATTCAAGGGAGGAATTCGATATTATTTTTCTTGATATAGAGATGCCTGAACTCAACGGAATGGATACTGCTGCAAAGCTGAGAAATTTTTCGTCTGATTCGATCATAATATTTCTGACAAGTCATATCGAAAAAGTACAGGATGCTTTTAAGGTAAGGGCTTTCAGGTTCCTTACAAAGCCTGTTCAGGAAGATGCACTGAAAGAAGCATTTACTCAGGCTGTAAAGGAAATATCAGAGCAGGAAAAGATACTGATAAACCAGAAGGGCAGGATATCTGAAGTAAAGATCGATGATATCGTGTATATCGAAGCCTTCGGGGACGGTACATATATTTATGATGCCAAGGATAATGTCTATGAGTGTACTGTTCAGCTAAAGGAATGGGACAGCCGACTCAGCGGAAAAAATTTCTTTAAAATACATAAATCCTATATTATTTCCATGAGGTACGTTACAGGATTTACTGAAAACCGCCTTACTTTGAATGGTGTGCCTTCGGAATTCACTGTAAGCCGACGAAATGTTACTTCGTTCAAGGAAGCCTATCTTAATTTTGTAAAAAATAATTCTCACATTGTATAGGAGGCTGAAATATATGAGATATATTCTTTCCTATGCAATGGATTTTATGAAGCTGTATGTTATCGAAACGGGAATATTCGGCTATAGAGTGAAAAAAGGCTGTAAACCACTTATTTTAGCGCTGATATTTACTGCGGTATATATTTTAGCATTTTATTTATCCAAAGATAATATCGGCTTGCAGGCATTGGCACAGCTGATATATCTGATGACCAATATATTCACTATTTCGGCTGCCATAGAGGGCAGAAAAAAACTGCTCATCAGCTTCGCTTCATACTTATGTCTGCTGCTGCTGGATGATTCGTTCATGGTGGCGGCGGCAAATATTTTGGGGCGTTCATACTCGGAGATAAATGCCGATTTCAAAACTCATTATTTTCTGATGCTCGTTTCTCTGGGAATATACACGCTGATAACACATATTATCATGTACCTGAGAAAAAAGAGCGGTAAAAACAATGTGGATCTGAAAGAGAGCGACAACAGATATTTCTGGCTTCTCGGTGCTTCTGTGGTGGGTGTCTATGTTATCGGGGCGATACAGAGAAATACCTTTTATTTGATGGGTATAGGCATGATCGTTGCGGCGCTTCTGGCTATAATAATCCAGACTAACGCTTCTAAAAAGTATTATGAGAACAGCAGCCATGTGAATGAAAAAATAATGGATTCACAGAAAGCATACTATGAGGAAATGCTTTCAAGGGAAAAGGAAACAAAGAAATTCAGACATGATATAAATAATCATATGTTCTGTCTGAAAACCCTCATCGATGAGGGAAATTATACCGAGGCTCAGAAATATATTTCCGATATTGACGATAAGGTAAGCACTCTGAGAAATAAGTATTCAACGGGAAATGACCTTGTAAATGCAATTGTCAACGATATATCTTCAAAATATGAAGATGTTACCTTGAATTGGAACGGACTTCTTCCCGAAAATCTCAATATTTCCAATATGGAAATATGCATTATTTTCTCAAATCTGCTTGATAATGCCTTTTGTGCCGCCTCGAAGCTGGAAAAAGACGGCATGGTCAATGTTGATGTAAGAGCTATCACCAACAGCCTGTTTTTTACCATAAAAAACAATATGGCAGGTCCCATTAACACCAAAGACAGCAAGCTGATAACCTCAAAGCCCGATAAAAAGAATCACGGCTTCGGTACGATGAATGTAAAAGAATGTGTAGCTGTTATCGGCGGAAGCGTGGATTATAAATTCAGTGACAATGATTTTTCGGTGGATGTTGTTCTGCCTAATGTTATTACATAAAAAAGGACGGAGAAAATCCGCCCTTTTTTTGTTTTTGCACTCAGTGCAATTTCAAAAATTTCATATTTTGAGAGTCAATATCACTTTACACCTATATAAACATCAATTATACAATTATTCACATTTGATCCGCCTTCACGTATAACCGAATAATAGATTCCGGATGCAGGCTCATAGTTGTTTGAAACTATATAATTTTTCAGTTCACTGACGTTTTTATCAAGGTCATCCAGACTGCCCTCATGTCTCCCAACAATAGCTTTGGTCAGGATGAATGCGTCCTTATAGCCGAATTCATCGCATTTCTTAACATCTCCGTTTACGGGGATGAATATTTCAAAAACTGCCTCATCATTTTGCTCGGAAAGCAATGAGAATATGATATTTCCGTTTTGTTCAAGACCAAGTACATACAGATGCTCGGATATAAAATGCACCAGATCAAGGATATCTCTTTTTTTGATCTTTGACTGATAGTCTATCAGATTATTTAAAGATACGGTCTGATTCTCTATTATCTGCATTGCTTGCTCCTTTCTTTTTAGAACCTGTCCACATAGGGTGAATGTACGGATTATCAGGCATAATTTTGTCGGTGACAAGGCAAAAATCCGCCGACGGGCTGTCGCCCTTCAAGGATTTTTAACGCAGTAACCGGCAAAATTTGACGAAAAGACGTGCATGAATCCCTATGTGGACAGGTTCTTATATAATTATATTATATAATTCGGTATTTCTTTTTTCAAGTCATTTATTGACAAAATAACAAAGTTACTGCATGAGTGGATCTATAAAATTCTGATTCTTAGTTTTAGTATAGCATCTGTCGCTTTTTTAGTAAAATATAATCTGACGAACAGGCGCTTTTTCTCCGTGAACGGGAAATTTTTGAAAATGCACTCAGTGCAAATCGAAAAAAACGCTGTTTTAAGGGTGATACTCTTACAGAAGTTTTTACAAGTGATATTGAGGAAAACCTTTCCTCAGAAAGGTTTCCCCCGATAATTACATATAAACCTGCTATACGAGTACTCCCCTTACGTTTTGATATTCTAAAAATTCATATATCGGATAAAATGAAAAGTTCCTCAACTTATACATGAATACAAGCTGAAGAACTATGTCATTTCGATAATAATATTGACATTTTTACCTGTTTGTGTTATAATAATCTATCAATTAAGATAAAACAGATTACGAAATCATATATCATTATATAAAATTAATATTTCATGGAAACAGCCAATCCCACATATTTCTTACCTCCTGTTGTTTGATTTTTATTGAACTTGCTTTGTTGATATTATTATATGCTAATTTATCAGTTTATACCACTCATTTGGAGTTAACGGGATTTTTTTTAGAGTAAACAGCTACTACATGACGTAATCTAAAGGAGTTAATATATGAAGATCGCTATTTGTGATGATAAAATGATACTTCACGATGATCTTAAACACCATCTTGAAGAATATGCCCTGACCAGAAATCTTGTTTTGGTTTATGATGATTACACTAACGGTTATGACCTGATAGCAAGCAATATAGAGTATGATCTTATATTTATGGACTACCAGATGGACGAACTTGACGGCCTTGAGACTGCACGCAGACTGAGAAAAAACAACATTCAGACACCTATTATTTTTCTGACCAGCTTTCCGAACATAGTATTCGATACATTTGAAGTCAATGCATACCGCTTTCTTGTAAAGCCCATCGACGATGAAAAACTGCGTTCTGCAATGAATGATTTCCTCAAAAGTACTTCCAGTGAAAATTTTATTCTCATAAAAACCGATGAGGACAATAAAAAGATAAATATTGACGATATAATCTATATTGAGGCATCCGACAAATACTGCTACATACGAACCGTAACAGACAATATCCTCTACAAGAAAAACCTCTCTGTTATTGAAAATCAGCTTCCGCAGGACAGATTTTTCAGAACTCACAGAACATACCTTGTGGGATTCCGTCATATAGTATCTCACACATCAACAGATATTATTTTTGACAACAAGGAAAAAGCTCTTATAAGCAAACTGAAAAACACAGCTTTTAAAAAAGCATTTACTGATTATATAAGAAGATACAATTTCGGACAGGAGTAAAATATGTTAATAAAATTATTGACTGTTTTCTTCTGCTTCCTTGGTTTATCACTCAATATTCAGACCACAAGTCTCGTATTCAATTACAAAGTTCGTAATTACAGATGGGTAAATATTCTTCTTGTCCTGTTGTGTACATCTCCTACGGTCATACTGATGGATAAAAGCATATCAATGGATATGCCGCCTTTGTACAGAATACTGCTGTTTTTATGTTATTTTGCGGGGCGATTGTGTACTTACTTCATCATCTATCGAAAAGTAAATCTGAGGATATTATATATATTCCTTCTTACAGTGAACATTCCTCAGCTGTATCTTAATGTTTTCAAGCCCATCATAAGCAATTATCAGCTTGCAAATATGGTATCATTTGCCATTGATGCGCTTATAACAGCGTTTATTCTTATCCATATAAAGAAAAAAGGGTATGCAAAATTCATCAATGATCTTGTTGAATCACTTCCTGCAAGGATATATATACTTACCCTGATACTCATGTACATAGCTTCTGTATTCGTTATGACCGAGCTTATGGAGGAGCATGAAAAATATGCAAAAATGCTCCTTCTTCCTTCAATGATCGGTCTGATAGCTGCAACGATATCAATAATAAAAATAGGCATATCCGAATCGGAAAAGAAGGCTAATGTTGAACTGCTGTCAAAGCAGGTCGAGAATCAGGTAGAATATTATGAAAAGATACAGAAGTATTATGACGAGTTCAGGAGCTTCCGCCACGACTTCAAGAATCATATACTGTGTCTGCGTTCACTTGTTGCCGCAAACCGTATAGATGAAGCTGTTGAGTATATGAATGATATGGAAAGCATGGCAGTACAGAAAAAAGAGGAATTCAACACAGGAAACATCATTATTGATGCCCTGCTGAATGATAAGAGCGAAAAAGCTCAAAAAGCTCACGCAAAACTGGAATTCAAGGGATTTGTGCCTACTATGGGCATTACAAAAGCCGATCTCTGCATAATAATGGCAAATGCCATAGACAATGCGATCGAATCCTGTGCAAAGGATTATAACGAAACAATAAAGAGCATAAATATTGATGCCGATTTCAAGCAGGGATATTTCTTCCTGAAAATATCAAATCCTATGTTTGAAACAGTAAAAGTAAACGGCAAAAAGCTGGTAACTTCCAAAGTTGACAAAGACAGACACGGTTTCGGTGTTGCAAATATCATACATACTGTCGAAAAATATGAAGGTACTGCCGATATAACCACTGAAGACAATACATTTGTACTTGATATACAGATGCATTTGAAGGAAACAAATACTAAATAATGAAAAAGAGCGTTATCATAACGCTCTTTTTTTGATTTTGCACTCAGTGCAAAATCAAAAAACTCCATGCAGATAATTTGCATGGAGTCATCTTTCAACAATATTCTTTATTACAACTTTAGTGATTTTTTCACGAGGGATACCTGATTCCTAAGCTATTTGAAATATGGATCTGTTCATGATTCGCCGCCGCCTTGCTGCTTGTCTCTCTCGGATTTTATCATAGCATAGAAATACCCATAACGGTTCTTAATATCCATACTCTCAGCTATTGCCTTGAATCTGCTGTAATGTTCAAGTAAAAAATGATACTTCGCTATACTTGCCCCGTATTCGTGAGGCGGAAGCTGCATCTGATTAACGATTTGTATTATACTTTCCATTTGTGTCGTGGTAAACTCATCACCGCAAGCTGAAGAATAAAAGCCAAGATCGCCAAGCTCTGAATCCGGTTCAATAGTCTTTTCGGGTTCCGGTTCTTTTATAGAATCAAGATCAATAAAACTATGCAAGTCTAATTCCAGAATCGTCATTTGACCACTGTATTCAGTATTCTTTGAGATGTGAAAGATAATAGTTATCCATTTACCACCTTGCCCTGTCTTGCCTCTTTCGTAGGTATAACAAATATCTGTTGTTTGCTTCAATGCTTTCTGACAACTGTCAAGCACTCTGTCCTTGAAATTGTCCCAGCGTGGGTATTCATTCGGTGCAATTCCTAACAATTCACGCAGATCAGATACTTTTATTTCACGTTTGCCGATAGTCTCATATTGCTTAAGTATCTCATACATTCGTATTTGATTTGCAGATTTGAGCCTTAAAGCGTTCCACAGCTCATACTTAAAGTATCTATCCTTAAAATCAAACATCAGCGGTAAAGCATCATCGTGAGCATCAATCAGCACAAACCATTCCCCCGTTTCATCCTTGTCAACATCACATTTTTTGAAAAGCTGGAATGTAGAATAACCGCCGCTTTCTTTCGGCAAGTGAACTAATTTAGTCAATAAACTGTCTGTGGCTGATCTGAGCTGTGATATTTTCAGTTCTTTGAAATTCATAATCTTTTGGAAGTCCGTCAGCTTGAATTTTACTGTTCTTGTGCTTATATCCCGTGAATTTATCTTTGACAGATAGATGCTAAAAAAGCGTAGTTCCTGCAATGTGAGGTTGTTTGCTCTAATCTCATTCAAGATATTTTGCTTTTGAACTATCGCCTTTTCAAATATATCTGACATCGGTTTTCACCTCCTTTTCCACAAGTATACCATGAATTAACTGCTTTGTCAATACGTTGTAGTTAATTGAGGGATGAAATGTAGGGAATTGTCGGATGAAATGTAGGGAATTGTCGGATGAAATGTAGGGAATTGATTTAGTATTTGAAGATATACGGTCATTTGAGATAGCCGAAATCACCTTTTAAATCATATATTAAATCATCTTTCAATCATTCTTTCAATCATAGAGCAGATCGACAGACTGATTTTCAACACTCAGATTTCTCTTTTATACTCATCAAGCAGTTTTTTGATATCATACAGCTTGTCCGATGGCAGTAATTCCATCAGCTTTGTGACAGCTTTTTCGGCCTTTTTTACTTCTCTTTCGATCTTTTTGCCGTCATCGTCTTCATTTTTTTCAATTTTGCCGATCTCATCAAGTTCAAATGCTTCAAACAGCTCTCTGACCTTTTCATCCTGCTTCATGATCTCGTCATCGATCTTCTTTTCAAGCTGACCGATAACTTCTTTGTATTTGCCTATAACGAGCTCTTTTTCTTCTTTCTGTTCAATGGTACAGCGGCCGTTTCCGATGCCTGTCTCTATATCCAACAGCTCATTCAATGCCTTTTCAAGACGTTCATTGTGATATTTTTTCGATGTTCTGTCTTTAGCAAGAACATTGTTTGTCTTTGATATGATGCTTTTTACCTGTTTTGAGAAAGCCGATGCACGTTCAGCGGCCGTTTTTCTGCTGTCGGCGGCATCATCCTGTGACGAATCCCTTATGATACTTCACGTGCAGTTTGTTCTCCATTGCGCCATTTTCTGCATTCTTTGCTGAAAAGCTCCTTATCATACGGGACAGGCTGTCTGCCTTTGTAAAGGCCTTTCTGCTTTGCGATGGCGATTCCTTCAAGCTGTCTCTGATGTATCATATCACGTTCAAACTCTGCAAGACCTGCAAATATAGTCAGCATCAGCTTTCCCTGCGGTGTTGTGGTATCGAGCGATTCTTTGAGACTGCGTAGTTCGACATTTTTATTTTTCAGCTCATTGATTATATTGAGAAGATCCTGCACATTACGTGCGAGCCTTGAATATTCGCTTACAACAATGATATCGCCTTCTCTGACAAAATTCAGCATTTCTTTAAGCTGTGGGCGGTCGCAGTTTCTGCCTGACTGCTTGTCTATGAAATTCTTTTCAGTTCCGAGTTTCTCGAATTCCTCGATCTGTCTTGCCTCGTTCTGATCTGAGGACGATACTCTTGCATATCCTATCAGCATAATATTATATTCTCCTTCAAAAGTGTTTGATATAAGTATACACTGAATTATGAAATATGTCAATTGACCGAAATCAACTTATATGACACATATTTCTTATATACCATTAGGGTATAGCCTACTGGCACACTCACTTTCCGTTCCGCATAAGTTGATATTATGATTATGGCGCGCGCCGAAATCAGTGGATACCCTAATGGAACTGAATAACAGACAAGCCCTGAGATTTGCAATTCAAGCATTTCTCAGGGCTGTTCTTTTCAGGCGGTATTCTTTTCCGCTCCGCAGGCTCGGACGGCTGTGAGGGGCATTTCTGATCGCCAGAGGGCATAGCAAGAGCGAGCTGCCGAAACAACTCGCCCTGCTGATTATTCGTCCTCATCGCTGCACTCGTCAAGTCCGTGAAGTAGCTGAATGTATACACACTCTGCTCGGTCATGCTCCTCGCCCTCGGCAGTCATCATCATTTCAAGAAAATATGCCTTTGCTTCCTCATAGTCGGACCAGACCTCACGTCTGCCGTTGCATACGGTAGTGACCTTGCGTGTTCTCGGCATTGCCAATTCGGGTATCTTTAACATAGATGTATCCCTCCTGTGTTTTATTGTAGATACATTATATCCCATGAAAAGGCAGGAGTCCAGCCCTGCGGAGTAATTGTAATAATAATTGTGCAGGGCGCAGCAATATTATAAAAATCCTCGGTGCAATATGCTCATGCAGAAACAGGCTCGGTTATCCCGTTTTCCGCTTCATACTCCCTGACACGGCGGTAAAATGTATTAGCCGACAAGCCCATTCTCCGCATAAAGTCCCTGCCTGTGATGCTCTTTGACTTCCATTCCCCATAGAGCTGCCCGAACCTCGTCCAGTCGATCTCAATCGGCTTTCTGCCTGTGTACTTACCCTGAGTTTTAGCAATCTCGATGCCCTCACGCTGTCGCTGTGTGAGCTGCTCACGTTCCAACTGAGAGAGTGCAGCGAACACGGTCAACATGAATTTGCCCGTAGGAGTGTCCGTGTCGATATTCTCCTTGTGGCTGATGAGGGTAACGCCCTTTTCGGTGAGGGCGTCGATGATGTTCAGCAAGTCCTTTGTGGAGCGTCCTAAACGGCTGATACTCTCGATGTAAAGGGTGTCGCCCTCACGCACATAGTCAAGCATAGCCCTGAGCTGTGGGCGGTCTTTGTTCGCTCCCGAAATCTTCTCGGAGAAGATGCGGTCAACCTGATAGCTGTCCATGATCTCCTGCTGTCTTGCTGTCTCCTGATGTTCTGTGGATACTCTGATATATCCGATTTTACTCATAAAAACTTCCTTTCTTTATTCAAGCTGTCCTTTCTTTCTCTTGGCAGCCTGTTCGTTCTGTAAATAGCGTTTTACAGTCCACTGACTGTCACGCTTCTGCTGTGCAAGCCTTGAAAGCCTGTCCGCTTCTTTCTTATATGCGGTACGCTCCGCACTTAGCTCGGCATATTCTTTTCGGGTATTTTCAAGCTCCGTTTTCAGCTTGCTGAGTTTCGGTATATGACCGTCGGGAAACAGCTCGATCAGCTTCTTGTAAGCCTTATTATACTCGTCAAGCTCGTGGCAAAAATCGTTCTTGTACTTGGTTTTTTCCTTGCCCTCCAGAGAAGTATATTTCTTGTGATACTCCACAAATTCATGATACTTCTCGATAGCCGGAATTTGATCCTCCAATTCATGAATACGACGGCTCATGGTCATTTGCGGAGTTGACATAACGGTGAACTTCGCAAGAGCCTTATGAGCTGCACTCTCCAATTCTTCGAGGGTGGAGTTGCTTGCGTTCATCTCGTTGAGTGCTTTGCTCGCCGCCTTCATATTCTCCCTATCTGCCCAATTCGTCAAGCCCTGAGACTGTTGGAATTTCTCGGCTGTGGTGCGGATAATTCTTGCTGTCGGACGGTGCGACATTTGATACTTGTAGCTTATGATACGCTGTGCGATCTGCTTGCTCTCATAGAAGTAGCCCAGCGTTTTCGCTCTTGTAAATTTCGCCCTCGGATTGCGCTCCTTCTGCTCGGCAAGCATAAATTTCAGGTCAATTTTGTGGTCGGGATTGTAGTCCACCAATATACCGAAATCTGCACACTTTGCAAGGAAATCCTCAAAGTCCTCACTGACCTTGATAACCTCGTCAATGGCTCTTTTAAGCTGTTCTTTCCACGAAAGATTTTGTTTGTCAAGCTCCCATTCCCAATGGCTCTTGCCCTTTGAAAGATGCGGATTTTCGATGATAGAAAGTCCATGTTTCCTGCATAGTTCGTCCGAAATCGTGCGGAGTTTGCTCCACGCTCTTTCGGGAATTTTTCCTTGATTATGTTCAGTCTCAAAGGTCTTGCCCGTGTAGAAGTTCACATTGTTCACGATGATGTGATTGTGGATATGTTCATGGTCGCAATGGACGGCTAAAACATACTGGTATTCATCATTAAAAAGTGCCTTGCAAAGTTCCTGTCCGATAAGCAAAGCCCGTTCGGGAGTTACCTCTCCGGGGGCGAACGATTGTATTATGTGCTGGCATTCGCTTCGGCTTCGTCCTGTGCCGACACACTCTCGGATATTTTTGAACTGTTCTGATGCTCCAGATGGAGAAGATACGCACAAGTTGCTAACAACATATTTGCCGTCTGCGGTTTTGTCTGGGTTGCAGATATAAGCAATTGCACCGTATGTTCCCGTGTGGATCGTATGGATACGAGTAACTGCCAAACTTCTTCTAACCTCGCTTTCATATCGGCAATATCTTCATCGTAGAGCTTGCCTCCTTTATTCACTCTATGGGCTACCTGATTGAACGAATTGGAGATAGACGAAATGCACCTCGCTATCTGCTTTATGTCCTCGGTATCTTCTTCCACGTTCATTACAGTCAATGCAGAATATCTGCAAAAATCGCCCCTGCTTCTGAACGATGTTTCAGCATATCTGCGGTTGATTGCTTCAAGTTCCATATCGTTCACACGGAATGTGATCAGGTGCTTGCGTACCTCGCTCGGCTCGGTGTCCTGCGGTGGGGATTCGCCCTCGGTGGTTTCGGGCGGTTCGGTGAAATCTACCTCGCCCGATTCCGTGACTTCCAACATTGGAACAGGCTCGGCAGCGATGTCCTCGGCGGTATCTGTTTCGGGATTATCGGACAGCATATCCACCTGCATTTCGTCCGCATAGGTGTGGGCAAGTTCCTCCGCAAGTTCCTCGACTTGCTTGTGCTTGAACAGCTTTGCAAGGAAACCCTTTTCGGGCTTTTTGAATATTGACATTGTGTCTCCTTTCTGTATCTCGGTCGGCTGTGCCGACCTCTCAGGGGTCTTAGGGGATTTTTCCCCTGACAAGCCGTATAAAGTTTACGATTTTCCATAATCGTAATACTTTATACCGTGCTTGTGAAAATTGATCGGGCGTTTCACGCCCTCGCTTGTATTTCGCCGTTCTACGGCTATTTTTCACGCTCCTGCGTGTTTGGAGCTATGCGACTTTTCTCTGTATCTGCACGGCTCTGACTATATGATACTTGAGTTCGGCGCAGTTATTATGCTGGGTGGGCGGCAGTCTGGTGAAACTATTTTTTCGGCTCTCCCTGAGCTGATTTTGAATGTCGATATGCTTATCGTTACATTCAAATATTACCCTGCGTGACTGCTCATGAAAATAACCCTCTACTTATCTACCGTGAAATTTGGGGTTTTGGGCATGATTTTCTGAAAAGTTTACAATTCGTTCATGACGATTCTCCATCTTGCATAGTTTCAATACGGGATTTCTGTTGATGATGACGGCAATCTCGGAGGGTGGATTTCTCGGATATGGGATTGCTTTTTCAGGAACGGTGTGGTATAATTGAGGAGTAAAAGGATATAGCCTAATGTTACGATCAGTAGTTGAGATTAAGGACGATGTTATGGAAGAACTATTTGTCTATGCTGTGTTGTATGTAGTAGGATATGATAAATATAATGAATATCAGGAAACATTAGATAGGCTCTTTATCAACGAACCTTCAAATAACGAGCTGCTACACTTAGAGGAAATGGAATGCAAAGATGCGATGCTCCATTTGATTTTTTTAATGCAAAGCTCTTCATTCGATCAAAATGCTTTTGGAATGCATTTGATGCATTCGCTGAAATCAATTTACTTTGATAGTAACATTTATGATTTTGCCCCTCGAATGTATAAGTTGTGAAATTATCTTCCCTCTCCTATGGACGAAACTGAACCATTCCATACATTCTGTTATGCTGATGATTGCTTATCCTATGGAGATGAACGGCAATGCAGAGTGTTATATGAGACTGCATTGAATTATTATGAGGAAAGACCATACTCAAATAACAATACCTAAAATAAAGATACCCACAAGCTGTGTGAGCGAACTCCGCTCCGCAGCTTTTTCTTATGCCTGCCTGATTAAAAATTCCCCATAACATTTTCACGATAAGAAAAGTTTTATGGCGCACTCAACTTCATGCGCACTGCGAATAGACTTTTGGTATCTGAGCGCGCTATAATATTATCGTGGGGCTGAGTAGTTCGGCTCGATTAAAATTTTTGAATGGTGGTGATGATATGGCTACAACTTCTATCGCTGACAAGCTGGCGAAGCTCGAAAAGAAGATCGCCAAGCGACAGGCAACGATTGCTGAGGAGCAGAAGCAGCTCGACAAGGAAATGGAGGAGTACAACAAGCTCTACCTGATTGCACTTGCCAACAAGTACAAGCTGAGCGGCAAAGACCTGTTCTCCGCTATTGAGCGCGAGCATGATCAGCTTGAAAAGCTCCGTGAGGGTGAGCAGTCCGATGATGATACTGACAGCACTTCCACGGTCGGTGATACTGCGGTCAAGCACAGCAGTTTTCCCCGTAATAACATGATTGAGGGGGCATTGAATGAGTGATTACATCTATCATATCGGTGACGATTATGATTGTATCAATAAAGAGTATGTTATCCTGTCCACGGATAAGGGACAGCAGATAACGGTTGCCCTCACTGCAAGCGGAGTGCCTTTCAAGGGGCGCTACGATGAGGAGAGTATCATCTTCGATTATGATGGTGATTACAAGGAGTCTGTTGATGAGATCATTGAAAATCTTACCTCTGATAAGTGTGCGGATATTCGCCGTGAGATCGAGGAACATCGCAGGGATAATGACTATCTGTTTTTTATCCCTGTGGTGGCAAAGCTCCTGCGTATGACAGAGGGTACGCTCCGATGCAGACCTATGGATATTCAGTTCGCCGTGTGCAAGCGGTATGCGGATAACTGGGGCTGTGATACTTACACGATGCAGCATGAGCTGAGAGATGCTATGATGCTGACAACAAAACCTGAATCCTAACATAAAATGATAGCTGTGATATGGGACGGCTCTGCTGTTCCGCACGGCTGTCATCATAAGACCACAAACAAAAAAGAGGGGCAGATAGAGAAAGCGATCCCCTCGCTCTATAAGCGTAGAGAAAGACAAGCTAAAGGAGTAACAAGCTATGAATAATAACAACACTGCCGCAGACAGTGAGAAGGCAGTAAACGGCAAGACAATGCAGGCAATGAACGAGCAGTATAAAAACTGCAAAACCGAAAGACGTGAGTACCAGGTCGGTAAAGAGAGATGTGTTATCGTCCGGCACTTCTGCGGTGATAAAGACCTCAGTGAAGTGCTGTATCGCAATGCTTTTGAAAGAGCGTTTTCCGAAGTTATGGCGATGAACCGTACACCTCAGACAACCTGAAAAATTTTTCCATAAGTACTTGCTTTTTTCGGCATTGCGCGCTATACTATTTACTGTAATGTTGATTAAAGCTGCTTTGGAGGAAAGGAGTAGTAATGATACCAAAGCAGACTGAATACAAGGTGGGAATGTATCTCCGCCTTTCAAACGAGGACGAGAGAGCCGGAGAGTCTCTCTCGATTGAGAATCAGCGTAAGATTCTCACCAACTACATCAGCGAACAGGGCTGGACGCTCTATGATGAGTACGTCGATGACGGAATTTCTGGCACTACGTTTGATCGCCCAGGTGTGCAGAGAATGCTCGATGATGCCAAGAACGGCAGGATCAATCTGATACTCTGCAAGGATCTGAGCCGTTTCGGGCGTAATTATATCCAGGTAGGTCAATACACGGACTACATATTCCCGATGTACAATATCCGTTTTATCGCACTGACCGATAATGTTGATACAGCTAATTCGGAAAGCACGGGAATGGATATGATGCCGATCATGAATGTCTTTAACGAATGGCACGCCGCCAATACTTCCAAGAAGCTGAGAGCTGTTATCAACTCAAATGCAAAAGCCGGAAAGTATCGCACAACATACTGTGCCTACGGATATTTCAAAGGCGATGATGAGAAGAACACTCCTGTTATTGATCCGCAGGCTGCACCTGTTGTCCGCCGTATCTTTGAGATGAGGGCAGAAGGAAAAAAGCCTAAACAGATCGCTGATGCACTTAATGCAGAACAGATACCAACACCTATGGACTATCTGTATCAGCGTGAAAACAAGGTAAATCCCCACGCTTCAGTACATCTCTGGAGTTCTTCGATAGTACTTCGTATTCTCGGCAATCCGATCTATATCGGTACGCTTGCACTGATGAAAACAACTACTGTGAGCTATAAGAATCACAAGAGGATACGCAAGGATTCATCTGAATGGCTTATGCGTGAAAACAATCATGAGCCTATCATTACTATGGAGCTGTGGAAAAAAGTCCGTGAGATCGAGGCTTCGGTAAGCCGTGGCAAGCGAGACAAGATCGGTGAGTTAGCTCCGCTTTCAGGACTTCTGTACTGCGATAGCTGTGGGAGCAAAATGCGTCAGGTCGGTTCAGCCAACCGCAAGTATATGGCTTATATGTGCGGTTATCATAATCGCTTCGGCAAGGGCTGTTGTACGACACATTATATCCGCCGCCCGCTGATCGAGCAGTATATCCTTATGGATATTCAGGATATGATCGAGAAAGCCACTGACGAGGAAAAGGCAAAGGAAGAATTTCTGAAACGCAAGCACGGTGTGCTTGATGCTCAGAACAGTTCCGATAAAAAGCGTATGCAGAAAGCTACAAGTCGTATTGCAGAGCTTGATAATCTGATCCAGACCGTCTATGAAGATAAGGTCATCGGTAAGATTCCCGAAGAAGTATGTATCAGCCTGCTTGAAAAGTATCAGGCTGAAAAGAAGTCTTTGCAGGCTGAGTGTGCTGAATACAAGAAACGCTCCGAAATGCAGCAGCAGGACGAAAAGGACGTTGAGGAATTCATCGCCCGTCTGAAAAGCTACGCAGGAGCGACTGAACTTACACGTCAGATGTGCCTTGACCTGATCGAATATGTGACCGTTGATGATCTCAACAAGGACGATAAGAGCCGTCCGAGAGTGATCCACATCTATTACAAGCTCATCGACAAAGAGCTTGACAACAAACATAATGCCCTGATGTGATTATCAGGGCAATTATTTGAAAACGCTTTTATATCCATTTTGTCGTTCTATAACCGTAGGAGAGGTATAGAAAGCGTCATTGACCGTTGAACGAGCCTGAGCGTACTCCTGCGGAGTCAGCAGCTCTGAAAGCTCCTTATATTCTGCGGCCCACTTCGGATCGTCCTTGTCAAATGTCAAATAGCCACTAAGTAACCCCATCCAAAGGCAGAATCAAATTCGATATTATTTGGTGATGGATACGCGAGTTAAAAAGTACATTGCAAACAATATTTTGAAATTAAGCCATCGAAACATTTAAACATCTGGGATAAAAACTGTGTTGACAAGAAATTATGTTAAATATTTGCACGGCGGTAATGAATTTAATTATTTTTTGTATAAAACAATAGTATATTGACAATTTACTATCAATATGTTATAATAAGGTTACGCTTGACAACACATATAATAATGTATGTGGTCAGGCGTAATATTATTTAGGAGGGCAAATATGAAGCCATTTTTTAACAGACTGCTTTCAGGCGCACTGAGTATGGTAATGACAATAAGTGCCATACCTATTGTTTCTGCTCATGCCGAGGAAAGCGCAGCACCTTATCCCTACACGCTTTTCGCCGCTTCAAGTAATGTGGGAGCAATTACGATTGAAGCTGGAAATTTTTGCGTTAACGGAAATATTTCCACAAATGGAACAATTGTGACAAGCGGTAATGCCAACATTAATGGAACAAGATCTGAGAGAACCGAGGAATCCATGATCTATATCTTTGATAGGATCGAAAAACAGTATTTTGCAACTCAGAATGTTGACAAACATGATGCAGATTATGCTCTTGATGAAACAAATATTAACATAAATATTCCAACAGAGATAATAGGAGAAGCTACTTTAATAGGCAATATTAATATCAATAGTGCCTTAAAAGCTTTAGAAAATGTAAATTTATATGGTGAGGTCAAAAACACCAATGATTCTGTTATCTTCTCCAAATACGGGGACATTATTATTGATAGTCAAAATGTAAATCTTAATGGACTGGTTTATGCTCCGTTCGGAAAAGTCGATATAAAAGCCCAGAATCTAAATCTTAATAATGTTATAATTATAGCTGATAGTATAACTATCAATTGTCCTAACGTCAATGCCAATTACGGATATACTGCTGCTAATTTTGTTGGTAATTCTTCAGAAGGACTTCAAATACCACCTATCGAATGGAAATATCTCAATGATACAGATGGCGATGCACTCCCAGATATTATTGAAACTGAAATATGGCATTCGAATCCGGAAGCAGTAGACACAGATGAAGATAATTTACCAGATGGATATGAAGTTATGATTTGCTTCACAGATCCATCCTCAAATGACAGTGACAACAACGGCATTATAGACAGCGAAGAAGATTTTGATTTGGATAATCTTAATAATCTTGATGAATATTATCAAAAAACCTCTCCTTATCACAACGATACTGATTTTGACAATTTATCAGATTTTGACGAGATAAACACCTATCACACCAACCCATTAAAAATGGATACTGACGATGATGGCTTAAATGATGATGATGAATTAAAAATGGGATCTGATCCAAACAACTCTGATTCTGACCAGAATGGAATAAAAGATGGCGATGAGGTTATTGAGCAAAAAGTAACTGTTGATTTTCAATCACATGACGAGGTAATATCAAATATATCCGTAAAAATGAAAACAACAGGAAATCTTGAGAAGAATTTATCTGTTGATAGTGTATATGGAATTGATTTATTAGCCTCAGATGTAGCTGGTTTAATTGGTGATCCAGTAGAGTTTGAAGTAGAAACTGATTTTACATCCGCAGATATAACATTTACCATAGATCAATCCAAATTAAATGAAACTACTTTTGAAGATTTATGCGTGTTATGGTATGATGAGTATAATCAAAAATTTGTTGAATGCAAGCCAGAGAATGATTTTTCAACCGTGTTAGACAATGAAAAATCCACAATAACCGTAACAACAAAGCATTTTTCTAAATATATGATTGTTAATAAGAAAGAATGGTATAAAGTTTGGGAAGAAAGTTTAAAAAGTATTTCTGCCTCAATTACCGGAAATCCCACAAGTATTACAAACATTCATTTTAATACTGTTTTTGTAATTGATACTTCTGGTAGCATGACAGGCACCAAAGGTTATGATCCAATAACAAGAAAGCTTAGAGATGATGCTCCTCCTCGCCCACCCATAACCGATGCAAATATGGAGAGTTACTGGCTTGATCATTATGGCTGTAACACTTGTAAACGAATAACAGCTTGTGAAAATTTTATAAATAATATGAAAAATGGTGATAAAGCTGCTATTATTACTTTTTCTGATTTATCATCTACTGTAATTCAATGCAATTTAACAGCATCCAAGAATGATTTAATCAACTCACTCCAAAACATATCTGATTACGGAGGAACATATTATTCTAAAGCTATAGAAATGGCTGTAGATACACTGTTAAATAGTGGAAGCACATCAAACACAAGATTTATAAATAGAATTATTTTCTTATCAGATGGTGAACCCTATAGCAGTGACACCGCTGCTACAAACAATGCAGTTACTAAGGCTTTGAATAATAGAATTAAGATTTATACGTTTGGTTTAGGAAGAAATTCAGGCGATGAATTGTTAAAGAGTATTGCAAATAGAACAAATGGAGATTTCTTTAAGGTAACATATGCTGAGGATTTGCCAGATGTAATAGGCAACTCTGATATTGATGATTTAAAAGATAATCCTGATTTTGATTTACTTTGGAAAATGGATTCTGATGGAGACTCTATTCCAGACTTAATTGAAGTTTACGGATTAAGACCTAACGGAAAACCACTTGGAACCGATAAAGATAATCCAGATTCAGATGGTGATGGTCTTTCTGATGGAGACGAAATAAAAGTAGATAAAGATAAATTTGAGGAAGGCTATATTAATGGCAATACTCAAAACGGTATAACCACTCCAACTGATCCAACAGAAATCACTATAAATGCTCCCTATGGTCAAATTAAATATAAAGGTGAATATTACCCTATCGCTGTTCCTGCACTTCAAAGGATTAATAAGGAATATTATTATGAACCCGTCTACGAATCATATGACTCTTTATCATCATCAGATATAGATTTTAGACCATTTGAATACATAACTGGAAGAAAATCTTCTTTATCCGATGATTTACATGACGCATCTCAACCGATTGATGGAGGATATACTTTTGTAAAAAACAGAGGACTTCTTAAAAACTCAGATACCTTCAGAAATGATAAAGCGTATAATTTAACAGCTGGTGGTGTATTAGTATTCAGCATGATTGTTGATCTTGTTAATGGCTCTTTATCAAGAAAAGATATCTATTTTAATTTCTATAGAAGTGAGCCAAACGATTCACGTAAGGTAGTAATATCTGTTCATTCAACTGATGTTCAGCAGATGTATGACGCATATGCAGGACAAGTTATTGGCGGATACGAAGCAAGATACGGTTATGTGGCAAGTTTAGCTATGTGGACAAACGCATGTGAAGATTTATATGAGGAATTGTCTGGCCATAAAGCGGATCATTCGTATATTTATGATTTAATTGTAAGTGTCGATGCACGCCACAAAGGTTCTTCTGCATTTGCAAATCTTTGGATTAATGCTGAAAATGAAATCATGGCAACACCTATTCTATATGATGACGATTATGTTCAGTTGGTTAAGAGGCCGTCTATATTTACCTTGTTTAGAGATTATACGGTACTCATAAACCTTCCGTTATCTGATACCGTTAATCTTGACCAATCTTACATAGATTTGTTCAACAAAGTATATGAAGGCGCGTAAATATAGAGCGGATATTATGCCTGCATTTCTATTACTATTAATAGAAATATTATACTTTATATTTGGTGTAAACACAAGAAATGTTTTTGAACTATATTTGCTGCAAACAGCTTCTATAACATTTCAAGCTATGCTAACACGAGTATTACTACTACTTCTAAATATATCATTTGTATATTTTATTCTAACTGAAAAAACAAGCAATATAAAAGATGATTATTTTAACTATGGCAAATTCGTATTGCATATTATAGTTTTAAGATTATTGATAGATATAGTATCAATATTAGCCGTTTGCACAGTGTTTTCGTTTGTAATACAAATTCTTCTTAATACTATTTATATTATATTCTTATTTATCATAGCAGAACAACATATTTCTAACAAAAAAAGTATTCCAAAGTTTGACAAGCGACAAATCATCTCTGCTGGCGTGGTGTTTATAATAATGGTTATGTATATCATATTCCGCTTCCGATACAATAATCAAATAACGACTGAAGCTAACTATTTAACAAACAGATTTAACACGGATATACCAGATACATTATTCACCAATAGGGATTTCAACAACGATATAATTACCGCATTATACTACTTGATTATTAGCATTATATTGTATTACTTTTCATCTAAACGTAGTGTAATAAAATGCAATAATACAATATCAATTACATTTGCGCGCAGCTTTTTGAGCTTGTTATTATGTGTATTCTTAATTATCATAAAATCATGGTTTTTCCCATATGGAATCATCAGCCGAATATCAATTAACAAAAACGATGTTGTTACATACGGTAACAAAAAAGAATACAATATCAACCATATTGAATGTAATATCTATCGAGTTTCAACTGATGGAATAGAACAGAAATGCTATTCAAATTACAAAGTAATACTAATGTATGGGAACAATGAAATTTCCAGGTTTGATAGGTTTATAATGAACGAAAAAGACGATTTTATTGAAATTCAAGATGATATATATGTTTATAATACTCAAGCAGTACTATTCATTGAAAACAATCATCCGATGGTCTTTCTTACAAAAGATATTAGTTCTCTGGAGCAAAATGATAAACTAACCGAAGTATTAGAAATAGTTTTAGAATTGGGTCGTTTTGATGATTTGGAATATTCGTTCGATTATATGTATAAATATTCGCCAGAATCATTGAAAGAAGTTTTTAAACGCTATTCTTGTGAAGATTACATTGATAATAATAAGAATATTGATAGCGAGTATATTAGAGAATTTGTAAGCTATGCATTAGAAAAACTTTCATAATTGCCACATCCTATTCTCTCAATAACCATTCAAAACAAGCCTTTAGTTCGCAATTCTAAAGGCTTGTTTTTGTTGGATTCTTAAACAAAAATTATTTTAGGAGCATAATTGACATATTATAAATTACGTGATATAATAAACTAATACTAATTGAACAACTTTTATGAAGGAGGATAACATAAAAATGAAAACAAGACTTTGTACACTAATAGCTTTTGCATTTTTACTATCTGGATGTGGTCATGAGACTGGCACGAACATATCAGATTCATCAACTATTATCTCAAATACAACCAATATTGAAATCGATTCATCTACAGCTTCTTTTAACAGTTATATTGAGTATTTTTGCGAAAATGCTAATAATAAAGAGGATTTGGATAATATTGCTGCAATATTAGAACAACGTGTTCATAGCGGATTAAATACAAATAATTATGAATTAAATGTTAACCATAGCCAAAAAATGATCACATTAGAATTTGATTATACTAAAGATGCAGATTGCTTTGTTGATATTTCCTCTCTTCAGAATTTGATTGAATTTAAAAAGGGCGAATCCTATGCAGATGAAATGATTTTAAATAATAATCATATTAGATCATCAAGTGCTTTTTTTGATGAATCATCAGGAAACTGGTCGGTTATGATTGAGATGGAAGATGAAGGCGCAGAACTTTTGGCAAATATTACAAAAGAGTTGTGCAACACTGAAGTTCCGTTGTCTATTTGGATTGATAATGAGCTTGTATATGCTCCGTTAGTAAAATCGCCCATTGTTGATGGAAAAATCGTTGTTACAGGCAATTTTTCTGAACAAAGCTCTAATAAACTTGCTAAGCAAATCAGTCTTGGTTTTCTGCCTTATACAATTACAATAAAAGATTATAATTTAGGCAAGTGATATAATCTTATGGGTTATTAATCTATGCGTTACTAATCACATATTTTGTTGTCCAAGGATGAACATTTCATGTCAAGGTTTGAGAGTTATTGAAACAGCCAAGAGAACAATCTGAATGATTTTGCTACCTATCTTATCTGATGCTCGTTCTTTCCTCATTCGTCAAAATACTTTCAAAGAACCGCCTGACAGTATTTTGCTGTAGAGTGCTACATTCCTGTGACCGATCACAAAACATATAATCAGTTCGTTTAAAACAAAGATGAGGTTCAGTGAGAGCTTCTTATTCAGTAAGCGCCAACCAAACCCAGCCATACTCAATACGAAAATGAGCCGAGGGAATTTCCACTCGGCTCATGTATCATTTTGTAACACAAACTGTATGTTACTGTATTTTTCAAACTGAATGTGAATACTCAATCGCAGTCTATCCCGAGATACTCTTTCTTCAATTCCTCAATTGTATCATACGGGAACAATATAGCATCATGTATTGGGATATCCTCAGTACGGCTAAGATATATTCCCTGAAACTCCCAGTATTTTTCCTGTCGGTACAGCGGCTCACCAAGCTGATACTTTCTCTGCATAATAGGGAGCTTTGTTGTATATTCGTAAATTGGCGTGGATGGCATTTCGTGACTGGACAGGGTAATTATCCCCGTAAACAGTACGGACGGCTCTGAGGCGCTTTACCGTTCGCCAGAGAGCCTATCATCATTCAAGGTCATTCCGCTTACGCTTCTGCTGTTGTCCTCGGCTCTGCTCATGGCGGAGATATTCCTCAATCGTCCTCGTCGCTTCGGACAGCTCACGGGACTTCTTATCTGCCTGATTGTATTCCGTATTTTTCTTCGACAGCTTTTTCTGCATAGATGCGATATGCTTTTCAAGATTTTCGACTTTCGGAATATTGCCTGACGGGTAAAGCTCCAAAACCTGTTTGCAGGTTTCGTGATATTCGGCAATATCGCCGCCGTGTTCCTTGCGGTACTTCTTTTCCTCCCGACCGCTGAGTGCTTTCAGTTCCTCTCCGATATGCTTGACCTTGCGATATTTTTTCAGCACTTTGAGTTTTTCTTGCAAATCTTTGATCTGTGCGTTCAGGTCATTCAGCTCACCGACAAGATGCGCCCTTTCAATAAATGCCGCCATCGCAGCACCACGAACCTGATTCGGCTCAACACCGTATGCGGTGATGATGTTTTTGTCGATGCTTGCCACCTTCATATTGCCACGGTCGATAGCATCACGAACAAACTTGTTCTCCTCCGCTTTCGGAGTGATCTGTCTGACTTTGATTCTCGGAACATACATCATACCACCCATATACTGTGCGATACGCCCTTTGATCTGCTCGGTTTCATAATACCAGCCCAGCGTTCGGCTTCGGGTGAATTTTGCTCTCGGATTGCGCTCCTTCTGCTCCGCAAGCATAAATTTCAGGTCAATCTTGTGGTCGGGATTGTACTCAACAAGCACACCGAAATCAGCACACTTCCGCAGGAAGTCCTCAAAGTTTTCACTCTCCTTGATAACCTGATCTATCGTGAATTTCAGTTTTGCTTTCCACGATAATCCCTGCTGTGACATATCCCATTCCCAATGGCTCTTTCCTTTGCCCATTTCGGGGTGTTCGATAACGGATAAGAGATGCTGACGGCATACCTCATCTGTGATATTCATAAGTTTCTGAAACGATCTGTCCTGCTTTGTGGTGTGACGGTTTTCATGCGTTTCAAAAGTCCTGCCGTCGATGCAGTTGGTGTTATTGAAAACGGTGTGTAGGTGGATATGAGCTTTGTCGGTATGGCAGGTCATGAAATACTGATATTCGCCTTTGAGAAACTGCTCACATATCTCCTGACCGAGCTGCAATGCTCGCTCCGGCGTGATCTCCCCAGGCTTGAAACTGACGATAAAGTGCTGGGCAAGAACGGAACTTCTGCCTG
>OGDY01001417.1_pt1 | contig 26809 bp, 26 predicted proteins | sample 1570341 | NCBI WGS metagenome assembly OGDY01 (sample SAMEA2581972, study PRJEB24529) | metagenome | biome: Human gut stool | place: China | collected 2011 | reverse complement strand
TTCAACATCATCGAGCCGTAACGGCTTCGCGGGGCGGTCCGTGGGAAGACCGCCCCGCTCGAGAAAAAACAGCAAGATGCTTTCAACGCAAATCAAAAGGTGACTATGGACATTTACGCCAAGGTGAAGTACAATAAGCCTTGGGAACTGGCGCCGGTGATAAACCAAGCTTTCAGCACAAATAGTGAAAAAGAATCGGCTTAATTGATGGGTTAACTCGTAGGGGAAACGGCAAGACAGAACGAGGAAACCCTTGAAAATACAGGGGAAAAGGCGAAAAACTGATTCAATACGGCCTCAAAGCCGCCCGTCGGGCTCCTCAGTTCAGCAAGCGCTGAATTTATTCGGAATATGCCAAACGCTCCCCGGGATCTCAATGGATCCCGGGGAGTTATTATCTGTCAGGCCGCCGGATGCAGCCCGGATCTCACCCGAAGGGTCTGGCGTTTTCGCCGCGGCTGCCTGCGATCATACAGAAACAGCCTCCATTGAAATGTTGTCGGGTTTATCCGTGAATATTTCAATGGAGGCATTGATTTTTGGGGATGAGACGCTTGTCTGAACCGTGCCTTTTCATCGCTCATTTCATCGCTCATTTCATCGCATATGGAGCGCATCCATGCGCGATGCTCTGATGACCGAACGCAGTGGCCCCGCCTGCATCATCCTGCGCAGGGTAAAAAAAGCGGGCGGCTTGTGAAAAGCCCCTTCGGACCTTCTCACAAGCCGCCCCGTTTTGGCGTCCCAGAAGAGATTCGAACTCCCGACCCCACGCTTAGGAGGCGTGTGCTCTATCCAGCTGAGCTACTGGGACATGTGTATTTACCGAATCATCTTAGCGGTTTTTTGAAAAAATGTCAAGAGGCAGCGCCAAAAGTCGCGCGATTTTTCCCTTCCGGACGCATACAATGGGAGGCCTGAGCGTCAAAAGGCGGAAGGGGGGAGGACCATGCCATGGTGGGAGCAGGTAGGCGGAGATGTGGATGATCTTATCTTCGCGGACGAGGAATATGAGATCAGCGCGCGCTGAACGGGCAGAAAATTTCCCTTTACAGGAGGGCTTCTTTCGGCTATACTATATATGATATTCCGAAACTGGAGAATACTGTCATGATCGAATTTGAAGAATATAAGAGCAAACTGAACGACCTGAAGCCGAAGCTCGAGGAGCTGCGCGCCGCCTTTGTGCCGCAGAGCCTGCTCGACGAGCTGGAGCGCCTGCACGCCATGGCGGAGGCCCCCGGCTTCTGGGACGACCCCGCGCGCTCGCAGAAGGCCGTCATGCGCACGAAGACGCTTGAGCGCAAGCGCGACAAGTTCCAGTCCATGTGCAGCGAATGGGACGACCTGATGACCATCTGCGAAATGGCGCTGGAGGAAAACGACGACTCCATGCTCGAGGAGCTGACGGCGGGCTATGCCAAGCTCGAGGCCGACATGGAGGAGGCCCGTCTGGAGACCCTGCTGACGGGCGAATATGACGCGAACAACGCGCTGCTGTCCTTCCACGCGGGCGCGGGCGGCACGGAGGCGCAGGATTGGTGCGCCATGCTCTACCGCATGTATACCCGCTGGGCCGAGGCACACGGCTTTACCTATAAAATTCTCGACTATCTCGACGGCGACGAGGCCGGCCTGAAGTCGGCGGACATCATGATCGAGGGCGACAACGCCTACGGCTTCCTGAAGGGCGAGGCCGGCGTGCACCGCCTCGTGCGCGTCTCGCCGTTCGACGCGGCGGGCCGCCGCCACACGTCGTTCTCCGCCGTGGAGGTCATCCCGGAGATTCCGGACGACGTTGAAGTCGAAATTCGCCCCGAGGACATCGAAATGCAGGTCTACCGCTCGTCCGGCGCAGGCGGCCAGCACATCAACAAGACGTCCTCCGCCGTCCGCCTCATCCATAAGCCGACCGGCATCGTCGTCTCCTGCCAGACGCAGCGCGACCAGTTCCAGAACAAGGAAACGTGTATGCGCATGCTGCGCTCGAAGCTCATTGAGATCAAGGAGCGCGAGCACCTCGAGAAAATTTCCGATATCAAGGGCGTGCAGCAGAAGATCGAATGGGGCAGCCAGATCCGCTCCTACGTCTTCATGCCCTATACCCTTGTGAAGGATACCCGCACGGGCTTTGAGAGCACGAACGTCAACGCCGTGATGGACGGCGACCTCGACGGCTTCATCAACGCCTACCTCACCTGCGCCGCAACGGGAACGTGGGCCACGAAATAACAAAAAAAGTGCTTGATAATTCCGGCACATTATGATATTATTGTAGGCACTGTATGTATATTCGCCCTTTGGGCTGATTCCGGCAGGCCGCTGCCGTAACCGCGGCCGTTTTTGGAGGTTTTTTACTATGGATACCCTGAAGCTGATTCTCCTGATCTTCCAGATGATCTCCTGCGTTGTACTGACGGTCGTGATCATTCTCCAGAATGGCGCAGAGGATGGCCTCGGCGCGATCGCCGGCGGTTCCGACACCTATCTTGGCAAGGGCAAGGCCGGCACGCTGGACGCGAAGCTCTCCCGCCTGACGAAGTGGATCGCCGCTGTATTCGTCCTGCTGACGCTGTTCGTCGCTCTGCTCGGCTCTCTGTAAGATAAGACAGCTAATCCCCCTGCGTGCGCAGGGGGATTTTTTGTATTTTGGAGAAGGTCGTTGCAGGGGCAGGGGCGTGCCCTGCCCGGCCGCGCCTCCTCGCAATGACACATCAGGGCAGTGCAGACCAGCGTCCTTACGCGGTTGAATAGCCCCGTACAGGGCGTTCACTACCCGCAAGGGGCACGCCGCATCCGTAAGGCGGCAAAGCCGCCAACGGCTGCGCAGTGAGCGCCGCTACAAGCCCCGTCGGGACCGGTTCCGTTTTAACGGCGGCCGGTACGAGTCGGCAGTGCCTTCCCGAGATTGCCACGGCCCCTTTGGGGCCTCGCAATGACAATTCGGGGGGGCCGGTGCCGTTTTGGCGATAGCCTGTTCGGATCGGCAGCATTGCGCCGGGCCCGGCTGTCCGCTCCCCTACAGCGCATCATCGGCGGCCTCGCGTCATTTTCCGCTTACTCTTCTTTCGCCCAATCGAGGCTTCTGCCAACGGCCTTTGCCCAGCCGCGGCGATTTTTTTCGCGCTGCTCGGCCGTCATATGCGGCAGGAAGCTGACATCGCACCGCCACTGGCGGCGCAGCTCGTCCGGATCGTGCCAGATGCCGACGGCGAGCCCGGCCAGATACGCCGCGCCGAGGGCCGTCGTCTCGCGGATGACGGGGCGGCGCACCGGCGTGGCCAGCATGTCCGCCTGGAACTGCATGAGGAAGGCATCGCGGCTCGCCCCGCCGTCGACGCGCAGCTCGCGCAGCGGCACGCCGGTGTCCTTCTCCATGGCGGCGACGAGGTCCATGCTCTGGTAGGCGATGGATTCCTGCGCGGCGCGGATGATATGCTCGCGCTTCGTGCCGCGCGTGATGCCGACGATGGCGCCGCGGGCATACATATCCCAGTACGGCGCGCCGAGGCCCGTGAAGGCCGGGACGAAATATACGCCGCCGGTGGAGTCGACCTTCTGCGCATAATACTCCGCGTCGCTTGCCTCGCTGAGGAAGCGCATCTCGTCGCGCAGCCACTGGATAACGGCCCCGCCGACAAAGACGCTGCCCTCGAGGGCATAGGTCACATGGCCGCCGAGCCCGGCCGCAATGGTCGTGACAAGGCCGTGGCGGCTGACGCAGGGCGTCTCGCCCGTGTTCATGAGCAGGAAGCAGCCCGTGCCGTAGGTATTCTTGGCCTCGCCGGGGGCGAAGCAGCACTGGCCGAACAGCGCGGCCTGCTGGTCGCCCGCCGCGCCCGCAATGGGAATTTCCACGCCCTGGATGTTGCAGGTGCCGAAGTCGCCGCTGCTCGGGCGGACGTCCGGCAGCATGCAGCGCGGGATGCGCAGAGCCTGCAGGAGCGTCTCGTCCCAGTCGAGGCGGCGGATGTCAAAGAGCATGGTGCGTGAGGCGTTCGTCACGTCCGTGGCGTGGACGCGGCCGCGCGTCAGCTTCCAGATGAGCCACGAATCCACCGTGCCGAACAGCAGCTCGCCGCGCTCGGCGCGCTCCTGCGCACCGGGCACATGGTCGAGGATCCACCGAATTTTTGTAGCCGAGAAATAGGCGTCCGGCACAAGGCCCGTGACGGCCCGAATGTGCTCCGTCAGCCCGTCGGCGCGCAGCCGGTCGCACAGGGCGGCCGTGCGGCGGCACTGCCAGACGATGGCAGGGTAAATGGGGCGGCCCGTGGCCTTTTCCCAGACGATGGTCGTCTCGCGCTGGTTCGTGATGCCGATGGCGGCGATCTCCGCGGGATCGATGCCGCCGCGCGTGATGGCCTCCATCATGACGCCGTACTGGCTGGAGTATAATTCGAGCGGATCGTGCTCCACCCAGCCCGCCTGCGGGTAGAGCTGGGGGAATTCCTTCTGCGCGGAGGCGACGATCTGCTGGGAGCGGTCAAAGACGATGGCGCGGCTGCTCGTCGTGCCCTGATCGAGGGCGACAAGGTATTTTTTCATGGTTCCTCCTCAGTAAGGCAGCGTGCTGCCGCCGATAAATTCGCGCAGGAGGGAATCCTGCGGCACGAGATCCGCCGGGACGTCCGGCAGCTCCCGCATGACCTCGACCACATCTGACAGCTCCGGCAGGGCAAGGCGCTCCAGATCGTCCAGCAGCAGCGGGCGGTAGACGCCGAGCTCGGCGGAATAGAACGAGTCGATGCTGCCGTGGGCGCGCGGCTTGAAGGGCATGATATAGCGCTGCTCGCCGCGGTCGACGCGCTCGCGCATGGCGATGGTCTCGGACAGGGCGCGGCCACGGCCCGTGCTGTCGCGCAGCATACGGCGGACGAGACGGATCTTCGACGGATGGAGCGGATGGCCGCTGCGCGGGGTGATGCGTGTGCGGACGCTGACATAGATGCGCGTCGTGCGGCCGTCATAGCCCGTGACCTCCGGGTTCAGGGCGTGGATGCCCTCCAGAATGACCAGCTCGCCGGGCCGCCTGCGCAGCGTGCGGCCATCGAAGACACGGACGCTGTTTTTGAAGTCATAGTGCGGCAGCTCCACCTCCTCGCCCGCCAGCAGCTTGCCGAGCTGCTCCTGGAAAAACGGCACGTCGACGCGCGACGGGCGCTCGAGGTCCAGCTCGTTGCGGCTGAAAAGCTCCAGCTCCCGCTCCGTGAGCGGGCAGAAATAGTCGTCCATGGAGAGCGTGTGCGTCTCCATGCCGCGGCGGTCCAGCTCCCGCTCGATGAGCAGGGCGGTCGTCGTCTTGCCGGAGCCGGACGGCCCCGCCAGCAGCACGGCCGGGCGCTCCTGCGCATGGGCGGCGATGAGATCGGCCGCGCGGACGATCTGCTGTTCATAAAGTCTGCGGTCATGCTCCAGCACCGCGGCGGGGTCCTGCGCAAGCAGGGCGCTGAGCTGATCGGTCGTCATAGGGCGTTCCTCCTCTGGGTCCCGGAAAAGCCGGGGCGTGTTTCCTTCCAGTATAGCACAACGCGCGGGAAAATGTTGACAGATTTCTGATTTTTGTGCAAATTGCCGGTTCTTTCGACAGCCCGCCGCATGCCGCGGCAGGGCCTTGCATTCCATAACCATCTCCTCTATAATATAAACTGTATGATTATGGTTAGGAGAAAGAAAGCAATGAGTAGTTTGAAGGAGAACAAGATGGGCACGATGCCCATTGGGCGGCTGCTGCTGACCATGGCGCTGCCGATGGCCCTGTCCATGCTGGTGCAGGCGCTTTACAACGTGGTCGACAGCGCCTTTGTCGCGAAAATTTCGGACGTTAATCAGGACGCACTCAACGCCGTTTCGCTGGCCTTCCCGGTGCAGAACATCATGATCGGCATCGCAACGGGCACGGCCGTCGGCGTCAATGCCCTGCTGTCGCGCGCGCTCGGCGAACGCGATGCGGACATGGTGAACCGCTCCGCCCTGAACGGCGTATTTCTGGCCGGACTGGGTATGCTGCTCAGCGCCCTGTTCGGCATTTTCTGCGCGGAGCTCTTCATGCGCTCCCAGACGTCGAACGAAGCCGTCATTGCCTACGGCACGGCCTATATCCGCATCATCACGATCGCCTCGTTCGGCATTTTCGGCGAGATCATCTTTGAGCGCTTGCTCCAGTCCACGGGCCGCACGATCTACACCCTCTTCACACAGGGCACCGGCGCAATTCTGAACATCATTTTTGACCCCATTCTCATCTTCGGCCTGTTCGGCCTGCCGCGCATGGAGGTCGCAGGCGCGGCCGTGGCCACGGTGCTCGGCCAGATCGTGGCGTTTATTCTGGCCATGATCCTCAACCACCGCAAAAATCCGGACGTCCGCCTGCATCTGCGCGGCTTCCGCCCGGACTGGAAGCTCATCGGCCGCATTCTGGCCATCGGCGTGCCGTCCATGATCATGGTCGCCATCGGCTCGGTGATGTACTACGGCATGAATCTCGTGCTCATGCGCTTTGAGCACGTCCGCGTGGGCCTCGGTGAGGTCGGCACGGCCGTCTTCGGCGCATACTACAAGCTGCAGAGCTTCATCTTCATGCCGGTGTTCGGCATCAACAACGCCGCGCTGGCTATTGCGGCCTATAACTACGGCGCGCGGAAGCCGAAGCGCATCCTCGGCGTGCTGAAGTGCGGCATCCTCGGCGCAACGGCGCTGATGGTGATCGGCGTGGCGGCCTTCCAGCTCATCCCGCAGGTCCTGCTCGGCCTGTTCAACGCCAATGCGGACATGCTGGCCGTCGGCGACCCGGCGCTGCGCACCATGAGCCTCGCCTTCGTGTTCGCAGGCGCGTGCATCATCGTCGGCGGCGTGTTCCAGGCTCTCGGCAACAGCGTCTACAGCATGATCGTCTCCATCGCGCGCCAGCTGGTCGTGCTGCTTCCGGTGGCCTACCTGCTGTCGCTTTCCGGGAACATCGACGCCGTCTGGTTCGCCTTCCCGATCGCGGAGGTCGCCTCGCTGGCGATGACGGTCATCCTGTTCCTCCGCCTGTATCGGAAGAAGATCCGCCCGCTCAGCCGGATGCCGGCGGCAGAATAAGCGAGAAGGAGGAACGGCCCGATGGTCATTCTGCTGAAACAGCATGCCCCGCAGGCGGAGCAGGAGCGCCTGCTTGCCTGGCTGCGGGAGCTTGGCGCGGAGGTCCGCGTCACCGGCACGCCGGAGCGGCCGTTTTTCTGCCTGACGGGCGACATTTCCCGCATCGATCCCGGCCTTGCGGCGCGCTTCCCGGCCGTGGAGGACGTCCTCCGGCTGACGGAGCCCTATCCCCTGTGCAGCCGCCGCCTGCACCCCGAGCCGACGGTCGTCTCCGTGGGCGGCGCGCGCTTCGGCGGCGGGAACTTCGGCCTGATCGCGGGGCCGTGCGCCGTGGAATCGGAGGAGCAGATCTTTACGGCAGCCCGGCAGGCCAAGGCCGCGGGCGTCTGCCTGCTGCGCGGCGGGGCGTTCAAGCCGCGCACCTCTCCCTATGATTTTTCCGGGCTGGGCGCCGAGGGGCTGCGCCTGCTCATCGCCGCCGGGCACGAGACGGGGCTTCCCGTCGTGTCCGAGCTGATGAGCGCCGCCCAGCTCGACGCGTTCGCCGATGTGGACGTCATCCAGATCGGCGCGCGCAATATGCAGAACTATGACCTGCTGCGGACGCTCGGCCGCAGCGAAAAGCCGGTGCTGCTCAAGCGCGGCGTCGGCGCAACGCTGCAGGAGCTTCTGCTGAGCGCGGAGTATCTTCTGGCGGCGGGCAACCCGCGCGTGATGCTCTGCGAGCGCGGTATCCGCACGTTCGACACGTTTACGCGCGGCACGCTCGACCTTGCGGCCGTGCCCGCCCTGCATGAAATGACCCATCTCCCCGTCCTCGCCGACCCGAGCCATGCGGCCGGTCGCGCGGCCCTTGTGACGCCGCTGGCGCTGGCTGCCGCGGCCTGCGGGGCCGACGGCGTGATGGCGGAGATGCACCCTGACCCGCTGCACGCCCGGTGCGACGGGGCGCAGGCTCTGCTGCCGGAGGAGCTGGCAGCGCTGTCACAGCGGCTGCACGCCGTGCGGGAGGCCTGCAGATGAAGATCGACATTCCCGTTTCGCAGCCCTACCGCGTGGACATCGCGCCGGGGCTGCTGGACGACCTCGGCCGCTATGTTTCCTCGGGAACGGCGGCCCTTGTCGTAACCGAGGAACATGTGGCTCCGCTCCTGCTGGAGCGCGCCTGCCGCGCACTGCGTGCTGCCGGCGTGCGCGCCGTTCCGGCCATCCTTCCCGCCGGGGAGGAGACGAAGTCACTGGCGCAGTATGCCGCCCTGCTCCGTAAGCTGGCCGAGGCGGGCCTGACCCGCGCCGACACGGTCGTTGCGCTCGGCGGCGGCGTCATCGGCGATCTGTCGGGCTTTGCGGCCGCAACGTGGCTGCGCGGCATCCGTCTGGTGCAGGTGCCGACGACGCTGCTTGCCATGGTGGATTCGTCCGTCGGCGGCAAGACGGCCATCGACCTGCCTGAGGGCAAAAACCTCGCCGGTGCGTTCCATCAGCCCGCCGCCGTCGTGTGCGACCCGCAGCTGCTGGACACGCTGCCGCCCGCCATCCTGCGCGACGGCTGCGCCGAGGCGCTGAAGACGGCCGTGCTGTTCGACCCGGACCTGTTTTCCCATCTGGCCGCGCGCGGCACGGACTTCGACCGCATGACGGTCCTGCCCCGCTGCATCGCCTGCAAGCGGGACGCCGTGTGCGCCGACGAATTCGACCGCGGTGCGCGGCAGCTGCTGAACCTCGGCCACACGGCCGGGCACGCCATCGAGGCACTCAGCGGCTACCGCATTGCGCACGGCCATGCCGTGGCCATCGGCCTTGCCATGATGGCGCGGGCCTTCTGCCGCGATGCCACAGAGATCGAGGCTGCGCTCACAAGGCTCGGCCTGCCCACCCGAACGGAGTTTTCGCCGGAGCGGCTGGCACAGGCCGCGCTGGCGGATAAAAAGCGCGCGGGAGAGCGCATCACGCTCGTCATTCCCCGCGCCATCGGCGACTGCGTGCTCCGGGAGGTTCCGGTGGACACGCTGCCGGATATTTTTGAAAGAGGAATGTGACATGGAGCTGTTCCTGCCGCACGGCCCGCTCGGCGGGCGAGTTGCCTCCATTGCGTCAAAATCGCAGCTGCAGCGGCTGCTGCTGTGCGCCGCGCTGGCCGACCGCGAGACGGTCGTGCACGGCGCTTCGGACGCCGCGGACGTGCAGGCAATGTGCCGCTGCCTGCGGGCGCTCGGCGCGCGCGTGACGGCGGACGGAAAGACACTGCGGGTGCAGCCGGTCACGGAGCAGGCGCACGGCGCGGCGGATTGCGGCGAAAGCGGCGCGACGCTGCGCTTTTTGCTGCCCGTGGCGGCGGCGCTCGGGAGAGAAACGACGTTCCGTCTGCACGGCCGCCTGCCGCAGCGGCCGCTCGGCCCGCTGTGGGAGGCGCTGGAGGCACACGGCATCCGGCTGAGCCGCCCCGCGCCGGGCGAGCTTCTCTGCGCGGGCAGACTGGAAAACGGCCGTTTTTTGCTGCCGGGAGACGTCTCATCCCAATTTTTCTCCGGTCTGCTGTTCGCCCTGCCGCTGCTTTCCGGTCCCTCGGAGCTGCATGCGGCCACGCCGCCGGAATCGGCGGGCTATATCGCCATGACGCTTGCGGCACTCCGGCGCTTCGGCATCGCCGAGGAGCCGCTCCCGGACGGCTGGGCCGTCCCCGGCGGGCAGCAGTACCGATCTCCCGGCGCGGTCCGGGCGGAGGGCGACTGGTCGAACGCGGCCTTCTGGCTTGCGGCGGGCGCGCTCTCGCGGCCGGTGACGGTCACAGGCCTGCAGGCAGATTCTGCGCAGGGCGACCGCGTGATTCTGGAGTATCTGCGCCGCTTTGGCGCAGAAGTTGAGCAGAACGCAGACGCCGTGACGGTCCGTCCCGCGCCGCTGCGCGGCTGCAGTTTCGATGTGCGCAGCACGCCCGATCTGGCTCCGCCGCTGGCCCTGCTGGCGGCCTGCGCCGCCGGGACGACGCGGATCACGGGTGCGGCAAGGCTGCGCTATAAGGAAAGCGACCGGCTCGCGAGCATCGCCGCCGCACTGCGCGCCCTTGGCGCAGACGTGCGGGGCCTGCCGGACGGGCTGGAGATCGCAGGCGGCAGGCTGACAGGCGGCACGGTGGACGCCTGCTGCGACCATCGCATCGCCATGCTGGCCGCGATCGTCTCGGCACGCTGCGATGTGCGGCTGCGCGGGGCGGAATGTGTGGAAAAATCGGACCCGCATTTCTGGCAGACGCTTGCCGGACTGCGGGAGGGAACGGAGGAGAGCAGATGAGCAGCGGCTTTGGAACGGTGCTGAAATTACAGCTTTTTGGCGAATCGCACGGCCCGGCCGTGGGCATGTGCCTCGACGGCTTCCCGGCGGGCTTCCGGCCCGATCTTACGGCCCTGCAGGCCTTTCTGGACCGGCGCGCGCCGGGACGCAGCGCCCTGACGAGCGCCCGCCGCGAGGCGGACCGCCCGGAATTCCTGAGCGGCCTTGCGGACGGCCTGACCTGCGGCGCGCCGCTGACGGCCGTGCTGCCCAACGGCAACGCCCACCCGGCGGACTATGCCGGGCTGGAGGATACGCCCCGTCCGTCGCACGCGGACTACCCCGCCGCCGTAAAATATCACGGCGCACAGGCCGCCTCGGGCGGCGGGCATTTCTCCGGGCGGCTGACCGCGCCCCTGTGCGTGGCGGGCGGCCTGTGCCTGCAGCTGCTGGCGGCGCAGGGCGTGGAGATCTTCGCCCATATCGCGCAGATCGGGAGCATCCCGGACCGCGCGTTCGATCCCCTTGCGCCGGAGCGGCCGGGCAGCGGCTTTCCGGTGCTGGATACCGCGGCAGGCGCGGCCATGCGCGCGGAGATCGCGGCGGCGGCAGCGGCGGGGGACTCCGTCGGCGGCGTGGTGGAATGCGCGGTGACGGGCCTGCCCGCCGGAGTCGGCGCGCCGATGTTCGGTGGGCTGGAAAACCGGCTGGCGCAGGCGCTGTTCGCCATCCCCGCCGTGAAGGGCGTGGAGTTCGGCAGCGGCTTTGCGGGCGCAGCCCTGCGCGGCAGTGAAAACAACGACCCCTATTACATGGAAAACGGCGCGGTACGCACACGCACGAACCACGCGGGCGGCATCCTCGGCGGGCTTTCCACCGGCATGCCGATTGTATTCCGCGCGGCCTTCAAGCCCACGCCGTCCATCGCCCTGCCGCAGCAGACGGTGCGCCTGTCGGACGGCGCGCCCGTCACGCTGGAGCTGCACGGGCGGCATGATCCCTGCATCGTCCCGCGGGCCGTGCCCTGCGTGGAGGCGGCCGCTGCGATCGCGGTGCTGGACGCCGCACTGGAGGCTGGAATATGGAATCTCTGAACGAACTGCGGCAGGATATCGACGCGCTGGACGCCCAACTCGCGGCCCTGTACCGCCGCCGGATGGACGTGGCCGCGCGCATTGCAGCCGTGAAGCGGGAGCAGGGCCTGCCGGTCCTGCAGCCCGAGCGGGAGCGGGAGCTTTGCGCCCGGCTGACGGAGCTGGCAGCCCCGGCCCTGCAGCCCGGTATGCAGGCCTGGTTCGGGGCTCTGCGCGCCGCGAGCCGCGACTGGCAGGAAAGCAGCCCCGCCCCCGGCGCGAGCCTGCGCTGCGGCCTGCTGGGCGAGCACCTGCGCCACAGCTATTCCCCGGAAATTCACGCCATGCTCGGCGCGTATTCCTATGACCTGTTCGAGGTCCCGCCGGAGGGGCTGGCGGACTTCCTGCACGGCGCGGCGTGGGACGGGCTGAACGTGACCATTCCCTATAAACGCGCCGTCGTGCCGTTCTGCGCGGCGCTCTCGCCCATGGCAAAGCAGACCGGCAGCGTAAACACGCTCGTCCGCCGGGCGGACGGCACGCTGTACGGCGCGAACACGGATGCCGACGGCTTCCGCCTGCTTCTGAAGCGGGGCGGCGGCATCGCGCCCGGCGAAAAGGCCCTTGTGCTCGGCTCCGGCGGAGCCTCGCAGACGGTGCAGGCCGTGCTGCGGGCGCAGGGGGCCGAGGTCGTCGTGATCTCCCGGCACGGGCCGGTGACCTACGACATGATCGAGCAGCATGCGGACGCGCGGCTCGTCGTCAACGCGACGCCCGTCGGCATGTATCCCGAAAACGGCATCTCGCCGCTCGACCTGCGGCGGGTGCCGCAGTGCCGGTGCGTGCTGGACCTTGTGTATAACCCCGCGCACACGGCCCTGCTGCAGCAGGCGGAGCGGCTCGGGCTGCGGGCCGAAAACGGCCTTTCCATGCTGGCGGAGCAGGCCCGCTGCGCGGCGGAGCTGTTTTTGCAGCGGCCCGTCGACCCGGCGCACACGGCGGCCGTCACGGACACGCTGCAAAAGCGCATGCGCAGTCTCATCCTCATCGGCATGCCCGGCGCGGGCAAGACGACCGTCGGCCGCCTGCTGGCGCAGCGGCTGGGCCGCGACTTTTTCGACGCGGATGAGGAGCTGGAGCGGCGCTTCGGCTGCGATATCCCGACATTTTTCGCGCGCGAGGGCGAGGCTGCCTTCCGCGCAGAGGAGACGGCCCTGCTGGCCGAGCTGGGCAAGCGCTCCGGCTGCGTCATCGCCACGGGCGGCGGCTGCGTCACCCGGCCGGAGAACGAGCCGCTGCTGCGGCAGAACGCCGCCGTCATCTGGCTGCAGCGCGCTCTTGACCGGCTGCCCGTCGCCGGGCGGCCCGTGAGCCGACGCACGACGCCGGAGGCGCTTTACGCGCAGCGCGCCGCGGCCTACGCCCGCTTTTCCGACGGCACGGCCGACAACAACGGCACGCCGGACGAGACCGTCCGGCAAATTCTGGAGGCATGGACATGAACATTCTGGTGCTGAACGGCCCGAACCTCAACCTGCTGGGCCTGCGCGAACCGGAGCTTTATGGCCGCGAGGACTATGCCGCCCTCGAGCGCTTCATCCGCGCGGCGGCACAGGAGGCCGGGGCCGCAGTCACGATCCGGCAGAGCAATTTTGAGGGCGAGCTTGTGACGTGGGTGCAGCAGGCCCACGGCGTGTTTGACGGCCTCGTCATCAATGCCGCCGCCTATACGCACACGTCCGTCGCCCTGCTCGACGCGCTCAAGGCCGTCCGCCTGCCTGCGGCCGAGGTCCATCTGACGGACATCGACGCGCGGGAGCCGTTCCGCCGCATTTCCTACGTCGGCATGGCCTGCGGCGCGCACTTCAAGGGTCTCGGCTTCGAGGGCTACCGCCGCGCCATCCGCTGGCTCTGCGGTCTATAAAAAGCGCGCCGTCAGCGCAGCGACCAGAAACCCCGTCAGGTCGGCGATGAGCGCCGCGGGTACGGCATAGCGCGTGCGGCGGACCCCGGCCGCGCCGAAATAGACGGAAATGGTATAAAACGTCGTCTCCGTGCTGCCGAGCACAACGGCGGCCGTCCGGCCGATGAGCGAATCCGCGCCATACTGCGCCATGAGGTCCGCACCGACAGCCAGCGCCGCAGAGCCGGAGACCGGCCGCAGCAGCAGGAGCGGCAGGACCTGCGGCGGCAGGCCGAGCACGCGCGCGGCGGGCGTAAGCCAGCGGGTAAGCAGGTCCACGGCCCCGGAGGCGCGCAGCAGATGCACGGCCGTCAGCAGCATGACAAGGGCCGGAACGATGGACACGAGCAGGCGCAGGCCGTCCAGCCCGCCCTCGAGCAGGGCGGCATAGAGGTCCTGCCGCCGTGCGAGCGCCGCAACGGCCACGGCGGCCAGCAGCATCGGAATGAGCAGGTCAAGCACGGCTCGCCCTCCCGAAGAGGAACGCCGCGAGCAGCCCGGCCGTCACGGAGCACACAGACGTGAGCCAGACGGCGGGCAGGATGTCGAACGGCGCGGCGGCCCCGTTTGCCGCCCGCACGGCCGCGACGGTCGTTGGCAGCAGCTGGATGGACGCCGTGTTCAGCACGATGAGGCGGCACATCTCGTCCGTGGCGCGGGCGCTGCCGGAGCGCTGCTGCATCCGGCGCACGGCGGCGATGCCCATGGGCGTGGCCGCATTGCCAAGCCCCAGCAGGTTGGCCGCAACATTGGCCGTCAGGTAGCCCATGGCCGTCTCGTCCTGCGCCGTCTGCGGGAACAGGCGGCGGAAGACCGGCCGGGCAAGCCGGGCCAGCGCCCGCATGCCCCCCGCGCGCTCAAGCGCCTTTGCCGCCCCGCTCCAAAGGCACAGCGCCCCGGCAAGGCCGAGCGCCAGCCGGATCGCAGAGGCCGCTCCCTCCAGTGCGGCGGCCGTCAGCGCGCCGGTCTGCCCCGTGAGCACCGCCGCGCCGAGCGCAAGCAGCACCATTCCCGTCCAGATCCATCCCATGACCATCGTGTACCCCTCCCGGACATCTTCTGTAGCACTATATGGAAAGCTTTTCCGAATTTTGCATAAAGAGCTTGACAGAGTTAGACAAAATGCTATAATGAAGATGTAATCTGACCGGATTCTGCGCAAAAACAGAAATGGGGGGACTGCGCAATGAGAGCAATGGGTATCATCCGAAGACTGGACGAACTGGGCCGCGTTGTGATCCCGGTGGAAATGCGGCGCATGCTGGACCTGGCGGACCGCGACATGGTGGAGATCGCCGTGGACGGTGACCGGATCGTGCTGCAGAAGCACACGCCCCGCTGCGTGTTCTGCAGCCGCAGTGAAGCGCTGGTCGAATATCACAACCGGCGCATATGTGCGTCGTGCATGCGCGAGCTGAGCGCCATGGGCGGCGGAACAAAGGTCGCGCGGCGGCGCACGGAGGACTGAACCGCTCCGTCTCCCCTCTCGCCGCGCCGAAACGGAGAAAAAGCAATGAAGGATATCCCGGTCTTTTCCTGCCCGGACGGCATCGCCACGCTGATCCTGCGTGAGGTCCCGTTCCGCGGCGAGGGCTATATACTGGTACGCGGCGTGTTCGGCACCCTGGAGGGTCTGCTTGCCGAATGCGCGGGCTTTTGCCGCGCCGCAGGTGCGGAGCGGCTGTTCGCCGCGGGCGAAGCGGATTTTTCCGGCTATCCGGCCGCCATCCGCATTCTCGGGCGCAGCGCGCCGCGGGAGTCGCTGCTGCCCGCGCCGGAGGCGGTGCGCCTTGTTCCCGTCACGGAGGAAACGGCAGCGGACTGGGCGCGGGAATACAATGCGCGCTTCCGGGCCGTGCCCGCAGCGGAGAGCTGCAGCCCGGCGGAGGAGCGCGCGCTGGCCGCGGGCGGCGAGGCCCTGTGGATCTGGGACGGTGCGGAGCGCATCGGCCTTGGCCGCGTGCGCGGCAGTGAGCTGCTGGCAGTGGCGGCGCTGCTGCCCGGCGCGGGCGAACGCTGCGTGCGGGCGCTGGCGGCCCGGTGCGCAGGGCCGGAAGTGCGCCTGACGTGCGCAGAGGAGAATACGCGCGCCATGCGGCTGTATGACCGGCTCGGCTTTTCCCGCGGCGTGGAGGAGCGCGCATGGTTTTCCATTTGATACTAGAATCTGATAAAAAGCTTTAAAAGCTTTTTATAGCGCCGAGGGCGCGTCAGATTCTGCATGAGACGGCGCAGCGTGCGTCAGCACGATGCGAGTGTGCGTAGCACACGGGATTCCTGATGAAATGTTTTAATCAGGAATCAGTATGAGGCTTGCAGCCGGGCGCTGCAGCGGGTATAATAAACGGCGGCAGGAAAACGGCGGCAGGAAGCGCTTCCTGCCGCCGTCTAATTTTGAATCAGAAAAGAGTATGACAATGAGCTTTACCGGATTTTATCCCGAGACGATCGATTTTCTGTGGGGAATTCGCCTGAACAACAACCGCGAATGGTTCGAGGCGCACAAGGCCGACTATCAGCGCTTCCTCTGGGAGCCGATGAAGGCGCTGGCGGCGGACGTCGAGGCCGCATTCACGGGCGTCGAGGGCCTGCGGATGCGCGTTTCACGCATTTACCGCGACATGCGCATGCACCCGCCCGTGCCGTATAAGGAAACGTCGTGGATGTGCCTGCGCCACGACGGCGCAAGCTGGCTGGAGCACCCGTGCCTGTTTTTCGAGCTGACGAGCGAGGGCTACAGCTACGGCCTGCTGCTGTGGAACCCGCGCGCGGCCGCCATGGAGCGCTGGCGCACCCAGCTCGGCGACCGGACGGAGGAATTCCTGCAGATGACCGCCCGCGCAGAGCGGGAGACGGGTCTGCGGCTCGGCGGCCGGGCCTATGTCCGCCCGAAGCAGACGCCGGACGAGCGTCTTGCGCCATATTACAGCCTGCGCAATGTATCAATGATGCGCGAGTGCCCGCTGGGGGATGAGCTGTATACGCCCCGGCTGGCAGAGACCGTCCGCGATACGCTGCACGCCCTCCTGCCGCTGTATGAGTTCTGCCTGTCCGCCGTGGGATGACCGGCAGAGACTGCCCCGCTGCCCGCTGCGTTGTAGGGGAGGGGACAGCCCGGCCCGGCGACGCACTTGCAGTCCGTACAGGCTGCCGTCAAAATGGAAAACGCCCCCGATTTGTCATTGCGAGGAGGCCGCAGGCCGACGTGGCGCCCTGAGCGCGCAGCGCGAGGAAGTGCCCTTGGGGTGCAATCTCGGGAAGGCAGTTACGTTTTCGCCGATGACTTTCCTGTTATCCAACTTGGTGCTGCGAGATTCCCACGTCGCTTCGCTCCTCGGAATGACAAATCTGGGAGCCTGTCAAATTTCTGCGATTTTCTCCAAAACACACAAATTGATACTTGACTTTTTCTCTATATATGTTACGATATAATTGTGGAAACCCGCCGTCCATGGTTGATCCCGATTGACGGTGTACGGTTCAGAGACGGTTGCCTGTCATCCCGCGGGTGCGGAATGGAGGCAGAAATGTATAGCCCCTGCGGGAAATAACCCACGGGAGGTGATACATATAACACTTCAGGATCTGTTCTGGGTTCTTTCGATCATCTGGCTGATTTGCCAGATCATCGACTGGCTCCGAAATGGAAAAAAGTGAGCCGTCTGACGCGACCAGACGACTCACTGGTTTGTAAATGCTAAAATTCACAAACCGGAAAGATGTTTTATGATCGTGGCAACCGTCCGGGTTTCCACATCTTTATTATATCCGCTCGCAGCAGAAATGTCAAATACATTTTGACGGAAAATGTCCCGGTAAAACGTTTTGCGCTTTCGCCGGGGCTTTTTGTGATCCGGGCATGTGCCGCGAGATTGCACCCCAAGGGCACTTCCTCGCGCTTCGCGCTCAGGGCGCCACGTCGGCCTGCGGCCTCCTCGCAATGACAAACTTGAGAACTTCACGCCACAGAATGTGTGCCGCAAAGATTGCCAGCCTGCATGGCGCTCAGGGAGCGCCGCTACAGACGCAATTGGTGCATACCGTTTTAACGGCGGCCGGTATGGGCTGCATGTGCAGCGCCGGGCCCGGCTGTCCGCTCCCCTACATCGCACGGCCGAAGGCCTGCGTATTATTCATTCTTCAGTATTCATTTTCCACATGCCCCTGCTTTTTCCCTGCAGATTTACGGATTCACAACATTCTGCGGCTTGCCTGCCAGGAAGGCGCGCAGGTTTTCCGCGCTGATGGCCTGCAGGCGGCGGCGCGTTTCAAGCGGAGCCCACGCGATATGCGGCGTGAGGAAGCAGTTCGGCGCGGTCAGCAGGGGGTTGTCCGCGCGGATCGGCTCCGCAGAGACGACGTCCATACCGGCGGCCAGCAGCTTGCCGCTGCGCAGCGCGTCGGCCACGGCCTGCTCGTCCAGCAGCCCGCCGCGGGCAGTATTGAGCAAGATCGCCCCATCCTTCATCTGCGCCAGCGCGCCCGCATCGATCATGCGGGCGTTTTCTGCCGTCTGCGGGCAGTGGAGCGACACGACGTCGGACTGCGCCAGCAGCTCCGGCAGGGAGACGAAGCGCGCGCCCTCCGGCACGGGCTTTTCATGCCGCGCCGTGACGAGCAGCTTCATGCCGAGGGCCTGCGCGACCGTGCCGACGGCCGAGCCGATGGCGCCGTAGCCGACGATGCCCATGGTCTTGCCGTCCAGCTCGATGAGCGGCCGGTCCCAGAAGCAGAAATCCGGGCAGGTCTGCCACCGGCCCGTGTGCACGGCCCCGGAGTGCAGGCCGACCTGCTGGCAGATCTCCAGCAGCAGGGCAAACGTCATCTGCACAACGGCGCGCGTGGAATAGCCCGGCACGTTGCACACCGTGATGCCGCGGCGCTTTGCGGCGGCGAGGTCGACGATGTTGTAGCCCGTTGCGAGGATACTCACGAGCTTCAGGTTCGGGCAGGCGGCAAAAATTTCGTCCGTCAGGCGGACCTTGTTGATGAAAACGACCTCCGAATCGCCGATGCGGGCGGCAGCATACTCCTGCGCGGTACGGTCATAAACCGTCAGCTCACCGAGGGCGGCAAATTCATCCCAGCTCAGGTCGCCGGGATTGGCGGCATAGGCATCGAGAATGACAATTTTCATGACTCACGCCCCCCAATATTCGCGCGCGGCATGACGGCTGACAAACGAATACCATGCAATGGCCGCGATCGGGAAAACGATCTCCAGAATATTGCACACCAGCGTATCCATCGCCGGGATGAATACGACGAGCGCCGTGAACGCGCCGCACAGCAGGAACGCGGCGCCGATGATGATCAGACGCGGCAGGATGTAGTCGATGAAGCCGTCCGGGTCGAGGCAGTCGTCCTTCGTGCACCCGCCGGGATAGAGCAGCTTGTTATCAAACAGGACGCGGTCCCGTCTGAGGCGGAAGACGGTGTAGAACAGGTAGAGCGCCACGGCGGGCAGCAGCACGATCATGAACCAGTCGAGGATGTTGGTCAGCTGGGTCAGGTCGGTGCCGTTCGAGCCGCTCTGCGCAGCGTCCGCGGCATTGGCGGCGGTTTCAAGCAGGCGTGTGAGCATATGGGATCTCCTCCTATGTTTCGATACCATGATTATAGCAAGTCCGGCCGTGCAATGCAACTGTGATTCTCCGGGCGGGCCGAATGCATATTGGGGTTGCATATTCGTCCCCCGCGTGATATGATGAAAGAACCCGAAAAAAACAAACGGAGGTACATCATGAAAAGAAGGATCCTTGCCGTGCTTCTGGCGCTGGCCGTCGTGCTGGCGCTGGCGCTCCCGGCGCTGGCGGCCGTGTCCGCCGACACCGTGCCGTATAACACCGGCACGCGTCACGAGCTCTGCACGGCGCTGAGCGCACAGGCGGAGCAGTATTACACCGACGGCGCAGAAACGCTGCTGAAACTGTCCGGCAGCACCTCGGACAGCTCGCTCGAGAGCATGGACAGCGCCCTTTACCGCGCGCTGCAGTCCCTGATGACGGACACCATGACCGATTCCGTCACCTATAAGTCCCTGCCGACCTACTGGGCGCGCACGGATGCCTCACAGGGCAAGGACGGCCTGCTCCTGTTCTACAGCGACACGACCGGCGGCAGCATGAGCCGTGAGCACGTCTGGCCGAAGAGCCGCGCGAGCTTCATGCAGCAGAACGGCGGCAGCGACCTGCACCACCTGCGCCCGGAGGATTCCGGCGTGAATTCCACCCGCAGCAACTACACCATGGGCAACGTGCTGGGCGTCTATCCCGACTGCAGCACGAAGGCCTTCGACGGCAAGACCGTCCTGTGGTACAGCACGAAGAACGACCGCGTCGAGGTCGCCGACAACGTCAAGGGCGACCTGGCGCGCGTGCTGCTGTATGTCTACTGCCGCTGGGGCCAGCCGAACCTGTTTGAAACGGTCGCCTCCGGCAGCCTGCCCCCCTTTGACGGCGACGACCGCGAGAACACCGGCATGCCCGTCATCGAGAGCCTCGACACCCTGCTCGAATGGATGCAGGAGGACCCCGTGGACACCTGGGAGATGAGCCGCAACGACTGCGTCCAGCAGGTGCAGGGCAACCGCAACGTCTTCATCGACTATCCGGAGTTTGCCTGGCTGCTGTTCGGCCGCGAGCTCCCCGCGGATTATGACACGCCCTCGGGCTATGCCCGCGAGCACGGCAGCGATGCCGGAACGTTCGCGCTCACGGCCGTCTCGTCCGACGAGACCCGCGGCACGGTCACCGTCCGCAGCCACACCGTCACGGCCTTCCCGGCCGAGGGCTACTGCGTGGGCGGCTGCACCCTTACCCCGGCGGATGCCGCCGTTGTAAAGCAGAACGGCAACGTCTTCACCGTCAGCCGCATGACGAAGGACTGCACGCTGACCGTGCAGTTTGACCCGCGCACCCCGTCCACCGTGCATTTCTCCGTGCCGGAGGGCGTGACGGCCCCCGCCGATGCGGCGGGCTACACCGGAGACACGTTCACCTTCCCGCAGCCGTCCGGCACGCCGTCTGACACGGCGCACGACTACACGTTCTTCGGCTGGGCCGCCGCCCCGCAGACGGACACGGACAGCCGCCCGGACTTCTCCGCCGCAGGCGCAGAGCAGGTGTTCACGCAGGCGGAGCAGACGTATTACGCGCTCTACTATTATAAAGTCGATGATCCCGACGCCGTCGGCGACGAATACCGCCGCGTGATGGTCGCTCCGGACGACTGGACGGGCAGCTACTGCATCGTCTCGTCGGACAAGGGCAAGATCATGACGAACACCCCCGGCTCGAAGCCGACGTATCTGGAGGCCGCCGACATCGAGATCGACACCGGCAGCGTCCGCGACCCGAAGTGGGTCTACACGCTCACGGCCGCCGGAGACGGGACGTACTATGTGCGCGACGCGGCAGGCCTCTACCTCAGCTGCACCGGCAAGAAGAACGTCTCTCTGACGGAAACCCCGGATGACACCTGCCGCTGGACGCCGACGCTGAACGGCCTGCAGTCGGACAACGGCATGCTGCAGTACAACGCCAGTTCGCCGCGCTTCACGACCTACACGAGCAGTCAGGCCGCGGCCCATCTCTACGCGCCCGCTGCGGGCTCGAAGACGTGGTACACGACCCTCGGCGGCTCGGAGCCGACGCCGCATGAGCACACCTGGGGCGCCTGGAAGGTGGTCGAAGCGGCGACCTGCTTTCATGACGGGCTTGAAGCAAGAAGCTGCACGGGCTGTGACGCTGTGGAAAGCCGCGTGATCCCGGCGACGGGCCACACGTTCGGCGAATGGACGACCGTTTCCGAGCCGGGCTGCTTCCACGAGGGCACGCAGACGCGCAGCTGCTCCGGCTGCGGCGCAACGGAGACCCGCACGATCCCGGCCAATTCCGACAACTGCCCGTCCAAGGCCTTCACCGACCGTCCGGACCGGGGCTGGTACCACGAGAGCGTGGACTATGTCCTCGAGGCCGGCCTCATGAACGGCATGGGCAAGGGCAAGTTCGAGCCGGACACCACCCTCAACCGCGCCATGGTCGCTACGGTCCTCTACCGCCTCTCCGGCGACAAGGTCAGCGCGACGAACGCCTTCCCGGACGTTCCGGCGAACGAGTGGTACGGCGAGGCCGTTGCCTGGGCCCAGCAGAAGGGGATCGTCACGGGCTTCGAGGACGGCACATTCCGCCCGATGGAGGAGATCAGCCGTCAGGACATGGCGCTCATGCTGCAGCGCTATGCGAAGACCGTCAAGGGAACGGACACGACTCCGACGGGCGACCTCAGCCGCTGGCCGGATGCAGGTCTGGTCGGCTCGTGGGCTGTTGACGCGCTGCGCTGGTGCGTCGGCGCGGGCATCATCAACGGCAAGGACGGCGGCCTCCAGCCGACCGGCAATGCCACCCGCGCAGAGTTCGCGACCATTCTCATGCGCTACGCGAAGCTGTAACAGGACAAAGCACAAGGGCAGGCCAAGTCCGCATTCACGTAAGGACAAAAGGTGCTCAAAAGAATACGGCATAGCTTACGATCATGTAGGCTATGCCGTTTCTTTTTGCTCTTGTTGTGAGATATCGACTACGCCGATAAAGTTCCACCATATGACCAAGGTCTGCTTTTTTGACCGTCAATCCTTTCGCTTATTATACCACTCAGACATAATATCTATGTTAAGCAAGAGGCTTTTGGGACGATTGGAACACCGAAAGGCTGGCTTTTACGACCCGGCTGACAAAATGGATCATTTCCTCTTTGCTGTACTTGTCATAGCCCTCCACAACGACATGCATCAAACCGTTTGACAGATGGGTATACATCATCTCAAGCTCTGTTTCACTGGCATTGGGCAGTTCTTTCCGCCAGTAAGCAATGCTGTCCTCCTTGGCCAAGGCGATCATCCGCATCAGGACGGTCGAGCTTGTGTTGCCCAGAATCAGCACCCGGCAGGCCTCCTGATTCTGATCGACCATATCATAGATGGCCTCGATCAGCGCCGTCACATCAAAGGAATTGACATAGCGAAGGGATTTCTCAAATGCATCGATGAGTTCATTCTCAATGCTCTCCATCAGGGCAAAGCAATCGCTGTAATGGGCATAGAAGGTGGCACGGTTAAGCTGCGCCAGCGCGCAGACCTCCTTCACCGTAATCCTACTGACCGGCTTTTCCTTCAGCAGCTCCAAAAAGGACTGCTTGAGCACCATTTGCGTATAGCGTTTCCTTGCATCCAGCTTCTCCATTTTGCGCTCCTCACAAAAAGTTTACAAAATTCTGCAACACTCCGGCACGCCGTGTTGCTTTTCTTTCAATTGCAGGGCAAATGCCGATTGTTTCTGATCTGCCTCTCCAGTATACTATACTTGTGAAAGATAATCAACACCTGTATGATTATCTTGAGAGGAGGTCTTTTGAATGTATGATAAATATCTTGTTACAGGTGCTACCGGCTTCCTCGGCAGAGCTGTTGTAGAAGCACTGGCACGCCGCGGCACACGAGTGCATGCGCTTGTGCTGCAGAATGACCCCTATATCAATTTGCTCCCCAAAGAAGTCCATACCGTCATCGGTGATGTGTGCGCAAAAAACTCGCTGGCAGACTTCTTTGCGGAGGCCGACAGCCGTACCTGTGTGATTCACTGCGCCGGTATCGTCTCCGTCGCGTCCAGACCCGGTCCGAGGCTCTATCAGGTCAATGTAGGTGGGACAAGGCAGCTCCTGCAGCAATGCATGGCGCATAAAGTGGGCAAGCTGGTCTATGTCAGCTCCGTTCATGCCATCCCGGAGCAGCCAAAGGGCTGCCCCATTACAGAAAACTGTGAATTCTCGCCGGGACTTGTGGACGGTGATTACGCCAAGAGCAAGGCCGCTGCCACCGAGCTGGTCTACGACGCGGCGGCGTGCGGGTTGAACGCCAGCATTGTATTCCCCTCCGGCATCATCGGGCCGGACGATTTACAGGGAGGGAGCTTCACCTCAATGGCAAGATCCTTTCTTGCCGGGAAGCTGCCTTTCGCCGTTCGCGGCGGATATGACTTTGTGGATGTGCGGGATGTGGCAAATGGCATTCTCGCCTGTTCCGAAAGCGGAGAGCCCGGTAAAGGCTACATTTTGTCCGGCCACTATGTCACGATCCGCAGAATGCTGCAGATCATCGGGGCGGCGGCAAAACGGCGGTATCGGCCCATCTGCTTGCCTCTGGGTCTTGCAAGGCTGGCAGCTCCGTACTACGAGCGCCGGAGCTTGAAGGATCGAAAGCCATTGTTTTTCACCCCATATTCCATTTCCGTTCTTGCCTCAAACGGCTGCTTCAGCCATGCGGCTGCATCGAAGTGCTTTGCATATCAGCCGCGCCCGCTGGAGCAGACCCTGCGGGATATGGCCGCATGGCTCATTGCACAGAAGGAAGCGGGCAAGGCGCTGCCTCATCTCATCCGGCGCCCCACGATCAGCGGCGCCCGCTGCTGAGCTGCTCTGTGTTTCGGCCTTCTGCAGCACATCCGGGTTATTTCTCCGGGTGTGCTGCTTTTTATCGCTCCGCTTGTCCTCTTGCTTTTCTTCCGAGATTCGTATATACTGAAATTGTGTTGTACTTTTTTATCGGTATGGAGGGGACGGCGCGGCACGGCTGTGCAAGCGTCTGACAGGCTGCCCTGCATCCTGAACGGCTGCAAAGGAAAGGGAACGTTATGACCTGTGACGAGGTTTTTTACCGCCAATATCTAAGCGGCGACGACGCAGGGCTGGAGGCCCTGATGAAAAAATACGGCGACCCCCTGACCCTGTATATTGACGGCTATCTGCACGACGTTCACGAGGCGGAGGAGCTGATGCTCGACGTTTTCGCCTATCTGTTCACCAAAAAGCCGAAGATACGGGACGGCGGCTTCAAGGCGTATCTCTATAAGGCCGCGCGCCACACGGCGCTGCGCCGCAAGAGCAGGCGGAAGCCCTTGTTCAGCCTCGACGCGCTGACCAACGAGCCGGACGGACGTCTGCTGGCGGAGGAGGTTATCCGGACGGAGGAGCGAAACCGCATTCTGCATTTCTGCATGGGTGAAATGAATCCGGACTACCGGGAGGTTTTATATCTCACCTATTTTGAAGATATGAGCTACGCGCAGGCGGCGGAGGTCACGGGGAAAACGGTAAAGCAGATCACCAACATGGTGTATCGCGGAAAAGAGAGCCTGCGAAGGCTGCTGGAACGGGAGGGAATCACAAATGCGGAATCATGAGGAGCGGGTCGCGGAGACAAAGCGGCGCATCGCCAAAATTGAGCGGGAGAAACGGCTGCGGCGCAATAAGATTACCATGGCTTCCGCTGTGGCGGCGTGTCTTGTGCTGCTCATTGGCGCGTCCCTCGCCATGCCCGGCATTGCCGCAAGCATCCGGACCGGCGACTACTCCGGCTTTGAAACGGCGGCCAGCATGTATGGCGGCGGCGCTCTCGGATATATCGTCATCGGGCTTTTGGCGTTTCTTCTCGGCGTGTGCGTGACCGTTCTGTGCTTCCGGCTGCGTCAGATGAACCGGGAGGACGATCAGAACAACGAAAGCGAGGGAATTCATGGAGCTGATTGAGAACCTGCTGCAGCTGCTGGTCACGTTCGCCGGCGCACTGCTTTCGGGCCTATCCTACCGCAGAAGCCGCAGGCAGGCGTATTTTCTGCTGCTTTGCTTCTACGGCTGCTTTGCCCTCGGCGCGCTCTACTGGACGCTGTACCTGCTGCTGTTCGACACCACACCCCGGGTCTTTTATGTGTCGGAGTTCGGCTGGGTGGCAAGCCTTATCTTTCTGCGGATCTTGCAGGCCACGCTGGCAGGAACAGAGGAACGCTGCTTCCGCTGCCGCAGAGCATGGCTTGCGCCTGCGTTCGGCGTGCCGCTGCTGGCGTTCTACTGCACCTTCGGGGACATTCTCTCCAACCTGCTCTGGTGCGGCATGATGATATGGCTCTCCTTCTGCTCCATTCGCGGACTGGTCTGCGCCAATGGGCAGACGGGCGCGGCGCGGAAGATACGGTACTTCCACATCGGCGTGCTGTGCTTTGTTGCCTCGGAGTACCTGCTCTGGACGGTGGGCTGCTTCTGGCCGGATACCTCTCCTGCAAGCCCCACCTTCTGGTTCGATATGCTGCTGACGCTTGCCATTTTCGGGCTGCTGCCCGCCGCGAGAAAGGCGGTGGAAGCATGACCTATATTGAAAATATCTTCCTCTGCATGGTATCCCCGCTGCTGGTGGCTGCTTTGTGCATGGGAAGGCGGCAGCTCCGCTTCTTCCTGTTCTGCATTGCCGGGATGGGGGTGTGCCTGCTTTCGGCCTATATCAACACCTTCCTCGCGGCGGTATGTCAGGCGGACGCCCTTGCCGCCACGGCGGAGATCGCGCCGGTGGTGGAGGAAATCATGAAGCTGCTGCCGCTGGTATTCTATCTTCTGGTATTCGAGCCGGAGGGGGATAAAATCAAGGCTGCCGCCATCACGATTGCCCTTGCCTTCGCCACCTTTGAAAATGTCTGCTATCTGATCCAGAACGGAGCGGACCGCTTCTCCTTCATCTTCTTCCGCGGCTTCGGAACGGGCGCCATGCATGTGCTGTGCGGCGGCATCGTCGGCGAAGGGCTGGCGTATGCCTGGCAGCGGACGTGGCTGAAGATCGCTGGCACCTGCGGTCTGCTGGGCGCGGCCATCACCTTTCACGCCACCTACAACCTGCTGATCGTCTACGGCGGCGCGGCGCCGTACGTCGCTTACGTCCTGCCGGTGCTGCTGATGGCGGCGGGAAAGCTGTCTGCCCTCCGCCTTACGCGGAGAGAATAACCAAAGCCTTCAAATTGAGAGCTGCTTTTGAGCGGCTCTCAATTTTTTTGAAAATCTTTGTATTTGGGGTGAGAGTTTTTCCGTTTTTCTGTACCTATATCAGTGAAGGGACTTTTACGTCACCACGTTCGAGCCATGAAGAGAGGAGGGGTCCAGAGACATGTATGATACCGCAAGGCGGGTCGCGCTCGTCAAAAAGCGGAGGCACGAGTACGCCCGCCGGAAACAGCAGCGCGAGATCTGCGGACTGTCCGCCGCGTGTATGCTGCTGTTCGCGGCGCTGATGCAGACGGCGAGCACAGTCGTCGGGCCGGGGCAGAGCGCCGCACGAGGTGTGTTCGGTGCGATGCTGCTGCGGGAGGACGCGGGCGGCTATGTGCTGGTGGCCGTCGTCTCCTTTGCCGCAGCGGCGGCGATCACCGCGCTGTGCTTCCGGCTCAGAGGCAGGGAAAACCAGAAAAAAGACGGGACAGGTAAGCCAGACCCGCAGAAACAGGAGGGAAAAACGACATGAAAAAACGAATACTTAGCATCCTGCTGCTGTGCTGCATGGTGCTGACCATGCTGCCGACAGCGGCGTTTGCAGCGGTGAGCGATT
>OGDY01001401.1_pt1 | contig 27014 bp, 21 predicted proteins | sample 1570341 | NCBI WGS metagenome assembly OGDY01 (sample SAMEA2581972, study PRJEB24529) | metagenome | biome: Human gut stool | place: China | collected 2011 | reverse complement strand
ACAACGTAAAAGTATCGTGTTTCTATTTATTGTTCGGTTTCGGCTGGCAGGTTTCGGCGTTTGGGGTATTTTTTGAACAAGGAACCGAGTTTGAGGCGTATGACCCCGAAAATGGCTTCCACGAAGATGCCGCTGCTCATTTTGGATGTGCCTGCCGTGCGGTCGGTGAAGATGATGGGTACTTCGGTTATGTCGAAACCGTATTTCCAGGCCTTGAATTTCATTTCTATCTGAAATGCGTAGCCGACGAATTTTATGCTGTCCAGGTCGATGGCGCGAAGGACGCCCGCGCGGTAACATACGAAGCCGGCGGTGGTGTCGTTTACCGGGATGCCGGTTATAAGGCGCACGTATTTGGATGCGAAATATGACATCAGCACGCGCTTCATGGGCCAGTTGACTACGTTCACTCCGCTGACATAGCGTGAACCGACAGCTACATCGGCGCCTTCTTCGCGGCAGGCGGTTATCAGCCTGGGAAGGTCGGCCGGGTCGTGCGAGAAGTCGGCGTCCATTTCTATTATGTAGCCATAGCCGTTTTCAAGCGCCCAGTGGAACCCGGCTATGTAGGCGCGTCCGAGGCCGTTCTTTTCGCTGCGCGAGAGCAGGTGCAGTCGGTCGCGGAATTCGTTCTGAAGTTTTTTTACCGCTTCGCCCGTGCCGTCGGGCGAGTTGTCGTCCACTATCAGTATGTCGAAGTGCGGGGTAGGGATGTTCATCACCGCACGGATTATGTTCTCGACGTTCTCGATTTCGTTGTAAGTAGGTATTATTACTACCGCTTTATCCATATATCAGGGTTTTCTTGTGTATTAAAAAAAACGTCCGTTAGTGTGTTTCATATATGTATCGGTCGACTCCCCGATAGCGTTCGACCCGGCTGTCGATATTGAAATTTTCGGTGAGCTACCAGTGATAGGGGAGGAATGTATCTTTTCCTGATGCAAATCTACCGATAAATTTTTATCATTGCTTAAAATTATCACGGTTTTTCCGTTTTTGGAAGAATGACCCAACCATACATATCTTGCCGAACGTGCCATTCTGTTCAATAATGAAGGAATTGAGCGTGATACTTCATGGTTCAACCGAAGGAGAAGTTGACTTTGGCAAATATTAATCAGGTAAATAATTCGAGTAGGGAATATACTAATTGGTAATTTAGTGCCGGTTTGTATATTGGCCGGCATTTCGATGTAGCTTTGACACATCGTTCATAATCTTTTGTTTGATTTTTAATGGGTTGTTATATAGCAACTTGCGCTTTTTTTTGTGGGTGCTTGGAATTGTGTTTGCTTGTATATCAACGGCTTATTTTTTAGCTCTCATAGCTCAAAGAGTCTATTTGTTGATTATCAGCTAGCTGTCAATTCTAAAACACTTGTTTTTTCTCTTTGAACACTATCGCATTTCTGTTGATTATCAGTTATTTATGTCTTAAGAGGTGGGCTGCTCAAAAATTTACTTGTTTTTTTGCGAAAAATCGAAGATTTAACGATTTTTTTCATCGCCTCCCTCCGAACATATGGAAAAGAGGCAAAAACGGCCTTTTGGAGCCCCGACTGACCTCGTCTGCAAAGATGGGGCATGTCGGGATTTATTTCGCCCAAAAGGGCTGTAAAATCGATGGTGAAGTCACGGATATTTTCGGATTCCAATTGTGGAATATTGTGTTTGGTCGAAGATGTGTTTTGCTCGGCCTTAATAGCACCAGGAGCACACATAAATTTTGCAGCCAAAAGAAAAATGGCTGAAGCCATTTTCATGGCGCAGCCATCTCTTTTCTTCCCTATGTTTTGACTTTACTTTAATGAACGTATATATGAATACAGGGATAAAGTAAAGTGGTGCTGCACCCTGCAATTCGTCGTGTCGTACCAATGAGAAAAATACCGTAATTTGGCCAGATCTCCTCAATCATCTTTTGAAATTGTTGCTGATTTCAAGGAAAAGTGTAGATTTCAAACCTCAATTTTGATGGAAAAGTGTTTAAGGGGACTCTGATTCGTTGGAAAAAGTGGTACTATTCATTTGAAAAATGTAAAGTTCATAGCCGTTAACTAAATTCAGGAAAAATATCTAACATCGTCACTAAACCAATATCACTAGAAAATAAAAGACTCACCCTAAGCGCGCTGTTCTTATGGGAAGCGGGGTGAATATGTTATTGCAAATTTAATTAATAAACCTCATATACCAATGTTTTTCTTAAATATATTGTGAGAATGAATTATATGGTAATAGGTCCATGCACTATTACATTCTTATTGATTGCTAATAGCTTACTCGCTTTTTTGCGAAAAATATCCTTTATATTTCGATTTTATTTACTATGTTATGTTCTTTAAGAATAAGGGGATGTAAAATGGGACTTGTGCTTTTTATCTAATGTCCTTGCGTTAATCTTTCTAGGTACTTTAATAAACCTTCTGATGCATGAAAGAATAAGATAAAATACTTTTCAAACATTTTGAACAAAATTTCATCTGATGTAATTCTAATTCCGTATTTGTTTATATGTATATATCTGGTTATCAGTGGTTATGGTATTTGATATTTTAGAAACTAAGAGATTGAGGGTATCTGTATAAAGCAATAATTATCTATGATTTAGATAGATTTTATAGTGAAAAGTTCCCCAATTACATAGAGGGGCGTAAATTTGTCCCCCGTATGTGGCTTGGGGGACAAAAATATTGAAAAAATAGGCATAACAAAAGAAAATATCTTTCCTAAAACTATTATTTTGCCATATTTAAGTCGTTTTTAGTCAGCATTTTAGATTTTTTATAATTGTAACTATATGATAACTATATAGTTAGGTTACTTCCCGATGCAGTAATTGCAAGTTTTTGATTATCAAATATTTGGAGCTCTAAAAGGTACAGAAGTCTAATTTTTTGTCATTTTTAGTCATTATAACCTATTGATTATCAACAAGTTATATACTATCACATTCTTTTTGTAAGACAAAGATAATTGTATTTTGTTGAATTTCAAAGTTTTCCAGCAGATAAGTTACAAGAACGAGGTATTTTTTACCCTTTTTTAGTGATATGGCCATTTTTATCAATGGCGTGCAATATTATGCAAATAGAAAACGTATTTTCGGGTTGTATATAAATCTTTGTAAAGTGAGATAATACGAAGACTGATGTTAGCTTGTATCGATTTTTTATATTAATGGATGGACTGATGTTCTGATTCAATGATTATATTGACTAGGGTACAATAAATTCGATAAAATCCTAAGGTATTTATAGCATAAGTATGCCTACGCCTTTTCTATTGGCGAAAGCAATCCAAGTACGGTTGCACTTATTCATAGTCTTATTATTTTGCGAAGTACTCAGTCTTCAACCAATAGGCATAAATCGGGTCCTGGAACGTGATCTCACCAATATATCATTCTTGATAAGGGCTGCCTTTGAGCAGGATATTGAGGTCGTTGAAGAGATTTGATAGCGATGCATCACTTCGGTCGAACTGATGGCCTTTTCGCCGGCAATAAGAACTTTGAGATAGTTCATTGCTGTGTAGTCAATGTTTCGGTGATTGTTACAAACAACAGGCTTAACTGCTCCACCAATGCCGTGTGCGCCTCATGCACGATCTCAACGGTACATATATCCTTTGTTCTGAGCCATGAAAACTGTGCCAACTGCTGTGCGTAGTATGGATGGTTATCTACGAGCTTTGCAATCAAATGGCTTGCTTCATCGTCGATGCTCTTGCCGGTATCAGCGAAACAACTCTTGAAAATTCCACGAGGAAAGGCGCCTCAATCTTATTGAGAAACATTAGATTGCCGAACTTGTAGAATGGCTTGGATGAGTCAGTAAGCACTTCCATCATCATGTGGCGCTTGCTGCCATAGAGACAATAGGCTACACTTTGGTGCAGCTACCAATGTGAACGCAACTTTTTCTGGAAATAGTCCGGGTCAGTAAATTCCGCGATATTTTGGAACTCATCTACGCAAATTACGATTTTCAGGCCCTTCTTCCTGGAAATCTTTTCGGCAAGATTGAGCACTTCATCAGGGTTGCGCTTTACCTCCTCCCAATCAAAGTCGATTGAAACCTCATTGGTGGGGTCTGTACCGATTGAAATTTTGGGAATAAAATGCGAAAAGAAACTTTTTGCACTCTCGATTACTTCCTCCCATTTTGTAGAAGTGACTGCAATGACCTTTTGGGTGAGCAACGAATAGAAATGTTTCTCGCTACGTACATTAAAAAGGTCTATATAACAGATTCGGAGGTTACTGTCCTGCGCCATTGCTAACTTTACAGCCTTGTTTACAAGCGAACTCTTACCCCAGCCACGAGGGGAGATAATAATTGTATTGATTAAACGATGTGAAGTACTGGACCAAGTAAGTAGTTTCTTTCTCACGATCACAATAATCTTTTCCAGTAGCGATTTTTCCATACATAAACGGAACTTCCATTTCATTCTATTTTTAATTGTAGTGCTAATATAGCACAAAAACGTAACTACATAAATCGTTGCTACAAAAGTGTATATACATATGTTCGTAACATTTAGTTGGGTTGGCATCATCATTACAAAAATGATCAAGATAAAATGGAACAATCACAATGAGTTTCATTGTCTTTCTATAAACAATATATTGTTTGTTATCTGTAAAATATCAGCCTTATGAATAATATAATAGCACTTAATATTTCAACGCTCAATAATGTGACCAAAGCAGTTTTCAGCAGAAATAAATTCGAAAATTGATTTCCGTAACTTATCATAAAATAAAGTAGAACCGTTATATTTGCATATTATATGATATGTTGAGCTATGACGAAAAGTACGATGGGTACCAAGTTACCAAGAAAACTGGAGCAGAAGATGCAGATAGTAGGTGAACAGATCAGGCTGGCCAGACTACGCAGAAATCTTAGTATTGCTCAGGTTGCCGAACGTGCCACCTGTTCACCTCTTACGGTTTCACGCATAGAGAAAGGTGTACCGACAGTGGCAATAGGTATTTATCTTAGGGTACTTTATGCGCTTCAGCTGGATGATGATATTCTTCTGCTTGCAAAAGAAGATGCAATGGGAAAGGCTTTGCAAGATTTAAGTCTTAAGAGAAGGGAAAGGGCATCAAAAAAAGAATAACTTATGAAGAGACTTGTATGGGGAGCTTTACTAATGCAATCATTAAAAAATCCACTACAAGAAGAAGGTTTATTCTTTCTGTCGTTTGTCATGCTTGTTGAAGTGATTTATAAAACGGTACATTGCCGTTCTTTAGATTTTGATTCCCTATTTGTCAGATTCGACGGTAAAACAATTGCATCAATATGAATGAAGCTACTGATTAGTTAGTATTTCATGTTCATATGTATTTGATCCTTCGATATAATAGAACTTCAGTGAATTCAAAGGCATGTGACAGGGGTATTCAGGTGAAACAGAAATATCTTATAGAATAAAGACAATTTAATGATTATAAGAGAGATATGAAGAGAAATTTGTTTACATATGCTATAGGATTGATACGTCGTTGGTATCGGAAGAATTTTCATAAGGAGTGGAATGTAGTTAGACATGGTTTCTATTTTTTTCAGGAATTCGCCGATATCTATGGTGATACAATAAACAATCTTGAAATAGCAGAGCGATTCTTAAAAGATTTTATGGAGCAAACCAATGGCTGGGTAATTGTGGATTTCTTGGATGCTGACAATTGGGACTGCATTAGAAAATTTGAGGTGGACAAACAAAACAACCTGATATGGTTTTATTGGCAGATACCAAGTGACGACCCTATTAAAGAAACAATGAAACGGATGGTATTTCCTTTGGGATATTATGGGATGTGTTTGAAGTTTGACAATGTAAAATTTGTACGGGATAAGCATAATAGATGTATTGGTATTATTTTAAATGGGTATACTATCAGAGAGAGGAACGTAAAAAAATTTGCCCAATATGACGGATGGGAAGTTAAAGGAATTGATGCTGAACATAGTTTTTTCTCAGTGAACGTAGTAAGGGAGAAAGATGATGTCTTTCAGCACTGGCGTTTTATGAATACCCCTATTTCATCGTTTTGGATTATACCCAAGTGCTTGAAAATACATCCTCAGGATTCGGAAAAATTACTTTATATGTTCGGCGCAGAAAAATGTGAGAAGGAACTTAGGGCTGCTTTTATTAAAACCAAAAAACTAAATAAGTTAAGTGGGGAGGTTCAGCGAAGAGAAATTAAAGCTGTGGCTCACAGTATGCGTACTGTTGCTGAAAGCTTGTTCAAACTAATTCTGTGTTTTTATCAGGAGAAATATCAATATGAGGTACGCAACTATGATGACTTAAAGTTGGGAGATTTAACTAAGCCTTTGAAAAATACTATATACAAACAGGGCTTTGAACAAGAACGGATAAATGAGATACCTAGGCTGGCCAATGACCTATCGCATGATTCAGGAAATCCTGTTGAGCTCAAGGATTTATCCATGCTATTTATGGATATTACGTATTTTATCAATGATTTCAAAATGAGTATACAACAAAAAGGGGTTGAAATAATAGACACACATGGTGATAGGCCATCACCTCACGATTTTGTGAAAGAAAAGTATAAAAGTTTTTGTTTCATAGATGATATCAATGAGATAGTCCACAGAAATAGTGGAAAAATCAGTTTCAAGATTAAGGCTCAAGTTGGAAGATTTGTAAGTATTTTTAATAGATATAATGGTGAGGACGTGCTATGCAAAGACGGATATATCAGAAATTCGAATGAGAAGGGTATTGAGATACTAAAGGTGTGGGACAGAGATGAAGTAATTGCGCTTTTAGAAAAAATGCATCAAAAAGTGATTACAGAATGTGAAGCCAATGGATATGATACAGAAGCATACTCTTTAGGAATTTCGTTCAAAGCCGAACTAAAGAAAGAAGGAACACCTAGCCATCTGTTTACAGAGGAGGAAATTAAGGAATTGATGCGTAATGCAGATGATAATAATTCAAATAAACTAGTTATTGATGAAGATGGGTATGCACATATCATTCAGAATCCTAATTTAGGATTTCTATATCCTGTTGCACAGGAAACATGGGGGGCTGGTAATATGTACGTCGGCAAGAATTCCAATTTGTCAGACCTTCATGATAGTTATGTGTTATGTATGAATTTGTGGTTGGTATATCTAAAAAACGGACAGCATATGTATGATGATACTTATGTTCCTGATGATGGATTGGATAAGGTTATAGAGGAGGTTGATAAATATTATTAAAATAGTAGACTATGAAACAGCACTATATTCCGAGATGCTACCTTAAGCGATTCTCTAATAGTAAGAAAAGTATCTATACATACGATAAAATATATTGTAGGAAATACAACGCATCTTTGATGTCAGTATGTTGTGTGGACGACCTTTATACACTATCAGATGATTATGTAAAAAACAATAATAAGGCAGATGAAAGTGTGATAAATAACCTATCCATTGAGTCGGATCATTTTGCTCACATAGTAGAGCCTAATTATGCTCAGTTATTGAATCAGATTGATGAAATAAAGGAAGAGTGGATGACAGGAAAAGATCGCTATAGACTTAATTTCATAGAGAAAAGAGAATTAGCGCTACACATTGTAACACAATATTTTCGATTACCACAAATAGGAAACATTATGGTTGATGACTACATCCGAATGGAGAGGGCTAACATAGATATGGTGAAAGAGGTTATGGCTGTAAATACAGGTAATAATGAGTTTAGGAATTTGGAAATAGATGTTACCTGCGAAAAGCCAGCATTGCATGCTAGCATTTCATATCTGGATAGTGATAATTTGATGACATTTGCTGATGCAATAGCTAGTAATATCTTTATATTTTGGATAAGTAATGGAAATGATTTTTATACCTCAGATTTTCCGATAGTGGTTTCACCGCATGTGCAAAATGTGCAGCCAAAGTTTATGGGATTGGCTCAATATGGAGGAGAATTAACTTTTCCGCTATCACCAAACTTATCACTGTCTATATTTGATAGAGAGTATTTTAAGGATAAAGAATATCTGGATGGAAATTTTATTAAAGCTAGTGATAAAGAAGTCCGTAGACATAACTATTTACGCTATATGTATGCCGTTCAGCATGTATTTAGTTATAAGAATGATTTTAGTCTAATTGAGTTTATTTATAAAATTAAAGGCAAACATCCTTTTTTGAGTCCGAACTATAAAACAGAGATTATTAGTGGATTGAGTAGGTATTGATTTATACATTATATTATGCTTTTGACAAAATTACCCATATATTTATATCATCATGAAGAACTGCCGTATCGAGGAGATGGCGCTTTATTTCACTTTACCAAGTTTGAGTCCTTTTTGAAAATACTTGAAGATATGACACTACTACCATCTTCATTTGGAAATCTGAATGATATGAATGAAGGAAATGTGAACAACATGAACATGAATAATAATTTCCTAGTAATGTATAATGCAGAAAAGTATATCAAGGATCGTTGTCGTATACTTAGCTTTTCTCAAAATTATGATATAGGTGGATTTGGACAGGAGGGGACCAATCATCCTGCAATGTGGGCACATTATGCAGAAAATTCAAACGGTGTTTGCATAGTATTAGACAAAGATGCTTTTGTTAAAAAAAACAAAGAAGTGCTTGGCAAGCATTTTTATAAATTTGAGGATATAGTGTATGACATATTTAATACACCTAATGATGAGGTTATAAATTATAAAGCAAATACTCCAGAAGAGTTTATTATGAATAATTGGAAGGCACTCTTTTTTATGAAGCATAAGGACTGGGAAAATGAAGATGAGCATAGGTTATTCATAATGGATTATAATGGAAAGTTGAGTATTGACGGATGTATTAAATATATTGTTCTTGGAAGGAAGGTATTTTTAGATGCCTCAAGAATCAAGCTCATAATGGATATGGTTGTTGATCCTAAATTCATATGCTATCATAAATTTATTCCTCACTCTTTTGCGACGATGTGTTATAATTATCATGGATATTCCACGATGGAGATAGCATATAAGATAGAGATGATTGTAAGGGAAAATCTTTTAGATCGTCGATATACAGATTATGAGAGATGGTTAAAAGAAGAGCAAGGGTACTGTTAAATAAGAGTAGTATATTTGCAGGCACTACATGTTCCCTTCTGGATGGGGGCTTGATTGATTTAAAGGTACGGGGAGTACAGAATATACTGATTACCTGTACCGACAATCTGAATGGATTTACGAACACCATTCATGTCATATTCCCTCAATCATCTACCCAAATCTGTGTGGTATATCAGGTCTGAAACTCCTGTAAATGTGTTGTTTATAAGGACAATAAAGAGCTTACGAAAGATATGAAAATATCTATAATGCACCCAACAAAGAAGTTGTAGCCACGGAACTTAACAATCTGGAAAAGAAATGGGGAGGAAAATATCCATACTTTCATGGAGAAACAATTGGGATGACCTGACGAACTTCTTCCAGTTTCCGCTGAAAATCAGAAAAATAATATACATGACCAATCTAATTGAGAGTCTGAACGGATAAATCAGAAAGTACACGAAATAAAAGTTCTCATTCCCTTCGGACGCCGTAAAAAAGGTTGTATATCTTTCGCTTCATAGAGATTGAAGAGAAATGAACAATGCCTATTGCAAACTGGAGCTTGATTATGAATCAATTTATGCTCTGTTTACTTTTACACAAAATTTTGAACAGAGTTTTACATTTTTTCATCGATTGCCTCTTGTAAATCTCTATACTCGATTTCACGGAGTTCTACAGTTGGATCTTGGTCCATCACTAATTCGGTTCTGTCCATTCGAATAGTTAATTTAATGGATGCAGATATTTCTATTTCACTTGTCGTGTACTCTTTGAATAGGTATTTCTTTTCTTCAGAATCCCAATAGCTCATTGATTCATCGACGTGTTCGACATCCACTATAGCATCAACATCAACAAAACAAATAGCCTCAAGGTCTTCGTTATTAACTTCAGTTAGTTGCATATCTTTATCACTGAATGAGAGCGTTACTGCTTCTTTGATTGTTACGTCTTCAATTTCTTGCCATTGGACTCTATTATCGTATGTACTATAATCAAGAAGGTAATCTGTCAATAGTTCTTTTAGGTCTGCAGCAAATGAAATATCCCCTTTATGAAAATAGGCATATAGTTTTTCGATATCTCTCTTTTCTGCTTCTGATCTCTCTGCTATCTCTTTCAGGATTCCATCCAAATATTTACCAATTTCTTTGGGGGTTAAGACATCACTTTTATAGTCAATCATATCACTGTCTTGGCTCAAGAGAATAATATTCTCGATATGATTCTTCTTAGCGTATTGTTCAAGTGCACTTAGAACAAATGCATCAGGGAATTCTTTTAGTTTTCCCTTTTTCCCAAAAGGTTTCTCGCAATTAAAGTACTTCTTGAATACCCCTTCGACATCATTGCAATAATCATATCCTACAATTTGAATCTTGGCTTTTGCGATACTTGAGTTAAGAACTGCTGTTGATATTGATTCACTGTCAATTGCAGAAATGATTTCAAGAGATTTAGATAGTTCTTTGGGATTACCCATAATCATCATTCTTCGTTTGAATTCATCAACGGGTAAAAGAGTTGCTTCACAAAAATGTTTGCGCCATTCTTCTTTTGTAATCTCTGGTAATAAGATAGTCAGGTAGCCTTTTGCTGCAAGATTGAATAATTTTGACACTCGGCTCGATTCCTTGAGAAATCCTTCTGCTTGAAACACAGAGGTGTCAATAAATATATGAGTTCCTTTTTTTAAATCACACATAAATAATATGTCTATAAACTATAATAATACTTCTTTATCTTCTTCGCCATCAGATTACGTATTTCAGTAAGAAACTCTTCGTAATCTGTATGTTTCATTTGTTAATATAGTTTCAAGAATATAGTTCAGATAGAGATTTTTGAGTAGTAACGCACCTCCACAAAGATAATTGTATTTTGTTGAATTTAAAAGTTTTCAGCAAATAGGTTACAGGAACGAGGTATTTTTTACCCCTTTTTTAGTGATATGGCGTTTTTATCAATGGCGTGCAATATCATGCAAATAGAATAAGTATTTTGGGGTTGTATTTAAATCTTTGTGAAGTAAGATAAGATGAAGACTGATGTTGATTTGTATCGATTTTTATATTAATGGATGGACTGATGTTTTAATTTAATGATTATATTGACTACGAGTGCAATAAATTCGATAAAAGAGTATTAGTTTTTGATTTTTGCATGAATGATGTAAATATTGAAATCTAATTTGCAAATATAGATATTTAGTTATATATTTGTGAAAAAACAGATTATATGATAGCAGAAATTAGATTTAAGAATATGTTCTCATTCAGAGACGAGGCTATATTAAGTTTTGAAGCTGATAGAAGTAAGGATATGGAGTCATATCATGTTGTCGAATTGGGGGGTGATGTGAGACTATTGAAAGTGGCTGTCATTTATGGAGCAAATGCTTCGGGTAAGAGTAATATTATTAAAGTTTGTGATTTTATCAAGTCATTCATTACTTATACCCCACTTAATAAGGCAGAACAAATTCAAATAGTCCCGTTTCTCCTTAATAAAACAAGTTCGAGGCAGTTATCTGAATATTCGATTTCGTTCTACTTGAAGAATGAGGAAAAAGCAGTTCGTTATGTCTATTCTGTAGCTTTAGACAGGTGGCACGTAGCAAAGGAAAGTCTAATCTATTATCCAAGTCAACAGCCTGCTACTATATTTGAAAGAAATACTGAGAATAACGTATCAGTTATTAAATTTGGACAGAAGATCAAAATGTCGCAATCTGTCAAAGAGGAAATAACATTGAAGTGTTTGCATAACATGTCAGTTTTTGCTGCTTATATGCAGGTAAATACACATATTGTAGAATTAGAGGCAGTTCTTCAGTATCTAACCAATCAGGTTATGCCGGCAATTGTGCCTGCATCATCTTTAAGTCGTTATGCTGAAGAATCAATCAAGAATGAGTCTGCAAAAGATTATATTTTGAGATATCTACAGGAAGCTGATTTCAATATTTCAAATATTACTTCCAAAGAACAGGAAACACATAAGGGTTCGATTAATTATACTATGTATCAGCATAAAGTTTCATCTGATGATGGTAACAATGATTATTATGAGTTCCCGGAACTGTTTGAATCGGACGGTACTATCCGTACGTTTGGCTTGGCCGCTCAAGTGCAAAAGATTCTTGAAAGAGATGCTTTTCTTGCAGTTGACGAGATTGAATCCTCTCTTCATCCGAAATTGATAGAATACATCATTGAACGTTTTCTAAAAGAATCAGAGCAAGCCCAGTTGTTGCTCACTACACATTATGATGGACTATTAGGAGAAGAAGATTTGCTTAGGAAAGATAATGTTTGGTTTACTGAAAAGAATCCGGACGGATCAAGTGTGCTGTATCCTCTAACAGATTTCAAAGGATTGAATAGGATTAGTTCTCTCCAAAAGGCATATAAATTTGGTAAATTCGGTGCAGTTCCTAATCTATAATCATGTACTTTTATGAGAAAAGCAAGAAAAAATACAGCGACCAGACAGGTTATTCATATCGTTGGTGAGGGTTTGACTGAATTATTCTATTTCAGTCATTTGAAAAAAATACTTGGTTATAGATATTCTATTTCTCCTCGTTTATTTGAAAACAATAGTATTGAGAAAATAGATAAGAAGATAAAGGAACTTCTAGATGAAGATGTCTTTGTAATATGTGTTTTTGATGCTGATGTTAGCAGGCGTTCTGATGCAGAGAATAAAAAAATGGTATCGCTCAAAAAGAAATATGAAAATAATGCTAATGTGATTCTTTGTGATAGCTTACAGTCAATAGAATATTGGTTTTTACTACATTTTGAAGATACGTGTCGACATTTTCAAGATTCAGCAGCTACAGAAAGAGCATTAAAGCAATATCTGCCAACATACGATAAAACTCGAAAATACCTTGAGAAGGATAAATGGGTTAAAGAAATGCTTGCTGATTCAAAAATGGATAGGGCATGTGAACTAGCCGAAAAATATAAAGGTAGAGATTCTTATAGTGAGATTTATAAGGCGATTAAAAAAGTTAGTGAATCGTTGTAATAAATATGGATTGATGAAAAAAAAAGATATATATGCTGTTTTGGGAATCATAATTAGTGGAATTGCTATTGCATTTATCATTAATATGTTGTTGACATATGGTAATATTATTAAAACAAATCTTTCAAATGACTCGTGGTTAAATTTTTGGGGAAGTTATAGTAGTGGAATTTTTGCTGTAGTAGTAGGTTATCTTGCTATTATTTATAGTAATAGAAATAATGAGAAAGCTATTCTGCAACAAGAAAAGCTGTTAATTCGTCAACAAAATATTAAAAAGTTGGATGAGTATAATAACTGTCTAAAAAATAATTTGGCTTTACTTAATATAGTAGATGTTATGGGAATTACTGTTGGTATTGATCATCAGAATTTATCATTATCCAAATCGGCCATATGTCAAATGAAAGGTCGAATTTATACAACAGATTTACAGTATAGATATGTATTTGAAGTAGATGTACAACGCCAGAAAACAAATTTAGAAAAGACTTATGAAGAATGCTGGATTAAAGCACGTATAGGACTATCTGATTTATTAGATCAAGAACTCTCTTTTATAGAACGTATTAATCAAAATAGATATGATATTCAAATAAAAGAGAATAATATACATCGAAAAAATATCTTATTGGAATTAAGTAAACAAACGCCAGACGTAGAAAAAAGAAAGCCGCTTCAGCAAGAGATTCAGGAAGTAAACATTGAACTGGAACGATTAGATAGAAAAATTATTTCATACTATGATGATGTTGATAAGATGACCACTTCGATTAAAGATTCTTCTCTTGGATTGAATAATACTATAAAGGTCTTGTTTGATATATCTTTATTGCTTATTAAAGAGAAAGAGGCCCAATTTAAATTAGAAAAGTAAGAGGGTGGTAATATATTTTCTCATGTTTTTGGATGTCTTATAAAAGCTATTACAAGGAATATAATGAATAGGATTATACTTATAGGAAATGGTTTTGATTTAGCCCATGGGCTTTCTACCAAATACGAGGATTTTATAAATTGGTATTGGGAACAATGGGGGCTTCGTTTACTTCGCAGTTCGAAAAAACTAGAAGAGGATGGTATTTGTTCTTTTAGACTTAAGGATGAAGTAGGACTTGCTGGTTGGTATTTAGTTTGGGCATGGCATTATCAAATTATTACGAAATCTCTCTCTCTGCGAGATATCGTAGATTTGGTTTGTAATGATGAACAGGTTTGTGAGTTTCATTGTCATAGTATTCTTTTTCAGCGTATATGTAAATCTATTGAGTCTAAGGGATGGGTAGATATTGAAGTTGAATATTATGAGATATTAAAATCATGTGCTTTATATCCAGAAAACAATGAATGTACTTGTTCTGAGTTGAATAGACAAATGAATTTCTTAAAAATAAAACTTATAGAATATCTTAGTAGTTTAAACATAGATGAGACAATAATCAATTATAAAATAAAAGAAATTATATATGCACCTTTTAATCCTGATGATATTTCTATAAAAGGAATGATACATCTTGTTGATCATTTTAAATCGTGGATTAATAAGGGAGATAAGGAGTGGGGATATCGTTTTTCACAATATAATCTCCTGAGAAATGATCTATTAATCAAGAAGAATGTTGAATTTTGTAATAAGTTCTCTGAAGATTCTTTCAGTGGGGAAATTCTGGAATTTATTTTAAGAGGTCAATACCCTAAAGAAATATTATTACCAGATAATATAATGCTGTTGGACTTTAATTATACTCCGACATCTAAGTTTTATTTAACTTCTAATATGGGTTTTGGTCACAATCAGATTCATGGTGCTCTTGATAGCACTGAAAGTGTCATATTTGGATATGGTGATGAACTGGAAGATCATTATAATGAAATTGTAAAGTTGAATGATAATGAATGTTTGCAGAATATTAAATCTATAAAGTACTTGGAATCTAATAAGTATCGTGAAATGTTGTCATTTATAGAATCTTCTCCATTTCAAATATTCGTTATGGGACATTCTTGTGGAAATTCAGATCGAACTTTACTTAATACTTTGTTTGAACACAAAAATTGTGTATCAATAAAACCTTATTATTACCAAAAAGAAGATGGTTCCGATAATTATTTGAACATTATTCAAAATGTATCAAGGAGTTTTACTGATATGAAACTTATGAGGGATCGTGTCGTTAATAAAACATTTTGTGAACCGCTTCCACAAAATTAAAAATAACAATAAAATAAAATGTCAATTGAATTATATCGCAATTAATGTGCTCTAAATGGATGTTAAAATATTTTGTATTAAATACTACAAATTAACATGTAGAAGAAAAATCAGATTTGTGAATACTATTTTTTATTACTTATGAAAGATGAAAAATGATACACTTTTTCAGAACTGATGGTTTAAATTAAGTTGAAAATAGAATCCAGATATAAGAGAAGAACTTATAACTGAATTCTAGGTGGTGTTAAATAAACTGTGTCAACAAAGAATAAAATATTAACTTTTCTGACACAGCTTAATTTACATCCTCCAGAAATTCTTCATTCTTACCTCCCTTCTTTCCCTCCTTCATCTCCTTTATTTAATAAAAAACAAGAGATATAAGTCTTTTTTTTATTACACTAAGTGGTATATGAAAAAATATCATTATCTTTGTGCCGAGAAAAAAGGAACACAAAGTGTAAGTTAAAAGTAATATGGAAATATCTTTTCAGAATAAGAAACTTGAGAAGATTGCATCAAATGAAAGGAAGTGCTTGAAAGAGTTCGGCAAGAAAAGAGCTGATTTGTTTCTTCAACGTTTATCAGATCTTGATGCGGCTTTGACTCTTGAAGATGTTCGTTATTTACCTGGTCACTATCATGAATTGACAGGAGATAGAAAAGGACAATGGGCATGTGATTTGGATCAACCATACAGATTAATATTTGAACCACATGAAGACCCTATACCCACAGATGACAATGGTAAATATATTTGGATTGAAATTAAAGGAGTAGAAATTATAGAAATAACTAATTATCACGGTAAATAAAAATATTATGGCAACTTCAAAAAAATTTGTTCCGCCAGTAGCGTTTCATCCAGGCAAAACACTTTCAGCTAAATTGGAAGAAATGGGAATGGGAGTAAAAGAGTTCGCTGTTCGTACTTCCAAGCCTGAGAAGACTATATTTGCTGTAATAAGTGGCAAGAGTTCGGTAACATCGGATATGGCTGTTGCTTTTGAGAGCGTAACAAAGATTCCGGCCCACTTTTGGCTGAATAAACAACGTGCTTTTGATGAGTATGTAGCTCGTCAAAAGAGAGAAGAACAATTAGTTTTAGCATACGAATGGGTGCGTATGTTTCCATTAAAAAGCATGTCACAAATGGGGTGGATAGAGAATATGAAATCGATGGAAGATAAGGTAAAATCGCTGTTCTCTTATTTCCAAGTAAGTACAGTCAAGGCATGGCAGGATTATTATATGAATCAGCAACTGAAGGTCGCATTCCGCATTTCACTTACTAACACAAAAGAACCATATGCAATTTCCGCATGGTTACGTCGGGGAGAAATTCAAGCTTCAGAAATGCAAGTTAAAGAATATTCAGAAAAGAGATTGCGTGAATTAATACCCATAATGAAAGGGCTTTGTTCTGAACACCCGGAAGATTTTTCTACTAAGTTACAGGAAATTTGTGCAGAAGCAGGCGTCAAACTGATTTATACTCCATGTTTGCCAAAAGCTCCAATTAATGGGTCAACCAGATGGATAAACGATACACCATGTATTCAGGTTACAGGAAGACACAAGAGAAATGATATATTTTGGTTCTCTTTCTTCCATGAATTGGGACACATCCTTTTGCATGGTAAAAAAGATATTTTCCTAGAGGATATTGAATATTCAGACAAGCAATTGGAAAAAGAAGCAGAAGCAGATTTATTTGCATCTAAAATTCTCTTGTCTCAGGCAGAAGAAAATGAAATTATTGAAAGTAATGATTTTTCGATAAAATCCATCTGTAACTTTGCAAAGAAGTTTAATGTTCATCCTGCAATTATTGTAGGCAGATTGCAACACAAGAAAATCATTCCTTTTACAAAGGATACAAATCTTTTTGAAAAGATTGATTTGTTCAATTAATTTTACGCTCGTCGGGACGGGTAGTCCCGCCCCTTGGCGTTGGCCGTTCTCCGACCGATGAGTTTTATAGAGAAAAATAATGCGTGACACAGTTTATTTTACACTACCCGTATTTCCCTCCTTTGTGTAAGTTCTGCCCCAGTATGATATCTCTATGTCCTAAATCAGTGTATACTTCATGGCTGGACTGTATAGTAAATCATGATTCCCTTTCGTGGTGACATTTATTGTTGTATTTTGGACATTGATATAATTTTTTAGTCCCAGTTTTATAATTCTAAAATTCTAGGACTTTATTTTTTCTAAATAAAAAATTCTATTTTTGTCTTGTATCATGTTTTTGTGTTTTATCTAAATAAAGAAAATGAATAGAAAACTAAATCATAAAAAGTGGAGTTTTCACAAAAAGAAACTTCATTGTAAAAGAAAAAATCACAGAAAAAGTATCTTTGTTCCACGTATTATAGTTGATACTAATGTTTGGTATCAATTAGGCAAAGATGATGTGTTATTTAACAAAGTAAAAGATAAACTTACGCCAATTTATAATAACTTGTGGGAAATGTCTAATACTGGGGCATTATATGATAGACCAGATATGGTACGAAATGGAATAAGAAAAGCAATGTTGTGTTCTAAAAAGATGATTATTGCCGAACCTCTGAAATATCTAATAAGCAGGGCAAACAAAAAATATAGAGTAAAAATGAGAGTATATACAGAACAAATGTTACTTTTTACGCAAAAAATAGCCAATGGATATTATATTGATGAGAAACAAAAAGGTGAATTTTATCATTATATTCAACAGTCTAAAGAACGGCTTAAACAGATTGCTGATGATTTTAATAGAACTGCTCTTGAGTGTAAAAATAGAATTAAGAACTATAAAAAACATAGACAGATGAATACATATTATCTAACAATCAAATATTTAGATTTTATGGCTTGTCAAGCAACAGATAATAAGTTCTGTTTAAAAAAAATGCCATTAAAAGAGTATGAATTGCTTATATTAGTTTTAGATAAATTCTTTAAGGATTTAGAGACTGGTGAAAGAAAATGGCAGAGAAATGACCTTTTTGATTTATTCAATTTAGCTTATGTGAGAAGAGGCGATAAATATTGGACTAATGAAAAGAAATGGATTGATATAATAAAAGCAGTGGGTTGTGAACATTATCTATACAAAGGATAATCAATTGTTACGACGTAATCTTAAAAGTACACCATAATAAGTCTTGTACAGAATTCTAAATATATATTCTTTTTTGTACTTCGATTTCGAACCTTTCTTTTGAACTTTTTGTGAGAATATATAAAAAGTATTTAATAAATCAGCAAAGACTATTAGTTCTAAATAGACGCTTGAGCATCCTTTTCCCTGAAGCCTTTCTCTTTCTTTTCTTGCAGTAGGACAAATAGGACTCCGTCACATCCGCATACTTGTTGCGCGGACGCCTTATACCCAAGGGAGATTCAGTAAATATTATAGAATTAGCCAACTAATTCGCAATACTTTGTTTATGAATTAGTTGGCGTGATCTTATGCTATTTACTGAATATCCCTCTCTCTTTACAGAAAATATTGCTCAGTGAGAATATTATCATCCTCCAATTATGGATTTTAGAGTCGATAATAATAATTTTTTTCTTTCATTTATGAATGTTACAAAATCATTAAAATCCAAGCTAGTATTTAGTGGAATAAGATGCGATGCTAAATCTATATTATTATCCTTTACCCAATCTTTTAAATCCTCATCATTTTTTGATTCATTTGATGCACCGGAAAGTAATTGAAGGTTTAATATAGAATTCCAGTTTTCGGGATTTTTATAAAAAGTATATTTATTTGAATCAGAAAAATCACTTTCTTTTAGCTTATTAAATTTACTTGCAGGATGTAAGTGATCTTTATGATATATAACTTTATCATATTGTAGGTGTGAATAAAGTAATGTTAAAATTGTATAACAGTCAGGAGCGTCTTTTTGAGTTTTTAATATATCGTCAATTACCTCATCGCTTAATGACAGACTCTTGGCATCGTCACTTGCAAACTCTGCTTTGATTTGCTCAAAAGGAAATCTGTTTTCTATAATATTATCTTTGAGAACTTTCCTAATACGGGACAATACACTATCTGATTGACCACCAAATACACCTTTGAGCAATGAAATGCACAACCATTTTCGCATATTCATCTTTTCTTCTTGGTGAATATGGTCTTTTAATATCTCTTTTTCAAGATTTTTGTGATAAATATAGTAAACAATAGGAATAATTGCATTTTTGGCTCTAAGACTTGAGTCATTAAAGCCCCATTTCTTTAACAATTCAAATGCTACTTCAATACTTTCTTTTATTCGATCCCAATTTTTATCAAACACACTAACACTATCCGAATTGAAATTTGCTACCTGAAATTTTATATTATCGTTGAACAATACCAGACAACATTTTAGAATTAAGTCTGCGGATATAATAAAATTGTTATTATATACTGCATCTACTAGTGACTTAAATTCTTTTCGTGCATCTCTCTTCCAATTGGCTGTTGTTATAGACATTAATAGGTTGGAAAAACTAAGAGGTTCTCCACCACTGTTAGTTCTAATGAATATGTCGAGTACAGAGTCTATATCTTGATTTTCTTCCTGATAATAATTAATAAGTTTGTTATCAAAAATCACCTTTCTCAATTTTCTCAAAGTTGATTTTGCATATTTCTTATCTTTCCACTGGATTGAGTCGATAAAATCATCAAGAGCCTCGTCCTCCCTGTAATCGTATATATTGCCAACCAAAAATAAATCCTCAGTTTTGTTTAGTTTGGCAAACTCGTTATCCGCAAGGAATTTAAAATTGTAAATCATCTTTCTTTCGTCATCTTTTGGAAGTTGCGATGACAAGTTAATATAAAGCCGTCTTGTAGGTAAACAATCTTCATTATCTTTCCACCACTTTCTTGGCATTTTATATGCATAAGTACCCTTTAACCCCAAATATAACGATGTCAATCTCTGCTGGCCATCTATAACAGCCATAAAGTCAGAGTAGCCTTTTGTAGGTATGTATGGGTTTTCATCTTTAAAAAAAGCTCTATATTCTTTGAGGAACTCATAAAACTTGTAGTTGTTTTTGGTTTGACTACTTGTAACATTCCATATCATAAATGAATTAATAGGATAATCTCTCATAATACTATCGAACAATACTTCTATCTGTTCGCTTGACCATACAAATTTTCTTTGTATTGCAGGGAGTAAGAATTTTCTTTGTTCAATATACTCTATCGCATCGCTGATACTAATTGGAGTTTTAAAACCGCTATTTGCCATAATTCTAAAAGCTTACATTCATTAATTGTTCTTCGACTATTACAAAATTAGATAAAATCTTCGAGATTCTATATCGGTAAAATGAATAGACCATTTTTATTTGAAAATAGATTAGCATTCTATGGCATGATATCATACGTAGAATTTTGTGCAATAAATTATTATCTTTGTTTCTGTATGATATAAATGCAATAGATTATTATTAGATGGGAGAATGTTTTATGGAATATTTGTGTAACTTCGACAAATTAGAAACTATTATAGGATTTATAAATAGAAATAGATATGGTAGATTTTAAGGAAAAATTTAAAGAATTGATAGAACATACATTTATTCCATCTACTGCTAGCAGCGTTGTGAAAACTAAGGCATGGCATAATATTTATAATTTACTTATACCTAATATTCCAGAGAAGCTATATAGGTATAGAAGTTTTAATGAATATTCTTTATCTGATTTTGAGAATGGAAAGATATCATTATGTCATGCTGGAATGTTTCCCGATAAATATGATTCTTACATATACGTAGACAGGAATAAAATTCATCAAGATTTAGAATTTGCATTAAAAAATGCGTTGCAAAACTGTTTACAAGATGTAACGCAAAAGTCTCCATTTCTAAAGACAGAAAAAGCTTCGGAAATTTGTTATTATAGAGAATTGGGATTAAGCGAGAAACAAATAATAGAAAAATTATACAATAATTATTCCAACTTTATAGATGATATAAAAAATGATATGAAGAAGCGAGAAACTCGCTTACGTAATTCATGTAGCAATGCAAAAATAGGTTGTTTCACAGAAAGTGTTCAGTCTAAATATATGTGGGACAGATATGCGGATGGATATAAAGGATTTGCCCTTGAATATGATTTTAGAAAATGTATTTATAAATATACCAATATAAATTTAAATGTCAATTTATTTCCCGTGATATATACTGATATCTTACCTGATTTTACATTGGAGGAAGGAAATCTATATGTACGGGAATGTTTTAGTAAATTGGACGTAAATAATGTTTGGTCATATATGCTTGATATTAACTGTCCCTTTAATCAATTGTATTTTTATAAAGCATATTTGTATAAAGATAGAAAAGAATATAGTCATGAATGTGAATGGCGTATGTTATATTATAATATTGAAGATGATAATGATTATGTTTCTATACCTGATGTTGAATGCCTAAAAGCTATATACTATGGACCTGATATAAAATATGAAAATAAGGAAAGATTGCACAAAATAGCGATGGAAAAAGGAATTAAAGAATATGAGGTTTATTTAGATACAGAAACTCGTGATTATTCATTACAAGTAAAACTCTTAAAAGAGTGATTATAAGCTATTATCAAGAAGTATAAATTGCTGAAAGATGTAGGTTAAATTAAATAATATTGTATGTGACTTTTGGGGGATAATAAAATATGCTGAATATAGATTTTAATAATATCAGATCCATTAAGGGGGCTGCAAATGAGGGGTTTGAAGAATTCGTTTGTCAGTTGGCACGTAAAGAGGAAATTCCATGTGAAAAGAAATTTGAACGCTGCGGAAAACCAGATGGAGGCGTGGAATGTTATAAAGTTCTTGAAGATGGAAGTATTGTTGCCTGGCAAGCCAAATATTTTTGTAAGGCTTTTGATGATTCACAGTATAAACAAATTAATAGGTCGGTTAATGAGGCGTTAAAATCTTATCCTCAATTGAGGCGCTATATTATAGTAGTGCCCATAGATCCATCAAATGCTCATGTTGCAGGTAAGAAGAGTATGAAAGAGCGGATTGATGAGTATGTGAAAAGATGGTCAAATACAAATCCTCATGTCATTTTTGATTTTTGGTGGGCTTCAGACTTGGTAGAAAGACTCCAAAAACCTTCCAATCAAGGTATGCTTCGATTTTGGTTTGGCGAATACGAATTTACAGATAGGGATTTTTTTAGGTTTAATGAAGAATCCATAAATGACCTAGGTAAACGATATACACCTAAACTTAATGTTGAAGTTGAGGCTTTTCAATATTTTGAGGTGCTTTCACGAGGAAGTTCATTGAGGTATTTTTTTGACAAGGAGTTGATGATAGCTGAGGATACATGTAGAAAAATAGAGAAAAATAAGTATTGTCAAAATATTCTTAATCTAGTAGAAAATGTCCGCAATGCGATTAAACAAATTAATGAAACTAATATCACAGGTATAGATAGAATATCTCTTAATGAATTATTGTCAGCATTGATGTTATTGGGAGAAACTGTTCAAGATATTGCCAATAGTATTGTTGAAAAAGAAAGAGTAACAGAAGAAGAAAACAGAACATCAAATAACCTGTTTGAACTAGGTATAGATATTTTGCGTGTTTACAACGATTTACATCAAGATATTATGAGGTTAGTAAATGACCCTATTTTAATACTTGAAGGAGATGCTGGAGTCGGTAAGTCACATTTGATGGCTGATACTGTTCAAAAAAGGCAAAAAGAAAACCTGTTTAGTTTACTTTTCTTGGGACAGAAATTTATCACTGATGAAGAACCTTTCATTCAGATGATGAGAATGCTTAACTTCAGCGGTTCTTCAAATGAATTGTTAGAAATGCTTGAAACTAAAGCTGAAACTACGGGGAACCGCATCATCATCTTCATTGATGCGATAAATGAAGGACATGGACTTACTATTTGGCAAAATAATATTCGTAGTTTTATTAATAGAATTAGACAGCATCCATGGCTTGGACTTGTCTTAAGTATCCGTACATCATATTCGCCAGCAATACTTCCATGGGAAGAATTTGGGAATGATTATTGTGTGTGGGCAAGACATTATGGATTTGGAGCTAATACGCAAAAAGCTGTACAACTCTTTTTTAAGGAATACGACATATTGTATCCTTCAGTTCCACTCCTTAATCCCGAATTTAGGAATCCATTGTTTTTGCATTTATTCTGTGAAGGTATGAAGAATAATGGTTATAGGAAGATACCGGATGGAATAAAAGGTATAACATCAGTAATGAATTTGTTTTTCGATGGTATTGAGAAATCTCTTAGAAAATTCAAACAGTATTCTCAATCAATTAAGTGTATAAATAAAGCTGTTTGTGAGTATATAAAATACATAGTAAAGGAAAGAAGGCATGAAATGCCAATAGAAACGGCAGTAGAAATCTTTTCAGAAATCTATAATCGTGTGTTTAAAGATGGTGAATTATTGGATTATTTGATATCTGAAGGAGTTTTTAGTAAAAATATTTTTCAAAATAAAGTAGGGAAATACGAGGAATGTATTTATTTTACATACGAGAGATTTGAAAATATTCTTCAAGCAGAATATCTTATAAATGAATTGCAACTTGATGATAAATCATTGGAGGAATATATACGGTCGATAGAGTCTCTTTATATGGTTGGTGGTTTATTGGAATCTTTAGCAATTTTATTGCCAGAACGTCAAGGTATAGAATTATATGATTTATTCCCTAAATTGCGTAATAATGCAGCTATTGTTAATGCGGTCCTTTCTAGTTTAATATGGAGAGATGAGAATACTATAGACTCAGATCTTGATGCATACTTTTATGAATTTATGGAAGATGATCAATTCAGATACCGTTTTATTCGAACTATCATGGAGATTTCTTTTAATTCGGGAAACTACTATAATGCAGATTATCTTCATAAAATGCTTTTATCAATGCAGTTACCCGATAGGGACGCCATGTGGGTACCTATATTATATCGTATTTATAATAGTCGAGATAATATAATAGAAGAAACTATTAACTGGGTATGGGATGAAAGCAATGAGGTTTATATTGATGAGAAGTCAGTGGAACTAGGAGCTACTTTACTATCTTGGTTTTTGGCAAGTACCAATCGACAACTACGCGATACTGCGACAAAAGCCCTCGTACAACTTCTGCATAATAGAATGCAGATACTTATACCGCTTTTGGAGAAGTTCTCCAAGGTAGATGACCCATATATCCATGAAAGACTTTATGGCGTAGCGTTAGGGTGTGTATTAATATCAAAATCAAAAGAACATTTGGCTAGCCTATGCCAATACATCTATCTATCAATATTTAATGTCAAAGGTGAAGTTTATCCTCATATATTGCTTCGTGACTATGCGCGGGGAATTATAGAATATGCTATTTCTATAGGAGAAAAATTGAGTTTTGATGTTAATAAGGTACGACCGCCCTATAATAGTTCTTTTGATTATCAACCTGTGTCTGACGAAGAAATAAAGTCAATATTAGACGAATGCGGGGAATACAAGAATTCTCCAGGTATGTGTAATATGCTTACTTCCATGTTTACAGAGCATTCAACTATAGGGCTTTATGGCGATTTTGGAAGATATACATTTCAAAGCGCACTGAGCAACTGGAAAATTGATGCAGAACGCTTGAGTAATATAGCTATAAAACTCATTATTGACAAGTATGGATACCGAGAAGATAAGCATGGCACATTCGATCAGAAAATCGGATCTGGAAGAGGACGCTCAACCGTACCCAATGAACGAATTGGTAAGAAATATCAGTGGTTAGCCTTACATGAATTATTAGCTCGTGTAGCAGATAATTTTAAAAAATTGGAACATTCATGGAGTGATAATGTCGTAGATTATGAGGGAACTTGGGAACCTACTGTACGTGATATAGATCCAACAACTCTTGTTAGAGTAGATAAGTATTATCAAGATTCAGACCTCAAAGATGATTTTTGGTGGTGTGGAGGACAATATGCTAACTGGGAGTATGAAATGTCAGATTGGCTTAATATAGAGGATGATATACCATCAGCAGTACCAATTATAGAATTAACAGATCCTAATGGATGTAATTGGCTTGCATTAGAATGTTATCCAGACTGGAATGAACCTCATAGTAAAGATAGCATATATAAAAGATTATGGTATCAAATAAGGAGTTTTATTGTTGATGAAGAAGATTTTTCTCTAGTTTATGAATGGATCATGAAACAAAATTTTGGTGGAAGATGGATGCCGGAGTGTAGTAATAGATATGAATTATTTTATCGTGAGTATTATTGGTCACCAGCATATAAATATTATGATATTGAAGGATTGACAAAGAGGGATATATGTGATAAGGAAATGAATCAGTTTATAGCTCATGTAGATATTACTACAATAGGTTATTTGTGGGAGGCAGAAGAAGACTATTCTAAAAAAACATCCTTTTACATCCTCATGCCTTCAAAACAGTTATTTGATGGTCTAAATATGCGATACGCTGATAAGGAAGGTATCTTCTTGAATGAAGAAGGTGAGGTGATTTGTTTTGATGCTGGAGCTATAGAAAGGTCAAAAAACTATCTTTTAGTCCGGAAAGATACCATATTGGATTATCTCAAAACACATCACAAGAAATTAATGTGGTATGTACTTGGTGAGAAAAACATTATAGGATTGCATAATTATCTCAGAACTCCAAATTTTCCTATGTGGCTTGTTGTGAGTGGTGTTTATACATTGGATGAAGAAGGTAAAGTAACAGGAAGCATAAAAGTATCTCATGAAAGATAGGGATTAAGTATATTTTATTATTTAAACTTAATAATTTTAGTAGCTATTTTTAGTAGATTGCAGTCATACTAAGAGTTTTTCTTTGTTATGACTGCAAATATTCTTCCCGTTTTATAGTTTACCACATTCTGTATGGCATTAAATTCTGTACCTTGAGTCGTTATAAAGCTATTAGTAAACCTCTCTTAAAAGCTCAGTTCAAAGTATAATAAGTAGTCGTTATAGAAATGTAAACTTGGTAATAGCTATGCTTTAAATGGTTTACACTTTCGGTTTACAGCAGAAAAATCAAGATGTAAATTTATATATCTGATTAACAGATGTATACAAAATGTTTTTATCTTCTTTATCTGTTTGGCATGTTATTCTCACTATTATGAGTATATACTCTTGAGTGCGCACGAAAAGAGTATCGATTTATTCACTTATAATATTGGAATTATGTCATATATAGATAATGAGATACTCGAAAGACTGATAGGAACCATGGTAGAGGGATTTACTCGCATTGAAAAGAAACTGGACCAGATGAACCGTCTGAAAGAATGTATGAACGGAGACAGACTGCTTGATAATGTGGATTTGGCAGAACTCCTTGGTGTGTCACAAAGAACTTTGGCACGTTACAGGCAAGAGGGCAAGATTAAATATTACTCGGTGGAAAAGAACGGGAAATCATTCTATCTTGCCTCAGAGATACAGAGTTTCCTGCTCCAGCGTGGTAAGAACGTAGTAAATAATAAGTAGCAAATAGAATAAGTGACCGTATTCTGATGGAAAGATGATACGGTCACTTCCGT
>OGDY01001373.1_pt1 | contig 27496 bp, 32 predicted proteins | sample 1570341 | NCBI WGS metagenome assembly OGDY01 (sample SAMEA2581972, study PRJEB24529) | metagenome | biome: Human gut stool | place: China | collected 2011 | reverse complement strand
TGCAAACTGTCCGTCCTCAACAAGGGACTTGCCGTTATATAATTCCTGCAATTCGTTAAATGCTGTAATACCGAAGCTGGCGGTTGCTGAATCTAATAAGGGTTTAATCTTATCAGATGGCTTTAAATGGCCTCCTAAGAAACCGCCTTCACAGTATGCCAGGGGATTAGTAGAAGCACGTAATTCTCCTAGATAAGCATAAGTGCGGATGTGAAGCTGTCGGATTAGATTCAGATAGTAATCCAGTACCTCAAAGAAGTCCTTATTTTCTTCTCTAGCTTTCGCGAGAATCATCGGAAGATGAAGAGATACCGCTCCGATGTTAAATCTGCCTACGAAAATAGGCTTATCCGTTTCATCAGCTTTTTTTAAACCACCTTTCTCCCACCAGGGAGAAAGGAATGCACGGCATCCCATAGGAGAGATTACTTTACCATATTGCTTGTACATACTGGCAATATAGCCTTCCCCGGTCATGGATAACCAGTCAGGGTACATAGATTTTGAGGAACATTCTACGCCTGCCTCAAAGACATCTTCCAGTTCCTTTCCGGGACCATGCAAGTTTTTATCATATAAGAAAACAAGCTTCGGGAATAAAACCGGTTTCTTGTTTCCTTTTTTCCCTTCACCGCCGGCTCTTACTTTAAGAATTGTAATGGAAGCCAACTTCTCAAATTTGGTCCTTCCAAGACCAAACGAGAGAGTGGTGAATGGATAATCACCACGGCTGGAAGCTACAGTATTAAACTTATATTCCCATCCCTGTATAACTTGCCTCATTTCTTCTCTTACATCTTCCCATGCAAGAGCTTCTGCATCTTTCTTTTCCATATGGCATTTTGTCATATATTTTTCTACATACTTGTTAAAGGATTTCCCTGCATATGGTGCAAGGATTTTATCTACTTCCGGCACAGTAAAACCGCCATACTGCTGACTTGCTGCCGACAATACAATATCGCCAATGACATCACCGGCAACATCCAATGTTTTAGGTTCGTTGTACCACATATTACCCATTTCAAAGCCGCCGGTCAGTACATTTGCCATGTTAAAAAGACAGCAGTTCATGGTATCGCGGCGTGCAGACATATCATGTACATAAATATATCCGTCACGGCACGCAGCTACTTCTTCAGCAGTCATAAAGAACTTCTGATACAATTCCTTATTAAACTGATTAAAAATCAAGCATCGTTTCGTTGATACTAATGCAGAGTCCGCATTGCTGTTTTCCTTATCTCCGCGATACATGATCGTATTGGCTTTTTCATTAATATCAGCCATCATTTTTGCAAAATCCTGCTTGTAGTTCCGGTAATCCCGGTAGCTTTTAGCTACGAGCGGATTCACGAACTCTAAAGCTGATTCCACATAATTATGCATCGTGGCAATCGGGACAACAGTTTCTTCAGAGGAATCAATACGATTCACCACAAAAGTGATGATATCTTTACTTTCTCTTTCTGTAAATTCCTTGAAAATCGCTCTGACTGCGGATTTATTCACCGCAGTGATAATTTTTTCTGGCTTAAAGGAATCCTTTAAACCATTTTTTCTAATAACGATGATCTCTTTTTCTGGCATTTTATAATTTGTTTCCATAATTATTTCCTCCTATCTCAGGCAAATCGTACCTGACTTTATACTTTTTGGAACATCAATGAGTCTTTGATTAGAAGAACCTCTCCAGAGGACTTTCTTATTCTCATTGATATCACATTTTCTGATTTCACAGTCGAAACGTCCATCAACCAGGACATCAATATCATTGAGCCATGGGAGAGAGAAGGTTTCACCTGCCTTATTCCTGAAAGAAAAAACTCCGTTTTCTACCTGCAAATCATAGCCGGTATAAACCCAGATATCCTTATCAGGATAGGTCTTTTTAATCTCCTTGCACATTTCGCCAATCTTATTACGATTGCGTGGATGAAGAGGATCGCCTCCAGAGAAAGTGGCTCCCTGGGTCCATGGTTTACTTAACCAGTCCCAAAATTCAGCCTCATCCCAAGGGGAGAAGGGAATACCTCCATCCGGATCCCATGTGATCGGGTTCTGACATTCTTTACAATGATGTTCACATCCTGCAACCCACAGTACGACACGAAGTCCATCGCCGTTCTTCATGTCGTCGTGTGTAATATTGTGGTAACGAATTGTAGGAGCTAATATGACCGGCTTCTGATCGTCATCCACCAGATAATCTTCATAATTATCAACCAGATAATCCATATGCATACCTCCATTTTCCATAAATTATTTTTGTTGTTTTTACATCCTGCTCGCATTTCAGATAATAAAGTACTTCGTACTGTTTCTCCAACTCAGCTAAAGATGGAAATGTTTTTATTGGATGAGATGGTACATCATGATAATCTAAATCCCGCCATACATCAGCACCAATTTTTATAAATCCGTTATTGGTGCAAATATAGCACTGCAAGATATCTGTTGCGCTGTGCTTATTAATGGGGCGCACATAGGTTAAAATGACATCCTCTGTCCGGGTCTTCCGGTCTCCAACTTTTTTAAAGCATCCTTTTTTGAAATTGTTTTGTTTCATAGGCTTCCTCCTTCCTTGAATAATTTTTTGCATATAAAAAGAGCCACAAAAGTTGTGACTCTGATTTTCTAACGATGGAAATATTAACGATTAATTATATTTTATACTAATTTGTACAAATATACAACCACCAAATGTAAATATATGATATAATAATTAAAATAATACACCAAAGGAGCTTATATATGTTTGAAAGTGTAAACAAGCCGATTCATTCAGCATCAGACTGCGATTTAAAGGATCTTATGATAGATCGAACTCTTATTCCGAATTGTATTAAATTATCTAGCAATATTCATAAGGGGCTGCAGGAACTAAATGGAATAGAAGACCAGACAAATAAAGAATTTTTTGATAAAACATGGAAGATAGTAGGGCAGAGCGAGAAATTAACGCAGCAGATTCGTTCAATACCAATAGAATACGGACAAAACGATGCATATAACATATTGAAAGAACATTTAAGCGGGGCAGATGATTCATCGTGCAGGATAGATTTTTTTCAATTAGAAAAAAATGCAATCAAAATTGTTCTGCCTGAATTGGCTCCCAGAAGATTTAATCCAAGGAAGCATGATGAGCATTTTCTGGAGAACCTTGATTATATCCGCAGCAGTTATATGGAACAGTTTAAGAAATTCTTTAATGAAAAGAGAATTTTTTATAGGGGAAGAGTAGTGATTCAGTATAAAAACTATTTTGAATCCCCGGATCGAATCATTGATGATGATAATTTCAATTATAAGTTACTTACGGATATGATAGCGGAATATATATTACATGATGATAATCCTAAATGTTGTATGAAAGTATTCGACTATGGAATTGCAAAATTTAATCATACAGAAATAATGATTTTTCCAATAACAGAATGGACCCGTTATATAGAAATGCCGTTTAATTAGCATGATGTAAAAGCCATAAATAATTCATTATATTATGGGTTAGATGTGGTTTTCTTATTTCGTAAAAATAGTGTATACTACGAACTGTCAAATACAGAAGTAAACTTAGGACATTGTTAACCATCGATAATATCAGTAATTATGAAAAATAAGGATATTTAAACTATTCGCAAAACACCGGTTTAACGAATAGTTAGTGATAAAAATACGCAATATAGTATACAATACCTTTATTTTGATATATAATCAACTAAATATAAATTATAGATATTTAATTTATTATACGACTCATATTAGCACATGTCATTCATAAAATTAAAATATATTAATAAAATAATGGGAATTCTTATAAAATATTATAGTATTTTATTAAAGGACTTAATAGAAAAATTGAGTGGAATATGCGGACTGGAGATTTTCGTGTATTTAGCATATAAAAAAAGCTTCCTCATGTTGAGGAAGCTTTTTAATTTTTACCTATTACTTATACTCGATGAACTCATCATCAGTTTCCTTAAATTCATCAATAAGTTTAAGCAGTTCAGATTCTGTCATGGTATTGAACTCTCCGCAACTGTAACCGGAATCATAGCAGCAATCAGCATCTCCTTCATAATGATCGTCAAAATTGCCACATACAGGACAATATGTAAAATCTGCGGTGGTTCCGTAAGAGACTTCCCATTCTCCATTTTCTAATCGATTATAATCAGTCCAAAAGCCGTAACAGCCTCCAGTATTGGATTTTCCTGATTGATACTCAGTGTAATCGCAGAATCTTACTCTCTGAATGCCCTCTAAATTTGTTTTTTTCATGCTTTATATACCTCCTTTATCTTATAAAATCGTCAACTTTATTTTCATTTATTTCTCCTCGATCCATCTGGGAATTCAATACAGATGCTCTTTCTGCCCCAGTATATCATAAGATCTTCTTTACTAATATACTTTATATCCATTTTTTCCTCCAGTTCTTCTACAAAGTCGGTATAAACCGGCCGGATACTGTCTCTGACAGTTAACACACTTTTCTGCAATTTTTGTTTTCAACCTCTTCCGCAAAGTCAATTAATTCCTGCTGATCCATAACGGTATCAACATCCAGAATCTTAACATCGATATCAATATCAGAGAATACATCTGATATCTGTCCATTTTCAATCTTAATGAAGACCTTCGGCCTTCTATTCGATGAATTAGACGGAGATACCTGGTTAGAAAACAATTTATTAGGATGATTACTAGCCGGTGTCACAGGCGTAAAATCATCCGGAAATGATACATCCCCAGATGTAAAATTAAAAGACATCTGAGTTGGATTTCTTTTAGCTTCAGTAGCTGCCATTTTTTGGCGTTCTTCTTCTAAAGCAGCTCTTTTTTCTGCTTCAGCTTTTTCTCTTTCTTCACGGCGGGCCTTTTCTTCAGCCTTACGAATAGCTTCCTGCTTTTCGGCTTCCAATTTCGCCTTTAATCTCTCTTCTGCTTCCTTCTGCTGCTGGGTAAGTCGGTTGATCAGCCCAATGGATTCCGTAAGATCAAGAGAAGACTTAAAGCGGGTAATACCCTCTTCTTTGAACTCAGAATCTAATGCTTCCAAGGTTTCCATACCTTCAGTATAGTTTTTGATTCCAGACGCAAAAGAATCTCGAATACTCTTTGCAGAAGTGGTCACATTCAGAAATTTTTCTGAATAAAGCTTTTCATAAAGAAAACTCCGCACATCCGGATCCTCAATAACAACTGCTTCTTTTTCCCAGATGGCGTTTACCTGAAGCAACTTATCATCCCGCTGCTTCTTCTCCAAAGCCTTAATTCCGTTATCAATTTTCTGACAAGGGACTTCAATCTTGGCAACAAGGTTCTTGTATGACTTATCAAAGTCATCAATTTCCTTGGATGCTTCTTTTTTGATTCGAATACGTTCCTTATCGATTGCACTTGATAACTTATTCAGTTTAGCGCGATCTTCTTTCATCTGCTTCTTCTGCTCTTCAAGATTGTCACTGTATTGTACAATCTCATAGCTCTTTGCCAACTGATCTACGAATGCATTTAATGCATCAATGTTGGTATTGATGACCGCAGGAGTGATTGTTGCTACAGTACTAGGTACGGTTAATCCATTAATTACTAAACTTGTGTTTTCCATGATAATATCCTCCATTTTAACAATAATAAAAGGACATCGTTATGATTCAATGCCCTTGAGTTTCCAAGCATAAAGGTCATCAATTCCTTTGTGCTTAAGCTGCCAATATATCGGAGTAACTTCAATAAAACACTTCATATTCTGGCATTCTTTTTCAAGAACTTCGAATAATTTGTGATTTTCGCTAGTGTTTTCCGATTTATCTTTTAATGCAAACATAATTCTTTTATGATTGCATTCCTTACATTTTCGCAAGGTTTGTTTCAGCAAGTCATGCGTTTCATATTTGTTACTTCCAGGATGCTTTTTATCAAAAGTCATTTCTTTATCAAATATTTTATAAAGTGTTTCAGGAGTAAAAATAAACATGGTATTGCTGTTCAGGATTCTTTCATCTCCTGACATTGTTCTGTAGGTAGCGTCCCACTGAATGTTACGAAATTCTATTCCCAAACTTCGGGTATATTTTGCTATTTCGTACAGTGCTTTCATAACGTTATCATTCATCATCCGGTCCATGTCGAATCCACCTAAAAGAGTTTTAAGTCCTCTTTCTTTCAGTCGTGGTAATTCTTTTCTTAGAATTGCTAGGCAATTCACGCCGGGGATATCAATATTGGGTTGTGAGGTAAGATCATAAAAAAGATCTCCCTTCATTGCACCTTCAATTAATACCAATGATTCTGGAACATCAAAAGAATACTCTCCGTTTGATTTTTTTGAAAAAGTACCGTTGTAATTAATCAACTGTCTATTTTTAGTTCCGTGATTTTTTCCAACGGATGTAAACCAAACATACTTGGGTTCTTTCTCGCCATTAATAATACGCCGCTTTTCTTCATCTTTACGGATCTGTTCTCCTGTAAGTTTTCCAAAAAAATCGCGATAAGGGACCATAATACCACTGGCTTCGGAATAACACATCCAACAAGTGTTTTTTTGATTCATGTAGAACCCTGATACGCCTGCAAGATCTGAGAAGCCAAGCTTTGGAGTTATTTTTGATGATTCAAGATGATCCATCTCTGGAAGTGTACAGTATTGGTGTTTTATAATCGCTTCTTTGCTAAATCCACGATCTAATAAATCCTGTTCATGCTTTTTTGATAGTTTAAATACTCTAGGAAACTGTTGCAAAACTTTATTTGTTTTTTCAAAATCTATTTTGCAAATGTTCTCCGTTGGTATTACAACAGGTGCTCTTTGAATGCTTGTATCATAAACCCGCAATCTTTCACATATTTCTTTATATGCAGCTTTATTATCCATGTTATTAATCTTTGCATAAAATGAAAGCACGTTTCCTTTATGCTCATCATTTTTATTACAACGATACATACCATTGGATAAATTTACATTTAATGGCTTGTTTTTAGACATACACCATGGACATTGTAAATATACGCTTGCCCGATTAGCTTGTACGCTATATCCCATAAGTGATAATACTTCTGCTGGTGTAAATGGATAATCACCCATCGAGACACCTCCTTCCTTTCTTTTTTATTGGTTTAAAAATCTACCCACCTTTCCTTTAATTTTTATTATTAAACGCAAAAAGAGCAGATACCACGGTGGTAACTGCTCTAATTTTCACGTATTGTTATTATTTACTATATGTATATATTATAATGCAATGTCTTCCTTTTGTAAAGGAAAAAGTAGATCCTATTTTTCATTATCTGTGCTTATTGGCTCCTTTTGTTTTTTATGGATGCTCATTTCCATATCAATGATGACATTTTCTAATTTCTTGACTTTCTTTTTTAATTGCTTCTTTTTTCTTCGTTGCATTTCCATTATTTCATAGGCAGTTCTCAGATCCTCCTTTACTGCATCCAATTCTTTTCTTAGATTTTCGTTCTCCTGTTTCAAGCTGGTAATATCCAATTCTTCTTCTCTGTAAACAACTACTACGTCACTCATACATGTGTCCTCCCCGATGTGGTAAATTATTAGAATAAACGCAAAAAGAGCAGATACCATTGTGGTAACTGCTCTTTTCTAACGTTATTTATATTATGATGATATTATATTAATTTTCTTAAAAATTGTAAATAGGTTTTTGAAAAATTTTCTATTAAGTATATTTTGTATCAGATAATACAAAAGGACAGCCAGATAATATTATCTGTACTGTCCTTTATGCTTACTCTTATTATTTTAAGAATCCAATCGGGAATTATCGGTTACTTGTATCCGAGATGAAAACGTTACGCTCCTGCCCTTTGGATCCAGTTATTGTTATGTCTCAGCAGTTTCAGTTCTGATAAACTGATCTGCTTGTAAATTTTACCTTCCGGTTTGATGTAAACTCCTTCAAACGTCTGTACGTAGGCAGCTTTTCCAGTAAAACCGGTGATGTAGCCGGTCTGGGTTCGGTATTGAACCGTGTCGTACAAATGATATTTCCCTACGTTTTTGGTGTTTTTCTGGCTCCTTACAGCCAGACGGTTTGGTTCTTTTCTTCCCTTTCGTGGCGTTGCCTCGTGAAGGGATCGTTTCTTTTTCCTCACCTGCCGGATTTGTACTGCCGGATCGGTCAGGATTACCGGATTTTCTTTTGTGGCAACCGCTATGGCATCATTCGCATGGCTTTTTGGGAGAAGTATTGCTTCCCGGTCTGCCTTGGTGATGTTTCCATAGGTGATTTCTGCTTCTGGAAAAGCCTGTATCAGACGTTTCCGTGCCACATTCATCATAGTGGCATCCCGAAGACCTCTGGTGGTCGGTTTTGCATCCTGCATCATCTGGTAAAGGGTGCCGCTTTCCCGGTGTGCTTCCGGAGTGTGACAGTCCATGCATACCGTAATCAGGTATTTCGGATTGTCCGTGGCTCCTTTGGAGCGGTACAGGATATGGTGTACTTTTCCCTTAAGTGTTGTACCATCTTTTTGTTTGCTTCCCAGTTTCCGCTTGCAGATCGCACAGGTGTAACGGTCACGGTCAAATACATAGGCTTTGACGTTTTCGGCATCGTATTGTGGACCTCTCTGGTACAGCTCCCCGTGGATTTCCGGATTCTGCATCCGAGCCATGTCGAAACGTGCAGTTTCCAACCGGAGGTTTGTTTCTTCCGGCAGAACATTAAGAAACCGCCGGATCCATCTTATGTGGTGTTCCACCTTGGACTGTACACTTGGCGGCAGCCATCCTTCTGGACGGTTACTGGTTACCTGGTTCGATACCTTTACCCAGTGGGTCATGTTCCCGGTAGATTTCCGTTTGACCGGTTCTGCAGAGTAGATACGCTTCGTTTGGAACCGGAATTTAGGCTTCCGGTAGCGTGTTTTCCGATAGCGTCTGCCCCTGCGGTAGCTGCTTCTTGTTTCCATCAGCGTCCGTTTTTCCATGGTGCTGCGGAGTTCCACTTCCCCATGATACAGAACGGCTTTTTCTGTTACCACAGCGATTCCGATATGCTGTGATCCGGTATCAATACCGACAGTCACCGGTTGTGTGGTGCTTCCTGTTTTGTAAGTCAGCTGGATCGTAAACGGCAGCTTTCTAACAATCTTTGCTTTCTTTTCTTTGATCAGTTTACGGGCTTTTTGTGGTTTGCATGGCATAAGCCTTGTACCGTTTTGCCCGATCACAAATACATTCATGGCTTATGCCTCCTTTCTGATAAGTATGATGGATACACAAAAGTTCCATCCGTCTTCACGTTTCTGCTATAAAGCAGTTACCCTTCGCCAATATCAGGAAAGCTTTCTGATCGGGTCACGTTATCCTTTCTCCTGGATGCGTGTGTTGCCCGTTCAGAAGCACGGATTAGGGTATTGTCCGGTTCTGAATTCACTTCCCTGATGTAGTCCGTCTGGACTGAGGCTAGTCATCTTGTCCCTCAATGGGACGACCTCAAGTACCTTGCTCGGTTACTTGTTGCCGAGTTGTTGACTTCAGCATATCCACCGTCAAAATTCTGTTTCCAACTTCTATATACTCCATTAGTGTCTCGGAACTCTAGGTAATACGCATTTCTCCATAACCAAGGTTCCTGCCACGCAATTTTCTTGATTTCACATACAATTCCATGGCAGTGTACGATGTCTCCAGGCTTTAACTCTCTCATTTGTTAAACCTCCTATGGTATTATTTTGATATATTTACCGGAAGAACCAGATAAAGATATGTTTCATTATCACGAATAATAATAGGGGCTTTAGCACCGAAGAATTCAATAGTGATAAAATCATCCGGAACCGCCTTTAAAGCATCAATAACGAATTTAGGGTTAAATCCAATTCGAATATCTTCTCCTGTCATATCAGAAATCTCGATCTCTTCAGATACCGTTCCATACACGGATGTTCCAGAGACTTCCATCCTGTCTTTATCAAGAGTACAGATTACAGGTCTTCGTGTTCCGTCATTTAAAATCAAGAGTGCACGATCAACTGCAGCATAAATTTGTTCGCGATTAACCTTAATAGAAGTCATACAGGAATCATGCGGAATAATCTGGTCAATATTGAAATATTCTCCGGCCAGCAGTCTTGTAGTGATTGTAGTATCAGTGACCTTTAACATGATATTCTTGTCATTGATCGTAATCTCCACGTCTTCTGAAGGAAGGATTTTTACAATTTCATTCAGATATGCTGCTGGAATCGTAATATTGTAATCTCTTTCTGGTGCTTCCGCTACAGTAATAGTTCTGGATCCGATCCGGTGACCATCAAGACCGCAGAAATTTACTTTATTTCCAGTTGACTTAAGCCGGATACCGGTCATTAATTTATTGGTTTCAGTAGTGGCGGTACAGAAAGAAACTCCAGCAATCGCTTCTTTTAATGCTTCTGCTTCGATTACAAGCCTTTCCCCATCTTCTTCTTTAGCAAATGGGAATGTTTCTGTGGATAAACCTGAAATGCAAAATTTGATTGTCTTACCGGCACTTAATGTGACAGCAAAGCTTTTATCAATTTCCAGAGTAATTTCGGTGTCTGGCATTTTTTTTAAGCTATCAAGCAATCGCTTTGCGTTTATACACACAGCTTCTTTGTCAGAAAAGCAAGGAATTTCTTTTCTGATAGCAAATTCCATGTTATTAGACTCTAAAATCAGTGTTGAGCCTGTTGTCGTTAAGCAGACACATTCCAATATTGCCATTGTAGTTCTGCCGCATACGGCTTTGCTTACTGCGTTTAATGCATCAAGTAATTCATTTCTCTCAATTGTAATCATATTTTTTCCCTCATTCTTTCTTAGTTTTGTTAGTAGTTACAGAAAATCTACCCACCTTTCCTTTAAAAATTTATTCAAACGTCAAAAAAGCAGCTACCAACTGCCGGTTGATAACTGCTTTATTTTCTGACGATTATTTTATTTACGATATATGGATATTATATGTTATGAGTTACTTTTTGTAAATATGGAAATATAAAAAAGCTCCCGGAAATAATCCGAGAGCTTTTGAATTACTTATCGTACCACATTGGAATACTGGTTACTAATGAATCTCGAAATGTTTGAGCATCAATCATTCGGGATCCGCAGTGTTCAATGGTGGTCTTCTTAGTTATTGGGTGATTATAAATAACCAGGTATTCCTCATATAAAGATGAATATACAATTTTTGACATAACAATTTCCTCCTTAATTTCTGACTTCAATCATATAACGAATAGTACAAGCTGCTTCATTATATACGATCATTTCATCGTTAATAAGGGAAGCTCCTTTGTGTGCATAAACGCTATCAAAATTTTCCATGTCCCTTTCGGTATAACTACTCATTTCAGAAGACCAAACAGAGATGTGTTTTGCGTTTCCTGTGGCAACCTTAAATACTGCTAATACGCCGGTATTTCCAGTGTTTCCATGGATATTATTGCATCCGCGAAGAGAAGTATAACGAAGAGATTTTTTTGGTTCTGAGGCAAAATAAAGCCCTATCCCAAACATCTTTCCTGCTTGTTTTGCGCCAGAACGCAATACCAATCCGGTTTTGTAGATATTCCAGAAGTTTTCATTCATAGATCCATGATACAAAAACTTTGTTTTTTCAATATGATGTTCTTTGCAATAACGCTGGAACCTCTCTTCTGTTTTATTGTTTCTCACATAGAATGCGCGAACTACTTTATCAGAAGCAGATCCAAGATGATCCTTGATCTCCTTCATTTCTTTGTCTGTCACAGGACGCATATCAAGTCCAAACGCTTCAAGAATGTTATCTCCTTGTTTAGAACTTTGGCTTTGACAGATAGATGTATCAACTTCGGCAGCCATAACATCCAACAGCTTTTGTTCCCGGTCTATTATCTGATCGAACTCTGTAGTACTTTTGCAGAGAAAATCACTAACCTTTGTCATCTTTCGTGGTAATACAGTAAATAAAGCGTTCAACTGGTTATTAAAAGATGAAGTGTCATTTAACAATCTCAAAGTATTAATGATATTTTGGGCTTTCACCACCATTTGTGGTGTAACAGATGATACAGAAATTGAATAGTTCTTTTTGATATGTTCTCCGGCCCATGCAAGAAGTCTTGCAACAAAGTAGCTCGATTCCGGATCTTCGATGTCAGCAAATTCGCCGTGACCATTAGAAGAGGATACGTTGACAGTTATCATATCAGATTGATCACAATAACCTTTAGCAATTTTTTCTCGGTATTTTTCAGACCAACTTGATATGGGGTATTTACGTTTCATGGCTCTGGCTCCAACTCTTCCATATTCTACGTGAAAGAAGCTTTCTCCATGGACATAAATCATACGATAGAACTTATTATGATTATCTGCCGGATCTACCATTACCAGATACTTTACATCTTTTGATTGTTCCATACTCTACACCTCCTTATTATCAAGAGGTGAGCCTTTTGAATCAGGAAGTGTATAGACAAATACTGGAATTCCTTTTGATTCAAGAGTGTAGGTGATAATCGGTTCAATTACGCTCCAATCGCCACCTGCAATACCGCATCCGATTTTCGGCATATGCACGCTTGCATCTAATAAAGTAGCTGCTACAGCCACATTATTAAGACATTGTTGCAATGCTTTATACCGAATAGGTGGTTGACCATTGACAAAATCAAATCCGAATTGTGCAACCATATTTGCCACATAAATATCTGGTTCTACCTGAATCAATTTTGTTTGTCCGAGTTCTAAGCGATTATTGATAGCTTGTGTCCGAAATAGCTTCTTATATGCCATTTCAGGTTGATACCATCGCTTGGATAAAGCAAGGACGAAGCCCGCTCCCCATTTACCTATGTCATTGCAAATATGACATATGATCTTGTTTCCTTCTGCAACCGGCTCTGTTGCATCTCCTATTAATAAATTCATATTTTTTCCTCTCTTTCTTATATGAGTTAGCAGAAAATCTACCCTCCTTTCCTTTTGTTTTTAAACGCAAAAAAACAGCTATCAACTGCCGGTTGATAACTGTTTTTTTCTAACGATTATTTTATTAACTTATAGTAATATTGTAAGCGAAAATTTACAATTTGTAAAGTATTAACATCCCTCGAATTTCCATATTTTTTGAAACGTAATTGGGGTTCTTGGTTTTTGCCATAAATATACCATCCTTAATCTACTTTTATATAATAGTAAGCAATAGCTAATCCTCTATTGTCATTAGCTTTTCCATCCCCAAAGGTTAAAGCGTATTCGTGGCATCCATTAGGAACTGCGTAATAGCAATAACAGTTATAAACACAATCATCTTTTTGGGAAGTGAAATTATTGGCATCATGCGTTCTGCTATCAACTGTAATTCCACGAAATCTTAAATCGTTTCCATCAACGCCTACCAACCGGATATTGGTATAGGGAATATTGACACAGTTAGCATAGCTCAAATCATATTGGATAACGTTCCATGAATAACCATCCGGTGCATCAAAATAAGAATAGGTATCTTGGCCTTTGATTTTATCTTTTATGATTCGGACTGCTTCTTCCCCGGTATATACTTTGTTCACACAGACAACCGGACGTTCCATGGTCTGATCTGATGAGAATGCATCGAAAAATCCACATTGACCCACGGACAACATAGAATATTCATCTGATGCATAAGCTTTTCCGGCTTCTTTTTCTATGGTTCTTTGATTACTTAAATTTACACCTTTCTTTCCCAATTCTGGAGTAGAGGAAGGAAATGGTGTGTCAGGCTCGGTTTCAGTTGCCGGCTCCGGATCAATGGCAGGACTAGCAGATGGTTCAGCAGACGTTATAGGAGCTGGACTTTCAGAAGTAATTGGTTCGGATACTGTTTCTTCATTTGATTCATCTGAAACTTCTGGGGCATTTTCTGTTTGTTCTTCGTTTTGCAAATTGTGGTCAAGAATTACATCATACTGGACCTCTTCTTTAACTGGCTTGGATTTTAATTGCATAGACTGTACAATAGCATCGACAAGCGAGCTTTGCTGTTTGGACATACTGCTTACTGAATCCGCAACTACTCCTACAAATAAACTCCATTCACTTTCTTCATAATCAATAACAGCCAGTTTTCCTACATAATCCCCATATAATTCTGAGGTAATTACAACCTCGGCTGAAACAGGCGTTATAAGTTTATAGATGTTATTTGATGTTGTATTGTCACTAAATGAAAAGCTTTTACCGGAAGGCTTAAACCAGGTATTAATAACAGCACTATTATTCAAACAGCTCCCTTTGTCTGCTGCATTCATAAAATGGAAAGAAGTACCTTTTTCTGCAATTACAATAAGCTGATCCATGCAGAACATGATGTATTTGTCAGTTCCATTATTGAAAGTATAAATGGAATTGGAATCATATCCCATACCATCAACTATTTGAGTCACCGCAGTTGCTTGATTGGTGATGGAAAATGGGATATAAAAAGCCAAATCATCAATACAATTTATTTCTGCGTAAGAATTTCCTGGAGAAGAATAAACATTATCCTTCCCACATCCGGATAACATTGAAATTGTGAATGCTAAAAGTAACGATATACATAATCTTTTCTTCATAATTTACCTCAGTTAAATTCATTGAGCGTATCAAATAAGGACTCCAGATGTGCAATTTCCGTTGCCTCATGTTTAATATGATAGTCTGTATTCAATGATTTTTTTTCATCAATTACATAAGTTGTTGCGCTTTCGGTGACTATTGCATTTTCTGGTTCAGGTTCATCCATAGTGGAATCTGTTGCTATATTTTCTGAATCTAACAATACAGGGGCATTTATAGAATCGCCTTTGCTACATCCTGGTAAAATAAACAATATTGCACATATTGACATAAAGATTAACTTTTTCACATCTGGCCTCTCATTCTGTTACGGTGATAATATCACTTTCTGTCTTTGTATCTTCCTCTAAGAATAAATCCAATACGTTAGTATCCGGATAATGATATACCTTGACGGTGTACTCTCCTGCATCTAGGAAAGAAACATCGCAGCTTAATTTATGGTTCTTATTGTCCAGAATAAAATCATGAGTCTGATTATTCTGGTCTACCAAGATCGCATAAATCGTTCCTTCTCCTTCATAATTAACTGTCACCCTGTAATTAATTTTCTTTTCTGTCAAAGAAAGGGACAGATCTTCCTCAGTAATTTCTTCTTCTGGCTTATTTGATTGTACCTGCATGTCAGTTACTACTAAATCTTTAGGTTGGATATAGATGGTCCATTTTCCAGCCATGGCCTCTTCTAAATTACAAGCAATGGTACTGTTTTCAGGATCAACTTCCATTTCATAAGAAGTTCCGTCAGGAGAATAGGCAACAGCAGAAATTTTATCCCTTATTGCGGCATTTGCATCTTCATAATCGTCCAGATCATCCATGTTAAGGCTTGCTGCCGAAAACTGGAATACCATGGAAACGTTTCGGGTGCGGGTATCAAAAGTTGTGGAATATTTTTGTGAGAATGACGCATCTCTTTCTTCTTGCGAAGTATAGTATGGCTCATTCATATCAATGGCTGATTCATCCACTCCCTTTGGAAAAGCAATGTACCGAAACATCCCGGCATCTTTTATATAATACCAACCACTTTTGGCATCATCTGGCATTTTATAAGAAATATATCCATTCTTCGAATCGGAGGTATCTGAAATGGTATAATATTCGTATTCCTCTAAAGTGAAGACATCAGATATCATGGTATTCGTTCGATATCTTGTACCTGCGTAATAATCAATGGTGTATTCAGCATTTTTCTCCATACAATTAAAAACGCCGGAGCTACTTATCATTTCCCGACTGACCGGTTTGTTATTAATGGCTACTATACGGATATTATTAGAAGGGGATGTTTCTGATAGAAGTGAATATGTATTACTGAATTTGTACACATTCTTTTTTAATTCTCCTATATAATATCCATCTTCATCTAACTGTAATCCATACATGCCGATAGAATACCCAACTTCTCTGAACCTGGTTACATTGATCGGTGGCAGTTCCACTTTCTCTGATGCAACAGCTATAATTTCATTCTTATATAAAGTTGGCACAGTTTTATAATCTAAAGTAAGAAAGGCCATAATTCTCTTTTTGCCAGAGATATCCATGGCCTTTTCTGTATTAGCTGCTAGTACAGACACGAATTCTGTACCATCTTTAATATAAAAAACATCATTTTGCATTTCATCTTTTTTAATACGGACCTGTGCATATGGATCTATCTTCTGCTGAAATATAGGTTTACAGCCAGTAAGAAACAGACTGCCCATTAAAAAAATAAGTATTGAAGCAAAAAACTTGCTATGCATCTTCTTTTTCCTTTCCGATATTTTCTATAGTTTTGTTGCAATGATATTTGTCGGCAATCACACGCTGTATGGTATTTACTGATACATGATATTTTTCAGCAAGCTCTCTGAGAGAAAATTCCCCTTCTCTTTTTGTCCATTGGGAATGAAAATGTTTATCATTATTATTGTAAAGAGCCTTTATTTCCTCAACCTGCTCTTCAGATAATACTCTTTTTTGAAAAGGGCTGGGTTTTTTAGTAACAGTCAGATTATGAATACCATAATTTCCCTTATCGCCATCAAGATATTCTATTATCATGTTTTTAGGAAGGTTTACTCCGTGGTATAGATTGTACATGGCACGGGCGATATAGATTCTGCGCATTTTAATACCGTTCCTTGCTGTTGGATCAGGAATATACAGCAAAATGGACCGATTTCCATACTTATCAATGCTTGGAGCTACTATTTTGCCAGACGAATCTGTTACTGTACCATTTTCATGAAAATAGTAACCGCAGTATATAATTGGGCCTTCTTTAATTTTCTGCATATAACACCTCGCTATTTCTATCTTCTTCGTACTTTTCTCTTCTTTACCTCGATTTCTTTTCGATATGAGTGAAGTTCTTTAATGCTTGCCTTATTCAATTCAATTAAAATTATATAAGCTATAACAATAATAATAAGAATAAGTCCAAGTAAAAGAATGCATCCTATCATATTGATAGGGTTATTTGGTATTACCAACACTTGAGACTGATTTAACATTTTAAATTACCTCCGGAATGACAAACGATCTCTTAAAGTGCCATTGATTAATCGGAATAACAGTTCTTTTCCAAATGCATTTTCGATATCCTTGATAGGAATTGGCTTGTGATCTTCTGATTCACTAATACATTCTTGGAGAAATTCGTCTTTTGTACTTTTTGTAGCTTTTAATCGCATAATTTCATTAGCAATTTGGACCAGCTCTTCGTAAGATAAACTCCGGAACCAATTGCGCAAGTCACTTTCTTTTATGGAAAAAAATTGTTCTTCGATATTTTGAATAATAGCTGTCCTTATGAAAGGAGTCGCGTATTGTACGCCGGTAGAATGACGAATCATATTTACCAAAATATTTGTGGATTCCTGCAGCTTTGATTTACCATTCATGTTTAGCCTTAATTCAATATAGGCATCATATATGTAGTTTTCATCAATACCCTTTAATGCACTTTTGACTTCCTGCAAATATTTAGGAACGTTTGGATTATGCATGATCAAGGTCCCATTACTTTCAATTACTACTTGAGGGACAGTTCCTATACGTTCCGTAACGTCATACAGACTTGTATTTTGCATAACCTCATCTAATACATCGCTGTAGATATCCTCAATGAAGTATTCTTGTATTTGCTTACCAACGCTGATGTCACCTATGATTAATTTTACGATTTCCCGGCCATTGGTGTCTCTTTCTGAAATATCACCAAGTTTCCATTCACTTCGCATCCTATATATATTTGTTTTTCTTTCATTACCCATAAAATATCGCTCCTATGTTTACTATCAGAGTACATACAAATAAAAAATGGATCACATATGGTGTACTTTATTATAATATACACCATATGTGTTCAATGTGCAAGAATTTTAATAAAATACACCAATAGTATAAATTATAGGTAATTAATGAATGATATTTTGCCAAATATTACCAAATATGATATGGTAATTAACAGGAGGACTATAGAGATGAAAAGTTATAAATCATGGCAAGAAAAATTAGGATTTTATTATAATTATTTTGGGTTAAAAAAGGAGAATGGTACAGATTGCGTTACCGCACAAGAAATTGCGAATGATATTAACAAATCAAAAGCGAATGTCAGCCATGATCTTGCTAATTTAATAAAGAATCCTGGTCGAAAAAATTATGGATATAATACAACATTTATCTTTAAGCAATTACAGAAGGTAATGCATTTAGATAGACCATGCGGTATAGTAATCATTGGGGATTGTCCATCTTTTATTGATTTAGACTTATTAAAGAAACGAAATTTTATCATAAAAGATCAAAGAGACACCTTCTCGACAGATGTATTGGAAACGGATGTACAATTGCTTATTTTGACAATGCCTATCACGAAAGAAGAATTTGATTCTATACCAAAAAATATTTGTGGAATTGTAAATCTATCAGGCACACATTATGAGACCACAAGGCCATACTATGAAATAGATTTATTTACTGTCCTTTCTAATTTATGGCTAGATACATTAGACTTAGATGCTGAACACACTCTCAAGGAATAAAAAAGGCATCTTTTTGGATGCCTTTTTTATTATTCAGTTTATATAACTATTCATTTGCAAGTCTATTTGTAAATGAAGGACTTCGTAATGCCTGTTGATAAATTTCATAGTCCGTAAAATCTTCTGCTATGTGATAATCCAACATTAGTTTTATTTTTGTATCTTCATTGATTTTATCCTGTCCATCAGGAGTTCTTCTATGCTCTTTAATCCAACGCCATGTTTTATTTAATTCATTTAATTCTTTATTGGAATCATCAAATAAACTTATTGCATGGATTTTGATGTTAAAAATAGCTTCGCCTACTGTTTCCAATCCACAGTTATTTCCTATCTCAAGTGCTTCTTGTATTTTCATAGGGTTTCCTTTCTGCTATTCCGCTAAACTTTAATTTTCTGACCACCATTGTTTTGCGACATCATAATGTTCAGACCACATATAATCATGGAAGTCTTGATTTCCCATTCCATCGTCCCAGGAGTAATCCTTATTAACAAATGCTTCATCGTGGAGCTTTTATTGTATTAAACATACGCTTTCCCTCCTAAAACGTTAATTTGAATTAATAAAAGGAGACTGTCACTAAGAAAATCCCCTTATTTTTTATTTCTATATGCTTAAATAGTACATTCTATTTACGCATATATTATATCCTTTATCAAGAATACTCTGGTTCACTACTCTTGATAAAGAAGTCGCATTCATAATATCAAAAAGAACATCTTTAACGGATCTTCTTCGATACTCATAGAATGGATACTTCTGAATGGATGACCGCTAAGAACATCTTAGCGGTCACAATTAATTTTGTCGGAATATGTATCAATGAGTTCCCTGATAATATTCTCTTCATCTGTCTGGGTGACGATTTCCAAGAGTTTGTCATCTACAAACTCTACGAATTCATCTTCCGGATTTTCCATCAGGTATTCCACCTTTTCCTGAAATTCATCATTATCACAATCAATATTCATAAGAATATTGATGAATCGGTTCCTTCTATCGATCCTATGTACTTCTTTTTCAATGACTTGATATCCATGCTTGGTAATCGTCTTGCCAGCAAAAGTCATGTATTGGTAGTGACAAAGCCCTTCATCCCACACAGTTTCTTTTCGATTCCCCGTGACGAGAAAAATCTTTGAAATTTCCGGACATGATGCACTCATGAGACTGACATTCGTCAAACATCCATAAATGAGCTGACGGGTGTCAATATCGCATTCAACATCTTCAAGAGTTGTTACCCCTGGAGTTATAGTCACTTTATTCGAATGCAGCATGGTATTGCCATTAAATAGCAGATCATTAACTGGAAGCATAATTTTCTTATTCTTAAAAATAATAATTATTTTCATTTCGTTTCCTCCGATTTTGTTTTGAATTTTCTTTCGAACTCATCTGACAAACACATAACTAATGCCCTTATCAGTGGTTCTTTGTCATATTTTGCGCTGAGCTCATCAGCATCCTTTTTAAATGCTTCCCACCAGGCGTCTTCTTCCGCGGGAGTTCCATGTTTGGGACTGTAATATAATTTGAAGAGCCCCCATAGATCAACGAACATCCTGTTGTAACGCATAAAATCAGGATGATTTTTGTCCAAGCTCATAATCTTCACCAACCTTTCTTAATTAGAGAACATGTATGCAACATACATTCTCCCATTGAATTCGACTGAAGCAATCCCGATCTTTGTATATTCGGGAGCTATCATATTTTCAAGATGTGAGGGTGAATTTACCAATGCGGTAAAAGTTCCCTCTACGGCAGCATCGACACCCTGATCCATTACATGCCAGGAAAGATTTTCACCTGCATAGCTTTTGGATAAAGGAATAATGTCAAGGCCTTCTGTGCCATCTGGTCTTGTATGAGAAAACTTCTTGGTTATCTCGTTAGCGCGAATCTGCGCATAAGATACCAAATCGGTATCAACGTTCAGTGCCGGAAGATCATGAGTAGCTCGTAACTCATTGATCTTATTTAACATCTCTTCATTCATTACCTCGGTATTAGCTTTAGCTGCAGCTAATGCATTAATGGAAAATCCCATAAATACAGTGATAACCATAGCAGCAACCATAATTCTTTTTAATAATTTGTTCATTTTAATATTTTCTCCTTAATCATAATTACCCCGTATCGTGGGGTGAAACCGCCCCACAGGGGAACTACAAATAAGCTTAAAATGATACATTAAGTTTTATGTGGATAGCCTCCCCTCCATAAAGAGGAGGCTATCATTAACCTATTCTTTGTCGTAGACCGTAATCCTGTTAACATTTTTCAACAGTTTTGCAATACGTTCACTGTTATTGATTAATGCCGACAAAGATCCGGTATTTGCATATGCTTTCTGAATAACATCAAACAATGCAAAATACACATCCATGGCAGTGCAGTCAGAATCAAATTGCACATCCTTAGATTCGGTTTTAGGCAGTTTCAATTCATCCACCAGTCCCTCCACGCACTTCTTAGGGAAGTGAATTGGAGTATTACCAAGAGTCTCGATATCGTCTTCGCTTTCTTTAATTGCCGCTGCAATTTTGGGGAAACACTCTTCGATATCATATATATCTTTCGATACTAAATGAGGTACTTTCAAGGGTTCTGCCAGGAACGCTTTAACACCATTCATAATATAGAATGGCGAGAAAGTAATGGAGCTGTTACCTACATCAGAAGTAGACACCTGTACTCCAATCTTAAATGTACCAAGCTTATCAGCATCCACTCCAAGATCTTCCAGCATCATCCGGAAAGACTCTTCCTGATCGGTTGCATTTAACATGTAATCGAAAAGGAGATATTCATGGTTTACATGGCCACCGGCGTATGTGAAATCTGGAAATTCTTCAGTCAAGTAGGATTCCAGCTTTTCTACAACGTCCTTGTCTCGGAAAATCCGGTACTGCGCAGATTTCATTGCCGAAACTTTTTCATCTCGGATTAGAAGATTACATTCTTCCTGATTAAGAGACAAACCAAGGCTCATGATGATTCCTTTCAGTAAAGGAGGCATCGCACCTTTCTTTTCCTTCGAAACCTCACGTTCCAAAGTACTTGATTTCTCAAAACCAGAGCGATTCAGGACATCCCGGAATGCAGTATAGCGGATAGACATAGCTTTAAAACTGAAATCTTCCGGAAAAACTAAAAGAAGCTTGTTTGTCAGTCTTGCTTCCAGTTCCTGACTTTCTTCCACATCATTATCTGGGATAGAAAAACCTGCAGCCTGTGATACTGCTTTTTCAACCATACCTGCAATTCCGATACCAGACACAGTACATTCATTGCAAAATGGATGAATCCATTTGTCATTAGCAGCTCTGAATTCGATATAGTCCTGCAAATCTTCTCTTTTCGTTAAATTTCTTTCATCAAAATCACTCTTTAAATATTTCATTCTTTTTCCCTCATTCTTTCTTAGTTTTGTTAGTAGTTACGGAAAATCTACCCACCTTTCCTTTAAAATTTTATTTAAACGCCAAAAAAGCAGCTACCAACTGCCGGTTGATAACTGCTTTATTTTCTGACGATTATTTTATTTACGATATATGTTCATTATAGTTTATTATTCCCTTTTTGTAAATATTATTTTGGGGAATAATATCAAAAAAGGATATCTACCAAAGGATGAATGCAAAGTCCAAACTCATATATACCCTATCACAGTAGAGATCATTATTTGCTCTTTTTATGATACCAAACACAAAAGAGAACAAATGATATGATTATCAATATAATAAGTATTGTATCAAAGGCCTGTTTCCAGTTGTGTTTGGTACATATTAATTCGGCCAATATAATTATAAAAAACTCAATTGCAAGAATGCGGTATATTACGGATTCTTGCATACATCATCCAGTCCAAAGATCTGATCTAATTCTGACAAATCAATAATCTTCTGCTCTTCATCGATGATCTGTTGCAAATACCGGTCAAAATGATAAACCCGCTTGATTTCAAAATTATCTCTCTTGATGACTATAACGAGCTCATTACTTTGTGTATCTACATACGCATCCGCATAAAAAATTCCAGATTTTATTTGATCTGTCATCAGATCCTTGCATAGCCGATCTGCTTCCCTATAACAACCCAGAATAATTTTCTTCTTTTTACCAATCAATTCTTGATATAAAGAAACTCCTAAAACACAACAGCACAAATAAGTGAGGAGCTTCACTATAATAAGAACCCGTCTTGCATCACCTTCGCAATTTGGAATGTTATATTTATACCACAATGAAGTAAAAAGAAAAGTAAGAATAAACACAACAATACCCAAAGTGCCTGCAACTGGTGTCTTTTTGAATAATCTTTTAAAAGTAAGCAACTTTTTTACATCTTTCTCAGTGTATTTCGATTTAATCACTTCAAAGTCCATGCTTAATTCCCTCCAACTATATGTACGATTAAACAGATGAGGCAAAGCGCTCCAATAAAGGATAAACTTCCAAGAGCATATAGATACCATTTATCTTCTTTGGTCCACTTTTTTCCTTCTTTGAAACCGTAAATACCCATACATGATAATATAATTATTGAGATTGTAGAAAAGATTAGCATCCCGAATTCTCCAGTTCCCATGTGTATCCCTCCTGTCAACCCAATCTCACACCATTTACCTCAATATCTGAAGTATCAGACAACGGAACCAGCAAATAAGTCACGCCGTCAATTTCCCTCTTCTCAATACTGGTACTATGCTCTACATCAATTTTAATCTCCACATCAGGAGCTTTGATCTTTGTAGTCTTCTTATCTACGATATTTGCAGCTTTCATTGGCTTTTCATCCATGTCGGCTTTCAATTCTTCAACAAGGACTGTTGCAGCTTCTTCCGGTACTCCTGCATCCTTTACAATAGAATGTAATTTGTCATAAGGAAGATCCATATCCATTTCATCGGACTCTTCCATATTGGAAAGAATCGCTTCGTGAATGTTGGAAATAACAGATATAGGCTCCTGGCAGTCTGCTACTGCGGTCTCAAGGGCTGCCGTAAAAGACTGCTTCTGCATATCCGCGGATGCAACCGGCCGTAAACCGAGAATTTCCTGATCAAAGTCATCAAAAGCACCATCGGACTTCTTATTAAATACGGTAATATTATGGATATCCGATGTACGATCCTCAAAGGAAGGGAAAATAAAGCCGTGTACCGGCATTCCAATCTGCCATCTGCGGTCCTTATGTTCGAATTTTTCACCAGTATAAATCAGCCCTGGATCTTCCAGTTTTACCGGGCACAGATTACAGGAGATATACTCATATACTTCATCAGAAGCTTCCATGTTCTTAAAATTGTCATCGCCACGGCCGGGAATATCGTAGACATTGTAGATCAGAATAATCGCAACATTTTCTACTTCCGGATAAAACTCTGCTACTTTTTCATAGAAAATGCGAAGTACATCATCGTTCTGCAGCTTTGTATCACGTAGTTTCATCAGAAAATCATGCATTGTTCCGGCTGCTTCCTGCTCAATGTCATATTCCAATGTACACAGGTTCTTTCCAACAGTTCCGGACATACCTTTCTTAAGGATCTCCAGATATTTAAAAATTTCTTCTTCTGGCAGGTTCAGAAAAGACTCCTTCCACATACATTTCAGATTCTTTTCTGCATCAATATAGCCAACTGCCATTCTCTGAATAGCACAGGTCTTGATCCCATACAGTTTTTTAATTTCCGTAACTTCAAGCTTGTTCATAAAAAATTTCTCCTTTTTATAAAATTATTTTTTTCTTTTTTGGTGCAAATCTACCGCGTATTGCTTTCGATTTGCACAATATAAGGAAAAGAAATTCTAACTAGCAGCGTTATTATTAATCTGTTACGTTTCCAGCATCCACAATAACCTGCGAATCGTCACCTAACATAACCTTGGGCTTTGCTCCGTCCCATTTGTCTGCTTGCATATAGGCAATTACATTTCCTGTTACGGAATCGTTGATCATCTTATTAGCTTCTGCCTGTGCTTCTGCTTCAATCTTAATTGCGTTTGCCTGCGCTTCTGCCGCAATTTCCGTTTTCTGTTTCTCTGCATTCGCATTAATTTCTGCAACCTTTGCATCTGCTTCTGCTTTTTCTACGGCCTTTTGGTTTTCAATTTGCTGCTGTTCATATGCAATCTGCTGTTTCTGTTTGTCGGCAATTGCCTGATTGTAACTGTCTTCAAAGTCCGTGTTTCCAATAACTACCTTATGTATAATGACCGTGTTTTCTCCATATTTGCTATCTAAAGATGCCTGTAAAATTTCCTGCGTAAGTGGTTCAATCATGGATCTATTTGTAGCCTCGGTTGAATTCAAGGTTTTGGATGAACTCTTGATTGCACTGGCAACAATTGAATCAGAGATCAGGTTGTCCTTGTACCCAGAAACATTTGCATAAATCCATGCTGATTTTTCTGGATTGATCTGATAGGATACGGTAATATTAGCATAATATAATGCAGTTCTTTCCGATGTTTCCGACCAGATCGGACCGGCAAAATCCATGTCCTGCATCTTGTTATTGACCGTAATGATCTTCTGCACAAATGGAAGCTTAAAGTTTAAGCCATTTTGAAGCACCACATTATCAACCTGCTTGAACGTGGTACGTACACCGGTATAACCAGTAGGAATAATCTTGAAACTGCTTGTTACAGTGATAAATAGAAGTAACACAACCACCAGCGTAATGATCATTCTTTTGATCTTTTTGAGCTGATTTTCCTTTTCTACCTGAAACTGTTTTTCTTTCTCCTTTTGAGAGGAATACAACCTGTCTGCATCATATTCGTAACCTTTATTTTTATTCGATCCCATGTAAGTTTCCTCCTTCTTAATGATATATTGGAATAATTACAGGAAATGTATTTGTATTTGTACCGGCACTAGATTGTTTGTCTGTAAGATATATAGTCTTTTTTTCATCATCCACCTTGTATTGATACATAAATATATCGACTGACTCCGGATCAACTTCCTGGCCGTTATAATAAACTGTATAATCGCCCGATTCCACTTTAGACTTTATTTCGGATTCTTTGTTTGCTGCATATTTCGTTGCTACTGGAAGAAAGGCTATACTACCAATAACAAGCACAACAACCGATACTACTAGAATTATTAAACCGGTTCTACAATAATCATACATAAAATTTATCCTCTCTTATGAAAATAGAACTTTCTCTAACATGTAAATGTTCGCCCAGATGAAGCGATAATAGGTGGTTTCACTCCACTGATTGCAGCATTTCGCATAGTGCGATCTGAATTTACCCAGCGCATAGCAAAGTAAGAAGCTGGCATTCTGGAATGCGTAGCCACATTATTAAGTGTGCTATGCTCTCTTGACGGCCTGTTTACGACAACCTGCTTTCTCAAATTCTCCTTGCGTTGCTGTTCATTCTGATAGTTCTCTTCATTTCGCTGATATACATATTTTGCGATTGCATTCTTATCTATCGATTTTTTTGCCATAAAAGATCAATCCCTCCAATAAATGATTTTGGGTTACGGATGTCTTGTGATTCGTGCGCACTCGTTTCGACAATACATTTTTGACACCGGAAAGCTGCCGGCCCGTTGGAAACGTCACAATTCATCCATTCCCCAAATGAATCATGGAGGAATCGAACCTCCGACTTTACGATTAAAAATCGTATGCTCTACCAACTGAGCTAATGATTCTTACGTCGATCAAGTAGTTAATTACAAAACTTGATCTGTTACCTCTTTCTTATGGAAGAGTGATGGACCATAAAGGATTCGAACCTTTGACCATCCGGTTATGAGCCGGACGCTCTAACCACTGAGCTAATGGTCCTGGGGTGCGGTGCATCTTCGGGGAAAGATGCACCACTGGGTAATGTAAATTTGCTACTGGCCTTTCTCTTCCCGAAACGATTAAGCACTCAAGGACTCTCAGTGCACCAGCTTTTTTAGTTTTTCTTCATAAATTTCAGAAGTTGTGATACAGAATCAAAGAACACATCATAATGCTTGATCTCTGTATTTCTCTGAAATACACCATGATAGTGATGATAGATGCATAACTTACGGAATAGTTCCAAATAAACTTCTGGTTCCGTTTTAAAAAGGATTAATGGATATGGATCCTCAACACCGTCTGGCTGAAGATTTGCATCTGCCAATTGTTCGATCAGATCACCTTTTAACATTCTGCCGATTTCTGTAGATTCACATGGAAACCGTTCCAATGCTTCCCACAGATCATCCAATTCTTCATAAGTTCTTAGAAAAGAACTAATTGCTCTCTCACAATCTTCCTTAGTGTATTTCTTATGATTTTTTCTGACCTCTACGCACTCTAAATCTGGTTTCTTTTCATAATTTCCACATACATTTTGCCATTCATGATCTACGAAAACTACCGATGATTCGGATCCTATTGAACAAACGAATTCTTTGATAGAATTGTCGTATTTGCAAAAGCTACAATCTCCACACTTCATGACATATCCTCGTTTTTACTTAAATTTTGCGACTCGCCCCTCATCCGCTTTATGTGCTTGGTAATGATTCCATAACGCCTGTTTGTCAGCTCCCACAGCGGCATATACATCTGGGTATCTCATAGCATAGTCCGCGTAATCGAATGCGTTATAATCATCACACGGACAATACTGTGATACCATCTGAATGATGAAGTTATATACGTCCGGACATGCCTGATACAGTTCTGCCGGCTTCTGATAGGTTAGCCGGAAAGCATCTGCGAAAGCCTCATAAGCACTCATTGGAACATTCACACCACTTACATAATCAATACCTGCCATCCGGTCTTTGTTTGCTGTATATAAGGACTGCCATTCCTGTCGAGATGA
>OGDY01001369.1_pt1 | contig 27568 bp, 25 predicted proteins | sample 1570341 | NCBI WGS metagenome assembly OGDY01 (sample SAMEA2581972, study PRJEB24529) | metagenome | biome: Human gut stool | place: China | collected 2011 | reverse complement strand
AAAAGCCTCGCAGAGTTCGCCGCCCGCAGGCGGCGAATCAATTGAAATCATTTTTTCCGGCGGCGTGTACGTCGGAAAAATACCGCTCAGTCCGCCAGTGTGCGGGGCGTCCGCTTTTGGCGGACGATCCGTGCGCGCAGCGGACTGCGATCTCCACGTCGGAAAAGCCCGCCGGGCTTTTCCGAAAAAAATCACCCCGCCGAAGCGGAGTGATCTCAGGAAACTCTCTTACAGGGCCTTCTTGGCGGTCTCGACGAGAGCGCCGAACGCAGCGGCATCCGCAATTGCGAGCTCGGAAAGGCTCTTGCGGTTCATCTCGATGCCGGACTTCTTCAGGCCGTTCATGAAGCGGGAATAGTTCATGCCGTAGGGCTTGACAGCGGCGGAGATACGAGCGATCCACAGGCGGCGGAAATCTCTCTTCTTCTGCTTACGGCCGATGTAGGCATAAACGCCGGACTTCTTGACGGCCTGCTTGGCCATCTTGAAATGGGTGGACTTGGAGCCCCAGTAGGACTTCGCAAGCTTCAGGGTCTTATTTCTTCTCTTGCGCGTCATCATCGCGCCTTTTACTCTTGCCATCTTTTGAATCCTCCTATCCGATTATTTGTACGGGATCATCTTTTTGATGCTCTCGACATTGGTGACATCCGCGTAGGTCGTGCTTCTCAGGCGACGGCCGCGCTTGGTGTCCTTCTTGGTGAGGATATGGCTCTTGAACGCGTGCGCTCTCTTGACCTTACCGGTCTTGGTGAGATTGAATCTCTTCTTCGCACCGCTGTGGGTTTTGAGTTTCGGCATGATTCTTCTCCTTTGTGATTATTTTGCATTCTTCGGCGACAGGAACAGCGTCATGAACCGGCCGTCGAGCTTGGGTTTTTTATCCACGTTTGCGACTTCGGCGCATCCCTCGCCAAACCGGATCAAAAGCTGCTCGCCGATGTCGGTATGCGCCATTTCACGCCCGCGGAAGCGCACCGTGACCTTCACGCGGTTGCCTTCCTTCAGGAATTTCATCGCGTTGCGCATTTTCACATTCAGGTCGTTCGTGTCGATGCCCGGGGACATGCGGATCTCCTTGATCTCGACGACGCGCTGATTCTTCCGGGCTTCCTTTTCCTTCTTGAGCTGGTCAAAGCGGAACTTGCCGTAGTCCATGATCTTGCACACGGGGGGAACGGCGTTGGGCGAGATCTTCACAAGGTCGAGCTCCTGCTCCTCTGCCTGGGCCAGCGCCTCCTGTGCGGAGACGATGCCGAGCATGGTGCCGTCCGCTGCGATCAGGCGAATCTCCTTATCCCGGATTTCCTCATTGAGCTGATGATCTAATTTGCCGATGGTAAAGCACCTCCAAACAAAAAAATGCGGATGCCGCAGCACCCGCAACCGAACACACCGCGCCCAAAGCGCAGCGAGACTCGATATCAGACCCCTTTGCCTTCGCTTGGGGTGAGGTCGGGGCTGCCGGCCTTCTTCGTTTTGCGGAACTATTCTAGCATGAAAGTTCCGTGATGTCAAGCATGATTTTTTCTTTATCGCAGGCTTTTTCCGCAGAATCCAAACGAAAAAGTTGAATTCTCCCGAGAAATATGCTATTCTATTTAAGAAATCATCTGTCGGTCCCACAGTCTGCCTGCTGTGCCCCGACGCGGAAAGGACGGGCCATGATCGACCTGCATTGTCATATTCTCCCCGGCGTGGACGACGGCTCTCCCGACGCGGAGATCTCGCTTTCCATGGCGCGCCACGCCGCCGAGAGCGGCGTCACGGCCATTGCCGTCACGCCGCACTGCAACCTGCCCGGCTTCCGCCGCAATTACCGCGGCCCGGACTACCGCAGGCAGCTGAACGACCTGCGCGAGCTGCTGACGCAGGAAAACATTCCGCTGCGGCTGTACTCCGGCGCGGAGGTGTTTGCGGACCCCTCGAACATCCGCACGCTCATAGAGCAGCATGAGCTCATCACGCTCGGCGGCTCACGGTATCTGCTCGTAGAATTTGACTTTGGACTGCCCGGCTCCGTGCTGCTGCGGACGCTCGAGGCCATCGCGCAGCGCGGCCTTGTGCCCGTTGTGGCCCATCCGGAGCGCTATGACGCCGTGCAGCGCGACCCCGGCCTTGCCGCATGGTGCTTTTCCCGCGGGATGCTGCTGCAGCTGAACAAGGGCAGCCTGCTCGGTCTGCTCGGCAGCCGTGCAGAGGACACCGCCCTGCACCTGCTCTCGCACGGTCTGGCGCATCTCATTGCGAGCGACGCCCACGACGACCGCTTCCGCACAACGGGCTTCCGGTCGCTTCTGCCGGTGCTCGAGCCCATATGCCACCCCGATTATGTCGCGCTGCTCCTGCACGGAAATCCCCGCAGGATCCTGCGCGATGAACCGATCCCCATTCCGCCGCTTCAATCCGACTGACCCGCAGGAGGCTTTTCATGAGGAAATTACAGATCACCCTGATCGCCCTGTTTCTGGCCGTTGCCATTGCATTCTGCGCCGTGTTCCTGCACGACCGCCTGACGGCCGATCATACCGCGCCCCGCATCGTCTCGGACGGCGTTCCGCTGGAGGTCAGCGTCAATGCTACGGACGCCGAGCTCTGCGCCGGTCTGACCGCAGCGGACGACCGCGACGGCGACCTCACCGACCGCATCATTGTCCGCCGCGTCTCGCAGCTCACGGGCGCGAACAGCGCGCAGGCGACCTACACCGTGTTTGACAGCGCTTCGAACTTCTGCACGTTCACGCGGCCGATCTACTACACGGATTATCACAAGCCGCGCTTCTTCCTGTCGCAGCCGCTCGTCTACGGCGTCGGCAGCACCGTCACCCTGCTCGACCGTCTGAAGGCCGAGGATGTGCTTGACGGCGATCTCACGGACAAGATGCGCCTGACGCTCGTGAACCTGTCCGTCGGCACCGAGGGCGACTACCGCATCCGTGTGCAGGTCACAAACAGTGCGGGCGACACGTCCATGCTCTCCCTGACCGTGATGATCCGCAACCGCACGGCCCGGCATCCCGTCATCACGCTTTCGGATTACCTCGTCTATGCCACGGGAGATGAGACACCGGAGGATTACCGCAGCCTGATCACCTCCGTGCTGCAGTCGGAGCACGGAGCGAGCGTCGATCCGTCGAAGGTCGAGATCTCTGGGAAGATCGACCACGAGCATCCGGGCAGCTATGACGTGCTCTTCTCCTATACGAACGACGCCGGTCTGGAGAGCTCCGTCATTCTGACCGTCGTCGTGGAGTAAGGGGGCAGCCATGAAAGAACAGAAAACGACCAAATGGTCCAACTTCAATCCGCTGTGCCTTGCGCGCCATGTGCTGCGCAATCTCTGGATGACCGTTCTGGCCGGGCTCATCTGCGTTATGGCGGTCTATCTGCTGCAGACGCTCGTGTCCAAGCCGAGCTATGACAGCCAGGTCACCTTCGCCGTGACGAGCCGCAGCGCCTCCGCCACGGCCTCCGGCAGCATCGCCGTGACGGACTCCGTGGCGAGCCAGTTCGGCGAGCTGCTGCAGAGCAACCCCGTCCGCACCGCCGCTGCCGCCGAAATGGGTCTGAACGCCTTCCCGGGGACGTGCAGCGTCGATGTGCCGGAGAACACGAACATCCTCATTCTGACCGTCACTGCCCCGACGCCGGAGCTTGCCTTTCGCGGTGCGCTGGCCGTGATGGACTGCTACGAAGCCTATGCGGACTTCATCCTCGCCTCGGCCGTGCTGAATCCCATCAACGGCCCGACGCTCCCGTCGCAGCCCAGCGCGCAGGCCTCGCGCGACCGCCTGCTCAGGCTGGCTGGGCCCATCGGCGCGTTGGCCATGATCGCAGTCCTGCTGCTTCTCGCCGTCTCGCAGGAGACGGTGCAGACCGTCCCCGGCGCGCACGATCAGCTCGACACGAAGCTGCTCGCCACCCTGCGCCACGAGCGCAAGCGCGGCGCGCTGCTGCGAAATAAAAAATCCGCCCTGCTCATCTCGGACCCGACCTGCAGCTTCTATTACACCGAAACGGTCCATCAGCTCCGCGCGCAGGTGGAGCGGGCACATGAAAAGGATGGCCGGCAGGTCTTCCTCATCACGAGCTGCGCAGAGAACGAGGGCAAATCCACCGTCGCAGCCAATCTTGCCCTGTCACTGGCGCAGAAGCATCAGCGCGTGCTGCTGCTGGACGCCGACCTGCGCAAGCCTGCGCAGTCGCTGATCTTTTCGGCCTCGCCTGCCCCCGGCACGGACCTTGGCTATCTCATCACGCACCGCCCGGACCGCGAGGCGCTGGAAAAGGCCATTGTCCGTGATGAAGCGACCGGCCTGTCCCATCTCTACGCCGCGCCGCTGCGCCGCAGCCAGAGCGAGGCGCTCAGCCCGGATTCATTCCGTCCGCTGCTCGATGCGCTGCGCGAGAGCTATTCCTACATTCTCATCGACACGCCACCCTTCAGCTTCTTCGCCGATGCCGAGGTGCTGGCCGATGCAGCCGATGCCGCGATCCTCGTCGTCCGGCAGGACCTCGTCCCCGCCGCCGTCATTAACGACACCATCGACGATCTGAACGCCGCCCACGCCGCGCTGCTTGGCTGCGTGCTCAATAATTATCAGTCGTTCCACTTCGGCAGCCGTCTCGGCGGCTATGGCTACGGCTACGGCTATGGCAGCTACGGCGGAAAATACGGCTATTACGGCTACGGCAGCAAGCAAGGAAAGGAGGCCGCTCATGGAAGAACAGACGACGCAAGGAATTGACCTTTCCGTTTTCCTGCACAATTTCCGCCGCACCCTGCAGCACTTTTTCTGGGTCCCGATCGTGCTCGGTCTGCTGCTCGGCGGCGTGAGCTGGCTGCGCGCCGCGCGCAGCTACGCCCCGGTCTATCAGAGCTCCGCCGTGTTCTCCGTCAGCGCGGGCTTCTCGTCCTCGACGGATATCCTCAGCCACAGCACCTATCTTGACAGCAACGCCGCCGCGCAGCTCTCAGCCACGTTCCCCTATGTCCTGCAGAGCGATCGCATGCAGCTGCTGCTCCAGCAGGAGCTGGGCGATCAGCGTGCTCCCGTCAGCCTGTCGGCCAGCTCCGTGGCGGATGCCGCCCTGTTCACGCTGACGGCAACGGGCAGCGATCCGCAGGCCGTCTATGACACGCTGCTGGCCGCCATCGAGGTCTACCCCGCTGCGGCGACCACCATTCTTGGCGACACGCAGATTCAGGTTATTGACCAGCCGGTCGAGCCGTCCGCTGCGCCCATCAACGCCAACACGGCTCTGCAGACCGGCATCCGCCGCGGCGTCGTCGGGCTGGTCCTCGGCCTCGTCCTTGTGGCGTTGCTCTCCCTGACGCGCCGCACCGTTCACTCTGCCGAGGACCTGCACCGCCTCATCAGTCTGTCCTGCCTCTCCTCCATCCCCGCCGTGCGCCGCGGAAAGCGCACCCGCCGCGAGGCTCCCTCGCTTCTGCTGACGCATGCGGGCACCGGCTCCGACTTCTCCGAGGCCATGCGCAACCTCAGCCTGAAGCTGCAGCGTATCACCTCGAAGCACGGCGCAAAGGTCGTTCTCATCACGAGCACCGTCCCCGGCGAGGGCAAAACGACCGTTGCCTCGAACCTCGCGCTGGCGCTGGCCGCCGAGGGCAAGCGCGTCATCCTCATCGACGGCGACCTGCGCAAGCAGTCGCTCAAGCCGCTGTTCGGCATCGGCGCGCACTCCGACGGCCTTGTCGAGGTGCTCAGCGGCAAGGCGAAGAACTTCCGCCTGCTGCCCGTTCCGGATTCCGGCCTGCTGCTGCTCTCCGGCGACGGCACTGTCGCCCAGCCGCAGCGCCTGCTCGGCTCGCCGCGCATGGGCCAGATTCTGGAGCTGCTGCGGCAGAAGCTCGACTACATCCTCATCGATACGCCGCCTGCAGGCGTTCTGTCCGACGCTGCAGCGCTGGCCAAATATGCCGACGGCGCTATTTACGTCGTGCGGCAGGATATGGCAAACTCCGTCCAGATCGTCAACTCCGTCCAGTCGCTCTCCGGCGCCGTGCCGCTGTATGGCTGCGTGCTGAACTGCACGCAGGCCGGAACGACGCGCTCGGGCTATCGCTATGGCTACCGCTACGGCTATCAGTACGGCTACAGCAGCTACAGCCACTATAGCCACTACAGCTCCGACGCAGGCGACCGGCGCTGAGGAGGGCGGGCATGTCTCTGATTCGAAAGCTCCGCGACCGCCTGCAGGGCGCGACGCTGCACGACCTCTGGGTCGAAACGCGCTGGGTCCTGCACCACAGCAAGCGCTACCGCCGCTCCATTGCGGCCTATGTACTGCTCGGCATCGCCTCCATCGCGCTGAGCCTGCTGTCGAGTCTTTCCTCGCGTGAGCTCATCAACGCCATCGTCTATCTGCAGGGCGGCGGACGGCGCGTGCTGTTCTGCGGCGTCACCGTCGTGCTGCTGGCAGGCTCGACCATCGTGCTCAATGCCCTTGTCAGCCGTTTCAGTGCAAAGATCAACCTCCGTGTCGGCAACGAGCTGCGCGCCGAGGTCTTCGGCATGTTCCTGAACACGGACTGGGAATCCCTGCAGCAGTTCCACTCCGGCGATCTGCTCAGCCGCATCAACACGGACGTCTCAAATGTGGCGGGCAGCGTGCTTGGCTGGATCCCGTCCCTTATCCTGCGTCTGACCCAGTTTCTGGCCTCGCTGGCCGTCATTCTGGTCTACGACCCGACCATGGCAGTGCTGGCCCTGCTGAGCGCGCCCGTGACGCTGCTGCTGTCGCGGCCGCTTGTGGGAAAAATGCGCAGCTTCAACCGCGATATGCGCGCCGTCGGCAGCGAAATGACGGCCTTTCAGGAGGAGACGCTGCAGAACATCCCCGCCATCAAGGCCTTCCATCTCGTCGATGCCTTCCGCGAGAGGCTCGACCGCGTGCAGGAGCGGTATTATGACACCGGCATCGCGTTTCAGCGCTTCTCCATTCTGACCTCGTCGTTCCTCTCGTCGTGCGGCATGCTCGTAAGCTACCTCTGCCTCGCTGGGGTGCTTACCGCCTGTGGCAGGGCCGGATCGACTTCGGCACGATGGTGCTGTTCCTGCAGCTGGCGTCCTATCTCTCCTCGTCGCTCAGCGCGCTCATCCATCTGGTCCCCTCCGCCATCGAGGCCTCCGTCTCCGCGCGGCGCATCATGTCCGTGCTGGAGCTGCCGCGGGAGCGGCTCGACCACCCGGAGCGTGCGCAGCGGCTCGTCCGCGAGGGCGTTCCGCTGACGCTGTCGCTGCAGGAGCTGGAGTTCGCGTATCAGGGCCGCGCGCCCGTTCTGAAGCGGCTGGAGCTGCAGGTGCAGCCGCATGAGATGATCGCCATCGTCGGCCCGTCCGGCAGCGGCAAGACGACGCTGTTCCGCCTGCTGCTTGGCCTGCTCCGCCCGACGGGCGGCAGCGCCGTGCTGACCGGCGGCGGCGAGGCGCTGGACGTCTCCCCCTCCACGCGCTGCTGCTTTGCCTATGTGCCGCAGGACAACGTGATCTTCTCCGGCACCGTGGCCGAGACGCTCCGCCTTGTGCGGCCGAACGCCCCGGAGGAGGCCCTGTGGGCCGCGCTGCGCGCCGCCTGCGCCGAGGATTTCGTCCGCGGCCTGCCCGGCGGGCTGGACTGCCCGCTGCGCGAACGCGGCGGCTCGCTGTCCGAGGGGCAGAACCAGCGGCTGGCCATTGCGCGCGCCATTCTGGCCGATGCTCCTATCCTGCTGCTCGACGAGGTGACGTCGGCGCTTGATCTGGAGACGGAACAGCGCGTGCTCGAGAACATCGCCGCCCTGCCCGGCAAGACGTGCATCCTCAGCACCCACCGGCCGAGCGTGCTGTCGCTGTGCAGCCGCGTTTACCGTCTGCACAATGCCGCGCTCGAGCTCCTGCCGGAGTCCGAGTGGCGCAGATTATATCGGAATAATTGACGAAAACGGACGCACCCGCGCGGGTGCGTCCGAATTTTTTCATCTGGGGCAGCTAGAGCATGCAGCGGTGTTCCCTGAGCGCCCAGCAGAGGACAATTCAATCGCAAAAGGGCACAGGTGCGCCGCCGCATTTCCCTGAATTGTCATTGCGAGGAGGCGCAGCCGACGTGGCAATCTCGCAGTACCCGCTTGGATACCAGGGAAACCATCGGCGATATCGTAGCCGCCTTTCCGAGATTGCCGCGGCCCCTCCGGGGCCTCGCAATGCCAATTCAGGCAAGTGCCGTGGTACATCAGCACCCTTACACAGTTCAATTACCCTGTACAAGGCGGTCACTGACCGCCGCTACAGACGCAATCGGTTTGTGCGTTTTTTTACGACAGTCAGTGCGAACTGCGGTCCCCTAACTACAGCCCGCGGCAGCCCTTCCGGAGCGCGAGCTGCGCGGTCAGTGGGAACGGCTCGCTCGGCAGGCAGATATCCGCCTGATGTGCCGCATCAATTTCGTGAATTTCGATCATCCATGCTCTCTTCCGGCCGTCAGACCGCCTCGATCTTGATAAGATTGGTGTTGCCGGACTTACCGTTCGTGATGCCGCCGGTCATAACAACATTGTCGCCCGGCTGCAGGTGCATCGTGTCGCGGGCGGCGCGCAGTGCATGATAGAACAGCACGTCCGTGGAGTTGAACTGCTCGCTCAGCACCGGCAGCACGCCCCACGACAGCGAGAGCTTATACCACACGCGCTTGTTCGTCGCCATGCCGACGATGTCCGTCGGTGCACGGAAGCGCGAGACCATCCGGACCGTCATGCCGGACATGGACGTCACAACGATGACCTTGGCCCCGATGTCGATGGCCATGCCGCACGTTGCGTGGGAAATGGCGTCCACGCGGTCGTGGATGACAAATTCGTTCGTGCGGAAGCGCTTGGCGTAGTCGATGTGGCGCTCCGTCTCCTCAGCGATCTCCGCCATGGTCCGCACGGTCTCCACCGGATACTTGCCCGCGGCTGACTCGCCGGAAAGCATGACGGCGCTCGTGCCGTCATAGACGGCGTTGGCCACATCAGAGATCTCCGCACGCGTCGGGCGCGGATTGTGGATCATAGATTCAAGCATTTCCGTGGCCGTGATGACACGCTTGCCGAGCAGGCGGCATTTCGTGATGAGGTATTTCTGAATGGCGGGCAGCTCCGTGAACGGGACCTCCACACCGAGGTCGCCGCGTGCGACCATGATGCCGTCACAGACCTCGCTGATCTCCTCAATGTTGTCCACGCCCGCGCGATTCTCGATCTTGGCGATGATGTCGATGTCCTCGCCGCCGTTGGCGTGCAGGAAGCCGCGCAGATCGAGCAGGTCCTGCTTGCACGAGACAAACGAGGCCGCGACAAAATCCACGCCGTTGCGGATGCCGAACAGAAGGTCGTCCTTGTCCTGCTCGCTGAGATAGAGCTGATGCAGGACCTTGTTCGGGAAGCTCATGCTCTTGCGGTTGGAAAGCTCGCCGCCCACGACGACGCGGCAGTGCACGTCCGTCTCCGTGAGGTCCTGCACCTCGAAGATCACGAGGCCGTTGTTCACGAGCACGCGGTCACCTACGGCCAGATCATGCGGCAGGCCGGCGTAATTCACGCTGACGATCGTCTCGTCGCCCTCAACCGGGCGCGTTGTGAACGTAAAGGCATCGCCGTCATGCAGCTCGATATGCCCCGCGGCAAACGTGCCGATGCGGTACTCCGGGCCCTTCGTATCGAGCATGATAGCGATCGGCAGGCCAAGCTCCTCGCGCACCTGCTTGATCATGTCGATCTTGGCCTGATGCTCGGCATGGGTGCCGTGCGAAAAATTCAGGCGGGCCACATTCATGCCCGCGCGGCACATATCGGCAAACACGGCCGGATCACTGCTGGCCGGGCCGATGGTACAGACGATCTTTGTTTTCCTCATAGCGATAATCCCCTTTCGCCGCATACCGCGGCATAAAAAAAGACAGGACGGCAGTCCTGTCCGATCCGTGTGCCGCACAGAAGCACGGCACAGCCGATCCAGCAGGAATAGGGCCCCACGACCCTATGACAGACTCCACCGCTCCTGCTGTCCCATATTCTCACGGGAATTATTGTAGCAAACATCCCCGCCGGTGTCAATTCCCGGTGCAGAACGGAGCCGCACGAATTTCGCCGTGCAGCTCCGTGATTTTTGTTAAGAATGCCCTACTTTTGATTTTTCTCAAGCCACTTGGCCAGTGCGTCGGCCATGCCGCTGTTCACAGGCTTGTCATCCTTCTGCTGCTGCAGATACTTTGCCACATCGCGCTTGCCCGCCCCGGCGCTTTTGCGCCGCTCCTGGAAGGCGGAGAGCTTTTCCCGGTAGCCGCAGACGCAGGCGAACATCTGATTCTCACCCTCGCCGCGCAGCTCCATTTTCTTGAAGCAGTTCGGGCAGCGTGCGTTCGTCACCTGCGTGACGCTTTTGCGATAGCCGCACTCGCGGTCCGGGCAGACGAGCATCTCGCCGCGCTTTCCCTTGACGAGCAGCAGGAACTTGCCGCAGTCCGGGCAGGTCTTGCGCGTCTGGTTGTCGTGGGTGTATTTCGCATCGCTTGCCTTGACGGCCGCAACGAGACGCGACGCATAGGCGCGCATTTCCTCGACGAATTTTGCGTCGCGCTCCTGTCCCTTTGCGATCCGGGCAAGGCGGTCCTCCCACTGTGCCGTGAGCGCAGCCGAGCGGAGGTCCTCCGGGGCCAGCTCCACAAGCTGCATGCCCTTGGACGTCGGGACGAGCTCCTTACCGCGCCGCTCGATATAAAATGCAGAGAACAGCTTTTCGATGATGTCCGCGCGCGTGGCAGGCGTGCCAAGGCCGCTTGTCTCCGCCAGGATCTTCTGCAGGGCCTTATCTGTGACCTGCGCCTGCGGATGCTCCATGGCCGTCAGCAGCGTCGCCTCCGTATAGCGCGGCGGAGGCGGCGTCTTGCCCACCGCAACGGACGCGCCGAGGATCGACAGCCTCTGCCCCTGCTCCAGCGCCGGGAGCGTCTGCGGCTCGTCCTCTTCCTCGTCCTCCAGCCGGAAGCTGCGGTCATAGACCCTGCGCCAGCCCGGCTCCGAGACGATGCGGCCCTTGGCCGTAAAGTCATGGTCCCCGGCGCGCAGCGTCAGCTCGACCTCCTCATAGGCACACGGCGGCATCAGCACCGCAAGGAAGCGGCGCACGACGAGGTCATAAATATTCCGCTCCGGCCCGGAAAGCTGCCACAGATCCGGGGCCTCCTCCGTGGGGATGATGGCGTGATGATCCGTGACCTTGGCATTGTTCACCAGATATCTGGTCGAAAGCGGGCGGCGGCGCATCAGCTCCTGCGCAAAGGGCTTGTAGTCCCCTGTCATCACGGCACGCAGGCGGTCCGGCAGCGTCGGAACGACGTCGTCGGAGATATAGCGCGAGTCCGTGCGCGGATAGGTCAGCAGCTTGTGCTGCTCATAGAGGGCCTGCATAAGATTCAGCGTTTCCTTTGCGGAATAGGCGTATTTTTTATTCGCATCGCGCTGCAGCTCCGTCAGGTCATAGGCCGCAGGCGGGGGCGTCATGCGGCGCATCCGGCGCACCTGCCGGATGGTGCAGGTCCCTGTGCGGCAGGCCTCGGCGATCCGCTCGGCCAGCGCGCGGTCAAATGTACGGCTGTTTCCGTTTGCATCGCGCCAGACGGCCGTGAAGCCCGCGAGCTTCAGCCGGACGCCGTAGAATTCCTTCGGCACAAAGCCGCGGATCTCCCGCTCCCGCGCGGCGATAAGGGCCAGCGTCGGCGTCTGCACGCGCCCGGCCGAGAGCTGCGCATTGTATTTGCACGTCAGGGCGCGCGTCACGTTCAGGCCGACGAGCCAGTCGGCCTCGCTGCGCGCCTGCGCGGAGCGGAACAGATTTTCATAGTCCGCCGCCGGGCGCAGATCTGCAAAGCCGTCGCGGATGGCCTTGTCTGTCTGAGACGAGATCCAAAGCCGCTTTGCAGGCTTGTTCCAGCCCGCCTTGGCCATGATCCAGCGCGCAACGAGCTCACCCTCGCGCCCGGCATCCGTGGCGATGATGAGGCCGGTGATGTCGCTGCGCTTCATCAGGCTCTGCACCACGCGGAATTGCCGCGCCGTCTGCGGGATGACGACGAGCTTCCTATGCTGCGGGAGCATCGGCAGGTCGGCCATGTCCCACTTCTCCCACTTTTTCTCATAGACGTCCGGGTCGGCCAGCGTGACCAGATGCCCGAGCGCCCAGGTGACAACATAGCGGTCGCCTTCCAGGTAGCCCTCGCCGCCGCGTTTGCAGCCAAGCACACGCGCCAGCTCCCGGCCGACAGAGGGCTTCTCCGCCAGAACGAGCTGCTTCCCCATCAGTCGATGACGCGGACGGTCGTGATGACCGGCTGCTCCGCTGCGGGGATCGTGCCGTTGCCGTCCGCCGGCTGCGCGTCCTTGCAGATCTGGTCGACGATGTCCATGCCGGACGTCACATAGCCGAAGCAGGCATACTGGCCGTCCAGATAGGTCGAATCGCTCTGCACGATGAAGAACTGTGAGCTCGCGCTGTCCATGCTGACGCTGTTGCGGGCCATGGAGATCGCGCCGCGCGTATGCGACAGGTTATTTTCCACGCCGTTGGCGGAGAATTCTCCCTTGATCGTCTCATCCGAGCCGCCCATGCCGGTGCCCTCGGGGTCGCCGCCCTGGATCATGAAGCCGTCGATGATGCGGTGGAAGGTCAGGCCGTCATAGAAGCCCTCTTTTGCCAGCTTCAGGAAGTTATCAACCGTGATGGGGGCGGCGTCGCCGTCCAGCTCCACGGCGATGGTGCCGTAATCCTGCACCTCGATCTCCACATGGTGCTTTCCGGCCGAGCCGGACGTGTTGTCGTCCTTGCTGCAGGCAGCAAAGACGCAGACGGCCAGCGCCGCCGCAAGGATCAGAGAAAGCCAACGTTTCATGATAAATTCCTCCAGTTTTTATATCATTTATTTCGTATGTTATCGGGTCGGGGCATGTCCCGACCGGCTGTACGCCTGCAGTTCGTGCAGGCTGCCGAAAAAAAAGTTAGCCTGTAGCGGCGGTCAGTGACCGCCCAGTCAGGGGGGATTTAACCGCAGGAGGGCACTGGTGCACCGCCGCACTCCCCTGACGTGTCATTGCGAGGAGCGAAAGCGACGCGGCAATCTCGCAGGACCCGGATCGCGGGAAAGCGATCGGCGAAATCGTAACTGCCTGCCCGAGATTGCCACGTCGGCCTCCTCGCAATGACAAATCCGGTGGCCTCGCGCCACAGAACATTTGCAGCAAATATTGCCAGTCTGCATGGCGGTCACTGACCGCCGCTACCGTCAAATTTGGGGGCCGGTACATGTTCCGCCTTACTCAAACGCTGGGCCGAGGTAGGCCCGCTGCGGGAGCGGCGTCCCATCCAGTGATTTAGCCATGCCGAAGGGCTGTGTGCCGCCAGCCGTGCGGAAGGACGCCTCCCGGCATCCGAGCTTGTCCGCCAGCGCGGCGGCGGCCTCCGGGCAGTCCGGCAGCAGCTCGCGCACGAGCAGCGTTTCGCCGTCCCGCTCCGCCGCGGCGCAGCAGACGGCATCGCCCGTCTCGATGCGGTAAAGGCCAGCCCCGCTGCTGCGGGAGATCGTTTCCTGCCAGCGCAGCAGCTCCGGCGGATAGGACAGATGGCTGTCATAAAGCTGCAGCTCGCGCAGGCTCTGCCAGCCATCCGGCGTGAGCGGCGTGATGCTGCAGTCGCCGCGCGCCGCCGGGACCGTCTCAGTCCGGCAGGTGAACACGGTCCGGTAGCCGAAGCGGGCATAGAACCCGAACAGACTCTCCTCCGCCGGGACGAGCACGGCCGCGCGGACGTCCTGCTTTGCAAGGTCCTGCTCCGCCTCCTGCAAGAGCAGGCGGCAGTGGCCGCGCCCGCGCAGGGCCGGGGCCGTGCAGACGGCGTAGAGATAGGCAGCAGGGACAGCGTCTCCGTCGTCGCCGACCAGCTCCGCCGGGAGTGCGCACAGCATGGCAGCGGGGCTGCCGTCCGGCGCGCGGCGCAGATAGACGGGCGTGCAGTCGAACAGCGCCTGCCAGAACGCGCGCACCTCCGCCTCGGTATCGCCGAAGCAGGCCTGCCACAGCCGCGTCAGGGCGGGCAGGTCGCGTCGCGCCGCCCTCATGCGGGCAGCTCCTCTGCCAGCAGCTTTTCGAGCAGGAGGTCCGGGATATAGCTTTCCTTCGCGCGGCGCAGGCCCTCGAGGCCCATGTCGTCCTCGCGGTTCAGAAAGCGGTAGGGCGTCTCTGCGATCCGGCGGGCAAATTCGCGGTTGATCATCGGATACGGCCCGTTCATATCGGCACGGGCCTTTTCAAAGTTCACGTCAAACATATCCGGCCGGATGGGGTTGCCCATGGCGAAGGCGACGACCTCGCCCTCGACCTCCAGCACAAGCCCCGTCATGCCGAGCGCATCGAAATGGTCGAATGCCAGCCCGATGGCACGCTGCTCCAACGCGTAGTCCGCGGGGTCGTTCTCCAGAAAATGCAGGCGATACCACTCGTCCGTAAAGGCGCGGCAGCGCGGCAGCTGGTCCGCAGTCAGCGGCAGGACGCGATAATCCGGGTAGGCCGCCTCAAAGCGGTTGCAGTGGTTACGCTTGGCCTGCAGCTTCTTGCCGTGCAGCTGGGCAAGCTGCTCCGTCTCGTAGACATAGTCCGCGCTGTCGCGCACGCTGTGGAAGCGAAAGCGGCCGGGACACAGCGCCTCGAGCCGGTCGCGCTCCTCGGGCAGCAGGCCGAACAGGCGCAGCGGGATGCCGCGCTCACATGCGTCCTGCCGCAGCAGCTCCAGCGTGCCCGGCAGGTCCCGGCAGCCCACGGGCCACGGGTACGTCAGGCTCCCGGAAAAATTGCTGAGGAACACGGGCGTGCCGTCCACCGACGCTACGCGCTGGTCCCCCCACAGGTAGAGATTCACAAAGGAAAACTCGCTGCCATGCCCAGCCGCAGCCTGCATCACGGGTTCGATCCATGCGCGGTCCTCCAGGCAGATGGGGCGAAAGTCCAACATAGTTTCACCACTTTCATAGAATTTGGGGATAGGATAAAGATATTTTACCATAGATCCCGCAAAATAACAAGCAGCGGTCTCTCTGCTCCGCTCCGCAATGCAGGAAAAAGCCTCGCAGCGTTCGCCGCCCGCAGTCGGCGAAGAAGGTGAGATCATTTTCTCCGGCAGCGCATACGTCGGAGAAAATACCGCTCAGTCGGCCAGTGTGCGAATTGTCCGCCCTTGGCGGGCAGTTCGTGCGCGCAGCAGACTGCAAACGAAGGCGGAGGCCGCCATATGGCAGCCTCCGCAGAAATCTAAAATTTTGAATTATTCGACCGTGACGGACTTGGCCAGATTGCGCGGCATATCGACATCGCAGCCGCGGGCCAGTGCGATATAGTAGGCAAAGGCCTGCAGCGGGATGACCGTCAGGCTCGGCTGCAGCAGCGGGTGCGTCTTCGGCACGATGAGGCTGCGGTCGACATACTTTTCGATCTCCCCGGCAAAGTCCTCCGTCGTCACGCCGAGGACGTGCGCGCCGCGCGCCTTGACCTCGCGGACATTGGCCATGGTCTTATCAAAGAGCTTCTCGACGGTGGCAAGGGCCACAACGAGCGTCTCCTCCTCGATGAGGGAGATGGGGCCGTGCTTCAGCTCACCTGCAGGATAGGCCTCGGAATGGACATAGGCGATCTCCTTGAGCTTCAGACTTCCCTCGAGGCAGGTCGCGCTGTCGAGGTTGCGGCCGATGAAAAACACGTCGTGGTTGTGGCTGAAGGCCTCCGCAGCCTCCTCGATCTTTGCCAGATTCTCCGGCACAAGGATCTGCGCCACCTGGTCCGGCAGGCGCTGCAGGCCCTCGAGCATGGCGGCATAGCACTCCGGCGCAAGCGTGCCGAGCTTTTCGCCGATATACATGGCCAGCAGGTAGATGACGGCCAGCTGTGTGGAATAGGCCTTCGTCGTGGCAACGGCGATCTCGGGGCCTGCACAGGTGTAGATGACGTCGTGCGCCGCCTTGGAAATGGCGCTGCCGACCACGTTGACAATGGCGAGCGTCCGCGCACCGCGGGCGTTGGCCTCACGCAGGGCGGCCAGTGTGTCGGCCGTTTCGCCGGACTGGCTGATGATGATAACGAGCGTATCGTCGCCGAGCACCGGCTCGGAATAGCGGAACTCTGAGGCGAGCACCGGCTCGACCTGGATGCGCGTCGTGCGCTCGAGGATATACTTGGCGTGATTGCCGACATAGGACGCCGAGCCGCAGGCAACCATATAGATGCGGCGCAGGCCGCGCAGATAGCCCTCATCAAGCTTTACGTCATCCAGCACGACGCGGCCGTTGCGGATCCGTGGATTGATCGTGTCGCGCAGGGCCTTGGGCTGGTCATAAATTTCCTTGAGCATGAAGTGCGGATAGCCGCCCTTCTGCGCAGCGGACATCTCCCACTCGATGTGCTCAGGGGCCTTGCGCACGGGCGTACCGTTTGCGTCATAGAACTGCGCGGCGTTCTTCGTGAACACGACCATATCGCCGTCGTTGAGATACACGACGCTGCGCGTATACGGCAGGATGGCCGGGACATCCGAGGCGATGAAGTTCTCGCCCTCGCCGAAGCCGAAGATCAGCGGACTGTCCTTCTTGACGGCGATCATGGAATCCGGCCGGTCGGCGCAGAGGATGCCGAGCGCATAGCTGCCCTCGATCCGGCCGAGTGTCAGGCGGACGGCCTTCATCAGGTCGTTTTCCTGTTCATAATAGTATTCCAGCAGATTGGCGATGACCTCCGTGTCCGTCTCGGAGCGGAACGTCTTGCCCTGCTTCAGCAAGAACTCCTTCAGCGGCAGGAAATTCTCAATGATGCCGTTGTGCACGATGCAGATGCTGCCGTTCGTGGACAGCTGCGGATGCGCATTCTCGTCCGAGGGTGCGCCGTGCGTCGCCCAGCGGGTATGGCCGATGCCGAGATAGCCGGGGAGCGTCGCGCCGTTTTCCGTCTTTGTGCGCAGGACGGCCAGACGGCCCTTGGACTTGGCGAGCTTCAGCTCCCCTTCCGAAAAAACACACAGTCCAGCGGAATCATAGCCGCGATACTCCAGACGGGAAAGGCCGTCCAGCAAAATGGGAGCTGCCTGCTTCGAACCGGCATAACCAACAATTCCACACATAAAAATAACCTCCATACGTCAGGTCAGATCCATGATCTTCGGTGTCGTACGGAGATTATACACGATTGCTTTGTCAAAATCAACTGAAAATTTACTTTTTCCGCTTTTCGTCCGATTTCCCATCGAAAATGGACAATTGGAAGGGCCGTAACAGGGCGAGAGACGCCGGAATATCCGGCAACCTCTCCGCTCCGCAGGACTGCAGTGCCGCGCTTGCCGCCGATCCGTCGTCAAAGACGTAAAGCTCCGACATGCCGCGGCGCAGGTTCCACTGCGAACCGGACCAGGTCCCGCCCGTTCCCTCGGCGCACTGGGCCACAAGGGTCTTTTCGCCCATGGCGTGGATGAGGCAGTTGCGGGCCAGGGCGCGCGGCGTGGAAAACGGCAGCTCATAGCCGCCCGCGCTGCAATACAGCACGTTTTGCCGCGCGGGATGATCCAGCAGACTGTCCGGCACAAAGCAGATCACCCGGCCGCCCGCTGCAAGGCAGGCCTCCTGCGCGGCGGTGTCCGCACCGGCAGCCCCGCCGGAGACGAGCGTAAAGCCCTCTGCCGCAGCGAGCTTTCCGGCCTGCACAGCAAAGCGGCGGTTATCCGGCCGGAGCTGCCGCGAGCCGACGAGCGCAACGCAGCGCGTGCCGAGCAGGGCCGTGTCGCCGCGGCAGAACAGGGCGGGCGGGCACTCCGTCTCGCCCATGCGGCGCAGGCGCGCCGGGAAGCCGTCCGAAAGGCGCGTCAGAGCCGTGATGCCCTGCGCGGCAGCGGCCTCGAGATAGCGGTGCAGCGTGTCCGTCCGGTCGAGCAGCGCCGTGATCTGCACGGCGGCCGCCTCCGGATAGCCGAGCGCCCGGAGATAGGCAGGCGTCACCTCGCCGTCTCCAGCCTGACAGGTCTGCCGGACGCGCCGGGCAAGCGTGCGGTACTGCGCCGGGGTCAGCGGCACATCCTGCGTGCCGAGCGCGCAGCACAGCAGGAGCAGGCCCTCCTCCGCCGGGCGCATCAGAACCGCCTGCGGGATGTCGGGTGCTTTTCCTCTGCAGGTGCGGGCACCAGACAGCCGTATTCGTCAAAGATCATCGGAACGATGCGGAAGCCCGCAAATTTTGCGATCTCGTCCAGCTTGGCCTTCTCCGGGAACGAGCCGAGCAGCGTGAAGGAGATGCCCTTTTTCCGGGCGCGGCCCGTGCGGCCGATGCGGTGGATATAGTATTCGTTCTCCTCGGGGACGTCGTAGTTGATGACGCCGTCGACGTCGTCCACGTCGATGCCGCGGGAGGCAACGTCCGTTGCGATGAGGACCGGGAGCTTGCCATGGCGGAAATCGGCCATGGTCTTTTCGCGCGTGGCCTGCTTGATGTCGCCATGCAGGCAGTCGGCGCGGATGCCCGCGCGGCGCAGGTCGTCACTCAGGCGCTGGCACATGACCTTCGTGTTGCAGAACACGATCACGCGCTCAAGCGCGCCGGAGCGCAGGATACGCAGCATAGCCTCTTCCTTCTCCAGCCGTGGGACCGTGATGGAATACTGATCGATATCAGGCTTACTCTCCTCCGTCGGGGCAACGGTGATCTCCACCTCGTCGCGCTGGTACATCCAGCTGACAGTCATGACCTCCTGCGAGATCGTCGCGGAGAACAGGCCGAGGTTCGTACGGTTCTTGATGCGGTCGAGAATTTTCGTCACATCATCGAAGAAGCCCATGTCCAGCATGCGGTCCGCCTCGTCGAGAATGACGGTCTTGATGCGGTCGAGGCGCAGGTTCTTGCGGTTATAGTGGTCCATGAGGCGACCGGGCGTCGCCACGACGATCTGCGGATGCTGCTGCAGGCTGCGGATCTGCGGCTCAAGCCGCTGGCCGCCATAGACGACCGTCACGCGGATATCCTTATAAAATGTGAGCAAGCCGCGCAGCTCGTCGGCGATCTGGATGGCCAGCTCGCGCGTCGGGGCCAGGATCAGGCCCTGCAGATCGTCGGACTGCGGATCGATGTGCTCGATCATCGGGATGCCAAAGGCAAACGTCTTGCCCGTTCCCGTCGGCGCCTTGGCGATGACGTCGCGCCACGCCAGCAGCGGCGGGATGGCCTCCTCCTGCACGCGCGTCGGCATTGCGACGCCCTTCTTTTCCAGCGCACGGAGGATCTCCTCGCTGACACCGAGCTCCTGAAATGTCTTTGTCGTTTCCATACCAGTTCCCCTACCTATATTCAGCTTGTCAAAAAAGTCCCTCCAGGGCTTTTTCGCCAAGCTGCTTCTGGAATTGCAAAATAAATTTTGAAGCATGATTTTGCAATTCTGCCGCTGCGGCGGGTTATGGAACGCGAAAGGACACCCTGACGGTTTCCTTTCACACTTTTCTTCCCTCCGAAACTTTTGGCTTGGCAGGTTTTTTGACAGTCTGCTATATTACCCATGCGGCGCATGCGGCGCAAAAAAGCCGAAACTCCGCATTTTCATTTCTTAGATAGTGTACCAAATCCACACCCGATTTTCAATCCTTTCCCGCATTTTTTGCCGGGTACAAAAAAAGTTTTAGCTTATCGATAGAAAAATCGCGATTTCCTTGTAGTTTTTTATTGTTATAAGTCAAAAGTCAGAAAAAAATCGCAAAAAAAGTTAGTCTCTGCCTTGCAGGCTTTCTCTATTTATAGTATAATCTGAGTGATACGAGCCCGTCCACCGGCTGCGACCGGATTATTTTACAAAGGGGACCTGTTTCCATGGCAACATTTTACATAAACGGTGCCGAAGTTACCGTCGCCAAAAAGCAGAAGCTGCTGCGCTACCTGCGCGATGAGCTGCATCTCACCTCCGTAAAAGACGGCTGCAGCGAGGGCGCCTGCGGCGCATGCACCGTGCTCATCAATGGCGAACCCTGCCGCGCCTGCGTTCCGGACACCGAGCGGCTCGACGGAAAGCACATCCTGACGGTCGAGGGCCTTTCCGACTTTGAAAAGGCTGCCTACACCTTCGCCTTCGGCGAGGCTGGCGCCGTGCAGTGCGGCTTCTGCATCCCCGGTATGGTGCTGTGCGCCAAGGCCCTGCTCGACCGCACGCCGGACCCGACGGAGGAGCAGATCCGCTGGGCCATCCGCAACAACTACTGCCGCTGCACCGGCTATGTCAAGATCGTCGAGGCCATCCGTCTGGCCGGGAAGATCCTGCGCGAAAAGAAGATCCCCCTGCCCGCCACGACGGACTGGAAGATCGGCTCCCGTGTCCAGCGTCTGGACGTCGAGGAGAAGGTTCTCGGCACCGGCAAATACCCCGACGATTACTACCCCGAAAAAATGTGCTACGGCTCCGCCGTGCGCAGCAAATATCCGCGCGCCCGCGTGCTGTCCATCGACACGTCCAAGGCGGCCGCGCTGCCCGGCGTTATCTGCGTGCTGACCGCAGCAGACGTGCCGGGCGAGAACATCATCGGACACATCGTCCACGACTGGGACGTCATGGTCCCCGTCGGCGGCGTCGTCCACTTCCTCGGCGACGCACTGGCCCTTGTCGCGGCTGAGACGCCGGAGATTCTGGAAAAGGCCAAGAAGCTCGTCAAGGTGGAATATGAGATTTTGCCCGCCGTGCACAACCCCGAGGAGGCCGCCGCGCCCTATGCGCCGCTCGTCCACCGCAAGGGCAACCTGCTGACGCATAAGCACGTTTCCCGCGGCAATGCCGAGGAGGCCATTGCCCACTCGAAATTTGTCGTGCAGGATCACTTCTCCACCCCGTTCACGGAGCATGCCTTCCTTGAGCCGGAATGCGCCGTGGCCGTGCCGGACGGAGACGGCATCCGCCTCTACACGACGGACCAGAGCGCCCACACCACGCTGCACGAGGTCACGATGGCCCTCGGCCTGCCGCCCGAGAAGGTCAAGATCCAGAATGCCCTCGTCGGCGGCGGCTTTGGCGGCAAGGAGGACATGACCGTCCAGCCGCTGGCCGCGCTCATCGCCTATAAGACCGGCCGCGCCGTCAAGTGCAAGCTGACGCGCGCCGAATCCCTGCTCATCCACCCGAAGCGCCATCCCTTCGAGATGGACTTCACCATGGGCGTGGACGAAAACGGCATCATTCAGGGCGTGAAGGCCAAGGTCGTCTCTGACACCGGTGCTTACGCCTCGCTGGGCGGCCCGGTGCTCGAGCGCGCCTGCACGCACGCCGCCGGTCCCTATGCCTACGAAAACTTCGAGATCGACGGCTATGCCTACTATACGAACAATCCGCCTGCCGGTGCGTTCCGCGGCTTTGGCGTCACGCAGACGTGCTTCGCCGTGGAGACGCTGCTGAACCGCGCTGCCGACCTTGTCGGCATCTCCCCGTGGGAGATCCGCTACCGCAACGCTATCCGTCCCGGCGGTGTGCTGCCGAACGGGCAGATCGTCGATGACTCTACCGGCCTTGTGGAGACGCTCCTTGCCGTAAAGGACGAATACGACAACGCCAAGATCAAGGGCATCGCCTGCGCCATGAAGAATGCCGGCCTCGGCGTCGGCCTGCCGGACTGGGGCCGCTGCAAGCTCATCGTCGAGGGCGATTCCAAGGTCCATATCTATTCCGGCGCTTCGTGCATCGGGCAGGGCCTCGGCACCGTGCTGGTGCAGATGGTCTGCTCAAACACGAACCTCTCCCGCGACGACATCGTCTATGAGCGTTCCAACACCTGGATCGCCCCGGACTCCGGCGACACGTCCGGCTCCCGCCAGACGCTTGTGACCGGCGAGGCCTGCCGCCGCGCCTGCCTGCAGCTCCACGAGGCGCTGGCCGGAAAGTCGCTCAGCGACCTCATCGGGAAAGAATTCTACGGCGAATACCTCGCGAAGACCGACCCGCTCGGCGCGGACGTGCCGAACCCGGTCTCCCACGTCGCCTACGGCTACGCCACGCAGGTCTGCATCCTCGACGAGAAGACCGGCCTCATCCGCAAAATGATAGCCGCGCACGACGTCGGCAAGGCCATCAACCCGCTCTCCTGCGAGGGCCAGATCGAGGGCGGCGTCGTCATGTCCATGGGCTATGCCCTGACGGAGCAGTATCCCATCGACGAAAACTGCCGCCCGACGGCGCGCTTCGGCACGCTCGGCCTGTTCCGTGCCCATCAGGTGCCGGAGATCAAGGCCATTGTCATCGACAAGCCGGGCCTGAACGTGGCCTGCGGCGCGATCGGCATCGGTGAGATCACCTCGATCCCCACCGCACCGGCCATTGCGGACGCCTATTACCGGCTCGACGGCGAGCCGCGCACCAGTCTGCCGCTGACCGGCACGCCCTATGCACGCAAATAACGGGGAGGTTGCATGAGATGAAAGTCAGAAAGAAGTTCCCGTCCAAGGTTGCCTGCGTCCACTGCAACGGCGGCTGCCGCGCCAACCAGAGCCCGGAGGGCTACGATCTTTGCCTCTACGGCTGCACCGGCTGCGGTGCGTGCATGGAGGTCTGCCGCTTCGGCGCGATCTCGCTGAACTCCTACGGCGTGGCCGAGGTCGACGAGAGCCGCTGCATCGGCTGCGGCGCGTGCTATCAGGCCTGCCCGCAGCGCGTCATCCACCTGCGGCTCGAGGACAACCCCATTGTCGTCCTCTGCTCGAACAAGGACGCCCGCTGCCGCGATGTCTGCGCCGTGAGCTGCATCGGCTGCGGCCTGTGCGAGCGCACCTGCCCGGCCGGAGCCATCGTCGTTTCGGAAAACCGCGCCTTTATCTACGCGGATAAGTGCCTCTCCTGCGGCATGTGCGCCATGGCCTGCCCGCGCAATGTCATCCACGACAAGCGCGGCCTGCTGACGCCCCGCCACTGAAGCCCATGCGCGTTCTGATCGATGCGGACGGCTGCCCCGTCGTCCGCGAGACCGTGCGGCAATGCGCCGCCTTCCATGTGCCGTGTCTGCTGTTCTGCGACACGGCGCATGTCTTTTCCATTCCCGGCGTGGAGGTCTTTGTTGCGGACTGCGGGCACGACAGCACGGACTATCTGCTGCTGTCGCACCTGCGCCCCGGCGACGTTGTGATCACGCAGGACTACGGCCTTGCCGCCCTGTGCCTTGCGCGCAGCGCGCAGGCCCTGCATCCGGCGGGCCATGCCTACACAAAGGACAATATCGACGCTCTGCTCACCGTTCGCGCCGAGTCCGCCCGCCTGCGCCGCGGCGGTGTCCGCCTGCACCGTACGGCTGCCCGGAAGCCCGCGCAGGATCACGCCTTTTCCGTCCTGCTCTGCCGCATTCTGTCGGAAAATACCGGGACTTGACGAATCGCCGAAAATGTGGGATAATAACAAGACGACTATGATTCGTCTATCCGACGTCCGTTTTCCGGTGCCGTCCTGCGGCAGAAGGAGTTATTTATGATTGGTTTCTATGATTACACGGTCATTCTGACCTACCTCAGCCTGCTGTCTGCCGTGACCGGCATCGGGCTGGCCGTCGCCCACCACCCGCTGCTGGCAATCCTCTGTTTGATGTTCAGCGGCCTTTGCGATATGTTTGACGGCCGCGTCGCCCGCACGAAGAAGAACCGCACGGCGGAGCAGAAGGGCTTCGGCATTCAGATTGACTCTCTGTGCGACATCGTTGCCTTCGGCATCCTGCCCGCCGTCATCACGATCGTCGTGTGCGGCTCTGTCTGGTATGCCGTGCTGATTGCGGCGCTCTATGTGCTCGCCGGGCTCATTCGCCTTGCCTATTTCAACGTGACGGAGGAGCTGCGCCAGCAGGAAACGGACGAGTGCCGCAAGACCTACACGGGCCTTCCCATCACCTCAGCCGCGCTCATTTTCCCGTTTTTCTTCTGCTTCCTCGACATTTTCCAGCGTGCCGCGATCCTGCATGGGGCGCTGCTCGTTGTTATGGCGCTGACTGGCGCCAGCTTTGTGATGCCGTTCCATATCCGCAAGCCGCGCTCCAAGGAGCAGTGGGCGCTGCTCGGCATCGGCCTTGTGATCGCCGCAGGCTGCATCTTTGTCTGGGTGCGTTTCCGCATGAGGATCGTGCGATGAAGAGGCTGCTGCTCATTCTGAACCCCTGCTCGGGAAAAAAGCGCGCGAACCGCGCGCTGGCGGAGATCGTCAGCATTTTCAACCGCGGCGGCTACGACGTCACGGTCTATACCACAGCTGCCCGCGGCGACGCAACGCAAGTCGCAGCATCCCGCTGCCGCGAATTCGACTGCGTGGTCTGCGCAGGCGGCGACGGCACATTCAACGAGGTCGTCTCCGGTGTCTATGCGGCCGGCAGCGACACGCCCATCGGCTATATCCCCGCAGGCAGCACGAACGACTTTGCCAGCAGCATGCACCTGTCGCGCAACCTGCTGCAGGCCGCGCATGACATCGTCGAGGGCGAGCCGCGCACACTGGACCTCGGCAGCTTCAACGGCCGCTGCTTCTCCTATGTCGCCTCGTTCGGCGCGTTCACCCGCGCATCCTACGCCACGTCGCAGAGCGTAAAAAATGCGCTGGGCCATCTGGCCTATGTGCTCGGTGGCATCAAGGAGCTGCCGTCCATCCGCAGCCGCCATGTGCGCTTTCTGCTCGACCACGAGACCGTGCTCGAGGACGACTATATCTTCGGCGCCATCAGCAACTCCACATCCGTTGCGGGCATTCTGACGCTCTCCCCGGAGATCGTGGACATGAACGACGGCGTGTTCGAGCTGCTGCTCGTGCGCAAGCCGCAGAGCCTGATGGAGCTGAGCGACTGCGTGCTGGCCCTGACGACGCAGGATTACCACACGCCCATGCTGACGTTCACGAGCGCCAGCCATCTGGAGATCGACGCCCCCGCCGACATGGATTGGACGCTCGATGGCGAGCAGGCCAAGGGGCAGGCGCACTGCGTCGCAGAGAACCTGCACAACGCCGTGAAAGTCATCGTAAACCCCGCCACCGATCCCAGCGCCGCAGAATAAAACCGGCCCCTGCAACCGTCATGCGATTGCAGGGGCTTTTTTCGGGAGATCGCTATGAAGAATACCACGCTTTGCTATCTGGAGCAGGACGGGAGTTGGCTCCTGCTGCACCGCAACAAAAAGAAAAACGATCCGAATCACGACAAATGGATCGGCATTGGCGGAAAATTTGAAGAAAACGAAAGCCCGGACGACTGCGTCCGCCGCGAATTTCGTGAGGAGACGGGGCTGGAGCTGACAAAATACCGCTACTGCGGCATCGTGACCTTCGTCAGCGACTGCTGGGAGGGCGAATACATGCACCTGTTCCACGCCTCGGCCTGCCGCGGGAGCCTGCGGGACTGCGACGAGGGCGAGCTGGCGTGGATCCCGGAGGCACAGTTCGCCGCCCTGCCGCAGTGGGAGGGGGACCGCATTTTCCTGCGCCTTATGCGGGAGCATGCGCCGTTTTTTTCGCTGAAGCTCCGCTACGAGGGCGACCGGCTGGCAGAAACCGTTCTAAACGGCCGCCCGATGGATTGACACCCACATCCCGTTATGCTATAATCAACTTGCATTCTTTGCAAAGAAGAAAGGAAGAAAATCATGAAACATGTAAAGTCTCTCGCACTGTGCCTGCTGGCGCTGGCCCTTGTCCTTGCGCTCGCCGGCTGCGGCGGCGGCAAGTCCGACCTGCCCGGTACCTACAAGATCGATCTCGATCTGGCCCCTGCCCTGAACTCCGCCATGACCCAGCTTGGCCTTGCCGAAGAGGATCTGGCCGACCTGACCCTGCCCGTTCCCTACACTCTGACGCTGGGCGAAGACGGCACCTATTCCATGCAGGCCGACAAGGAAGCCACCGTTACCGCGCTGCACACCTATCTGCAGGGCTGCGGCTCCGCCATTGAGGCGGCGCTCTACAAGACCGCCGAGGAATCCGGACTGTCCCGCGAGGACTTCGACGCTGCCTTCGAGCAGAGCACCGGCTCCAGCGTTTCGGACTATGTCGCCGAGCAGATCAGCCAGCTCGACGAAGAGTCCCTGCTGAGCTCTCTGGAAGAGGACGAGGAGTCCGGCGTCTATAAGGCAGCTGACGGCAAGCTCTATTTTGAGGAGCAGGAAGCCGACTTCTCCGAAGAGGACTATGTTTCCTACACGCTCGAGGGCGGCAAGCTGACCTTCACGTCCGTCACGGGCGACGCGATGGACCTGCAGTCTCTCAGCGAGATGCTGAGCGATCTGTTCCCCATGGTCTTCACGAAGCAGTAAAACCCACATAAAACGGCCGGAGCGCTGAGCGCTCCGGCCAATTAACTGTTTGGAAAGCCCTTTGGGCTTTCCATACAAAGGGGCTACAGTCCGCTGCGCGCACGATCGTCCGCCTTTGCCGGACGATCCGCACACTGGCGGACTGCGCAGTATTTTCTCCGACGTACACGCCGCCGGAGAAAATGATCCGATTTGATTCGCCGCCTGCGGGCGGCGAACTCTGCGAGACTTTTTGGACACACCGTCGGCTGGAGGAATACATACTCCGGCCGTTTTTTTCTGTCAGACCCGCGCAGGGACGCCCGCGTGGACGCTGTAGGAAGTCACATTCCGGATGGTCTCGCCGTCGATCTGCAGCGCACAGGAACGGTCAAAGCGCACCTCGATGTCATGACCCGTCAGGATCTCGACCATTTCCGTGTGCTTTACATGGCCGCCTTTAAAAATGGACGGGAATACCGCCAGCGTCTTGATCTTGCCGCTGCCGTGCATGACGCACACGCTGACCTTGCCCTCAGCATTGCCGCGATGCTGGTCCGGCGTGACCATCATGCCGCCGCCGTAAAAGCGGCCGTTCATCGTCGGCGCGAGCCAGACGCGGCGATAGCGCTTCGTCTTGCCGTCGACCGTGACCTCGGCGTTAGCCGGGTGGAAGTAAAACAGCAGGCCCTTGATGGCGATGGCCGTATAATTCACGGGCTTGTCGGACTTGCCGCGCAGAGCGTCGCCGACCTCGCAGCAGTAGCCGTCAATGCCGTAGCCGATGCCGTTGAGGAAGCGCCAGTGCTTTCCGTTCACCGTGACTGTGGGCAGATCGCGCAGATGCTGCGCCACGGGGACCGGGTCCGCGCCCTTCTCGAGGCCAAGGTCATGCAGGAAGTCGTTTCCGCTGCCGGTGGCGAAATAATAGAGCTGCTCCGGGAGGGCCATGCCGTCCGTGTCGTTGAGAAAGCGGTTCAGCGTGCCGTCGCCGCCCGCGATGATAAGGGACGCATCCGCCGGGAGCGTGCCGAGCCAGGCCGCATAGTCGCTGATCGTTGTCATATCGGTATAGGAAAACGTCTCCTCCGGGAAGCGCGCGTCCAGAGCGCGTGCCTGCTGCGCACCGCTGCCGTTTCCGGCCTGCGGATTAAAAAGCACATATTGCATACCGTTCTCTCTCCTTTTGGCATTTTTAAGGAACCTCTGATTAAATTGCAAGAGCGGTCAGCGAGGGATTTTGTTCCAAAT
>OGDY01001347.1_pt1 | contig 27944 bp, 29 predicted proteins | sample 1570341 | NCBI WGS metagenome assembly OGDY01 (sample SAMEA2581972, study PRJEB24529) | metagenome | biome: Human gut stool | place: China | collected 2011 | reverse complement strand
CTATTTGATTTTTTTGCGGGGTAAATGCCAATTACGCTTAAGTTGTTGGCATTGACCCCCTTGAAACCCTTATTCTGTAGCTTATTATCTCCCCTTTCTTATTCTTCCTCGCTGATATGTTTGCCATGACCGGAGACCTCCTTTTTACCTTTTTTTAATGGTTCAAATCCATTTTTTATTAATATTTCGCTTTTAAAATCATCACTTTCATACGGATAATTTCTGTTAAGTTTTCTTATTAACGAATTTCTCTTTGTATTTTGTGAAAGCAACTTCTCTTTAGAGTTGTTTTTGCAGCCTTGACAATAGGATTGATTATTACTGCGGTTTGCAAAGAAGAAGCGTCCACAGCATTCACATGTTTTAAAGCGGTGATGTTTTGAAGCGTATAACATATCATACGCAATAATATCATTCATTGAATTTGAAATAGCATAGATTTCTGATTTTGTTTCTGTTTTCCGCATACCAAGTTTAGCATGACAAATGTTGTTTACAAAATCAGGAGAAATAAAATGTTCATCATTAAAACTCAAAATACTTAATTTATAATTATTTATATCATGTTCAATTGGAAAATAAAGCTCTTTTTCTTTTGAGCGATTTACTCCGCTTGTTTTTGAAAAAACAAGTCCGTCATAGTTAATAACAGGGTAATGCGTTGTTATAGGCTTTTCAATATAAAAAGGCGGAAACCGATATTTTTTTATAAAATTATTTAGGTTTTCCTCGTCAATAGTGTACATTTCGGTATACCTGTCATAAGTCAAACATTGATAAAAGTCGTTTGAAATGTCACCAACTTTGAAAGACTGCTTATCATCAGAGCAATACGAAAACTTTAATCCGCCGCATGAACCGCTTATACTGCAGCTTAATAAGTTGTATTTCTCTTTTTTTCTCAACGTAATATTGTACAATGCGTTCCAGTTTAATTCTTGCAGCACTCTTTCTTTTGTCTTATTATATATATCCTTTAAGAAATCCTCAATTGTATATATTTTTGTATTATTCATTTCTGACTCCTGTCTTTAAATAGCAACAATTTATATTAAAGACATTATACCATTGTTTATTGTTGTTGTCAAGACACTTTTTATTATGTCTTTATTTTGAACAGCACCTATTCAAAGATAAATTTACAGTGTATAATTAAGCCAACAACAAGCAAAGGTGGTGAATATATGACCGGAACTGAAATAAAAAGCATGATTAAAGCGTCAGGCTTGCGACTCTGGCAAGTAGCTCAGGCTCTTGGCATAAACGATGGTAATTGTTCACGCCGACTCCGCAGAGCTTTTAATGAGGCAGAAGTCGAGAAAATCAAAAGCATTATCAATGAGTTAAACACTCAGAAATCCGAAACCTAAAGATAGGAGAGAAAATATGTTTTACGTTAAAAGTCATTTAAATAGTGAAACTCTAATTGAAATTGAGCTTACAGCAGACAACATTTTCACCAACTGCCATGAGTGTGGCACAGAGTATTGTATTGACCTTGAAGAACTGCTCAGAAACGGCGGCGACCTTTGCAGTACGAAAGTATACTGCTCTGACTGTTCAGCAAGGAGAATAAAAAAATAAAACGTCCAACGGCGGCAACCGTCAGACGTTCAAGGCGCAAATATCAACCACAATTTATATCTGCCTGCTCCAATTGTAGCAATTTTTGGAGCAGGCAATTGTAAACATTTTGTTAATTTTTCGGCTTATTCAAGCGGTTTTGTTTAAATAATGCCGTTTTTCAGACCATTTATAGAGGTGATATTTTATGAATAATCAAACAGAAGCAAACATTCCAACCATGTTGGGCGTTAAAGAAACCGCCGAAACATTCGGCATATCCGCACATTATGCACGTCAGCTTGCACTCTCGGGTCAGGTCAAGGCTGTCCGTGTCGGACGTGGTAAAATACTTATCAATGCTCAAAGTGTGGCGGACTTCTTCAACGGCAGCTATATAAATGCTCCCGAGAATACAGTGGAGCATAAAATTAAACAAATAGCAGTTAAGCTGTAAAGGGGGTGAAACTTTGCAAAATATTGAAGTCAATCTTTCAAAAGAAGTTTTCTTTCAGAGAGCACCAGACTTTCTGGGAAATACGCTCATCATTAAAGATTTGAAAAAACGCTTTGAACTATACACCGGTTACATGGAGCAGGCTCGTGAGCTTGGTGTTGAGAAAGAGGCGGCTGAAACAGCCGAATACATAGCCAAAAGCAATAATGAAGCTGAGTTCTGGGAACTCCCTAAGCCTTTTGTCAGCAACACTGTACAATCTCAAAAATTCCCTTTCAGCTGTCTGCCGCCTGTGCTTGCAGACTACCTGAAAGCTGTCGCAGACTATGTACAAGTCTACCCCGAAATGTGTGTTTTACCTATGTTTTCGGTACTTTCACTGTGTTTGCAAGGCAAGGCAGTTGTAAAGTACCCCGGTAACAATCACACAGAGCCTTTAAACCTTTATACAATGACTGTTGCCGCACCCGGCGAAAGAAAGTCAGGCACTTTTAAAGCATTTATGAAACCTGTTGAAGATTTTCAGGAGCGTTACAACGCTTTACATAAGGTCGAGATTGAACAATTTCAAACGGAAAAGGCTTTCCTTGAACGTCAGAAGCAGTCAGCAATCAGCGGCAAGAATGCCAGTCTTGAAAAGGCGAAAGAAATCACTTCGCAACTTCTCGCACTGGAAGAAAAGCATGAATTGCGATTGAATATCAATGACTGCACTCCCGAAGCACTTGCATGGGAAATGCATTTGCAGGGTGAAAGAATAGGTATTATTGATGATGAGGGTACAGTTTTTGACGTGCTTAGCGGACTTTATTCAGGCGGTGTATCAAACATCAATATTTTTTTAAAGTCCTATGACGGTGCACCTTACACAATTTCAAGATGTACTCAGGAAGATATTTTCCTGAGCAATCCTCTGCTTACTATTGGGCTGATGACTCAGCCTAAGCACTTTTCAGAGGCTGTCAACAATAAGCAGTTTATGGGACGTGGTTTTATACACCGCTTTCTGTTCTGCTTTCCTGCAAGCAAGACAGGGTTTCAGGACTTCAAAACACCTGATATACCGTCTGAAACTGAAAAAAAATATGTCTCGCTTATTGAAAGCCTGTTAAACATGGCTTATCCGAAAATGCTGCCTATTGTAAGCTTTGACGCTGAGGCATGCCGTTCGTTAAGTGGATATCACGACCATTTACAGTCCGGAATGCAGGAGGGCGGACATTTATTCTCCCTCAAAGAATGGGCGTCAAAACAATTTGCACGCTGTCTGAAAATTACAGCACTTCTTCACCTGTGTGAACATGGTGTAAGCGAACCGATAACAGCTTTGGAGGCTGAAAAAGGTGCAGCTATAGCAAGTTGGTTTGAAAATCAGGCAGAGCAGGCTATTGGAGAACTTTCTGAGAGTCCTTTACAGCAGAATGCTTTATATCTGCTCAGGAAAATAAAGAAAATTTCAAGCAGCTCTGTTTCCAAAAGTGAAGTGCTGAGAAGATGTTCAAAGTTTACTGCAAGTGAGCTTGAAGAACCTTTGCAACTGCTTGAAGATATGAATTATATTAAAATTGAGTCAATCAAGCAAGACAAAGGCAGACCCAGAGAGCGAATTTTCATTAACCCAATTTTAAAAAAATAGTGCAGGGGTGTCTGAATTTAATGAATTTAATGAATTAAATTATTTTTCGCCTATATATCGTTGTTTTTTAAATGTGATTTTAACAGACGCCAATTTGAATTAATTGAATTTAATGGGTTTTATTCACTTTATTCAATTTTAATTTGAATTTATTCAAATAAAAAAAGTGACGTAATATAGAGGTAAAAGCATTTTATTCATTTTATTCATTAAATTCAAGCGGTATACACAAGAAATTGAAAGAAGCTTAATATGCAAACCGAAAAAACAAATACAAAACAGCTGTTGTAAAAAAATATTTACAACTTTGTGAAAGCTTTTCTGCCCAAGCGGTTTCCGTTCCATTCGGGAAAACATTTTTTCATACCCCCGGAGCATGCTCCGTCAGCTCTGGGAAAAACAATGCGGAAAACTTAAATATCTGTATTCTTTGGCTTAAGCTGCATTAAGTGGGTCTGAAACAATTTCACACTCAGCAATTGTAAAAGGGTCAATGTCTATACAATCAGACGGGTCAAAGCAGCCTGACAGGTCCCATGCAACTGTATCATTCATTACAGTAAGAGCATTTCGGAAAAAATCATGGTTTTTCAATTTTTCCCATACGCCGCCTTGTTCCACAAGATGTTTTACCGATACTTTTCTTACTGTACCGTCAAGCATATAAGCATACACTGTATAATCCCCACCGGGTACAGCTTGGATTACTACAGGAAACAAACTATTCTGCATAATGTTCTCCTTTCGGTTAAATAAGAGGATTTATTCTGTTAAGCGGCTGGTTCTGCTTTGCAAGTTCCCAGTTCTGCATAAGTTCGTCACGATGTATCTCACACCATGCAAGAACAAGTTTTACCTGTTTATTCGGCAGACTGCCACGCATTATATATCCGTTTAAAATTTCCACCATAGCTTTTTGACCTGCATATTCAACATGAAAGTGCGGCGGATTATGGTCTGTATAATACATTGTAATTCGTATTCCGTAAAATAAACTTATCTCAGGCATTTGTAATTTCCTCCTCATATTCCATTATGTCACCCGGTTGGCAATTCAGGGCTTTGCAGAGCTTGGCGATAGTATCTGTTGTTACACTTTTACTATTTTTAATAGCAGTAAGTGCACTTTGAGATATTATATTCCCCTGTCTTATTTTATAAGTTGTAAGTCCTTTTTCTTTCATAATTGCAAATAACTTGTCATATTTTATCGGCATTATATCAGCTCCATTTTTATCGGACTTTAATTTATAAAATCCTATACTTCCCATTATAATTATACCATAATCATTCACGGATTTCAATGTATAACATATACATTATTTTCCGTGAATATTTGTGTAATCTGTATATTGACTATTCACGGATTACGGTGTATAATATAATCACAGGTAAGGAAAACACCACGAATAAAACAGGAGGTAAACCAATGACAGATAAAGAATTATTAGAAATGTATGAAAGCCGTGCAAGATTTGCAAGAGCGAAAATGACAAGCGAACTATAGTTAATAAAGCACTGTAGAAAACTACGTATTCCTTTAGGATGACATTAGAATTCTTGGATATACATAAATCAAGGAAACAGTCACATACTATTTCCGAGGTGATGAGCATGGCAAAACAGGGAATGAAGCGTCCCGAGTGGACGTACACTCAACCAAAGAATACAGCAGCGGCAGTACCTGAAATTCAGGGGAAAGCAAAACACGGAAAGACTTACGCAAATCCGATTATTGTAGGTACAGAAGGTGTACCACTCAAAACCTTTCTCGCAGGAAAATCCGATTTCCGATGCTTATGCGGTTATTGACAATGACCTTGCAAGGGATAATGTGGAGAATGACCTGACCGCTGCTGATATTCAGGATTTATAATTTGAACGCCGTCTGAATTCAATCGGACGGCATTTTACACAGGAGAAATTATGGAGTTAATATGGCAGAAAAGTACACAACTTCTTGCCAATGTTTCAGTTGTTCAGGAAAGTAAGAAGTATCCATTGCTGAATAATAAGACAACCTATTTTATGTGTGCAGAAATCACTCATGTCTGCCGTCAGTAAATAAATATACGGCTGAATAAAGCATAAGTCTGCGGTTTTCGCAGACTTTTTCACGTCCTTGCAGTAGCAGGCATATCATAAATCAGAGGTGATACAATGAGGAATATCCGAAATTACGCCGCCATGCTGATGAAGTCACCACATGCATCAGCAGAGCTGAAAGGCAGTGACGCATATCCGAATATCCGCGGAACCGTGCAGTTCTATCAGACGAAGAATGGTGTGCTGATTGCCGCAGAAATTGGCGGTCTGCCGTATTTTCATGGGGTTTGTCAGCATCCTGTTTTTGGTTTCCATATTCATGACGGCAGTCAGTGTGAAGGTGATCTGCACGATCCGTTTTCAGGTGCAATGTCGCATTATAACCCCAAAGGCTGCGATCATCCATTCCATGCAGGCGATATGCCGCCGTTGTTCAGTAATCATGGGTGTGCATTTTCTGTATTCCTGTCGGATCGGTTTTCGTTGTCAGAGGTCATTGGGAAAACAGTCATCATCCATGGAAATCCCGATGACTTCATCACACAGCCATCAGGGAATTCAGGGGTGAAGCTGGGGTGTGGGATAATTACAGCTTCCGGAAATTGGTGCAGGTGATAATGCATATTTATAAAATGCAGTGTATGATTTCTTACAATCAGGAGAAACTATAGCAATGCAATAAATGTGTCATTTGAAAAAGAATTGTTTTAAAAAGGAGTATAAAGTATGTCAATGATCAATAAGGAAATTTCCGATTTCAGTGTAATGGCATTCCACAAGGGCGAATGTAGAACTGTCACCAAAAAGGATGTGCTGGGTAAGTGGAGCGTGTTCTTCTTCTATCCTGCGGATTTCACCTTCGTGTGTCCCACAGAGTTGGAGGATCTTGCCGATAAATATGCCGATTTTCAGAGTGCAGGCTGTGAGATCTACTCTGTTTCGACAGATACGCATTTTGTTCACAAGACGTGGTATGATGTATCTGAACGAATCAAAAAGATCAATTATGTGATGCTTGCCGATCCTACGCACGCATTGTCCAGAGATTTTGAGGTGTATATCGAATCAGACGGTCTTGCCGAGCGTGGCAGCTTTATTGTAAATCCTGAGGGCAAAATTGTTGCCTATGAGGTAAGTTCAGGTAACGTCGGCAGAAATGCCGATGAGCTGTTCCGCAAGCTGCAGGCTTGTCAGTTTGTTGCCGCACACGGTGATCAGGTATGTCCTGCAAAGTGGCAGCCCGGTGCGGAAACTCTTAAACCAAGTCTTGATCTGGTAGGTCAGCTGTAATGCGTAATGAGAAACTGTATGACGCTGTTATTGTCGGCGGCGGCCCTGCGGGACTGACAGCCGCCCTGTATCTTGCTAGAGCAAAATACAGAGTACTTGTAATAGAAAAAGAAAAATTCGGCGGTCAGATCACAATCACATCCGAGGTGGTGAATTACCCCGGTGTGGAAATTACAAGCGGTGCGGAACTGACGGAAACTATGCGGCGGCAGGCGGAAGAATTCGGAGCAGAATTTCTTCTTGCGGAAGTCACAAGTCTTGTGCCAGAGGAAGATATCAAAACCGTGCATACTACAAAATGCGAGGTGCAGTGTTTCGGTATCATTGCTGCGACGGGTGCACACCCGAGAATGATTGGCTTTGAGGGTGAATCGGAATTCCGTGGACATGGTGTTGCCTATTGTGCGACCTGTGACGGCGAATTTTTCACAGGCAAGGAAATATTTGTGGTTGGCGGCGGCTTTGCGGCAGCAGAAGAAAGCGTATTTCTGACCAAATACGCAAAGCATGTCACCCTTCTTGTCCGTGAGGAGGATTTTACCTGTGCCAAGGCGGTTGCCGATGAAGCCAGAAATCATCCGAAAATCAGCGTGCTATATGAAACAGAGGTGGAATCCGTTTCGGGTGATACTGCTCTTAGAACCATTCGTTATCGTAATAATAAAACAGGCGAGATTACAGAGTATCGTGCAGATGATGGAGATACCTTCGGTGTGTTCGTGTTCGCAGGCTATGAGCCGGAAACGTCATTGCTTCGGGATATTGTCAAGCTCAATGAATACGGTTATGTCATCACGGACAGCAACCGCAAAACTAATGTCGATGGTCTGTATGCCGCAGGCGACATCTGCGAGAAAAATCTGCGGCAGGTAGTAACAGCAGTCAGTGACGGTGCAATTGCGGCAACGGAACTTGAAAAATACGCCGCCGCCATGCAGAAGAAAACGGGTATCATTCCTGAAATGCCGAAACGTAATAAAACAGAAAAGCCAACGCAGGAATTCAGTCATTCCGACAGCGATTTCTTTTCGGCAGAAGTATCTGCACAGCTTGATTCCGTATTTTCTAAAATGGAACGCAGTCTTGTGCTGAAGCTGTATCTCGATGAACAGCCACTTTCCGCAGAGCTGAAAGCATATATGGAAGCAATGGCAGAGCACACGGACAAGCTTTCCGTACAGATTGCAGAGAATTCAGAATCGGAGGAATTCTGTCCATGTGTGCGTATATGTAAAGAGGACGGCACGGAAACAGGACTTGCTTTTCATGGTGTACCCGGCGGACACGAGTTCACCTCATTTGTGCTGGGACTTTATAATGCTGCCGGTCCGAGACAGCCGATTGATGAACAGGACAAAACGGACATTGCACGCATCACAACGCCCATGGAAATACAGGTGTTGGTGACGCTTTCCTGCACGATGTGCCCTGAGCTTGTGACGGCAGTGCAGAAAATCGCAGTGGAAAATCCGAACGTGACAGCCGAGATCTACGATGTAAATCATTTTCTGAAACTGCGGGAACAGTATCATGTCATGAGCGTACCGTGCCTTGTGGTGAATGGGGAGGCGGTTTCGTTCGGCAAGAAGAATCTGCGGCAGGTGCTGGATTTAATTGTTTAGTTCCATGAAATTCTTATAATCTACTGAATATGTATGATAAGAGCTTGTTTTGAGTATTCAGAACAAGCTTTACATAAGTTGCACGGCAACAGCATTTGATTTTGTATATATTTAGCATATTTTAGTCATGTCAATTAAATTAATACAGCGTTTTGTACAATAAAATGATGAGTTTGGAAAAAGCACATTAATTGAATGATGGTTCTTTTCCGGTTGAAACCATTGAATAATATGTCAGGATATTACTTGCGTCAATCGCATCAATAATTTTATCATTATTTACGTCAGCCGCCTTAAACTGATTGTCTGTAAGTGTACTTCCCTTTCCGGTAGAAACACTTGCATATTCAGTTAAAGCTAATGAAGCGTCAATTGCATCAATTGTTCCGTTATCATCAATGTCACCCAATAAATAACTACTGTCAGACTCTACATTAAAAGTAATGCTTTCCATAACAGGATAGAATTTTGACCTATCATCAAAACGATTGCAATATGTTGATTTTATTAAGTTTTCATCTTTTAAAAAACTGATAGTATATGTTCCTGCCGGAGTATCCTTTGCAAATTCAACCTCAAATTCAGTAAGCATATATTCATCAGAAGTTGCTCCAAGCCACGTTCTTGTAGGATTTTCAAGTTCTTGAGTATAAATAGAAGATGTAAAGATGAAAGCTCTTGCATCAGGATGAAGTCCTGTCTCCTTATTAATATCATCACCTATTGTAAATGAACCCATTTTTTTCATATCACCGCTTGAGGTAATTGTTCCATAACAAAATGGAGTCATTTTAGTTTTAAAAGTTTCATTTAATGAATTTGTATATGTTTTTTCCTCATTGACTTTATATGTCGGGTCTTTTAAATTTTTTAAAGTTACATATTTTCCGCTGCTGTCCTCAATGCAGTTGTATTCAACTCTCATTGACTGAATATCATTCAGCGTATCATCTATGTAAATCTGAATCGGAATTGTAACATTTCCCTTGCTTATTTCTGTACTGCTTATAGTAGTTTTTTCAGACTTAAAATACAGTCTTGTTGTTTCAAGTGTTTCTAAAGCCGACACATCCGCAGAAAAAGCCGATGCACTAAACATAACTGAAACAGCACATAAAAAAGAAATAACTTTTTTCATATAATACTCCCCTTTTATAATTTTTTTATCATTTCTATAACTATTTCTGCTACTCTTTTAGCAGCAGTTTTTTCAAATTCATCGAACGACATTGCTCCGTCATCATCTGCATTATCTGAAATGCATCGTACACTTACAAACGGAACTTCATTGAGAAAACAGCAATGTCCTATAGCTGAGCTTTCCATATCAACAGCATAAGGATTCAAACGCTTTAAAATATCCTCTTTAACTTCATTGCTTGAAATAAATGCTTCACCTGAAACAATCCTGCCTATAAATGAATTAATGTTATTATTTTTGCAGGTATCAACCACAAGCTTTATAAGTTTTTCATCTGACTTGTAAACAGCACAGTATGGAGGATAATCATTCAGGAAATGTAAATCAAGGTCATGCGGAAGAACCTCATTGGAAACAACAATATCACAGACTTTAACATTTTTATTCATACCGCCCGCAATACCTGTATTTATTACTGCTTCAATATTAAATGTGTCAATCATAACCTGACAGCATACTGCTGCATTGACCTTTGCTATTCCACAGCAAGCATGAACAATTTTTTTATCCCCAATAGTATTGACATAAAACTCAAAGCCTGACTTTTTTATTATTTCAGATTTGCCAAGAAGTTCTCTTATGTCTTTTAATTCTGATGGCATTGCACCGATTATACCAATGTTCTTCATTATTTATTCATCCTTTATTTTAATTTTTTGCCTTGTCCAAAAATATATACCCGATTTCATGCAGACAAGCAGTGATGAACAATACAAATCAGCTGTAAAGTTCATTTAAATTATATCACCTATTATTATTCAAGTCAATCGGAATATTTTGAATACACATAAAATACCGCACAAAAATAAATGGACATGAATTTGCTTCATGTCCATTTAAATTAACTACAGGAAATCTTAAGGCAACACCGCACAAGCTTTATGCGGTATTGCCTTAAAAACATTTGTGAAGTCATTAAAATCCCCAAGGATTATTTCCGCCTGACGAGCTGTTTGACGATAACTGTGTACCGCCTGAAATTGTTCCGCCATAGCCGGCTTTCATGTTCGTATTAGCTGAACTTGATGAAAAATATGTTGTACCGCTTAATGTTCCGCCGCTGTAAACTGAAACAGAGCTTTCAGGTGTACATATTACTATAGCAGCTGCTGAATTAGCAAATGTCATTGTGCCGATTACATTACTGCCTGATACAGCAGTTATGGTTGTTCCTGCACTTATCGACGCACTGCGGTTTACAAAATTATATGATGCAGGAATACTCTCGCTGAACATATCACTTGAACCGCCTGCTATTACTACGCCGCCATTATATGACCACTTGCTGTCACAGTCTATAGGGGAATTTCCTCCGCCTGTCTGTGATACAAATACATATCCGCCGTTAACTGTCAAACTACCGTTTGAGTCAAGACCGTCACCTGCTGCATTTACATAAGTATATCCGCCGTTGAATGTTAAAGTATAGTTTCCGCCGCCTTGACCGCCCCAGCCGCCAGGATTCCAACCGCCAGGATTTTGTGTGCCTGAACTGTCAGTACCGCCTGCTGCATTATAGCCGTCATCTCGTGAAGTAACTATAACAGTACCGCTGTTCTGAGTAATATTTACGCCCTCAACGCCTTCATATGATTTAAGTATTTCAATGTAAGGAGATGAATAGTCGGTTTCCTTGCCTACTGTGCCAATAATGAGGTCTGAGTCTGAATGCATACCGTCATCACCGGTTGAAAGTGTAAGATTTCCTCCTGTAACTGTCAGTTTGCCTGCACAGTGAAGTGAATCGTCAGAGGAATCGACTGTAATTTTTCCGCCATTAATTGTTATATCTCCTGCACTCTGATATGTTGTACCGGCTGTATCATAAAGTCCGACTGCCTTAATGCCTTTTGCACTGTTTTCAGTTTTGTTTGAATTGCCGTCACCGCCCATTCCGCCGGGTCCCGGACGTGTACTGCCTGTATTGCCTGATGTTCCTCCATATGCACTGCCCTGATATGTATAAATATCAATTGTACCGCCATTGATTTCAACAGACTGTTCACCCTGAATACCGTCTTCATAAGCGTTAATATTTACAGTACCACCGTTTATCATAACATAGCCTTTTCCTGTATCCTCAGCATTTGTAGACTTTATTCCGTCTGCACCTGTTGACTTTACTGTTACATTAAGTCCTGAGTAATCAGTTGAATCGGCATCTCCTATTTTTACACTGTCCTTGCCTCTGATACCGTCGCCAACAGCATTTACTTTAATATTTCCATTCCAGAGCTTAATATCATTCTTGCAGGCAATTCCCTCGTCACAGTTGCCGTTTACTGTAAGAGTACCGCTGCCCTTGATTTTTAAATCGTCACAAGCATAAATTGCAGCAGCTTTGCCGTCTGCGTTAGTATAGCTTGTTCCGTCAGAAATAGTATTTTCATATCCTTTTTTTGCTACTATCTGACACTCATCGCCAATTGCAGCAACATAAATAGGTGATGTTGAAGTATTTGTAAGATTTGCACCCATAAGGTCAAGCTCAACTACACCGTCAGGGTAAGCAGTCTTATCGACATCAACAACAATCTGTCCGCCTGTCATTGTTCCTGAAACCGAGAAAACACCCGGCTGTTTAATTGTAAGCACATTGCTTGATACCGAGGCTGCTTCGGAAGGTGCATTAGTTGAAATGCCGCTGCTTGAAAGGGTAATTGTATATCCCTCTGTTGACGGCTCTGCTGATGAAGCTGTTCCAAGATTAACATTATCAAATACAGTTGAAGCTGATGCCATACTGAATGATGATGAAGCACCGTTACTGTGGGTTACTTTTGTACTTCCATTAGTAAGAGTATAGCTGCTTCCCTGTTTAATTGATGCGTCACTTATAAGAACATACTTGAACTTCTTAAGCGGTGAAGCCGTAACAGAACCTGATACTGCTATTTTATTGGATTTCTTCCAGCAGCCGTCTGTATTTGATGTATCATCAATACAGTTAAGGAACATTGTTCCCTGAACTGCATTAACAAGCTCTGCCTGATTATCGGTAGCTGTTGCAACAACAGTACCTCCTGTAATATTTGTACCCGTTACGGAAGTAATACCCCTGTCACCGCTTGCCGTAATATTTCCTGCTGAAATATCAATTGTTGTTTCAGCCTGAACAGCGTCATTGCTTGCTTTTATGCCTACAGTACCGCCTTCAATCGAAACATTGCCCTTTGTAGACTTAATTCCGTCACCTGCACTGTCAATATTAATTATTCCGTTTTTAATTGTAACAGATTTTTTGCCTCTTACAGCATCAGCCGAAGCCGTGTTAATATTAACAGTACCTCCGTTAAATTTAAGGTCATTATTACAGTGAATTGCATATTGTGTATTAGCATTGATTTCCAAAGAGCCTTCGCCCTTGATAGTCATATCGTCTTTTGCATGAATAACAGCACAGTCAAGATAATCTCCGCTGTAAGCAGTTGTACCGTCATTGATAACATTTTTGGTTCCGCTTACAAGATTGATTGATGTATTTTCTGCATTTTCAATGAAAACAGCAGACTGTGAAAGACCGTTAATTTCAGCTCCGTTGAGGAAAAGCTTAACTGTTCCTGTATCAACTGTTTCATCAGGTACGTTTACATAAATCTGACCGTCATTAAGAGTTCCGTCAATATAATAAGTACCGGAAGCAGAAATTGTAACCTTTGAACCGCTTACAGACGCATTTTTTCCTTCAGTTGAAATTGATGAGCCATTAAGATGTATATAAGTGATATCGGTTACATCTTCATCTATTTCAATGGTAGTTACCTTTCCTGTGAGAACGCTTTTTCTTATGCAGACAGCATCTACAATATCAATCAGACCATCCTGATTTGCATCTGCCAGCTTTGCAGCTGTAATGCTGAACTGGACGCCGCTCTGATTTAATATGTATTTTTTCAGCATAAGCTGATCAAAAACAGTAACAGAACCGTCCATATCCACATCGCCAAGAGCCATTGTTGCTGCACCAGAGGGGATAAGCGGTACAGCCGCCGCCGCAATACAAATTGCAGAAATACCTGCCAAAGTTTTTTTCAGTTTCTTTGAGCCAAATTTCTTCATTTTCATACAACTCCTTATTTCAGGCAACTCAATGCCTTGATTTTGTCCAAGATTTTTTCATCTTTTGATTAGATTATATTGCTTTATTCTTAAAATAACCTTAAAATAATCTTAAAATAATATAAAATTTATGCAGAATTAATAAAAGGACAAATAATAGTGATTCAACCGCAAATAATGATTTGACTTATAAAGAATTTTGATTTATTATAAGTAATGTAAAGAAAATGATAAATTTTCACTGTTTTTTCACCATTTATTCCAAAATATTAAGGTTATTTTAAGATTAATTTATTATAATCAACTATGAAAACAAGGGAAATGATAAAAAGCAATCCCGTATGAAAGGAGTGAGAACTTAAGCAATACTTGAATGTATCAAGCTTAAGAATTATTATGGCTATAAATACATTTGCACGAAAAGAAATTAAATTTCTCTTGAATATGCATCAATATGAAAACCTTATCGAAGAAATTGACAAGTATATGAATCCGGATAAATTTTGCATTGACGGTAAGGAATACGGAGTTTATAATATTTATTATGATACTTTTGATGACTTTCTTATAAGAGAATCGCTTTCAAAACCATACTATAAAGAAAAAATACGTTTAAGAAGCTACTTTTCCCCTGCCGAACCCGATGATACAGTCTTTCTTGAAATCAAAAAGAAAATAGGCGGTATTGTAGCTAAGAGAAGAGTTACTATGACATTGGCTGAAGCTGATGAATACTTAAAATCAAGAAAAAAACCTGACTTTGACAAGTATATTACAGGACAGGTTTTCACAGAACTTGATGTATTTCTTAAAAATTACTATGTTAAGCCAAAGCAATACATAAGTTATCAGCGCAGAGCCTTCTTTGGAAAGGATGATCATGATTTCAGACTTACATTTGACCGCCTTATTACAGAAAGACGTGATAATCTTACACTTGCCGAACCAAGCTATGGTTCACAAATTATAAATGAAGATCAGAGATTAATGGAAGTTAAGGTTTCAGATACTATTCCTGAATGGCTTATTCAAAAGCTTTCTGAACTTCGTATTTATAAAACCAGCTTTTCTAAATACGGAAAAGCATATCAAAATTATATTTATAACAAAATTTTTGAGAATCGGAGTGTTAATTTAAATGTTTGAAAATGGTTTTTTTGGAAATGTACTGCATTCCGGAAGTGATACCTCATTGGAACAAGCACTTTCAGGTACACAGTCAACAACATCTGCCCCATCATCAATTGAAGCCGGACCTTTCTTCCTCTGTGTTTTTACCGCACTTATTTTGGGCTTTCTTATCAGTGTTATTTATATGATAACGCATAAAAAAGAAGGTTACTCCCAAAGCTATGTTATGACTATGATCATGCTTCCGGCAATCGTATCACTCATCCTTCTGCTCATAAATACAACATATGGTGCATTAAGTCTTGCAGGTGCTTTTACGCTCGTTCGATTCAGAAGTGTTCCCGGAGATCCGAGAGATATTGCTTACATATTCTTTGCAATGGCAACCGGTGTTGCAAGCGGCATGGGTTACATTGGATTTGCAATTGTTTTCTTTATTATTCTCGGTGCAGTTCTATTCGCTATTTATGCCGTTGATTTTGGCGGATGCAAGGTTAATCATATGACTCTTAAAATCACTATTCCGGAAAATCTTGATTATAAGGGAGTGTTTGACCCTGTTCTCCAAAGATATACGAACTTCTATAAGCTCAGACGTGTAAAAACAACTAATTTCGGTACTTTATTTGAACTTATATACAGTATTGATGTCAAGGACACAGTAAATCAGAAGCAGTTTATTGATGAACTCAGATCATTAAACGGAAATCTTAATATAAATCTTGTTCTTTTCAAATATGATGACAAGATTTATGAGAAATAAAATTTTATAAACTTACAGTAATCGGTCAATCATTTTTTAGATTGACCGATTATTTTATTCTTTAAGATAGCTCCACATAAATCGTATTAAATAATTCCGTACAATTTTGTCTTAATTTTCTATGTTGTATTTTATAAATTAAGCTTTTATATTAATTAGATATAATATATTACTTGTTAAATTTGTGTTTATTTTTTTCAAAACGAAAAATCATTTTTTTGTATATAAAAATGCAGATAAATATATAAAATGTAATTGCAAATTGATATATCGTGTATTATAATATACTTGACAGTTGGAATGAAGCTATAGTATATGGTATCAAGTATCCCCCTCTCATGTACTTGATACTACATACTATATTTCAATTGTCAGCCATAGAATCCCACTAATTAGTTCAAAAAGTAAATTTTCTCTTTTTTAATGTAAAAATTACTGCAATTAATCACTAAATAAAAGAAATAACTTTTTTCATCTATGGCGTGACTTGCAGTGCCTGCGGATTTATCCGTTAGTCAAGTCATAATACCATTTGCACCTTTTGCACAAAAAGGTGCTTTTTTTAAGCTCAAAAATTTGCATATAAAATTAATAATCCTATTGACAAATTATATAATTGTGGTATAATGTTATTAAAGAGGTGAGAACAATGCAGAAAAGCATATACAGTCTGGTGCTGATGGACGATGTTATTGCCGCAGTTGATAAGGAAGCGTATCGGCTGAACACAAGCCGTTCCAATCTTATAAATCAGATTCTGGCTGAGCATCTTGCATGCGTAACGCCTGAAATGAAAATGCAGGAAATTTTTAATTCCATTTCAGATATGCTTGAGGGTCATTTCCAAATACAGCAGCAAAGCTCAAATTCCCTAATGACAATAAAGTCGGCACTTCAGTATAAATATAAACCTACTGTTAATTATAAGGTTGAACTTTTCAGAAATCCAAATAATTATATTGGACAAATAAAGGTTCAGATACGTTCTCAAAGCTCTACAATTATCAAATTGTTTGAGGACTTCTTTAAACTATGGGTTCAGCTTGAAGCAAATATCCTTGTTAATAAAATTCAGTCAGATTATATATTTAAACTGGAAAGTGGGAAATTTGTAAGACAGCTTTTTAATCCGAAAAATATTTCGGATAATGAACTCGGTCAGGCACTTTATTCTTATATAAATGTTCTTGACAAAGCAATAAAGCTTTATTTTTCAGCTCCAAGTGATTTTAATTCAAAGCTGCCGCTGATTACAAAGCTTTATATTAAGCAAACTGAAAATTGTGTATTATAAATAGGAGGTATTATTATGACTTTTGAAAAATTCACACAGAAATCCAAAGATGCCGTAATTAAGGCTCAGAGCATTGCTGTTATGGAGTGTAATTCAGTCATTGAGCCTGTTCACATTCTTTCGGGAGTCATGAAGCAGGATAACGGGCTTATTCCTCAGTTAATTCAAAAAATGGGAATCGACTCTGAACTTCTCAATAATGAAATTGAAAAGAAAATACAGTCACTTCCAAAGGTTACAGGCAGCGGCAGAAGCGGAAATATAGGAATCTCTGCTGAAACAGACCGTATGCTTACATCTGCTGAACAAATTGCGTCCAATATGAAAGACGAATTCGTATCTGTTGAGCATATCATGCTTGCATTGATTCAGTGCAATAATAAAGAAACCTCACAGATTATGAAAAACTTTAATATCAGTAAAGATAAGTTTCTCGCTGTTCTTATGGAAGTAAGGGGCAATACAAGAGTTACGAGTGAAAACCCTGAGGATACTTATGATGTGCTTTCCAAATACGGTCAGGAGCTTGTTGGGCTTGCAAAAAAAAATAAACTTGACCCTGTTATCGGACGTGACAGCGAAATAAGAAATGTTATCAGAATACTTTCAAGAAAAACCAAAAACAATCCTGTTCTTATTGGTGAACCGGGTGTCGGTAAAACCGCCATTGCAGAGGGACTTGCTCTCAGAATCGTTGCAGGAGATGTTCCGGACAGTCTTAAAGACAGAAAAATCTTCTCTCTTGATATGGGTGCATTGGTTGCCGGTGCTAAATACAGAGGTGAATTTGAGGAACGTCTTAAAGCTGTTCTTAATGAAATCAAAAAGAGCAACGGAAATATCCTGCTGTTTATTGATGAACTTCATACAATTGTCGGTGCAGGAAAAAGCGACGGTGCCATGGATGCAGGAAATCTTCTCAAGCCAATGCTTGCAAGAGGTGAACTGCACTGTATAGGTGCTACTACTTTAAATGAATACAGACAATATATTGAAAAAGACCAGGCTCTTGAAAGACGTTTCCAGCCTGTAATGGTTGATGAGCCTACTGTTGAAGATACAATTTCAATACTCAGAGGTCTTAAAGAAAGATATGAGGTATTCCACGGAGTTAAAATCCACGACAGCGCCATTATTTCAGCCGCTGTACTTTCCAACAGATATATTACAGACCGTTTTCTGCCTGATAAAGCGATAGACCTTATTGATGAGGCTTGTGCAACCATAAGAACTGAAATGGATTCAATGCCGACTGAGCTTGATGAAATCAACAGAAAAATGATACAGCTTCAGATTGAGGAAACTGCACTTAAAAAGGAAAACGACAACATTTCTCATGAACATCTTACGGAAATTCAAAAAGAACTTTCTGAACTCCGTGAAAAATTCAATGAAATGAAAGCTCGCTGGGAAAACGAAAAATCAGGTATCAGCACTGTTCAGAAACTCCGTGAAGAAATAGAACAGATAAGCAATCAGATTGACAAGGCAAAACGTGAATATGACTTCAATAAGGCTGCCGAACTTGAATACGGAAAACTCCCGGAACTCAAAAAACAGCTTGAAGAACTTGAGTCTAAAGCAAATGAAGGTTCAAATGGAAACAGACTCCTTAGAGATAATGTTTCAGACGAAGAAATAGCAAAAATCGTATGCCGCTGGACAGGTATTCCTGTTTCAAAGCTTATGGAAGGAGAAAAAGAAAAGATTTTAGGACTTGAAGGCTTGCTTCATAAACGTGTAATCGGTCAGGACGAAGCTGTAACAAAAGTCAGCGAAGCAATTATGCGTTCTCGTGCAGGTATTCAGGATCCAAACCGTCCAATAGGTTCGTTCCTGTTCCTGGGACCTACAGGTGTCGGCAAAACAGAGCTTGCAAAGGCTCTTTCCGAAGTTCTGTTTGATGATGAAAAGAATATTATCCGTATAGATATGAGTGAATATATGGAAAAATTCAGTGTGAGCAGACTTATCGGTGCGCCTCCAGGATATGTCGGATACGATGAGGGCGGTCAGCTGACTGAAGCTGTAAGACGTAAGCCTTACTCTGTAGTCCTCTTTGATGAAATAGAAAAAGCACATCCTGATGTTTTCAATATTCTCTTACAGGTTCTTGATGACGGCAGAATTACAGATTCACAAGGCAGAACAGTTGACTTTAAAAACACAATTATTATCCTTACTTCAAATCTTGGCTCTCATTTTATTCTCGACGGAATTAATGAATCAGGTGAAATAACAGAAGAAGCAAGAAAAAATGTTGACGCTTTGCTTAAACAGCAGTTCAGACCTGAATTCTTGAACAGACTTGACGAAATCGTATTCTATAAGCCACTTGTAAAGAATGATATTATTAAAATCGTTGATTTAATGTTCAACGATTTAAGAAAACGTCTAAGCGATAAACACATCGACGTTGAAATAAGCTCTGAGGCTAAAGACTACATCATTGAATGCGGTTATGATTCAAACTTCGGTGCAAGACCTCTCAGACGTTTTATTCAAAGAAATGTTGAAACTTTGATTGCAAAAGAAATTCTCTCTAAAAATCTGTCAGCAGGTGATGTGATTAAGATTGACATGAAAGACGATATACTTGCAGCGGTATGATCTTAAAAAAGCACCGCACATAATCTGTGTGGTGACAACTTTAAAAGCTGCATTTATTAAATAATTTCTCAATAGCGGACTCATCGGTTTTATTTTTCAGTTGAGTCCGCTATATTTTCATGCATTTTATCCATTTATTAACATTCACAACTGTACAATCTTAACAAAAAACATATTTACAAAAATATTTTCTCATGTGATTTGTCATATTTTTTTATATTTCTTGACAAAAAGAAAAAAAAAGTTTATAATCACAGTATAAGTTAAATAAGGAGGCTATGATAATGACAAAAACTGATTTAATAGATGCAATCGCTGATAAAGCAGGTTCTACTAAAAAAGATGCTGCTTTTATTCTTCAAATGTTTATTGATACAATTACAGATTCACTTTCTGTCGGAGAAAAGGTTGCAATAAGCGGATTTGGAACATTTGAGGTTCGTGAACGCAGTGAAAAAAGAGTTATTAATCCTCGTACTAAAGAAGAAATGATTACTCCACCATGTAAGGCTCCTGCATTTAAAGCAGGAAAGTCACTTAAAAGTATTATAAATAAGAATAAGTAAATATATTTTCAGGAGGTTTTTATTATGGCAAATACAAAGAAAAACACACTTGCTGCTGAAGCAATCAGTGAAGCTGCTGTTAAGGCTGTCGCAGCAGAGAAAAAAGAAGAGGCTGTTAAAACTACAGCAAAAGCTACTGAGCCAAAGACTGAGAAAGCTGTTGCTAAGAAAAAGACAACAGCTCCTAAAAAAGCTAAGGAAACAGTTTACATTCAGCAGAGCGGCAATGAAATCACATCTGAAGAACTTATTGCAAATGCTAAAAAGCTTTCAGGAATTAAATCGCCAAAAACTGTTGATGTTTACGTAAGACCTGAAATTAACAAGGTTTATTATGTAATTGACGGTGATAACTTCGGCGAATTTGACCTTGTTTGATTATACTGAATACTTATGTTAAAATCCTCCTCAGAAAATAATTCTGAGGAGGATTTTATTATTTGTAATATTCATCAAGCATTGATTTTTTAAGTTCCCATAAACTTTCAGACAAATCTACATAATATTGATGAGGATTTTCAAATCGTTTGACTTCATCCCAAATATATGAAAGCTGCTGACTGCAATACTCCTTTATTTCGTCTATTGGCAGCATATTATAAATACACCTGCCTTTTTCTACTATCTTAACCTGTAATTTTTTTGGTGTAAAATCAGTTATAATTTTTCTTTTATAGGTCTGTTCGGGATTAAATATGGTATATGGTTTTGTATTATCAATAACTTCTCCTGCCAATGTAATAACATCAGCTATTGCCATTCCTGTACTGTTGTCAAAAAGCCGCCATACTTCCTTATATCCGGGGTTTGTTATTTTTTCTGTATTCTCTGATATTTTAATTTTAGGTACTATTTTCCCATTTCTTTCGACAGCTGCAAGCTTATAAACACCTCCGAAAACAGGTTCTGATTTTGATGTTACAAGACGCTCACCTACTCCGAAGCTGTCTATTTTAGCTCCCTGAACAATTAAATCTCTTATCAAATATTCGTCAAGCGAATTTGAAGCCACAATCTGAATATAATAAAGTCCTGCATTATCCAGCATTGTTCTTGCCTTTTTTGAAAGATACGCAATATCTCCGCTGTCTATCCTTACACCCTTACCATTAAATCCCCTGTTTTCAAGCTCTTTAAAAACTGTTATTGCATTTGGAATACCTGATTTCAGTGTATTATAGGTATCCACAAGCAATGTACAGCTATCCGGATATGAATTTGCATACGCTCTGAAAGCCTCAAGCTCTGTATCGAAAAGCTGAACCCAGCTGTGTGCCATAGTTCCTAGTGCTGTCACACCATAATCCCTGTCTGAAATAGTACAAGCCGTACCGCAGCACCCTCCAATATACGCAGCTCTTGCTCCATAAACTGCACCGTCATATCCCTGTGCTCTCCTTGAACCAAATTCCATAACAGGCCGTCCGCATGCTGCATTTACAATTCTGTTTGCTTTTGTTGCTATAAGACTTTGATGATTGACCGTAAGCAGTATCATTGTTTCAATAAATTGTGCCTGAATTGCAGGGCCTTTTACTGTAACTATAGGTTCATTCGGAAAAATTGGAGTTCCCTCAGGAACTGCCCATATATCACATTCAAAGCTGAAATTCTTTAAATAGTCGAGAAACTCATTGGAAAAAATCTTTTTATTCTCCAGATACTTTATATCATCTTCTGTAAAGTGCAGATTTTCAACATATTCAATAAGCTGCTGTACGCCTGCCATTACTGCGTAACCGGCTTTATCGGGAATTTTACGAAAAAACATATCAAAATATACGATTTCATTTCCACGTCCGTTTTCCAAGAAGCCGTTTGCCATTGTAAGTTCATAAAAATCCACAAGCATGGTAAGATTTCTTTGTTTCATCATTCAACCGCCTTTACAAGCTCTATATAATTTATCCCCATTATGTAAAATGCTGCCTGACTCATTATGTCATAAGAGTGAAAATCACCGTCATATGTTTCAACTGCATTCATCGGCATAATTATTCTCGAATTTATATTTTTCTCTATAAAATAATCCTTTAAAAGAGGGGTAATATGTTCAAATTCTGCACAAAACTCTTCATTGCAACTGCTGAATAAGACATAATACAACACTGCACAAATCACTTCAAAAGCTTTTGTACTTCATAAGATAATTACATACTTAATTCAAATTCAGACAAGCCAAATACGCTGATATAAAACAGGTTCTCACACTATTATTGTTCTTTTCATTCAGAATATACACAAAAAGCGGCATTCAAGCCGCTTTTATTATGTAAATTAAAGTCTTACAATTTCGCCTTCAAGATCTCTTGTTGCAGAAACAGCATTTGATTCGTCTGTATCAATGTGCATAGCAGGAGCAAACTTTTCAGATACTCTTACAACCACATCACCAAGTATAGCCTTTCTGCCATCAGTATCAACCTTGACCCAAACTATATCCTTATCATTTACATTTAATTCAGCAGCTGCCTCAGGTGTAAGATGAATATGACGCTTAGCAACGATAACACCCTCTGAAATTTCAACCTCACCCTTTGGTCCGATAATTTTACATGCACCTGAACCTGCAATATCACCTGATTCTCTTATTGGTGCTGCAATACCGATAGAACGTGCGTCCGTAGCTGACAGTTCAACCTGTGTTGCAGGTCTTACCGGACCGAGAATTGAAACGCCTGCAAGTTCCTTTTTAGGTCCAACTATAGTAACTCTTTCCTCACACGCAAACTGCCCCGGCTGAGAAAGATCTTTTTTATGAGTAAGCTTTGCATCCTTACCAAAAAGGATTTCAAGATGCTCCTGTGTAACGTGAATGTGTCTTGCTGAAGTTTCAACAATAAATTTCTTTGACATTTTCTTTTCCTCCAAAAAATGATTATAATATTATTTTACTACTTCAGACAAAAAACGTCAATACATTTTATATTATTTACTCAAAAAATTTCCATATTTTATATGCTCAGGCTCGGTTTAGTGACTCGGAACTATGTCAATTACCGCAATTTCAGGTCTGTTATTAAATCTTGCGGGAAAAGGACTGTTTCCTATCCCTGACGTAATATACATAAATCCGTTTTTCATGTTAAAAAGTCCCTTGTCATATACATCTTCTTTTTGACCTTTTATCTCAGGAAACCAGTTTCCCTGATAATAAGCAGGGCCTCTGCCGAACGGAAGCTGAATAATACCTCCATGCGTATCACCGCAAAGCGTCAAATCAGCACCAAATTTTTCATAATGCTCATACATTGGTATATGTGCAAGAAGTATATTATAATTGCTTTCGTCAATTATAAACGCATTTGAAAGATCGAATGTTGGTGAAAAATATGCATTATCAATGCCGAAAATACCAAGATTTGTTCCGTTTACATTGATAACCTCATATTGATAATTCATAACATGAACGCCGCTTTCAGCAAGCTTTGCATAGTATTTTTCAGACCTGTCATGCTCACCTGCAACAAAATATGAAGAATAGCCCTCTTTAACTGTGCCGCTCATAAGATCAACAGCAATTTGAATTTCATCCCAATCGCTATCCTCTGTGTACATATCTCCCAAAAAGAAAACCAGATCGGGATCTGCTTTTTCAATCTGATGAATAATCTTTTCAGGTGAAATACCGTATTTAACAGCATGATAATCGCTTAATACAGCTATTCTTATATTACCGGCAACTTTAGAAGATTCGATTTTTTCTGTATCTATTTTAATAGTAAAATTATTATACCACCATATAATCAATACAATAATAATGAATAAAAATAATTTCCATATTCTGAATTTTGTTTTCTTTTTCGTTTTTGGTTTATTTGTGTCTTTCTCGTCAATAGGCTGATTTTCTTTTAACATAAAGCTGATCATTCCTTTTAATTAAGAACTTGTTTTCATAGGATATAATACATTTTTTAAAAAACTTTAGGCAATACCGCACAAAGATTGTGCGGCAGAAACGCAGATATATTTTTCGTCAGATTGCATAGAATTTTTGAAAGCATACTGTCGTATGGTGAGAAAATTATGTGTAAGATGACGGAAAATTTGCAAGTGTATGAAGTGCAAAGTCTTTTGACGTGCTTTGTGCAGTGTTGCCTTTATCACTGCTTATTCATATGTACATCTAATTGGTTAAATGGGATTTCTATATTATTTTTGTCAAATTCAACTTTAACTGCCTCTGCAATATCATAGGATGCTTCAAAATAGTCCTCATTTTTAACCCAGAATTTTGCTGATATTTCAAGTGAGCTTTCTTTAAATGAACCAACTCTGACTACAGGTTCAGGTTCATTAAGTATAAGCTTGTTTTCAATAGCAATATCAAGAATAATTTGCTTTGCTTCTTCAAAGTCATTATTGTAGCTTATATCAAAAGTCATGTCAAGACGTCTTGTAGGAAGTTCTGTATAATTTATTATTTTAGCATCTGTTATTTTTCCATTAGGTATCATAACTGTCTTATTATCAAATGTTATTATTTTAGTATATAAGATATTTATAGACTGAACTACACCTATTGAGGTATCCAATTCAATTGTATCTCCTGATTTAAATGGTTTGGAGAATAATATTATAAATCCTCCTGCAAGATTCGAAAGACAATTTTGTAGTGCAAGGCTTATTGCAAGTCCGGCTGCACCTATGAGTGTAATTATAGATGACATCGGAACACCCAAAAATGTCAGTGCACTCACTATTACAATTGTATACAAAATTATTCGTATAAATGAAACAAGAAAACTTACTGCAGCATCATCTACAGTTGACCGCTTCATAAACTTATTTATAATTTTTATTATTATTTTAGATATTAGTATACCAAGCAAAAAAATAATTAATGCAAAAAGCAGTGTTGGCAAGGCTTCTTTAAGTGTATCAGTGAGCTTTGTCAGAAAATCAGTTGCTTTTTCTGCATCATTTTTTATTATATCCTCATTTTTACTTAAAAATAAAATCATGCTTATTTTTATCTCCTCACGCTTCATGTATTGAAAAATTCAATCTGTATACTATTATAACAAATCATACTTAAAAGGTCAATGTTAAGAGTTCAGCATATATAAAATCTCAAATACCTTAACGCAAATATATCCAATAAGGTGTTAAAAGATGTTAAAAAATAAATTTTTCTCACAAAATACACTTAATACCTTGAAATTTATTTTTTTATAGTGTATAATTAATGTATCTGTTAAAATTTAAGAATGGAGTGTGAGATATGTATCTCGATCTTATTGCAAAGCTTTCTCCAACAAGCAAGCTTTCAGGACAAGAGGAAACAGCTGTAGTTATCACTGGTCTGATAGTTGTTTTCTTAGTTCTTATTATTCTTGTTTTGTTTGTTTCATGGTTTGGAAAGCTCTTTGACAAAAGCAAAAAAAATAATACAGAAAAACCGTCAGCTCCTGCTGCACCAAGGACTGCTCCAACTGTTAAACCATCTGCTCCTGTAGTTAAGTATGATGAAAGCGATGAAGTAGTTGCTGCTATCTCTGCTGCTATTGCACAGATGAGTCTAAACGACGGAAAAGTCTACAAAATCAAGTCAATAAAGCCAAAGCATACAAAGTCTTATGGCAGACCTATCTGGGCTGCTGAGGGACTTCGTCAAAACACCAGTCTTTTTTAGAAGCTGTTTTCAGTTTCCAATAGAATAAATCAGGAAAGGAAATTTATTTATGAGTGAAGTTTTCAATCTGTTTGTAGACACTCTTAAAGAAATCTGGCAGACCAGTGGTTTGTATGCCTTGTTCCAGGATGACGGCTGGAAATCACTTATTATGATTGCTATTTCTTTTGTGTTTATGTATCTTGCTATTGCAAAGCAATTTGAACCGCTTTTGCTGCTTCCTATTGCTTTTGGTATGTTCTTAACGAACCTGCCTCTTATTAATCTTGATGATGCTATGTATCATCCTGAACTGTTTGATTATGTTTATGAATATGCTGAGGACGGCTCGGTAATCGACCATTACATAAATTACGGTCAGATACTTAAAAAAGGCGGCCTTCTTGATATTCTTTATCTCGGCGTTAAGCTCGGTATTTATCCTCCGATAATATTCCTCGGAATCGGTACTATGACTGACTTTGCTCCTCTTATTGCCAATCCTAAGAGTTTCCTCCTCGGTGCTGCTGCACAGGGCGGTATCTTCTTTACATTTATAGGTGCTGCAGTCCTCGGATTCTCAGCTGCTGAAGCAGGTTCAATTGCTATTATCGGCGGTGCTGACGGTCCTACTGCAATTTATGTTTCAACAAAACTGCTTTCAGGCGGAGATTTCAAAATAAGTACAGGTACAATTGCACTTGCCGCTTATACATATATGGCCCTTGTTCCTGTTATCCAGCCGCCGATTATGAAAGCTCTTACAACTAAAAAGGAACGTGCTATTAAAATGGCAACTCTCAGAACTGTTACAAGAACTGAAAGACTTATCTTCCCTGTTGCCGTTACATTAATAGTTGCTCTTATTGTTCCTTCTGCTGCTCCTCTCGTTGGTATGCTTATGCTTGGTAATATCATAAAGGAAAGCGGCGTTTGTCAGCGTCTTGTTGATACAGCTCAGAATGCTCTGATGAATATTATTACTATTTTCCTCGGAGTTTCAGTTGGTGCTACAACAAAGGCTGATAAAATTCTTAATCCTGAATTTGCAAAGGTTATCGCTCTTGGAGTACTTGCTTTTGGTATTGGTACTGCATGCGGTGTTCTTCTTGGCAAACTTATGTGTAAGCTTTCAGGTGGAAAAATCAATCCGCTTATTGGTTCAGCAGGTGTTTCTGCTGTTCCTATGGCAGCTCGTGTATCACAAAAGGTTGGTGCTCAGACAGATCCGACAAACTTCCTGCTCATGCATGCTATGGGCCCGAATGTTGCAGGTGTTATAGGTTCTGCGGTTGCTGCCGGCGTTCTCTTAAGTGTTATCGGCTAATAAATTTTATGCACTCAATCTTAGGATTGGGTGCATTATTTTAGGCAACACCATAAAAAATGTGCGGTGTTGCCTTTATCAATATTTACCAAATAATCTTATTCACAAGCTTTATTTTCTGCCATTTTTATATTTGATTTTATGTCTGTTTTGTGTTATAATTATATTAATGTTTCCGTAGCTCAGCTGGATAGAGCGACCGCCTCCTAAGCGGTAGGTCGGGTGTTCGAATCACCTCGGGAACGCCAAAAACTCCGCCGGAAAACCCAGTAAAATCAAGGGTTTCCGGCGTTTTTTCATTTTTACGGGAAAAGAGAAAAATCGTGAAATTCACAGATTTTCATTAGCAAATTCTCCGTCAGCTAATGGAAATTAGGACTAATGTCGTCCGCCTTTCAGGTGTACGGCTTGCTAATAAAAATTAGCAGGATTTTTGCCATTTTGCTAATGAAAATGTCCTCTCTGCTAATTGGAGAAAAAAACGAGTAAAATTTCTGCTAATGGAAAGGGCGGTCGTTACCCTGTTAATTTGTTCATTTAGGGCTGTCATGCAGCAATCGCACACTACCTCTATGCCCTTTCCTATTATATAATTGTGAAAACAGGAGGTGGTTGTTTTGAAAGAACAGAAATATCATTTATATCTTTCTGATGACGAATACAGGAGAGTGTTGCAATCACTTATCCGTTTGAAGAACAGTCTGATAGCACAAACTGTACTTTGCTTTATGCAATAGTGTAACGCTTACTGTATTTCACTGTATG
>OGDY01001342.1_pt1 | contig 28004 bp, 17 predicted proteins | sample 1570341 | NCBI WGS metagenome assembly OGDY01 (sample SAMEA2581972, study PRJEB24529) | metagenome | biome: Human gut stool | place: China | collected 2011 | reverse complement strand
GTTCGTTCAAATCGCGTGCGTCTTCATGTGGCTAAAATAGTGTCAACAGGCTCTAATTAAAAGACACATGAGTGCAGATGATTTTCTGAACAACAAAAAGAACTATTGTTTCTGGCTTGACGATGTAGATATAACACCATATAGAAAAAGTAAAGAATTGCAAAAACGTTTATCGGCTGTAAAAGAATATCGTTCGTCAAGCAATAGGGCTGCTACGAAAAAATGGCTGATTATCCGATGCTTTTTGCTGAAATCAGACAGCCTACTACAAAATTATATAATGATACCTGTAGTATCTTCTGAAAGAAGAAGATATATTCCGTTGGCTTTTTTAACCCACGATATTATAAATAGCTACGCAAGCATATCTATTCCCAATGCAACACTTTATCATTTTGGTGTTCTGATGTCTAACGTGCATAATGCTTGGATAAGAATCACTGCAGGAAGATTGAAAAGTGATTATAGTTATTCTACCACAATCGTCTACAACAACTTCCCATGGTGCAACCCCACACCCGAACAGAAATCAAAAATCGAACAGACCGCACAGGCAATCCTTGATGCAAGAGCAAAATATCCCGACTGCTCACTCGCAGACCTCTACGATGAAACCACCATGCCACCCGAACTCCGCAAGGCTCACCAACAGAATGACTTCGCTGTAATGGCGGCGTATGGTTTCCCGAAGAATATTACTGAGAGTGAGTGCGTGGCTGAGCTGATGAAGATGTATAGGGAGATTACGGAGGAAGTTTGACGAGATTTAATGCTCCTTACTTTATAAGGAAAACTAATCAGCCGTATTTCACCAGTTTAAACCGCTAAACCGCCACCCTAAAAACAATTCCCGATCACGCAGCCGGGAATTTTTCATCTCTTATCACCAGAAACTCTGTAATATTCTTTCTTCTCATCATACATTCTCGTATCCGCAAGGTGCATGATGTCACAAACACTGTCTGAATCTCCTGTATCTGCCTCAGCTAAGGAAATACCGCACAAAGCACGCTTGAGGGCTCTGTGCGGTATTGCTTTAAATTATCAGAGTTCTAATCTAAATCCTGCAATCATATCTTTTCTTTTTAATAAAAATAACTGCACATAATGAAAGCATTCCCAGAACGGCAAAAGGCATTACATTTGTATCTATTCCGGTTGGCAAAATTCCTGACCTGTTGTTTATAAAAAATGCTGTTTTATTGCCGCTGTTCAAAATACCATTAACAGTTCTGGAATTCTCTGTAAGATTTGAATTATTAAGTCCAGAATTTGTCGTATAACCCTCCTTGCTGTAATCGGTTTCAGTCACAGCGAATTTAGTATCCTCGGGTAGATTCTTTATTACAACCTCTTCACCGTGTGATAAACCGATTTTTGCCTGACCGTAAACATCAAAAAGAACAAGAATTTCAGTATTTCCTTTTTTTAGTGTATAGAATCCATTCAGTGGATTTCCAGCACTATCTTTCAGTGTCACTGTAAACTCAAATTGTTTTGCTTTATTGCCGAATGCACCTTTCACGGTCTTATTTACAGTCAGGTCATATGTCGGAATTTTTGTATTGGTTACAGTAAAAATCTGATTGCCTGTTGCTTCATCAGTAACCGGATCAGAAACTACACCGGTATAACCTGCTACTGATTCTTCACGAACGGAGTATATATACGTTCTGCCCTGATTATCTGTTTTAGGTAAGCCGTTAAACTCCGTCTTCCATACATTATTGTAAGGTGTAATGATTGCCGTATTAATTGTTTCAGCGTTATTGGGAAAGCCAGTCAGATAACGTTCCAGATATATTGTGATAGAGTTAGGACGATCTGCCTCAGTATCACCTACCCACTGTTTTTCAGCAGTTATATCCATAGTTTCTACGGTTTCTTTGACTATAACAGTTTTGGAGTTGGTAAAAGCTGCTGTTACATTTTCGTCTGGATCAAGGGTTTCTTCAGCAGTGGCAGATTCTCCGCCTGTACTTACAATAGAATTTTTACTATTTGCATCACTCAGAGCATAAGCCGAACTATATCCTTCAACAGATATTTCAGTTATCTGATAGCAGGAACCGATTGGTATATCTGTAAAATCTGCTGTTTCACCATGTTTCAGACTAAATGTAACTGTCGCATTGCCTGAGGCATCTGATGAAAACGCAGTCAGTGTTTCACCGCTTTTCTGAATGGTATACTCTTTGCTTCTGCCCAGCTTTGACAGGGTTGCTGTAAACTGGAATTCCTGATTTTTCTCCTGCTCGGTCAGAGTATTCTTTTTCACCGGAGAAGTTTTTGTACCGTCAAGCTTTTCTATCATCTCATAAATCTCAACTGATTTTGAAACATGGAATTCTCCTGAAGCACGATTATCGGATTGGTTTTCCCATTCTACAGATGAGGTTGTATCCTTGACGATCGTGCCGTTTGCATTGACAGGATTAACTGAGGTATATCCGTATAGCTTACTTGTTTCTTCAATCGTGTATGCTGTGCCGGCAGGAATACCGGAAATTGTAATGGATTCACCATGTTTCAGTGTTACTTCTGCAGTGGCTTCTTTGGTGTTTGTGTCATAGACAAACGTATACGCATCGAAATATTGGTCTTCCGTAATATTCGTACCGCTGAGTGTAATTTTAAATGTAAACTCTGTTGTATCACTTGTTACCGCAGTACCTCCTTTTGTGACATTTTTCGAGAGAGTAAGGTTTCCTTTCTCGATTGGAGTTTTTGTATTAGTTATGGTCTGTAGTCTGGTAACTTCCGGGTCATTTACTTTTTTCGGTTCGTCCTGCGTGGCGTCCGTAGTATAGCCCGCAGGTACAGTTTCCTCCCAGACATAGTATAATACATCTGCGTCATGAACGGGTATTTCATATGTCCATGTACTGCCTGTCTTAGTCGGTTCGATTTTTAAAGAATCAGTATCATAGTTGATAGTTTCATTTGTGCTGCCTGTATTTTCTGTGCCTTCATTTGAAGCTGTGAGGATATTATAACTTGTAAACAGCGATTTGCTGTAATTAGCAATAGAAGCTGTTGATGATGATGAGGTAGATGCAGGTGGTGGGTAAGCTCTATAAGTAAAGTAACCGGGAGAATCAGGTGGATTATCTATACGGGCATAGATCACTTTCTTTCTGTTTGGATCAGTATTTTTGCTTGAAGAAGCTGATGTACCCTTTTCACCTACTAAAGCGTTACAATAATAAAACACATCAGCATCATTTGTAATACTATCAGTTGACCATAAATCAGAAACATATATAGTTGTTAAATTATTATTGGCACCAGCAAAACCAAACATTTTCTCCATAGTAGTAACATTACTGGTATCAAAACTACTTAAATCCAAAGATATTAAAGAAGTACAATCATAAAACGTTTCCAGCATAATTTTAACATTACTTGTATTGAGATTGCTGATATCTATAGAAGTTAAAGCATAACATCTTTTAAATACTCTTTCCATTGTATTTAATTTACTACTTGTGGTAAAATTCGATAAATTAATAGTTGTTATAGATCTACAATCAATAAACATCCATTTAATATTTTCCAGTAATGGTGCGTTTCCAAATGTGCTAAAATCAGCATTTGTTAAAGCATAACATTTGTAAAACATGCGCTCCATAGTAGTAACATTACTAAGTTCAAAAGATCGTCCAAAATTTATTGTGTGAAGTTGAGTACATCCCTCGAACATTTTCTCCATAGTTTTAGCATTACTGGTATCAAAACTGCTTAAATCCAAAGAAGTTAACGAAGAACAATCCAAAAACATCTGATACATGGAACCTTCATATTTCTTACTATTGCTATTTATAACATCATCAGAACCAACATTACTTGTATTAAAATTACTTAAATTTAAAGATGATAATTTAGAACAATTATTAAACATACTTCTCATATTTGTAACCTTACTGGAATTAAGTTCTGACAAATCAATTTCAGTAAGAGAAGATTGATTATAAAATAATTTATCACAACTTGTTGGCAAATATATAGTTTGTGCTTCACTCCAGTAGTAATAAACAGTAGGATCTGCGCTGTCCTGATATAGATACACATCTTTTTGTTTATCAGGGTCAGAATTGGTTTTATCAGATGTACCTATTATCCATGCAGCACCTTCAGTTTTCATATTTTCAAGATCTTGAAGTGTATAGTTATTAACCGTATCTTTTGAAGCAGGCAGCAGCTTTGTTGCATTGCTGGACATTGAATTTTTAATTATCATGTTACTATCAATCGTTGCCTTATACTGAACTGCTTTCGGCTTTTCTGTACTCAGATGTATTATAAGGCTTGGCGGTCGGTCTGCTTCAGTATCACCCTCCCATTTCTTTATAATAGTAATTTTTTCCGGTATAGGCTCATTTGTAAACTTAAAGCCTGTGGTATCGCCTGCTGTGATTCCTTCCAATGAAGTACCGGTTTCGTCCTGACAGGTTATTTTAACAGAAACTTCATTTGCGGCTTTGTTTAAAGCAATCTCTACAGTATATTTTTTTGTGTCACGGTAATAACCCTCAGGCGCTGATGTCTCCGTTAATGTATACATACCGAGATCCAGTCCATCAAAATATGCAATACCGTTTGCTCTGGAAACTACATCTTTTTCTATTACCTCGCCGGACTGTGTTGAAGTAGATTTCAAATGAAATACTGCACCTTGCAGATACTTTGATTCTGTTGCTGAATCCAGCTTTATCAGTCTGAATTCCTGTCTTGGCATATTATATATTACATAATCGCCGTTTCCGTTCAGAGAGAGTCCGACTATAGACAAAATACCGTCTTCGCCGCATACAACTTTGTACTCATCTTTCAGCTTTGTATAATCTTCTGGGGCAGATGTTTCTTTCAGTGTATAGGTACCCTTTTCAACATCTTCAAACAAAACACCTGAATTGTCGCTGACTGCTGTTTTATCAATCTTATTTCCATAGTCAGATGTGCCTGTAAGAGTGAAAACGGCTCCTATTACAGGCTTGCTTTGTTTAAGTGCGTCCATTTTCAGAAAATTCAGATTTCCATGTATACGGGGCTGATTTTCTATAATCAGAACTCCGTTTATGTCAGTTCCGTCAATGGGCGAAATGTTTACACTTCCGTCTGCTTTTACTTCAACTATCCTGTCATTGCCTTTCAGATAATCTGCAGTCGGGTCTGTTTCGGTCAGAAGATATTTGCCTCGTTCAAGATCAGCAAAGTATACTATACCGTTTGAATCTGATATAAGTTCCTTATTTACTGCTGTACTGTAAAATGATGTGCCTGACAGATTGAATTTTATTCCCTGAATAGGTTCTTTTGTTTTGCTGTCTATCTTTTTAAATTTCAGATCTCCTACAGTACGGTAAATTACAGTTGTATAATCCTGGTGATCATAATATGAAGTTGAAGTATTAGTTTCAGTATCTGTACTTATAAACGAACGATAAATGTTGTTATATGTTTCAGGGCTTATTTCATCACTATTAATCGTCTTCGGAGAACGCATGGTAACTGTAAATGAAAAGCTTCTGTTTTCTCCAAGTTCAAATTGCGTTCCGTCAATTCCCTGTGACAAATCTATTGCAAAAGCCGTTGCTTCTGATAAATCTCCAAAGTTTTCTAACCTTGTCCATGTATTTGAATCAAAGGTGATATTACCCGCATCAGAAGCACTATACAATTTTGATAAATCAAGATCAGGAGTACGGCTCAGATATATCACGGGATTTATGCCAAGTTTTTCAAGATTAGCCAGACCGAAAGATTCCAGTGTACCACGCCAGTCACAATCCTTGCCCGCTGTTTCACCGTTTATTTTATTGTAGAAATTTTCCAGCGAATCTAATATGACTATATTTTTCGATGTAGAATGGCTTGCATTCTCCATACGGATCCTGTATACATAGCTTGAATCCGGGTTAACAATAGTTTTATCTCCGAATGAGGCGTCACTTGCTGACGCTACCTTTTTTGTTATACCTGATGAAATCGGTATAAGCGCATTAATTGAATGAGTTGCCTGTGAATAGATAAAACGCTTATCATTTGTTTTCGAGTCAAGGTCTGTAAGAATAGTAGAATCACTTATATTTCCTCCATTATCAGGATAACCACCTGCAATATCCGGATTTCCGGTTTCATATGAAACTGAATTCAGTACATACCTTCCGTAGTCAAGAATATCTTCCCACAAATGAACTGTTGTATAAGTCATACTATAGTTTTTTTCTGCAGGTGTGTTTATTCTTACGGTTAGGAGAGTTCTGTTGCTGTTTTTATAATTCTCCTCAGGTTCATCAATAGTGTATTCGCTTTCAAGAAGCTCTGAGCCGTCAGCAAATACCTTGATTGAACTGAGGTCTATCCTGCACCCAAAAGGAATAAGATCATAAAAGACGCCTGATTCCTGCCTTACAGGTGATGTGCCTGATTCATCTGAATATGTTTCACTCATTGAAGTTTGCCAGTTAACCTTATATCCTCTGATACCCGGATAGTTTTTAGCACTGACCACCTTTTTGCTGATATTGGAATTTCTTTGCACCATTGCAGCATAGTCCGTACCGGAAGCAGAACGTGTTATAGAAGCCTGTGAAGAATCAACTACATTAAGTATGCTGGTGTTTTTTACAGATATTTTTGCATTATCTGCTTCAGGTATTGCATTTCTGACTGAATCAGTAGAATTCAGTCTTATTGTCGGATATACATTAAAGTATATGCTGTAATATGGATTTGAGGTTTCAATCTTCCAACCCTTTACACCGTCTTTAAAAGTTACAGAGGATCCTGTAAGAGAAGAAATACTGCTAATATCTACAATATCTGATTTGCCTGTACTTAAATTATAGGTTGCTGCCTTAATGTATTCGCCATCATCTTCTTTCATAACATAAAATGTAAGTATATCGCTTTCTTTATAATCAGTGATATTCCGGACAATAAAGCTTTTGTTTTCTGAGTTATATTCTGCGTCCTGCATATTCACACTATACTCAAGAAATGTAAAAGTATAGTCATCCTTGCAGAGAGGATCCTGTGAATCATCAAGGTAAATTTTTGAGTCAGAAATAGAATATGTGACATTTTTCTTTCCAAATTTACCGTCTATGGCATCTTGTTCCGTGCCATACGCACCGTCTTCCAGTGTCCTGACGTAGGCATGAGCATTTGCATCAATGTGATATGTTAGCCCTGGAAGAGCTTTTCCATTTTTAAGATAATCAAGATTATAAGAGGAAATATTATTGGCGGATTTTACGTGTTGATTATTGCCATAAATTCCATATTTTGAAATTTTATAGTTTTCACCGGGTAGGCTGTATACAGGTTCCGGAGGTTCTATTTTCTCATAGTAACCGATTGCAGCTGCTTCTTTGTATGTAAAAACATCTATTCCGTCCGCAGGAGTAACTGTAGATTTAACATCATTACTCAGCTCATAATTGCCATAATCCTCAAAGGCAGACTTTAAGCATCTTGTAAGAATATAATCAGTTCTTGATCCGGCTGTTAATCCGGTAATCGTCGGGGAACTGCCATCATTGTTCGGTTCAGTATATGCGCTGCTGCCCTGCATACGATAACCGATTACTTCAGGCGAACCATCACCTTGTTCTGCCGGACTTATTAGTCCATTAAACTTATCAGTAAGCTGAAAATTATATTTCTGGGTAATATTACTTATGAAGGAACTAACTTTCCATGTGAAATAAATATATTCATCTGCATCTTCCGGTTTAGCAATTCCCCAGCTGTCAGACCATTTAAATTCTGTAGACGTCAATGATTTAGAAGTTGAATTTATCTTTACAGATGTATCAATGTATACAGGTATTTTTGCAGTTTCCTTACATATAGTCTGACTGTCTTTTTTTATAATTACAGTTGCCTGACAATCATCAGATTGTTTCATATCTGTATATTCCCATGTTTTTTCTGTTGTTTCATACATAAAAGGAATATTGATTGTCTGAGCGGCAGGTAATGTCTTTACATTAGTAATTACAATCTGTTCTTTTCCGTCAGCATCCTTTTCTTCACGATATACAAATTCAATTCGAGCTTCATCGTATTCCTCATTCTCAGATGGGTATGGCAGATTTATAGTGTCAGCATAATTTCCGTCTTTATCCCTCAAAATGTGTTTTGGTATACGAATCTCAATTGCTCCGGGAGAGTACTCTCCGGTTCCTGACGTATTAAAATCCAGTCCATATGTAAAGCCGTGACCTTCATCTGACTTGTCGGCAGTCCAGATATATTTGTCATCTTTATTCTCAGCACCATTTGTTAATTTAAGAGTAAATGTATTAATTGTAATTTCAGTATTCTGTGAAGCACCGTCTTCACCCGTATTTTCTCCTTCGCTTAAAATCAGGCTTGCAGCCTCATTTATCTGGGCAGTGAGATTTTCTTCGGCATTACATGAATTTGTATCAGATTCAGTTACGGGTAATCTAACGCCATATATATCAAAAGAGTCAACATGAAATGTGACATCCTTCAGCACATCATTCTCATAGGTTGACCCGATTATTTCCGTTTCTGAATATTCAAATGAAATCTCACTGTATTCATCAGTCTCTTCCGGTATTTGAGTATATTTTATAACAGACAAATTACCATCCCGACAAACAGTATAAGGTTTATTGAAATAAATTGTAATCTGTGCATTGCATTCTGAAACATGGGCTTTTATGCCGTTTTCCGTATAGAATCCAATGTCATAGAGCAAAAGAGAATATTCATCATCAGCAGATGCCTGATAAAGCTTTTCAAATCTTTCATCTTTCTCATTAATTGCTGTTACTGAAAAAATAACATCATCATAATTCAGCGGTTCATTTTCAATGGAAAATACAGCATTGCTTTCAATTTGCAATTTCGCTGAAAAATCATCGCTGTGATATTCAAATTCATATATTTTATTTTCATCATATGAAACTTCAGCCTCAGCAATGGTTTCTTGTTGTATAGATTCTTCAACCGCTTCTGAGTCTGCAGAATCCTCAGCGTATACTTCATATATGTGATAAACATCAGACAATGATATACATACAATCATGATCATTGCCAAAAAAGCACTTATTATTCTTTTAAGTGTATTATTATGCATATCACTGCCCCCTTTCTTTATTTCTTTTCATAAATGAAATTAATCCCGTTATAGCGGAAATAATCATTATCAGCGTCACCAGTCCGAATGGTGAGTTATCCCCTGTCAGTGCAGTATGAAGTAAGTTTATAACAGAATTATTATTATCTGATGGATTCGTTATTACTGCACCAGAGGCATAAGGTCTGGTTGAAGTTCTGCTTATTGAAGTAACAGTTGTTTGACTGGTTGCGGCGGTAGTTGTATAAGTAGTGTTGTATCCTAATGAAACATTCTCAAATATCACATTATCCGACTTATATTTACTATTCGCCTCTTTAACGGATACTGAATATGTCAGGCTGTCATCTTCTGCATTTTCAGCAAAAACTGTAACATAATATACAGTATCGTCATAAATGATATTTACATCATTTCCGGGCTTTTCATATATTTTGTAGACATACGTACCCGGTTCTGTAATTGCCAAGTTGAATACATTTGAACCGCTGTCTGTAATCAAAAGTCTGTCGTATTCAGGGACAGGTGCCATATTGTCAACTGATTCAATCATAATCTCATACATATGAGTATCACTGCCGTAAAATTTTAAACCTTCAACGGCAATGGCAGCCTTAACCGGTTCATATGCACCGGCAGTAATACCGTAACTCCCGATAAAACAAAAAGAGAGTATGCAGATGATATTGAAGCAAACGACATAAAGTCTCTGGACAATTTTCATATGCAAACCCTCCTTTCAGTTATTCAATTCAATCCAGAATATAACAAAAAACTATAATTCTACTTATTGTATCTCCTTCTGCACAGGTTGACAATCCGATTATCCTATTACTCCGTTCAGCCTCATAAATTTTTGCAATGTCTTTGATGTACTGACTTATTTCAGCGGACTCTCCCGGAGTAAATGCAATTTCCTCTGCAGCATTTGTTTCCATACTTGCAAATACTTCAATAGAATAGGTTTTCTCAGCATTTTTTCCGATAATCAATGTTCCGACGGTATGACTTTTGAGGTAATCTCTGTTCAGAAAATCATCAAGCGCACCGAACATCTTTCCGTATTCCATATGATGTCCGTAAATCAATGAATATGAATCCGTGAAATCAGGAGCATTTCTGCTGTCAAGAAATATACTTCCGGACAAAGAATATTCTCCAAACGGATCCGTATTCAGATATTTCACATTATCACTTCCCTGCATAACAGGGTAATCGATATTAGTATTATCGATTGTGATCCAGGCTGCCATATCCTCTGTAATAGGAGAATCATCTGTTTTGACAGAATATTCATTTGGTTTATATTTAAGTATACTGTCATCAAGCGTATGCTCATATAAATACCATGCATCATACATACAGTATGAAACTATCAGCAATACTATTATTAGTACAAAAATCAGTAGCCTTTCATAAAGGTTATTAAGTGTATTCCAGAACTTTTTGAAATTCACTTAATCTTCCTCGGTTTCTCTCCTCTTGTTCTTTACAGCCAGGAATACAATGCCGGCAATTACTATAAGACCGATAATTGCAGCAGGTGCTATGGAAATAAGGATACCTGTGGGGATTACGCCGGTGCGGTTGTTGGTGAATGTTACTTCTGTATCAGCCTTCAGTGCTGTATCAGATATAGAGTTCTGGTTATCACCAATTGTAATGTCAGTTCCTTCGTTTTCCCCTGTATTCTTATCACTTGTATTACTAAGTGCTGTAGAAGGTTTGTAATCTTCATTATCTTCTGTAATTGTATAAGCTGTCCCGTCTGCAATACCCTTAATTACAATGCTCTGTCCGTGCTGGAGATAGAAGTCTGCACTTATTGTTCCGTCAGTACCAACTGTAATAGATGCAGGATTAGTCTTATTCTGATTATCTGTCAAAGTAGCAGCATTTGAACCTGATGATGAATCAGCATTTGTCAAGTCGACATCATAAACCGTTCCTGCAACTGCACCGGAAATATTAACTGTAAACTTAAAATACTTATCCTTAGAACCCTGATTGCCTGTTACCTCTTTGCTAAATGTCAGGTCATGGGTGGAGTATGTATTTGTGTAACTATTGCTTTTGGTTCCTGCTTCAGCACCATTTGGTATATCAGTTTCTTGATTACCAGTACCTACAGTCGAACTCGGAGCGGTATTAATTTCATCCGAATACATTACATACCCAGCGATTTTGAGTTGTTTTGGTTCACCAGTTGTATCATCCTCTACATAGACATCAAGAGTTCTTTTTAATATACTATCGTTAGTAATGCCTTGATTAGTGCCGGATTCTGTTATGATATAACGATAAACGCCCGGTTCAGTAAAAGCAACAGAACTGAAATCAATCGTGAGAGTTTCCTTGGCATATTTCTCATCTGTAGTAATATTTGTAGTAGTAAATTCTACTGTATCATTATTTGTTGTTGCTTCTGTTTCAGCATAAGTTGTTGCACCGTTTGTAAATACTGCACTGTCAACTGTAGGAGTCCCAATTCCTGCCAGAACAGCAAGATTTCCACCTGCTGCCTCTATAGCTGTGCCAGGTGTTATAGAATATGAAAATGTTGCATTAGGAACATTTGCATTTACGTCCATTACGAGATATTTATTAAAACTCGTGAACTTTTTATCATTAGCAGTTGTAAGAGTATTGCTATAACTACTGCCAGCCGCCCAAGCATTCATCGGCAATACAGACAGCATAGAAACCGCCGCCAACGCAGCCGCAGCAGTTGAAAACACTTTTCTTTTTTTCATATCAGTTTATCCTCCCTCATTCTGCATCAGAAGATGCTTATATGCCTCGTTTTCTAATCAGAAAAATTATCTTTCCCTTTGTATCTGCTATCGGAATCCCGCCATAAGTACGGCTGTCCGATATATCGCTTCGGAAATCATTCAGCAGGAAAACGCATCCCTCAGGAACCGTATAGGGATATTCAATAGAAGAACCCTCGCTTGTAGTTGGGTATACGATGTCCTCGTACACTCCGTATCCGTTGACAGTGATGCAGTCATTCTTAATATCAACAACATCACCTTCCAGCGCTGTGATTCGTCCGTATCTGACTGTCCCGTCAAATGAGTAGACTACCTCATCTCCCTGCTGCAGTTCTCCCAGTCTGTACGTTATACACAGATCTCCGTCTTTTATCATCGGGTAAGCGGAATGGCTGTGATTAACATATATCCCGATAACATACGTACATAAAATCCATACCGCCAATGCTGTAACTGCAAGTTTTGCAAGAAACTTTACAGCATAGTATGTTGCTGTACGTTTTTTTCGGACTTTTACTGCAGGACTTCCCTTTTGGTCAGTATTTTCATTTTTTTCTTCCAAAAGCATCACATCCTTATCTTTAAGAATGATTCAAAGCGTACATTTCAAAGAGACATTTTTTTCATAATAGAAAACAAGATTTTAAAGTTGTTCATTTATTGTATTGATTATATCACTTCTTTACTATATTGTCAATATTTTTTTAGTGATTATATACATTTTCTACGTTTCTTACAAAAATCAGAAAGCACTTATGGATGATTTGAATAAAAAATTTTAAGCACATGATGAATGATCATCGATGTATCGAAGAAATTGTCCTGCTTAGTGATGATAGTTTGTAACCGCCAACCACCCCTAGACCCTAAATCGAGTAGGAGAGGGTGGCTAATCCTCGTCCTCTCACACCACCGTTCATGCGGTCCCGCAAGCGGCGGTTCGGTTGTAAATCAGTATAATTATTCCTTGGCCGTCTAAAATAAATTGCTAAGCACTCCTGACCTCTCGATTTGAGTTCCACTCTTATCTCAATCAGGCAGTTTCCTTTCGGAATTGGCAGCTATCATTGCAAATCATCTCTTTCGCTGCTTTCTGATTCAACAACCGTCTGCCCCTTTCCTCCGCTATCTTTCGATAGTTTCTTCGGTACTATAGGCAGAACTGACTTCTACGTGCTCAGCTATGCCTTACGATATAGCTTCGGTGGTACTCCTACACCTGCACCTTCTCCAGATGACAGCGTTTACGCCACGGTTACTGTTGACGGTAAGAAATACTCTGGAAAACTGAATATGGAATAAATTTAGAGCTGTTCGGGAGATTCGTTTCTCTCGGACAGCCCTTTTTGTTTTATAAAACCATCAATAATGTTCCGGCAGTAATTAAAATGCATCCTATAACTGATTTCACTGTAAATTGTTCATGTAAAAAAATAAATGCCAAAATCATACTGATTTTGTCAATAATACTTGACACAATTTTGAAAAAATTGAAAGCTGAACCTGAATAAAAAGTCAGGCAGCTTTTTTAAATGAGTTGTAATAACGTCTGCGTTTGATGGCAGGAGGAAGACCGCCGTTTGCAGAACAGATACGGCGATTGTTCCAATAACTGAGTCTGAATCTGGGCAATGGGCATTCAGGATTTGAAAGTCCTTGCTATCATCAAAGCAATGTTAAAGGCGGATATACTGTTCAATGACATTGTAACAAGCCCCGAAACAGGAACACCGCAGGGCGGTATTTTATCGCCGCTGCTGTCCAATATCGTGCTGAATGAACTTGACTGGTGGGTTGCCAGCCAATGGGAAATGATGCCGACAAGAGTGGGCAGGGAGTACAGCAAGACCGATAAAAAGGGAAATGTTGTCATAGACAGGTCACAAAAATGGACGATGCTTCGGGAGAAAAGTGAGCTGAAAGAGATCTATATCGTAAGATATGCCGATGATTTCAAAATCTTTTGCAGAGATTATCACACAGCAAAGAAAACCTACACAGCCGTTGTGAAATGGCTGAAAGAGCGGCTTTCATTGGACATCAGCGAGGAAAAATCAGGAATTACCAATCTGAAAAAGAACTATATGGAATTTCTGGGATTAAAAATCCGAGCAGTGCCAAAAGATAAGAAATTTGCAGTAAAATCGCATATGACCGATAAGGCGAAAAACAGAGCCAAAAAGAAAGTCGCTGAAAGCACAAAACGTATACTGAACCATAACGACCAGAAATCGCTTGATAAAAATATCAGTCTGCATAATTCTTTAATATGCGGACTGCACAACTACTATAAAATGGCGACACACGTCAGTGCGGATTTCGCCGAAATCGGCTATCCGATTCAAAAAATGCTAAGTGGTGCAAATCACAACAGCAGGCAATGTTCGGTAGAAAAATCAGGTGAAATACGGTCAAGGTTCATCGCAGACAACTACGGAAAATCCAAGCAAATGCGTTGGATTCATGACAGACCAATTATTCCCGTTGCGTATGTACAGCATGAATACCCTAAGTACAAACGCAGAGAGGTCAATAAATACGTTTTGAAAAATGAAGCAGAGTATCATGTTCCCAATTCTATCAGTTTTGAGATTATCCGTTATTTTATGGAAAATGCCTATAAATGGGAAAGTATTGAATTTGCGGACAATATGCTTTCAAGGTACATTGCACAAAAAGGAAACTGTGCGGTCACGCATAAGCCCCTAAGACTTCATAACATGGAATGCCACCACATCAAGCCAAGACAAGGCGGACAAAGTGAAAATAACAGCTACAGGAATCTTGTCTTATTGTGTGCAGAAGCACACAGGCTGATTACGGCAGCCAGAAAAGAGACAATTGAGAAATATGTGCAGATGCTGAATCTCGATGAAAAACAACTTGCAAAAATCAATAAATTCCGTAAACTTGCTGGAATGACAGAAATTTAAGCGACAAAATCAATTTACAGCAACAGGACTACATATGCACTAAAAATATACTGAAAATGATGGGACGCCGTATGACGGGAAACTGTCATGTACGGTGTTAAGCGGGGGAAAATCCAGAGATTATTTCAAAGGATTACCTATCGCAATTTGGCGAAATTCCGCAGTTTGAGAAGCTCATAGCGACGATCCGAAGCCGTGAAATCAGTGCGTCGATCATCTTGCAAGCTAAGAGCCAGCTAAAGGCTATATATAAAGATAATGCAGATACGATTGAGGGCAACTGTGATACGATGCTGTTTTTGGGCGGCAAGGAGAAATCAACGCTGAAAGAGATCTCCGAAAGTCTCGGCAAGGAAACTATCGACAGTTTCAACACCTCTACCAACCGTGGACAGTCGGAAAGTTACGGAATGAACTATCAGAAGCTTGGAAAAGAACTGAAATCTCAGGACGAACTGGCGGTCATGGACGGCGGTAAATGTATCTTGCAAGTACGAGGAGTGCGTCCGTTCTTCTCGGACAAGTTTGATATTACCCGTCATAAGCAATACCCTATGCTGTTAGACGATAATCCTGCGCAGGAATTCAACATCGAAAACTATGTGAGTGACCGAAGAGAGATGCGTTTGAAACTGCGTAAAGAAGCAAGCTTTATGGGATATGGTGTTGATATGACAAACGTCGGACAGGAAGTTACAACAGTATCGGCAAAAGGAACAGATAACGCTGATACTGCAATATCTGAGGAAACCGAAGAAAAAGAGATATATGTCGGCTTTTAACTCAGACAGTGAAGAAACCGAATAAAAAGAGAATCGGTTGAAGCTGCGGACAATCTTTACTTTATTTTTTTGAGGGAGACTTTTTACCTATGAACGAACTGAATATTTCTGCGGTCGATGCAACCGCAATGGAGACAGCAGCCACTGCCTCTGCACCGAAGCACAAGTGGCTCTCTAAGCTCACCCGTGGTGCAAAGAAGGCAACCATGTTCTGCACAATCGCAGACGTTATGGCATCTGCCTGTGCAACTCAGGCATTTGCAGCAGGCACGGGTGCTGTTGATACTTCTTCTTTCATTTCTACTGCGTGTACCGTTCTCAAGAGCGTTATCTGCCTGATCGGTGCAGGCGTTGGTGTATGGGGCGTTGTAAACCTTCTTGAAGGTTACGGTAATGATAACCCCGGTGCTAAAGCACAGTAGTGATATAGAAGTTTTTTCTCCCTTAATTCAGGTCGCATAAAATAGGCATTATGCGACCTTTTTTCCATATTTGCCTGTTTCAACGGATATAGTCGATACCGCCACATCAAAGCGGAAGTGTATCTCAATATCCTGCACACGCTTACCGCTGGACTTGTCGGGTTCGTGGACGATGATCTTATCGACCAGTTCGTGCATGATCTCAGGCGTGAGCGTTTCGATATGCTCATACTTATGCACCACTTTGAGGAAAGCTGTCACATCGGAGGACTTCTGCTCTGTACCGTCAATCAGGGTTGTAAGCTCCGCAACGGTAGCTTTCAGCTTTGCCTGTTCGTCCTCATATCCTGCCGACATCATCGTGAAACGCTCGTCCGACAGCCTGCCGAGAACATTGTCCTCATAGAGTCTTGTGAACAACTTGTCCAGTTCAGAGATACGCTTCTGTGCCTGTTTCAGCGTTTTCTTTGCTTTTGTAAGCTCCGAGGACTTGCGCTGAACGGAATTACTCATAGCGGTCTGAATAAACTCGTTCTCATTCTCACGCACCATCATCAGGAGCTTGTTCAGCTCACCGAGGACGATCTCATTCAGGACACAGGTGCGGATATAATGCACAGTGCATTTATCCTGTTCCTTTGCGTAGGTGGAGCATCTCATGTGTTCCTGTTCGGGACGCTCATTCTTGCGGCGGCTCAGGTACATCTTCTCTCCGCAGTCGGCACAGTAAACCATTCCTGCAAACGGATTGACCACCTCAGAGCGTTGCGGTCTGCGCTTGTGCTTGCGAAGCTCCTGCGCCAAGTCAAAGGTCTGCTGCGTGATGATAGGCTCTTGTGTATTCTCGAAGATCTGCCACTCGTCCTGCGGATTGTAGACGATCTTATGCACTTTGTAGGACTTCATCTTTGTACGGAAGTTGACCGTATAACCGCAGTATTCAAGCCTTTCGAGGATATGGGCAATCGTGTTCGCTCCCCAGCGGTGCAGTTTTGCGTTATGCCGTCCGTTGTCCCTGCCCTGCGAAAGAGCGTAGGCAGTCGGAGTCGGGATATTCTGTTCCGTTAAGATACGGGCAATCTGTACCGGACCGTAGCCGTCAATGCAGAGCTTGAAAATCTTGCGTACCACTTCAGCGGCAGGCTCATCAATTACCCACAAATTTTTGTCGGTATCGGACTTCTTGTAGCCGTACACGGGCGGACACAAGTGCTTGCCCGACTGTCCCTTTGCCCTGAACACCGCACGAATCTTCTTACTGCAATCACGGGCATACCAGTCATTAAAAATGTTCTTGAAAGCAAGCATCTCGTTCTCGGACTTCGCCGTATCGACATTATCGTTGACAGCGATATAGCGGACATCGTAGTCGGGGAACACCATTTCGATCAGTTCACCTGTTTTCAGATAATCACGACCTAAACGGCTCAAATCCTTAGTGATTACCGTAGCGACCTTGCCGTCCTCAATGTCAGCCATCATTGCTTTGAAGCCTTCTCGCTCCCAAGTCGTACCGCTTACACCGTCATCAACGTAGAAAGTCGGATTTGGCAAGCTGTTGTCCTCAGCGTACTTCCGGAGGATAGCCTTCTGATTGGTGATACTGTTGCTCTCACCGTCAAGCATATCGTCCTGGCTCAGACGGCAGTATAAAGCTGTAATCTTGTCTGTCATGTTTAACCTTCCTTTCCGACAGGATACAGCAAGCTATTATCATTATAGCGCACCATATTTCTTTTTTCAATGCGCCGATACTCCAAAATCAAACAGCCTGCTGTATGGGTTCTTGTCCGGATTCACCGAGGAGTTTTTCACAATCCTCCATCATCAACCGTGCGAGAATATCGCTCAGGCTCTCCCGAAAAGCGGGGTTAAAGACGGTTTTCACTCTGTAAATCGTATGCCCGATATGGTACTCGGACACACTTCCCGATACCGCAACAGCGGCAGTTGTAGTTTCATTCATAGCGAATTTTTCTCCTTTAGCTTGTCTTTATCTACGCATTTGCATTTGAGGGTTTCGCTTTATCTCTCTGCCCTCATATACAGCCGTGAGGAACGGCATTGCTGCCGCCCCTCTCACAGCTATCGTTATGTTGTCGGAAATATGTTAATCCTTGTAGGAATTATCTCCGAACAAGAACATTCTTGTTATCGGTGGTTCTGGTTCAGGTAAGACGCGCTTTTTCGTCAAGGCTCAGGGCAAGTACACGGGACGGAAACCTATTCCCACCGACTGGACGAGGTTCGGGCAGCTCTATGGGGAATGGAAGTCAAAAAACATCACGGGCAGGGACTTTATGCGGAGAATGGATATGTCAGCAAATACTTTCTACCGCCGTGTGCGTGAGTATGAACTCCGTCACGGCATTGCCGAGCAGACCTCAGCTTGAATGTCTGGCGAACGGAAATGCCCCACAGCACCGTCCGAGCCTGCGGAGCGGAAAACTAACCGCTGAAAAAAAAGCCCTCAGAAACGCTTACAGAGCGTTTCCGAGAGCTTGCGGTTATTTAGTTCCAATAGGGTTTGTGCCGATTGTAGTATGCTCCACAATTCTGATTATGACTTATGCGGAACGGAAAACAGGTGCGCCATTAGGCTAAGGGTAAAACGCATAAGTATATTGAAGAGCCGTAAATCGTAATTATCCAATTACATCTTTTGCAATCTGAAATAGTTCATCAAGGGTGTAAGTATCAATTTTTGATACCTTTTCTGTTTCAAGTCTATCATCATTGAGAAATTTAGGTATACTTAAAATCGGGTAAACTCCAACATTGCTGTCATCACTCTTTTTGTAAACTGCCACATAGGAACAGCTACCATTCACAATGATTGCAAAATACTCATACTTTGAAATATCGCTATAATCAGATTCAACTTTATTTCTTATTTCAGAAACGTTGATCGTTGATGGAACATTGTAATTCATACTGTTATCAGAACCAATTATATATGTACCGCTTAAATCAGTTCCATTCACTTCCATATCTGTCAAAGTAGCGGCAAAGAAATTGAATATAGTTTTAGCAGTAGCGTTAGTAGCGGATTGTTTCGATTTTTTTACAAATTTCCTCATTGTGTTATTTACTTTCCAGCCTTCACCATCTACATAATAGACAAAGAAATAATCTTCATCAGGCTCACCGCTATTCGTGTAGTAAACTGTAACATCATAGCCTTCTGTGGCATTGTATATATGTTTTATGTCATCATCTTCCGAAGCAGTGAAGCCCATAAAAGCATTATATAATTCTTCACGTTGCTCATCACTCAGTGCCTTCACATCACCGCCATACTCTTCGATTTTATTAAATACTCCAGCTACCTGATCAAAATACAACATATACTGATCAAGTTCTTCGTCGGTCATCGAGCATTCTTCTACAATATCTGTAATTATATAGTTTGTCTTATTTTCGGATAATTCTTCCACAAGATTATTTGCTCCAAGTTCGGTAAGTTTAAGAATAGCCTCAACTTCTTTATCTGGAAACATTGTTCTGAGGATTTTTTTGTAATCGCCTTCATTAGAAGCATCGAAATACGCTCTTATAACATTTTCATAATCAAATGATAGCTCTGAAGCATCGCCTGATAAATCAGAGGACAGAATATTGCTGCTATTACTGACATCATCGTCGCTTTTTGACAAATCGTCAGAAGCAAAATTATCTTTGATATTTTCATCATTGCTATCACTATCATAGTCGGATTTTACCTCAGAAGCTGAGCTAATCTCATTTTCATTTGATGCTGGTTCTTCTACTTGTCCACAACTTGAGAGCGATGTTCCAATAACAGCAATAGCTATTGCACTTGCAAATATTCTTCTCATCAGTATCACCTTCATTGAATAAAAATATGTAAGCCGTATGCTTTTTTCTAAATTATACATCATAGTTACCGAAAAGTCAATCCATAATAAATAAGATAAAAAGGAAAACGCCCTGAGAAATGCTCGCAAATCTCAGGGCGTTACTGCTGTAAAAGTGGGCGATATTAAAGAAACATGAGCTATTATTGTCCAATTTCAAATATCAGATATTTTTTTAAGAATATTACAACATTACATTCTGTACCTTCTGGCGGACATGAATCTTGGAATGAACTGCCCATGACAATACTGTCATCTATTCTTATGAATGGGATCATTTCTTTCCATAAAACTCCTCCTCTACCGCCTCTGTGCTCTTTGATTTCATAATGATCAATAGTTCCAGCTTTAGTATTATGTGACGTTTTGAGTGCAATAAATAATATAACTCTTGTAAAAAGTTGGAATATTATTGAAAACAGTCCTAAAAAAATATTAAGGCAAATACAGAATTTGAGTAAACTTAAACTTGATTCCGTAGACAAGGGATTTTGTTTGAACACAAATGGAAGTCCGCAAATCCATATTAGAATTACAGGAAATAAAAGTAAAATGAAAAAAGACATTATACGTATTTTTTTTTCATATCCAGTTTTATATTTCCCTAATCCTTTTAGATGAAATATATTCATATCATTAACTTATAGCTGAGGAATAGTTTGTAGAGCAATGAATAAAAGGATATTTATCAGCTATTCTCACTATTCTTTCGTTGTTATCATCCCTAACAGAACTTGATTCTCTTTTAATATGACCAAACAAGAAATCATGTATAAAATTGTATTGGGAGGTTACAGTGCATAATGAATCTTCAGCAACTATTCTCAACTGAGACAGAACATTTGCGCAGTCTATACCGTTTTCATCCAAAGCGTAATAAGCAACAGAGTCATATTTTTCAAAGTCAATCATAGTTTTGGATAGACATGTTCCTAATTCTCCATAAGCAATAGCAGTTATTGAATCATTATCGATATTTCCTGTATGCCAACAAATGTTTCCTACTGTCAATCCAAGATCCACAGCACAGCATGCAGGATTAATATATGATGCGACCACTCTTGCAACACCTATAGAACCCGATATGATACAGTCATTAAGAAAAATGTTTTTCATCGTATCACATGAGGCTTGTGCTTCATATATAACGCTCTTAACATTCTTGGCTGCTTTCTTTAATTCATCTATATTTGTGTTGTCTATGAGAGAATTCAGCATAATATTTGTTTTGTTATATTCTTTATCAACAGTGCTAAGTGCATAGACATATTGTAAATCATCATAATAATCATTGATTTCACTTGCAACAATAATAACACCCGAAGCAATAGAAACAAAACCAGCAGCCTTGGTAAGTCCAGTTTTTAAGCTTTCAACGTTTATATTTTTAGGCAATGGAACGGATTTTAAAATCTTATTAAGTCTTAACATTTTACTATAGCTCATATCATTGGGTAAAACTCTCAATGCTTCAACAAGTTCGGTATTTGTTTTACGGAAAGCTGAAAGAATATTCATTGATTCATCCAATGATTTTGCAGCATTAAGTGAGGATAAGGTTTCATTCATAAGTGTGCACATTTTTGAGTTAATTTGTGCCCATTGCTGATATTGAGCGATTGTTTTCAAAGTATCAGCAGTTAAGTTCATTGCATCGCTTGTAGATGAAACTGTAATCATTGCTGATTCTAAAGTAAGATTATTGTTGATATCGTTAATCAGACTTTTTTGTTCTTGTATCACATCATTCGCATACAGCTTAAACTGTTCTTTCATCATTTCTAATTGGTCTTCTTCTGCATACTCCTGAATTATGATGCCAATAAATTTCGTTAAAGCAATTTCGTAATCATCGACCCAGCTTGCATTCGAGCCAAATAAAAATGTACCTGCATGAAGTCTAAAGCTCAGCCAATCGCTATCCTTATAATCCTCACTGAAAATAGACGAAAGATAAATATTGTTTTCTGTAAGCCAGTCAAGGTCAGTCTGCATAACATCAGCAACAAGGGGATCTGTACCTTTTTTCAATTCTGTTGCATCGTCAATGTTGTCATTATCGCCATCTGCACTTGTCATATCGGAAATAAGCTTTATACTTTCACTTCTCATAGTATATTTGCTTATTGTGATTTCATCACCATTCTTTATTCCATCATTATCGAGGTCTCCGTCCTTATCGTTCTGTATCTCCTCAAATGTATGATATCCAAAAGGATTTATACCTGACGATGTTGTTAATTTTCCTATGCAGAAGGCAAAGGTCTGTGCATCTGTGATACCGTCATTATTACTGTCCTTGTAAGGATCGTCTTCTTTTATATCCTCTACAAGATCATCCATTTTGTCCTTTAAGTCGGTATTCTTTTCAGCAAAATAATATAATGTTTTGTAGCCGTCAGGGGCTGTATTCTTTGCTATATTTTGCAGATAAGCCTCGTTGACATTATTGCTTAGACCAATCGTTATAATCTGTACCTGCTTGCTTTTTGCAGTCTGAACGTAATCACTTGGCAAACTATCCTGTGCAAGACCATCGGTTAATAAAATAAGATATCTTTTAGCTCCATTAGTTTCTGCCGGGAAAAGAGAAAGGCCATTTCTTATTGCTGAGCCGATATATGTCCAGTTTCCATCATGGCCGACATTGCTTATTGCATTTTTTAGAGCAGTCTTATCTGATGTAAAAGATGTTGTATATGAATGAATTTTGTCATCAAATGCAAATACCTGTGCTTTATCGGCATCCTTCATTTTGTCAATAAAATCCTTTGCAACATCAATTCTGATTTCCTCAGCATCATTTCTGCTCATACTTGCAGATGAATCAATTGCAAATACAAACTCAAATGGAGTTATAACAGCATTTCCTGACGGAAGTTCCATGTCTCTGTTGTAAACTTTATCGAATGCTACCTTGTTAAGCAAAATGTATGTTGAGAAATGCTGTAACTTTGCAGTTACATAATTGCTTACACCGTCCCATTCTGTTTCAATTTCTTCATACTGCTGTGTTTCTTCATTAAAATAATAGATAACAGGATAGAAATCTTCATTATTAAGCAATTCTACATCAAATGTTATTTTCAATTCAGCAGAGGTGAATTCTCCATCCATGCTGAAATCAAATGCGCTTCCTGTATATCCTGAAATAGAACCGTTGATATATGGTGAACTCATTACCACATCTGCTTTCAATGTTGATGCTGAACCATCAGATGCAGTTACTGTAATTTCAGCGGTATTTCCGATTCCGACAGCAATCTCTGTTTTGGTGAGGAATGTATCAGAAACAAGCGGATCATACCCATTATCTATTTCCCATTTATCGTCTGCACCATCATCATCAGTATCCTTGTTTAATGGATCTGTTTTGTATGTATACAGCTCTTCATAATCTGTCAAGTCATCACTGTCAGTATCTATACAGAGAGGATCAGTTCCAAGTTCATACTCGGTTATTGTATCTATGCCATCTCTGTCAAAATCATCTCTACCGTCCAAAATTCCATCATTGTCTGTATCAACGACAAGCGGATTTGTACCAGTATCCACAAGTTCCTGATAATCGGTCAGTCCATCGCCGTCAGTATCTTTAAGTGAGGGGTCTGTACCGTACATTTCTTCAAGATAATTGGACAAACCGTCCTCATCAGGATCAGATTCGTCTATGCTAAGATTCTTCATGTTGTTTTCATTATAGTTGCAGAACCATTCAGATTCGGTTGATCTGGTTCCGTCACTAAATTCAACATTTACAGTTACTTTGTTCATGCCGAGAACAAATCCTATATCTGGGATAGTCCAGTGACTTTCAGGTGCAAATTCTCCTTCTGCAAGGATCTTACCCCAGTTAGTCTCAATAGAGTAATTAGCCGATACTGCGATTATACCGGGCTTGATAGTTCCGCTAAGGGAGTCTACTTCGTTCTTGACGGTATAGTGACCCATTGCCGAATAATCAAAAGGAGTAAGATCCATCGAGATATTTCTTACATTGAGCAGAGTATTGATAGTATCTCTTCTTACAGAACCAAACTCAGTTAGTACAACATTTCCGGGCTGAGTTTCAACTCCGCCTGCAACATTGCTCTGCAAGCCTATCTTGACACTTCCACCGGGCTCGATATTCTGGTTATATGAAGCATTGGTGATCACATAGTGGGAATTTGAATGATCTACCACCTCAGCATCCCAGATAGTATCAAAGTTTTTGTCCCAATCAAATTCTATTGTCCAGTCTTCCAGCACCTCTTCCGATAAATTGGTTATGGTTAAGGATGCATTATAACCTGTTTCCCAATCATGTTCAATTTTGAACTCTGTGCTGTAGTTCTCAGAAGGTGAAACAGAAGGCTCACTTATGAGCTCAAACTTCTCGGGGATAACAGCTTCATCAGAAGTCTCGATAAAGCCTACTTCCACGGTCTCTCCGGGAAGTATATCCTGATTATAGGTTTTGTTGTGGATAAGAACAATGTTATCGTAGTTTTCAATAACTCCATTCCAAATCTGTTCATAGCTGGTATCAGATACAAAAGCCAGACACCAATCATGAATCGTTTCTTCACTTGTATTTTTTACAAAAATACTCCCCTGATATTTGTCTGACCAGTGATTAGTGAACGAATAGGTGATGTCATAGTTTTCATATGAGAAAACAGATGACGTTAGATCACTGTTCGCAAAAGCTGACAAGTTACAGTATGATAGCAACATAGCTGAGCTTGTTATTGCAGCAGTAATCTTAGAGGTTAAATTCCTTTTGATCATTACTTTTTGATCTCCTTGTGATTATTATTATCATCGCATCTAAAATATTATAAAATAAGATAACTTCTTCGTTATATCATTATGTTATTTTACTGTCAATTGGCATTTTATACTATTTTTATCTAAAAACAAATAGACGGTCTTTTATATTTAAAGATATAACCATCATTGTATAAACAAACTGTCCGAAATAGTACGAAATATCGATCATAATGGTACGACCTTTCTGTCCCTCCGTCACACGGAGAGTAGCCATATAACTGTTATTCATAAAATTATCGGTGTAGGTCACTTTGAGCGTGTCCATAAATAACAGGTATAGGCTTCAAGGAGCGCACCCGTATCGCCAACTATACAGGTCTGCCCAGATGAATACCTTATGAATTGAATTTTCGGCTTATTTACGGCTTAAATGCAAAACTCTACATGAACGCCGTCCTCATCAGAGAGGTAAACTGCTTCGATCATCATACAAGCAATATTATGCTTTTCCTCAATGGTGAGCTTATCCCAATTTCGCAGCGGTTCAGTCAGCGGAGAGGAGTCGATTGCTTTCTGCTTGCGAGCCTTTAACTGCAATTTGCCCTCCAGCTTTGACTTTGCCTTGTGGAACTCCTTGACACGTTTCTGAATGTAGGCGAACAGCACCTCATCGGCATCAGGGAGCTTGTCCATTAGCTTCTGAATGTCATCATCAAGTTTCAGTATCTCAGCTTTGAGCGTTTCAGTCTCAGTGTCGGGAGCTTCGTCCTCACGCTTTGCGACCTCAAGGCTTTTTATTTTTTCGCACATGGCAGCGTATACGGCATCTTCCACATCAGCAAGTTTGGTTTTCAGGGTACGCTTATGACAGCCGTTCACCGAGTAAAAACCGTAGTCGATCAGATACGTCCATGTCTTTGTCCGTGTCTTATTATGCTGTGCATTGATCTGGATACCATAACCGCAGTATGGGCATTTGATGAAACCGATCAGCCAAGAGATTTTCGGCTTACCGTTTTTCGGGAACATCATGTTATGGGCTTTTCTGTCCTGTACCGCAAGCCACGTTGCCGAATCCACAAGTCCCTCATGATAGCCGATCTTGACATAGGTTTTGCCGTCATTATCCTTATGCGAAAATACGCCGTGAATACCGTCATAGGCTTCGATACCGTCAACGATCTCATAGCCCTGAGACTGAAAATAGGCATAGACCTCTTTGTCAGCCCTCACATAAAGCGTACTCTCCAGAATCAGAGAAACATGACTCTCGCTTACGCTGCCGTGTACTTTATATCGTCCGCTTGTCCGCCTTGTCACAACATCATGTTCCTTGAAATACTGAATAATATCTTTCAGCGAACAGTCGGGATTCTGATACAGGCGATAAGCGATACGCACCGACTCAGCCTGTTCCGAGGGGACGAGAACTGAACCTGTCTTACCATTCACAGTCCTGCGCTCGGAATCGTAGCCGTAGTACATTCTGCCGCCCTGAAAAAATCCTGTCTCACGGGCTTTGGTGCTGTACGCATCGGCAACTCTGGCGGCGATCGTTTCTCTCTCGAACTCAGCAAAGTTCAGGAGATTGTTCCTCATCATACGCCCCTCTTTTGTCTCCGTATTGAACGGCTCAGAGAGCGAATAGACAGTCACGCCGTAGCGGTCAAGCTCGTCCGTGATGTTAAGATACTCCCTCATGTTTCTGCTGAAACGGTCATACTTTTTCACGACGATCCTGCCGATAATGCCCTCACGGGCATCGCTCATCATCTGCTGAAATGCAGGTCGATGTTCAATGTCCTTACCCGACCTGCCGTCGTCGCAATACACCTGATACGGAGCATCGCCAACGAACCTGATACACTCCTCCTTCTGGGCATTTATCGACAGCGAGTTATTGCCCTTAAAGCTGTCACTTACAGAACGACGCACATAGATCGCCGTAATTCCGTTTGTCTGATTTGTTGTTCTCATACATCGACCTCCATTATTGCAATGAAAGCCGATTTACGCACATCTATATCATAGCGCATATCGGCTTAAATTGCAAGTCTCTCACCTCGAATCATCGGAGTGATTATGAATTTTTAGCGATATGCACGATTATCCTGTTTTTCGTTCTTCGTTAATGCGGCGCTCTGCACCAACAATAACATCGTACATCTGGTTGATCTTCTTTCTGCGGATAACCTCAGAAACATTTTCCGGTGAGGAATACGTTACCTTAATACCCGAAGCAGTGTGAAGCTCAACAACATCTCTCTCTTTTCTCGCAGATGTAATCTCGTTCGTTCTACACTATCCTTTCCGACAGCTCGTTCCATTTTCAAACTTCCTGCTGTCTACATCAATAAAATCGTCCCGTCGGTTACGGGGAAAATGCCTTGTGTCATACAAGGCGATCAGTTGTCGGTAAGCGACATCTGACCTTCAAGCTCCTCACTGACTGCGTAAGGATTTCGATGATCGTTTCCGTGTTTTTCGGAAACAGGATTGCTCTCCGCAGAGCTGTCTGCACCGTTCGCCAGTGCGAGTAACTGCTCATCGGTAAAGCCCTTGCCCCTCAGAAGCTGTATCAGGTTGTGTTCCTGAATCAAGGTGTCAGTAAGCTGCTTCTCGTCACAGTTTTCCTTTGCCTTGATCTCCATGAAGCACAGCTCGCTGTACTCAGCCTGCGCCTTGTTCAGCTCGTCTGTATCTTTCTCGATACGCTTCTTGAGGGTTGCAATCTTGGCGGCAAGTTTCTCTTTCTTCTTTTCGTATACTGCCACTGCGATCACCTACCTCTCTTTGTATTCTAAACAGGTCAGACAGCCACACGGCTGCTGCCTGATACACTAATTGTACATGATATTTTCAAAAAAATCTATTCGCATACCAGACAAACTTTTTTGCTTAGTCCTCAATTTCGGAGAGGTCAAAAATTCAGAAACGTGCATCAAAGGGGGTTCTATGACACTCCGAGAGCACAGAAACGCCCACTGTCATTTTGACGAATCCATTTTGACCGCTGCATTGACTTTTTGAAAATAATCTTGTATCATAGTTTCAGAGCCTTGCGGCAGAGCTGACGCTCATAGAAAGGTAGTCGCACAGCTCCAATTTCAAGCGGCGGAACGCTTGAAAAGTATACCAAACCACGCAGGGCGTGGGGAAACCCAGGAAACCCAGCCAGCTCGGTATGGCGTGGGGACAAAATCCCCAGACCATACACCCACTGGTTAGAGGGCGGCTGCCCCTAAGCAATGCCAACAACTTAAGCGTAATTGGCATTTACCCCACAAAAAAATCAAATAGAAATCAAAAAAATAATGCACAAAAAGAATCTATAGGTTT
>OGDY01001340.1_pt1 | contig 28020 bp, 25 predicted proteins | sample 1570341 | NCBI WGS metagenome assembly OGDY01 (sample SAMEA2581972, study PRJEB24529) | metagenome | biome: Human gut stool | place: China | collected 2011 | reverse complement strand
ACCGATACAAGCACTCATAGCACTATGTTCGCTCTCAACTGCAACAAACTCTGTATCAACTTGTCCATTACTAACAAAAGTAGAAAAATACTGTGGAATTTCAGTTGATGGAGTGATAGGGAAGGCTGCAACAACATCTGGATTAATTTGTTTCATTGCAACAGCAGAAGCTTCATTTCCACTTAAACGTTCTCTAATACTCATTATTTATCAACTCCTTCCTTCATTTCTATAGCACCGAAAGGACAAACCTTTGAACAAACGCCACATCCTTTGCAGTAATCATAATCAAAATCTTTTCTTTTTAAAGTTTCTCTATCAACAGGAATAGAATCATCAGGGCAAACAGGGAAGCATAATCCACATTGTGTACACTTTTCCTCATGCCAAACTGGGCACATACTTCTCCAGTCGCCAGTTTTAAATTCACGAGCATTTCCTGCTTGATAAATCACACCACCAGGAGTTAATTTTTCAACTGGTGTATTTTTATCAATATGCATTTCTGCCATAATTATCTCCTCGAATAATATATTTAGGTTTTTATTGGAATAACCCATAAACCAATAAGTGTTATTGAATTTGCTTTACTTGGCTTAAAGCCATCTTAAGAGCATTCATATTACCATCAATAACCTCAGGCTTTTTAGCAAATTTATGCTTAAAAGAACCTTGCATATCTGCCAAGAAAGCATCTTCGTCCATAATTCCAGCAACTTTAACAATTGCAGCAAGCATAGGAGTATTTGGAAAATATCTTCCAAGAGCCTCTTCAGAAATCTTTCTTGCATCTATACAATAAACTTTGCCTTTGTATCCTTTTAACAATTTCTTTATTTGTTTTTCATCCTTAACAGTATTTATAACAATTGCACCATCTTCTTTTAAACCTGCAGTAACATCAACAGTTTCCAAAAGAGTGTCATCTACAACTACTACATAATCTGGCTCATAAATATTGCTATGAATAACAATAGGTTTATTGCTAATACGATTGTACGCAGTAATTGGAGCACCCATTCTTTCTGGACCGTATTCTGGGAAACCTTGAATATATTTTCCAGTATTGAATGCTGCATCAGCAAGTAAAAGAGAAGCTGTTTTGGCACCTTGACCACCTCTACCGTGCCATCTAATTTCAACTAAATCCTTCACGTTTTTTAGCTCCTTTCAAAAATTTGTACACATCATTTTACATATCAAACATTAAATTTGAATATGAAATTAATCCTAAAAATAATATGTACATTTTTATAAGTAGAGTATATTATTAAAAATAAAACATGTCAAGAAAACTGACCAATAAATTTATAAAAAAATATAGTGAAAATTAAGTGAATTTATTGACTTATTATTTGAAATTAGTATATCATATATAGTAAATGAGGAGGAAATCAAATGAGAAAGATTCTGAAAAAAATGAGAGATGAAAAAGGCTCAATAACAAGTGTCGTTTTGGTAACGGTGTTGTTCTTTATAATAATTCTATCAACAGCACTAATGATATCTGGAACACAGAGAAAGAGCCAATTAGATAGTGAAATAACATTGAAACAAGTTTACCAAAATCAGGTAGATGATGCAGAAAAAATTTCAAAGTCACTTGAAATCGTTACAGCACCAATTCCAGATGGATTTTATTATGTTGGAGGAACTGATGATAGTGGAGTTGTTATTTCGGACAATATAGCTGATAAAGATAGATACAAAGGAGAAGAGAATGTTGGAACTGATTTAGTAGGAAATCAATTTGTATGGATACCAGTAGATAGTATAGCTGATTATAAAAGGACAGCTTATTCTAGTCAAGTTTCAACAGGAACAACAGATACAACAACAAATTCTGAGCAAATAAAAGTAAGTAGCTCAAGCAGTTATTATTATACAGAAGCATTACCAGAAGATGAAGAAACAAGTGTAGAAGCCAATAAAGGATTTTATATTGGAAGATATGAAGCAGGAGACGAAGAAAGTACAAATTCAAATACATTAAGAGCACGAGGAGCATCAACAAGTAATACAATAACAGTAAAAGCAGGACAAGCACCATACAATTATGTAAAGTGCTCGGAGGCCAAAAGCTTAGCTGAAGGATTTAGTGCAAAGCAAGGATATACAAGTGTAAAATCCAAGTTAGTAAGTAGTTATGCATGGGATACAGCAATAGCATTTATACAAAAAACAAATAGTGATTATGGAAGGAGTTCAGAAGAGGGAAACTATAAGGATTCTCCAACCTTCAATTATACAGGAATTGCAGATACAGAAAAAAATAAGCAAACAAAAGCAAATGGAACAGGTATATTAATTCCAACAGGACAAACCACAGCAGTAAATAACATATACGATATGGGAGGAAATGTATTTGAATGGACTACAGAGTCTTGTTCTTTCAAGATCGGTCCAATCACGCGTCGTGGAGGCTATTACGGCAGCGGCTTCGCTAATGGTCCAGCAGGTATCCGTAGTCACGATGCTGACGGTACCAGCGATTACGATGGGTTTAGGCTTACTTTATTCTTGTAGATCCTGGAGCCCTGGTTTCTCTGAATTTAAATTCAGTAGAAAGCATAACCCATAGTACAGATATGGAAAAAATCTAAATTGAATAAATAAAAAATTTTAGTATGAACTCGTCAAACGATGACAAATACTAAAATTTTTTTTGACTTTGGGAGTGAAAAGTGCCAAGTAAAAAATAAATGCAATTCTAAAAAGTTAAAATAAAAATCACATAAAAAAGAGGAAAACTTTGGAAGAATAACGGTTGAATTACTGCTAATACAATGATATAATATTTAACTGGAAATATTAAATAGGAGAAAAAATATGGACGCTGTTGAATTCGAAAAAGAGAAAGAAAATTTAAAAAGTATCATTAAAAAATATGAAGAGGTTATAGAATATTATAATAAAAGAATGGAAGTAATACCTAGGCTGTATAAGAATAATATAGCTATGATGCAAAATTCTATTGAAATGTGCTCTGCAAAGTTAAGACTTATGGAAAAAAACGTAGATAAACCGTATTTTGCAAGATTAGATTTTTTACGAGATGGTGAAACAAAGACTGAGCAATTATACATTGGAAAAGTTGGAGTTATGGATGAAGACAATAATAATATTACTATTGATTGGAGAGCACCTGTTTCTTCAATGTACTATGATAGCAATATTGGCAAGGCATCTTATGAAGCACCAGAGGGAACATGTACAGGAAAATTGCTATTAAAAAGACAATATGATATAGAAAATAGAGAATTAAAAAGTTATCAAGATGTTGATACTGTTTCGAATGACGAGTTGCTAAAACCATATTTGGGTACAAATGCTGATAATAGACTAAAGAATATTGTATCTACAATCCAACAAGAACAAAATGCCATTATAAGAGAACCTTTGAATAAAAACATAATTATACAAGGTGTTGCAGGAAGTGGAAAAACAACAGTTGCGTTACATAGAATTGCTTATTTAGTATACAACTATAGAGATAGCATAAAAACAAATCAATATTTAGTAATTGGACCAAATAAATTTTTTGTTAATTATATTTCAGGAGTATTACCAGATTTAGATGTAGAAGATGTAAATCAATTAACTTATGAGGAATTGTGTTCAGAATTTTTAAATGAAGATATTAAATTGATTGATGAAGATAAAAAATTAATTCAATCCATTGTAAATGAAAACTCCTTGGAATACGAGAAATTTAAAGTTTCTATGAAATTTAAAGAGGCACTGGATAATTTTATAAGAGAAATCAAAAATAATATAATTCCAGAAAAAGGCATCGAAATTAAAGGATATGAAGTAATACCAAGTAATGTAATAAAGGATTTATATTTCTCAATCGAAGAATTTAGTGATTACGATAATATAAAAACAGGATTAAACAGAACAAATCTAATGCTATCAAAATATATAGAAGATAATTATGATGAAATTATGACTAGAGTTAAGGAACAATATAAAAATAATATTTCAGTAGCTGATGAAAAGGCAGAAAGAATCGAATTAGACAAATTGACATTTATTGAAAAAGAAATGAAAAGTGGCTGTAAGAAGGCTTTGAAAAAGTATTTTGATAGCTTAATTCCAAGCATTTTAAATGTATATATAAAATTCCTTAATAACATTAATAAATACACGACTATTAATTTTTCAGATAACATGGAAAAGAAAATAAAAAATAACATTTCAAATATCAAAAATAAGAAAGTAGAATTTGAAGATTTGAGTGCATTAATATATCTTAAAGGAAGGATACTTGGAATAGAAAAATATGCACAATATAGACAAGTTGCAATAGATGAGGCACAAGACTTTGGAGATTTTAGCTTTTATGCACTTAAATATCTATTGAAAAATGCTTCCTTCAGTATATTTGGAGACTTGGCTCAGTCAATATATCAATATAGGGGAATTGAAAATTGGAATAGTGTAGTCGAGAATACTTTTAACGAAAAATGCGAAATGAAATATCTTTTAAAAAGTTACAGAACAACAACAGAGATAATGAATTCGGCTAATAACATAACTAAATATATAAACTTAAATACTGCACAACCAGTGATAAGACATGGAAAAAATGTTGCATATATAAAATATGATACCTCAGAAGAACAAGTTGATATTATAAAAAATATATTACAAAACTATAAAGAAAAGGAATATAAAACAATCGCAATAATATGTAAAGATGAAGAAGAAGCAATACTAATAAACAGTAAATTAAGAAGTGAAAATCTAGAGATTAATAATATAACTGATTCTGATACACAATATAAAGGTGGAATATGTACTATTACTAGCTATTTGGCTAAAGGATTAGAGTTTGATGGCGTTGTAATTGCAGATGCTTCAGAAGGCGAGTATAACTCTAGCAAGGCAATTGATATGAAATTACTATATGTTGCAATGACCAGACCTTTACATGAACTAAATGTACTTTATAGTAAGGATATAGTAAAGCCATTATTTCAAGAGATAAATGAGTAAAAATAAATATGTAAAATGTCCAATTTTACTTGACTTTTTAGCCTTTTGCGTATAAACTAGTGATAGAATTATGGACAAGTGGATTCATAAAAGTTTGTTAAATATGCAATGGTTAGTAATGAATGGAGGATTCTATGGGAGAGGTTATAGTTATAACATCGGGAAAAGGTGGAGTAGGAAAAACAACTACAACAGCAAATCTTGGATCAGCCCTTGCACTTAGCGGAAAGAAGGTAGTGCTTGTTGATACAGATATAGGTTTAAGAAACCTTGATGTAGTAATGGGCCTAGAAAACAGAATAGTATATGATATCGTTGATGTCGTAGAAGAAAAATGTAAACTAAGACAAGCCCTTATAAAGGATAAAAGATTTGAACAATTATTCCTATTACCAGCTGCTCAAACTAGAGATAAAAGTGCTATAAATGAAGAACAAATGAAAGAACTAACTAACAAACTAAAAGAAGAATTTGATTTTATATTAATTGATTGCCCAGCAGGAATTGAACAGGGCTTTAAAAACGCTATCGCTGGAGCAGATAGAGCAATTGTTGTTACAAATGCAGAAATATCTTCGATAAGAGATGCTGACAGAATTATTGGATTATTAGAAGCATCTGAAATAAAAAATCCAGAATTGATTGTAAACAGATTAAGACCAAACATGGTTAGAAAAGGCGAAATGATGGATGTTGACGATATAGTAGATTTATTGTCAATAAATTTAATTGGTGTTGTACCAGATGATGAATTTATAATTACTCAAACCAATAAAGGTGAGCCAGCCGTAATAAACAAAAAGGCTCCATCAGGAAGAGCATATCTTGAAATTGCAAGAAGAATTTTGGGAGAAAATATTGACGTTACAATTCCAGGAAAAGATGAAGGATTCTTTTCTAAATTGAAACATATTTTTAGAAAATAATTGCGAGAATGGCAAAAGAATAAAAGATAATATAAGATAAGAAAACATAATTGAAAAATATCGATTTGGAGGTACTTAAATGTTCGAGGGCATTACAAATTTCTTTAAAAGAATTGGAAAGAAAGACCAACTAGAGGCAAGTTCAAAAGATACAGCAAAAGAAAGATTGCATTTAGTACTAATGCAGGACAGAGCAAATGTTTCTGCAGATTTTCTTGATATGATGAGAAAAGAAATTATAGAAGTTATAAAAAAATATATAGATGTAGATGAAAATGATATAGATGTTAGACTTACAAATAGGACTAACGAAGATGGAACAACTGGAGCACCTGCTTTATATGCAAATATTCCAATAGCAGGTATAAAGGAAGAAGCAAAGAACAAGAAAACAGAAGAAGAAAAAGAGGAAAAAACTGAAGAACAAAAAATAGATGAGAAGAAAGTTGAAAAAGAAGCGGTAGAAGACAAAAAGGCAAAAGATAAAGAGGAAACTAAGATAGACGAAACTGAGAAAAAAGATGAAATAGTAGAAGTCGAAGATACAGAAAAGGTAGAAAAGACTGAAAAAGAAAACAGTCCTGAAAACAAAGTAATAAAAGACAATAAAGTTGGAACAAAAAAAAATAATAAAAAGAAAAATGCAGGAAATAATTCTCAAAAAAAGAATGGAAATAGCAATAAACAAGGAAGCAAGAAAGTTAAAACTGCAAAACAACAGAAAAATTAAAATAAAAATAGAAAATGAGGTTAATTAGAATTGGGAAGAAAAATACTTAAGAATATGGATTGGGGAGTTCTTCTTTGTATTGTAATACTTCTAACAATTGGTTTGGTTGCACTTTTTTCTGCAACTCAGAATTCTGATTATGTGGAATTTAAAAGACAGCTAATATGGCTTGCTGTAAGCATACCAATAATGATTATGCTAATATTTATGGATTATAAAACAATCTCAAAAATATCTCCAATATTATATATATTAATCCTAATATCGCTAATTGCAGTATTATTTACCAAGAGTGTAAATGGAGCAACCAGCTGGTTTACAATAGGTGGAATTTCTATTCAACCAGCAGAGTTTGCAAAGATTATTGTAATAATAGCTTTAGCAACATATATTTCAAGAATACAGGAAAATGGAAGAGATCAAATTAGTAGACCAACACGTTTGCTACTTGCACTATTAATAGTTGCAGTTCCGGTGCTTCTTATAATAAAACAACCTGATTATGGAACAGCATGTACTTTCGTAGTTGCAACAATATTTATATTATTTTCAGCAGGAATAAAGAAAAGGTACATAATTGCTGGAATTTTACTAACAGTTATAATAATTCCAACATTATATTTTTTTGTGTTACCAGAACATGCTAAAACAAGAATAGATGTATTCTTAAATCCAAACCTAGATCCTAGAGGTGCAGGATACAATGTAATTCAATCAAAACTTGCAATTGGTGCTGGTGAATTTTTAGGAATGGGAATTCTAAAGGGAAATCAAACACAACTTGGATTCTTATATCCAAAGTCAACAGACTTTATATTCGCTGTAATCGGAGAAGAAATGGGATTTGTTGTGGCAGCAACGGTAATTATAACGTATGTAATTCTGATAACAAAATCGATATACATTGCTAAAACTGCAAAAGATAATTTAGGTTCTTATATTGCAATAGGAATTGCTGGAATACTATTATTCCACTTTACGGAAAATATAGGAATGACAATGGGACTATTACCAATAACGGGTGTTCCTTTACCATTTGTTAGCTATGGAGGAAGTTCATTACTTACAAACTTAATGATGATTGGATTGCTTTTAAATATAAGCGGAAGAAGACAGAAAGCAATATTTGTAGATTAAAATAAAAAATTCGTAGACAAAATTTAAATAAAAAATAGAAAATAGAACTTACAGAACATCAACTTAAAGATTAAAATTATATACGAAATTTTAAATTTAAAGACTAAAATATTAAGGGTGAAAATATTGAGAATAGGAAATGTAGAAACAGATAATAATATATTTTTAGCACCAATGGCAGGTATTACAGACCTGCCATTTAGATTAATATGCAAAGAAAATGGTGCTGGTCTTGTTTATTCAGAAATGGTAAGTGCAAAGGCTCTTTTATATGGAGATGAGAAAACAAAGCTATTATTGAAAACTTGCAAAGAAGAAAGACCTCTTGCTGTGCAGATATTTGGTAGTGATGTAGAAGCCATCGGATTTGCTGCAAAATATGTTAGCGAATTTGCTGATATTGTAGATATAAACATGGGATGCCCGGCTCCAAAAGTTGTAAAAAATGGTGATGGAAGCAGATTATTACAAGACTTAGATAAAGTTAAAGAAATAGTAGAATCTGCTGTAAAGAATTCAAAGGTTCCAGTAACAGTGAAGATGAGAATAGGCTGGGACTTCGATAGTATAGTTGCTGTAGACGCTGCCAAAATAATTGAAAATGCCGGAGCATCGGCAATAGCAGTACATGGAAGAACAAGAAGCCAATACTATTCTGGTCAGGCGGATTGGAATATTATAAAACAGGTAAAAGACACTGTTTCTATTCCAGTAATAGGGAATGGAGACTTAAGAACTAAAGAAGATGTGAAAAAAGCTTTTGAAAAATATAATGTTGATGCTGTAATGATTGGAAGAGCTGCATTTGGAAATCCATGGCTATTTAAAGAAGCAGTAACATACATGAAAGATGGAAAATGTGATTTTAAAGTTTCAAATGAAGAAAAATTAGAAACAATATTAAAACATATAGATTTGGAAGTTCAAGAAAAAGGCGAATTTATAGCAGTTAGAGAAATGAGAAAACATATTTCTGCTTATACAAAAAATCTTCCAAATTCGAGTGCTTTCAGAAGTAAAATCAACACTTTAGATACAAGAGAAGAAGTTGAAGAATGCTTGAAAGAATATTTTAAAGAAATTAATTCATAAAACGATTATAAAACTTCTAATATTGGAAATAATAATAAAAGAAAAGCAAGAAATATTTTTTATTGTATGAAAATTACATAGAATTTATAAAAAAACAATATAGAATTTATTCAAAATCTATAAAAATTGATAAAAATCTATAGGAAAACTTTAATAAATTCAATGTGTAAAATGTTGATTGTATTATATGAGTTACATAATAGCAAATAAAAAAAATTGGCATATTATACAATAAGATATAAATAATTTGTTTATATTTAGAATTATTTAAAATACAATAAAAAACAAATCTTAGCTATACAAATATTAGGAGTGAATAATATGGTAGTAAAAAGAGGAGATATGTTTTATGCAGATTTAAGCCCTGTAGTTGGCTCAGAACAACGGAGGAATAAGACCTGTTGTAATAATACAAAATGATATGGGAAATAAACATAGCCCAACTGTAATAGCAGCTGCAATAACTTCTCAAATGGGAAAAAGCAAGTTACCAACTCATATAGAAATTGGTCCTGAAAACACTAAACTAAAAACTGAATCTATAGTGCTTGCAGAACAAATAAGAACAATAGATAAAAGCAGACTAAAAGAAAAAATAGGGCATATAGACGATGAAAATGTAATGAGCCAAATAAATAATGCACTTGGAGTTAGCTTTGGCTTAGGTGAATAAAACAAAATTCAAGACTGTAAGATTTAACAAAAGTTAAAAATTACAGTCTATTTTTGAAGCATAACAGTTTATACTTTCAATTTTTTTATTATTTTTATTTCATTGTATAAATCTTCGATTCTTTGTTTACGAACAATAAGGGCTTGTCTATATTCATTTAAAACTTGATGATAGTTTTGGAAATCTTCTCCTGCCTGGAATAACATTTGCATTCCTTCTTTATAATAATCTCTCTTTCTCTGTCTGCTTGTAGCCTGCATTTTTGCGTTATAAGAATCTATTAATTCCAAACGTTTAATATTATCTTTTAAGTAATCTATATAATCATAAACACAGCTAATTTCGTATTTGGTATCATCAATAACAACTTTGAATAAAACTTTCAAAATCTTAGGACTAATTTTGCCCATTTGAGAATTTTCAGAAAGTTGACCTAAAGCAACTGTTTTGTCTACATCGTCAGGGTGGGCATCTTCAATCATATCTTTTAAAGTATCTGAAATATGAACGTGGGTTGTATAATGCCTTTTGGTTGTTAATGCATCATATTCATCAGCAACACGGATAACTCTTGCAACGAAAGGGATGTCTTTTATTGTAAGACCACTAGGATATCCTGTCCCATTTAAAGCCTCGTGATGGTAAAGAGCACCTTCTGCGTAAGGTCTTAATGCCAAATCATGCATACAAATTTGATAACCTTTTGTAGTGTGAGTTTTCATAATTTCAAATTCTGCCTCGGTCAGTCGGTCAGGTTTTGTTATTATTTCAATTGGAATTTGAGTTTTTCCAATATCATGCAAATAACCACAGATAATTGCATGAACAATAAATTTTTTGTTGAGTCTTAAATACTGGCAAATTCTACCACATAAGTTTCCAACATTTATACTATGTCTTTTAGTAATAGGGTCCAAATTGTCTAGAATAGCAAGCTCATAGCGTAATTTCTTATCCAAATTATAAACTTTAATAGATGTTGAATCATAAAAATCAAATTTTTCTTTATTCATAAGTTTCTCCTTTTGAATTACTATAAAAATAATATCACTTAAAATGAAAAAACGCAATAAAAATTCTTTTTATTTTGCTTGACAATTAACAAAACTTGTATTATCTTATGTATAAGCTTATATGAAATTTGAGAGGGGGTGAACTTACAAGATGAGTTCAGAGGAAATATTTGATAAAGTAAAATCAATAATAGTAGAACAATTAGGTGTTGCGGATACAGCAGTTACTATGGAAGCTTCTTTTATAGATGATTTAGGAGCAGATTCATTAGATATAGTAGAATTAATAATGGCTCTTGAAGAAGAATTCGATACAGAAATCCCTGATGCTGATGCTGAGAAAGTAGTAACAGTTGGTGATGTTGTAGATTATATAAAAGATCACGTAGCTTAGGAAAAATAAATTTGAAAGGTTTTAATGCCTTTCTTTTTTTATTCTATTAATGATTTGTTCTAACTACATTAAATAAAGGCTAACTTAATAGATAAGAGTTATTACAGCAAATGCTATTCAATTGCCATTTTACTGCAAGTGCATTTAAATTTCTAATATGCATTTACAAATCGCTTAAAATAGTGTAATATATAGTAATGGAAAGGAGGAAGAAAAGTGGTAAACAGTTTAGAAAACCTTGAAAAAAATATAGGATATATATTTAAAAATAAAGCTCTATTAAAAAATGCCTTAACACATACTTCTTATGCTTATGAAAATAATGTAGCAAGTAACGAAAAGCTAGAATTTCTTGGAGATAGCATATTAGAGTTTTTATCAAGCAAATACATATATAACAATTATCCTAAATTAAAAGAAGGAGAAATGACTAAAGTTAGAGCAACTGTTGTTTGTGAAGATAGCCTTCATAAAATTGCCCAAAAGCATAATTTTAGTGATTTCTTATATCTTGGAAAAAGCGAAATGAAACATGGAGGAAACAAGAAACCAGCAATAATGGCAGATAGTGTTGAGGCAGTTATAGCTGCTATGTATTTTGATTCTGGATTAGAAGCTTGCGAAAAATTCATCGTTGAAAATTTAAAGGACGATATAAAAATAGCAAGCCAAAATGTTGGAATGAAAGACCACAAGACAATTCTACAAGAAAAACTTCAGGTTCATGGAAATGTTAAAATTGAGTACGAGATTATAAAAGAAGAAGGACCAGACCATGATAAAACCTTCACAGCAGAAGTTAAATTAAATGGAGAAGTTCTTGCAACAGGTACAGGAAAAACAAAGAAACATGCTGAAATGGATGCTGCAGACAAGGCTTTAAAATTATTAGAAAAATAATTCTAACAGTGGACTTAATTAGCAAGTGTGGTATTAAAAATTTGATACTACGAGACCATTAGAATAATTTTAATTAGGGGATTTGCGATAGATTTGTTTAAGTAAGAAACGAAAGATGTGATAAATAGACGAAATAATTGGAGGAGGAAAGTAGTATTGAAAAAAGAATACATTATTCCAATATTTGTACCACATTTAGGTTGCAAACAGTGTTGTACATTTTGCAATCAAAGAACTATTAGCGGAGAGCAAAAACAGGTAACAGCAAAAGATGTAATTGAAACAATAGAGTATTATTTAAAGAGCTTTAAAAACGATAATGAATACATTGAGGTTGCTTTTTTCGGAGGAAGCTTTACTGCAATAGAAAGAACAAAACAAGAAGAACTTTTGAAGGCTGTTCAGCCTTATATAAAGAGCAAAAAAGTAAACAGCATTCGTTTATCTACAAGACCTGATGCAATAGATAAAGATATTTTGAAAATGCTAAAAAAATACCATGTAAAAACAATAGAACTTGGAGTGCAGTCAACCAACAATTACATTTTAGCTAGATGCAAGAGAGGCCACAGCTTTGAGGATGTAAAAAAAGCTTCAAAATTAATTAAATGGTATGGCTTTAATCTTGGACATCAAATGATGGTGGGACTTCCAGATAGTAATAGCAAAGATGATATACAAACTGCAAAAGACATAATAAAGATTAAACCTAAAATGGTAAGAATTTATCCTGTTTTGGTTATAAAAGGAACTGAACTTGAACTAGAATACAATAAAAAAGAGTACACCCCATTAACAGTTACTCAAGCAGTTGAAAGATGTAAGGAAATAGTAAAACTATTCAACAAGAAAAAGATAAAAGTAATAAGAGTGGGACTACAGAATACAGATACAATTTCAGAAATATCTAGCAAAGAGAGTGAGGTTGTTGCTGGACCATTCCATCCTGCATTCGGACAACTTGTAGAAGATGCAATCTGGTATGACAGAATAGTGGAAGAAATAAAAAAGATTAATGCAAAAGTTATAAGAGTAGAAGTTCAGGCAAATGTTAAAGACATGAACAACATAATAGGACATAAAAGGGAAAATATAAATAGACTTAAAGATACTTATGCGGTTATTACAACAGTAACAAAAAATGATAAGATAAAAAAAGGCAAATTTAAGATAAAAGTTTTAGAAGTTGCGTAAAACCTTGTATATACTCTAATAAAATTTTGAATAAAACAACCTATAATTGCGAATAGTAATTATAGGTGATTTTTTATGGAAAATGTAGCTAAAACTGGGAAAAGTAGAAAACAACTGAAAATAAGAAAAAAGATAGAAAAAATAATTAATTGCAAAGAAAAAAAGAAAATGAATAAGCTAATAGATTATATACTAATCACATTTGGAGCAATGATGATGGCTATTGGTACATCTTTATTCTTGTTACCAAATGAGCTTTCAACTGGCGGATTTGCAGGAATTGCAACAATATTATACTATCTGTTTAAGTTCCCGCTGGGAACTACAACATTTATTCTAAACATCCCACTTTTATTAATTGCTTACTTTAAGGTGGGAAAAAAACTATTCATAAGGTCAATTTATGGAACATTAATGCTTTCTTTATTTATTGATATATTTGATAAGATTACTCCATTAACTAGGGATAGCTTTTTGGGCTGTATTTATGGTGGAATTCTTATGGGAATTGGCACGGCAGTTGTACTGAAAAATCAGGCTTCAACACGGTGGCTCTGATTTACTTTCTTATGTAATAAGAGCCTATAAACCGCAATATAGAAGTAGTACATTAATACTAATAGTTGATGTAATAGTTATAATATTAAATGTATTTTTCTTTAAGACAATAGAGGTAGGCTTATATTCTGCTATTGCAATATTCTTAATGGGGAAAATGATTGATTTGATTTTTGAGGGAGTAAATTTTGCCAAAATTATATTAATAATATCTCCAAATTATAGAGAAATAGCAGCAAGAATCGAAAACGAAGTAAATAGAGGAAGTACAGGTTTATATTCAAAAGGAATGTACACAAATGAAGAAAAAGTAACTTTGCTCTGTGTGGGGTCAAGAACAGAGGCATATTCTATGGAAGCTATTGCAAAAGAAATTGATAAGTCTGCGTTTATCATAATATTGAATGCAAGAGAGGTGCTGGGAAAAGGCTTCAAATAGAATTTTTTGAAATTTTGTATTGCTAAAAGCCAGTTTATGCTATAATATAGAAGAAATAAAACATGGCAGAAAGAGGGCAAAACAATTGGAGCAAAGATACGTGATAGAAAATTGTAAATCGTTTAGAGTGAAAGACATTTTTGATTGTGGACAGTGTTTTAGATGGAACGAACAACCTGATGAAAGTTATACTGGAATATTCGGAAACAATGTAATGAATATAAAAGAAGTACCAGAAAAAGATGGAACATATAAAATAATATTTGAAGGAATTTGTGAAGGAAATATAGAAGAAATCTGCAAAAGATACTTTGATTTAGACAGAGATTATGAGAGTATAAAAGAGAAATTATCCCAAATAGATGGATACATGAAAGAAAGCATAAAGTATGGAGAAGGAATTAGAATACTAAATCAAGACTTATGGGAAATGATAATCTCTTTTATAATTTCGGCAAACAACAATATTCCAAGAATAAAAGGAATAATAGACAGAATGTCGAAAAAGTATGGAAATAAGCTAAGTTTTAGAGGTCAAGACTACTATACATTTCCTACAATTAACGAATTAAGCAAAGCAAGTAAAGAAGATTTAAGAGAACTTGGCTTGGGCTTCAGAGATAAATATATAGAAGAAACAACAAAATTAATTGCAAGTGGAAAAGTTGACCTGGAGAAACTTAGAAAAGAAAAGGATACTAAAAAAATAAAGATTGAATTACTAACTTTGTCTGGTGTTGGACCAAAAGTTGCAGACTGTATATTACTTTTCTCAGACCTAAAAAGGTTTGATGTATTCCCAATAGATGTGTGGGTAAGAAGAGTTATGAATGATTTGTACATACATGATGAGGACGAAAGCAAGGTTAGTAAGAAGAAAATTGAAGAATTAGCCGAAGAAAAATTTGGAAAACTCGAGGGAATAGCACAACAATATTTATTTTATTGGAAAAGAGAAAACAGTTAAATTTCAGATAGGAAAAGAGAATGAGTATTAGATTAGTTTATGGAAGAAGCGGAACTGGCAAGTCCAGTTACATATTTAAAAAGATAAAAGAAGAAATTGATAATGGAAGAAAAAAATACATAATAACGCCAGAGCAGTTTTCATTTACAGCTGAGAAAAAGTTACTTAATGATGAGTGTGTAAATGAAAAAGAACAAGGCGTAATTTCTGATGCGGTAATTAATGCAGAAGTTTTAACATTTGCACGTATGGCACACAGGGTAGCAGGCGAAGTGGGTGGAAGTGCTAAAATAAAACTATCAAATTGTGGTAAGTCTATGTTGATTTATAGCATTTTATCAAACAAGAAGAATGATTTAAAGTTTCTTGGAAAATCAGATAGCAATATTGATATGATTATGACTCAACTTACAGAACTAAAAAAACATGGAGTAACTCTGGAAAATTTGCAAAATTTAAAAGAACAAGTGGCCAAAGACGATAGATATCTAGAAAGCAAACTAAATGATATTTACACAGTTTATAGCAAATTTCAAGAAAAAATATCAGAAAATTATATTGATGAAAATGATGCTTTAACAATTCTTGCAGAGCAATTAGATAGTACAAATATGTTCAAAAATACAGAAATATATATTGATGAATTTGTTGGATTCACGAAGCAAGAATACATGGTAATTGAGAAATTATTGGAGCAGGCATACAGTGTAACCATTACTGTAAATACAGATTGTTTAGAAATTACGAAAGATGCAAGTAATGACATTTTTTACACAAATAAGGAAACTGTACAAAAACTTATGAAACTTGCAAAGTCTGTTAAGGTAAAAATTGAGGAACCTGTTTGTATGCAGGAAAATGGTGAGGTTCCATATAGGTTCAAAGCACCTGAACTTGCTCATGTTGAAAGAAATCTTTATAATTTTCCTTACAGAAAATACGAAAAAGAAATCAAAGATATGCATTTATTCTTAGCAAATAATCCATATTCAGAGATTGAAGAAGTTGCAAGAAGAATTGTAGAATTGGTTCAAAATTCAGGATATAGATATAAAGACATTGCTGTTATTACTAAAAATATAGATACATACTCTAGCTTATGCAGGGCTATATTTAATGAATACAATATTCCTGTTTATATAGACGAAAAAAGAGATTTAAGCCAGAACATACTGGTGAAATATCTAATTTCTATATTAGATGTATTTGCAAGAAACTGGTCTTATGATAGCATGATTAATTACTTGAAATCTGGTTTTGTAAATATTGCAGAAGACGATATTTATGAACTTGAAAATTATGCTCTAAAATGGGAAATTAAGGGAAGCAAGTGGTATAAGGAAGACTGGAATTTTAAAGATGCAGATGAAGTTGGAAAGGAGTTCGTTAATCATGTAAATCAAATTAGAAGAACTGTAGTTACGCCATTGGTTAGACTTAAAGCAAACTTGTCTGGAACGAAAACTGCAAAACAGATTTCGGAAAATTTATACAATTTCTTCATAGAAAATAAAATTGATAAAATTTTAGAAGATAAAATAAAACTATTGAATGAAGAAGAAAAAGTAAATATTTCAGCCGAGTACGAGACAAGCTGGAAGATTGTAATGCAAGTTTTAGATGAAATAGTGCTTGTATTTGGCAATGAAAATGTAACTTTTGATAGCTATATGCAAATTCTGAAAACTGGACTAAAAGAAAGCAAATTAGGAACAATTCCGATGGCGCAGGACCAAGTAACCGTTGGAGATGTTGATAGATCAAGAAGCCATAAGGTTAATGCCATATTTATTATTGGTCTAAATGACGGAGTATTCCCTTCACAAAACAAGGCCGAAGGATTTTTAAATGATGACGATAGAGCAAAAATTAAAGAAAATGGAGTCGAGCTTGCAAAAGGAACTATAGATAGAATTTATGAAGATAACTTCAATATATACAAGGCATTTACTACTGCTGAAAAAGAAATGTATTTGTCATATTCATCATCAGATATGGAAGGAGAATCTCTAAGACCATCAATATTAGTTTCAAGAATTAAAAAGATATTTCCTGGTCTAGAAGAAAAAAGTGATGTAGTAAATAGAATTTCAGAAGTTTCCACAAAACAAAATACATTTGAAGAACTATTAAATAATCTAAGAGACTTCAGAGATGGAAAAGAAATTAATCCGAAATGGTTCTATATTTATAATGTTTACAGCAGTGATGCTGAATGGTCACAAAAGCTTGATGCAAGTATAAAAGCATTAGATTATGTGAATACTCCAGAAAAGATATCTAGAAAGAACATCGAGAAAATGTATGGAGAAACCTTAAAAACTAGTGTATCTCGATTGGAACAATATAGTAGTTGTCCATTTTCATATTATTTAACTTATGGATTAAAATTGAACGACAAAGAAACCTTCAAGGTAGAAACAATGGACACAGGTTCATTCATGCATGATGTAATAGACAACTTTTTTGAAACTCTTGAAGAAAGAGAAATAAATATTAAAGAAATTACTGATGAAGAGATTGAAGAAATAGTCGCAGAAGTCGTTCAGGAAAGACTTGCACAAAATAGAAACTATATTTTTAGTGCAAACGCAAAATATAAGGTTCTTACCGCAAGACTGAAAAGAGTTGTTACGATGTCTATTAAATACATAGTGCAAACTCTTAAACAGAGCGAGTTTTCAGTATTTGGACACGAGGTTGAATTTGGAGGAAATAGCTCAGAATTTGAACCGATAGTTGTAAAAACTGAAGATGGAACAAGAGTAGAAATAAGAGGAAAAATCGACAGAATCGATATAATGAAAAATCCTGATGGAACTTATGTAAGGATTATAGATTACAAATCATCTGTAAAAAATATTGATTTAAATCAGGTGGCCTCGGGATTACAATTACAGCTATTAACATATTTAAACGAAATATGCAAGGTAGAAGACTTTATTCCTGCAGGAGTTCTATACTTTAATTTGTTAGATAAGCCAGCTTCATTAGATAAACACCTTTCTGATGAAGAGATAGAAGCAAAAATAAGGCAAGAATTTAAAATGAAAGGATTAATTCTTGCTGATGTAAATATAATAAAAAAGATGGATACTAACGTTGAAAACGAACCAAAAGGAATAAGCAAAATAATACCAGCAACAATAAAAAAAGATGGAGAACTATCTTCTAAGGGAACAAGTGCAGTAACCAAAGAACAATTTGAATATTTGCAAAAATATACGGAAAAAATAATAAAACAAATATCAGAACAAATTCTTGGAGGGAACATTGATGTAAAGCCATTTTATAACACATCAAACAAGAGAACTCCTTGTGAATATTGCAAGTATAAATCAATATGTAGATTTGACGAGAACGCTTGTGGAAATAGTTACAACTATATAAGCAATAAGAATAAAGAAGCGGTTCTAGAAACGATAAAAGAAAGAACGAAAGAATAGAAAAATAAGAGTAAAATAAAGAAGAGAATTTGTTAAGAAATTAGTTTATTTTCAATTAATAGAAAAAGGAAAGTTTTTTAATGAACTAAAAAAGAAAGATAGAGCTTAAAAGAAAGTAGGTAGATTATTTGGAAAGAGATTTATCAAATGAAAATATGATACATGTAAAGAAAGATGGAATCGAGTATTTACAATTTAGAAAATTACTTGAATTTGAAGATTTAGTGAACTGTTTTACACTTAAGACAGGGAACCTTAATTTTAGAAGAAAAACCAGTGAAGAACAGGCTTTACAAAGTATTCAAAAAATATGTAATGTGTTAGACGTGAATCCAAATACAATAGTAAGACCAAACCAGAAACACACAGATTGTGTTGAAAAAGTGGATAGTGCAAGCGAAGATTTAGGAACGAGAGAAATAGATGGACTAATAACCAATAAAAAAGACATAAATCTGTTATTAACATTTGCAGATTGTACACCAATTATTTTATATGATCCTGTAAACAAGGCTATAGGAAACATTCACTCGGGTTGGAGAGGAACAATTCAAAAAATAGGCAAAAAAGCAACATTAAAAATGATGAAAGAGTATGGCTCAAAACCAGAAGACATTATAGCATGTTTCGGACCTGCAATAGGACAATGTCATTTTGAAGTAGAAGAAGAAGTGAAAAATATTTTTGAAAATGAATTTGGTAAATTTACAAAGAAATATGAAATAATAAAAAAGCAATCAATCTTAAAAGACGGAGTTCAAAAATATAACATAAATACAAATTTGATAAATCGATTAGAACTAGAAGAACTTGGATTACTTCCAAAAAACATTATAGAAAGCGGAATCTGTACAGTTTGCAATTCGGATTTGATTCATTCCTACAGAGCAAATAAAGAAAAATTTGGATTAAATGCGACTATTATAGGGCGACAAGAAAGGAAAAAATATGATACCAGAAAAGTTAAACAAGGGTGATACAATTGGAGTAATTGCACCATCAAATTACATTAAAGAAGATGATTTAGAATATATAAATGCATCAATAGCATTAATGGAAGCATCAGGATTTAAAGTCAAATTCGGAAATTATGTATTTGAAAATACACTAAATTACGGAACTGATCCACGAAAAAGAGCAAAAGATATAAATATGATGTTTGCAGACAAAGAAGTAAAAGCTATTTTATGCGTAAAAGGTGGAGAAGACTCTAATTCTTGTTTGGACTATATTGATTATGAAATTATAAAAAACAATCCAAAGATAATATGTGGATTTAGTGACAACACAAGCATTTTAGATGTTATAAATGAAAAAACAGGACTCGTAACATATCATGGACCTACTTTTAAATCTTTCACATCTTGGGACACTGGCTATGCCTACGAGCAATTCATAAAAAAGTTAACCGAAAACAATAAGGAATATAGCACGGAAAAATATACAGAAGAGTTTTTAAGCAAGGTAATCGGAGAACCAGAAGATGCTTACACTACCCTTAAAGCAGGTAAAGCAAAAGGACAACTTGTTGGAGGAAACTTATCATTATTTACAAAACTGGTATGCGGAAAATATGCTGTAAATATTGAAAACAAAATTCTATTCTTAGAAGAGTTAGGATTTGAAACAGGACCAGAAGCAACAAACAGTAATATTTATTATCTTAAACAAAATGGTGTGTTTGATAAAATAGCCGGATTATGGATTGGAAATTATGAACATCAATCTAAAATTACATTAGAAGAAATTGTAATGAATGCAATTGGAGATGAATATAGTTTTCCTATAATTAAATCAAATAATTTTGGACACATTGATAGAAAAACAATTATTCCAATCGGACAAATTGCAGAAATAGACACCGAGAAAAATGTAAAGATTTTATTAGAAAATTAATAATTATAAATTAGTGGGACGTGGGTACAATTTTCCCCCGTCCCAAAATTGTCCGCTAAAAAAATTATTCATACTTTGATTCTCAATTGAGTCGACTCTACTGTACAATTTATTTTGTTGACAACGCCATCTATTTTGTGATATACCCTAGTAAGAAAAAGTAGAGGGAACTAAAAATGTATAACAATTGGGAAGAATTAGAGAAACAAGTAAAAGATTGTAAAAAATGTAAATTATGTATGAATAGAACAAATGTGGTATTCGGAGTTGGAAATAAGAATGCAAAAATTATGATGATAGGGGAAGGCCCCGGAGCAGACGAAGATATGCAAGGAAAGCCATTTGTTGGTAAGGCTGGACAACTCATGGACAAAGCGTTTAAGGCACTTGAAATTAGTAGAGAAAACATTTATATAGCAAATGTTGTTAAATGTAGGCCTCCACAAAACAGAGTTCCTGAAAGGGACGAGGCAGAAGCCTGTTTGAACTATTTAAGAAATCAAGTAATATTGGTAAAGCCAAAAATAATAGTTCTACTTGGTAGTACAGCTCTTAAAAATATTCTTGGAGAAGAGTACGGAATAACAGCCAGCAGAGGCAAATGGGTTGAGAAAAAAGAAATTTTATATATGCCAACATGGCACCCAGCAGCATTATTGCGTGATGAAAATAAAAAAATTGATTTCTATAGAGATTTGAAAGAAGTAGCGAAAAAGGCTCAAGAATTAAGTATAGAATATTAATAATAAATGAAGGAAAGTTTATGGAAGAAAAAAATAAAGTAGAGGAAATAGAAAAATATTGTTTGAACTGCAAGACCAAACCGTGTAGTATGAATGGTTGTCCTTTGAATAACGATATTCCAGCATTTATTCATGAAAAAGATAGCAAAAAGGGTTTTGAAATATTGTGCAATACAACAGTACTTCCAGCTATTTGCGGAAGAATTTGTCCACATGCAAAACAATGCCAAGGGTCTTGTATTAGAGGAATTAAAGGAGAGCCTGTAGAGATAGGGTTCGTAGAAAAAACAATAGGAGATATTGGTATAGAGGAAGGATATAAGATTCCAAAGTTTAATGAAATAAGCAAGAATATTGTTGGAAAAAAAGTTGCTGTAATTGGCGGAGGTCCTGCGGGACTTACCTGTTCCGCATTCCTAGCGAGAAATGGCATAAATGTTACCATATTTGAAAAAAATGAATTGCTTGGAGGAATTTTGACTCATGGAATTCCAGAATTTAGACTTCCAAAAGAAGTAACCGAAAAAAGCATAAACAAAATATTAGAACTTGGAATAAATGTAAAATTTAATAAAGAACTTGGAAAAAATCTTTTAATCGAAGAGTTGCAAGATGAATTTGACGCAATATTTGTTGCGATTGGTGCTAACATTCCTGCAAAAATGGGAGTGGAAGGAGAAAGTATTCAGGGAGTATATGGCGGAAACAGCTTGCTAGAAACGGGAAATCACCCTGATTACAAAAATAAAAAGGTTGCTATAATTGGTGGAGGCAATGTGGCAATGGACTGTGCCAGAACAATAATAAGAATGGGGGCAGAAGAGGTAAATGTAATATACAGAAGAGCCAGAGAGCAAATGCCAGCAGAAACCAAGGAAATTGAATCAGCAGAAAATGAGGGAGTAAAATTTTTATTCCAGACTAATATTGTAAAAATACTTGGAAGTCAAGAATTAGAAAAATCAGAAAAAATTAATAATGAACTTGAAGAAAATAACAGCCATGATGCCACATATAATGTTACGAATAAGAAAAGAAATGTTTCTAAAATTGAATGTGTTAAAACAAAACTAGTTTCAAAACCAGGAGAAACAAGATTGAGTCCTGTTAATATTGAAGGAAGTAATTTTGTTATTCCAGTTGACTATGTAATCATGGCAACAGGTTCTAATCCAGATGAAAATGTAATTGCAGATTTTGAAAAGAATAAATGGGGCTATATTAATGTTGATGAAAATATGCAAACTTCAATTCCAAAGGTGTTTGCTGGTGGAGATATAGTTGGAGAGAAAGCAACTGTTGCTTGGGCTGCAAGGTCTGGAAGAAATTCTGCTGAAAAAATAATACAGTATCTAGAGAATAAAAATGCATAAAGAATGTTTATGATTTAATTTAAAAAAATTAAATTAAAATACAAGCTGAATTATAAAAAATAAAATAAAGTAAAATATAACAATGAAAAATAAAAAACTGCTTATGAATTATTCATAGGCAGTTTTTGAACAAATTAAATTTATAAATAAAAAACGATAAAGGATGAAATTATAATTTAATTAATAAACTTTTAAATTTATTAAGCTTAAGGTTGGCTATAAGAAATTACTTTTAAAATAGTACCATCATCTTGTTTTAGAGTAATTGTTTGGTTTGCTCTATCAATCTCATCTGCATAGATTAAGTTATCATCTAGAAGCTCTTGTATCAATGCATCGGCATCTCCCAATGTATTACTTAGCGTATTTTCCTTTTTCCAAATCTTAATTTTATCTGTAACAACATTAACTCTGGTTTCGTCATTTGTGTTTCTAGAATTTTCAACTAAGCCGTGGTCACCAAGGGCGATACTTAAAGTAACACCTGCTAATATTGTCATTATTACAAATGTAATTACCAAACTTATAAGAGTTATTCCTCTTGAATTTTCTTTTTCAAGCTGTTTCTTTAAGAAAAGCTTCTTTATATAACCTATAATCTTTAAAATTTTATTTTCCTTTCTAGGAATTAAATAGGTACTTCCATTATCAACAATATCTGATAGAACATCGAACTTTTTGTCCAGTTTTTCCATCATTTCAATATAAAAATTATTGAAAAAATAATAATCTGAAACGGTTCCTATATATTCCTGAAAACTATATAATTTTTTTCTGAATCTATCTAAATCAACAGATGTCATAAGTGATTTATACACTGTTGAAAAATACGATTTTATAATTAATTCTTGAGCAGAAAAATATGCTGTACGTATTTCTTCTTTTAAGTTTTCAATTTTGTTTGAAAGGTTGTGAGATTTTTCAAATGCGAGTTCTTTATTTTGTTGCTTATTACGTAGAGTAATAATTTTTCCTTCTAAATCCAAGATCTTATCTAAAAGCATAGAAACTTGTGTATAAACAGCTTCTCCACATAGTGCTGAAAACTTATTTTTGAAATAGTCATTACAATTAAGTGTGCTATCGAACAAAACTTCTTCCCCGGTTATATAAGCCATTTGTGCAATTAAATTACAAAGTAATGGGTAATAGTTTGGACTAATTGTTGAAAAAGTTATTCCATAGTAAGTTACTGTTTCAAATTTTGAATCGAGTATGCTAGAAGCTGCGTATTGAACTGCTGCTTCGTTTAAAGCCATTCCGAATGTTTTAGAACCATTAAATGTACATAAACCCAATCTAACAAGTTTACCTTTTTGACTCTTTTGTTCTTGTAGATTATGAATAAGTTCATGTGTAGCAAATTTCTCTAGGCTATTCAAACCCATACCATCTCTGAAATAAACAGAAGAATTTTTGTAGAAATAACTTGCCTCTGCTGATCCAAAAGGAATATTGGCTATATACATTGGTAGATTTGAAAATCTTGAATAAAGAGCATCAAAAGTAAAGCCAAAATTGGGAAAAGCTGTAACAATCTTTTCACTCACACTTTTGGCTATTGCATCAATACTTGCCTTATCTAAAGGTTCTATAACGGAAATTCCATCTTTTCTTAAGTCTGATTCAATACTCATATTATTCTCCTTCGTTAATCCATTTTATTATACTACATAATTACAGAAAAGCATATAACAGAATTGTTAAAAAAATATTACAATAATATTACAAAACAATATAGGCCTTTTTGATGATTCTTTGTATTCTCCAACATAAATAACAAAGTTTATTTTATGATATACAAAATACATGTTTTAGATTGATAAAAGACTTACTAAGAAAACTGAATTCTGATGGTGGCAGGTTACAGTATAATACTTTTTTTAAATAAAACGTTTGAAATATTACATGGTAGTAGAACCGAACCTCAAAATACTATTGACTTTGAGCCCTTTGTAAGATATAATTTAGTGCAAAGATTTTTTGAAAAGAAGAGGCGATTTTATGTCATATAATTTTAGAGAAATAGAACCTAAATGGCAAAAATACTGGGATGAACATAAAACATTCTATACTGATGTTTGGGATTTTTCAAAGCCTAAATATTATGCTCTAGATATGTTTCCTTATCCATCTGGACAAGGTCTTCATGTTGGACACCCAGAAGGATATACAGCTACAGATATTATGAGTAGAATGAGAAGAATGCAAGGTTACAATGTTCTTCACCCAATGGGCTGGGACGCTTTCGGACTTCCTGCAGAGCAATATGCAATAAAAACAGGAAATCACCCTGCAACATTTACTCAAAAAAATATTGCAACATTTAAAAGACAATTAAAAATGCTAGGATTTTCTTTTGATTGGGACAAAGAAATTTCTACTTGTAATCCTAATTTCTATAAATGGACACAATGGATTTTTAAACAATTATATAAAGATGGATTAGCAAAACTTGTTGAAATGCCTGTAAACTGGTGCGAAGGATTAGGCTGTGTTCTTTCTAATGATGAAGTAATTAATGGAAAGAGCGAAAGAGGTGGATTCCCAGTTGTTAGAAAGAATATGAAACAATGGGTTATGGATATTCCAAAATATGCAGACATTCTATTAGATGGTCTTGATGATATTGATTGGCCAGAATCTACAAAAGAGATTCAAAGAAATTGGATAGGTCGTTCTGTTGGAGCAGAGGTAATATTCAATGTTGCAGACACAGATTATAAATTTACAGTATTTACAACTAGACCAGACACATTATTCGGTGCAACATATTGCGTTCTAGCACCAGAACATAGCTTAGTAAAAGATATTACAACTGCTGAGCAAAAAGAAAAAGTTGAAGAATACATTAAACTTTCAGCTTCTAAATCTGAACTAGAAAGAACAGAATTAAGCAAAGAGAAAACAGGAGTATTTACAGGAAGCTATGCGGTAAACCCTGTAAATGGAAAGAAAATTCCAATCTGGATTTCTGACTATGTTCTAGCTACTTATGGTACAGGAGCAATAATGGCTGTTCCTGCACATGACCAAAGAGACTATGAATTTGCTACAAAATTCGGATTGGATATAATTCCTGTAATTGATGGTGGAGACATTTCTAAGGAGGCTTATGCTGGAGACGGACTTCACATTAATTCAGATTTCTTAGATGGAATGAACAAAGAAGATGCAATAAACAAGATGATTGATTGGCTAGAAGGCAAAGGAATTGGAAAGAAAAAGGTAAATTATAAATTACGTGAATGGATATTTGCTCGTCAACGTTATTGGGGTGAGCCTATTCCAATAGTTTATTTAGACGATGAAATGAGAGCATTAGCAGATGAAGATTTACCACTGGAACTTCCTGAGCTAGAAGATTACAGCCCATCTAAAACAGGAGCATCTCCTTTAGACAAGGCAACTGATTGGGTGAATACAACTTATGAAGGAAAACCTGCAAAAAGAGAAACCAGCACAATGCCTGGTTCTGCTGGATCAAGTTGGTACTTCTTAAGATACATAGACCCACATAATACAGATGAACTTGCAAACTATGAATTATTAAAACATTGGATGCCAGTAGACTTGTATTTGGGTGGACCAGAGCATGCCGTAGGTCATTTACTATATTCAAGATTTTGGAACAATTATCTATATAATAAAGGAGTTTCTCCAGTAAAAGAACCATTTGCAAAATTACGTCATCAAGGAATGATACTTGGATCAAATGGCGAAAAAATGAGCAAGTCTAAGGGAAATGTTATAAATCCAGACGATATGGTTAAAGAGTATGGTGCAGATGCACTTAGAGTATATGAAATGTTCATGGGACCACTTGATGCTGCAAAACCATGGGACCCTAACGGAATTGGTGGATCTAAAAACTTCCTGGACAGAGTTTGGAGATTATTTGCTGAATCTGGAAAAGTTAAAGACGAAGAAAATAAAAACTTAGAAAAAGTTTATCATTATACAGTAAAAAAAGTTACAAACGATTATGAAAATATGAGTTTCAATACTGCAATTTCTCAAATGATGATATTCATAAATTCTGCATATAAAGAAGAAGTAATTCCAACAGAGTATGCTGAAGGATTCTTAAAACTATTAAATCCAGTAGCACCACATATTACAGAGGAGTTATGGAACGAATTAGGACATAATGAATCTATTGCTTATGAGCCATGGCCAACATTTGATGAAGAAAAAACAAAGAATGACACAATGAATCTTCCTATTCAAATAAATGGAAAGTTGCGTGCGACGATAGAAATTGCAATGAACGAAGACGAACAAAAAATAAAAGAACTAGTTCATGAGGTAATAAAGGATAGATTAGATGGAAAGTCAATAGTAAAAGAAATCTATGTAAAAAATAAAATTTACAATGTAGTTGTAAAATAAATAATGAAAAGGGGATTAACACAGGAAAAATGGAAAATGAAGTAATTAAAGAAAAGAAAAAAATGAGTCTTGCTAAGAAAATAATCTTAGGAATAATATTAGCTGTAATTTTAGCAATAGTAAGCTTCGTAATTTATGAAGTTGCAACAGTTAATAACACATACTATATTGGACAGAAAAATCTGCAAATACCAATATTTGTGTATCACGATATAGTCGAAGATAAATCTCAAATAGAATATGATTATATGCAAACGACTGCAGAACAATTTGAAAAGCAAATTGCCGGATTAATGAAACTTGGATATAAGCCAATAACATACCAAGATTTAGTTGATTATAAAGACGGTAAAAAAGCAATTTCAAAGTGGAGTTGTATAATCACATTTGATGATGGATACACAGGAGTATACAAGTATGCTTATGAGATTGCAAAAAAATACAATATACCAATGACATCATTCTTAATAGATGATTGCGTTGGAATTCCTGGATATTACACTTGGGATGAAGCAAGAGAAATGCATGATAGCGGACTTATATCAATATATTCGCACGGATTAACACATGCTAGATATAACGAAGTGAGCAAAGAAGAACTTGTCGCACAAACTGAAAAAGCTTATGAGAATTTGAAAACAAATTTGAATGATCAAAATCTTCTAAAGGTATTTACATATCCTTATGGACTATATACCGAAGAAGAAAGAGTAGCCCTTGCTGATGCAGGGTTTGTACAAAATCTTACAGATAATAGAATTAATTTAAGTGATAGATTAGAGCTATCTGGCTTACACAGATCATATCCGCTAAACAATTCGGTTCTAAAAGTATTATTAAAAATACAATATAGAGTTGTAAGATATCGCTAAAAAATAAAAGTAAGAACTAGCCGTTTTAATATAGATGACTAGTTCTTATATTTTGAATTTCAATGTATAAAATTTATTGTAATGATGTGGATCAAATAAAATTTTGTGAGAAAAGTTAGAAAAAATATATATAAATAAAATGAAATAATGGTTGATTTTATAAATCCCTTCCTGTATAATTTTTACAAGGAGGGGATTTTTTTGAAGAAAAAGAAAATAATTATATGGAGTGCAGTAATCATTGTTTTAATTATAATAGCAGGAATAATTGTAA